>Ga0247837_1005034_pt1 | contig 20381 bp, 15 predicted proteins | sample LaCtaG_2_FD_187115 | JGI IMG/M metagenome (GOLD analysis project Ga0247837, IMG submission 187115) | Freshwater microbial communities from meromictic Lake La Cruz, Castile-La Mancha, Spain - LaCruzMarch2015_14.5m | ecosystem: Environmental > Aquatic > Freshwater > Lake | place: Spain: Castile-La...
CGACATCGGCCTCACGCAACTGAAGAGCCTGAATGCTTTCCTCAAGGCCGGTGGTTCGCCTGTGATCGAAAGCGGGGCTTTGAGCAGTGACCTCCAGGTGGTGGGTCAGCTTCAGCCCTGGCTGTGTCAGGGAACTCTGCAAATGAATGCTACCACCGTGCGCACGGCGGCCATGCCTGAGGCGGCGACTGTTTCACTGGAGACCACATTTGAAGGCACGCGCGCTGACCTGAAAAAATTGGAGGCGACGCTCGGACCCTGGCGTCTGGCGGTGATGGGCACTGTGGATGACCGGCAGGCTCAATTGGCCGAACTGAAAGTGTGGCAAAACAAGACGGAATTGCTGAACGGCACCGTGTTTGCCCCCTTTGATCTGATGCAGCCTGAAGTGGTTAACGGTCAGCCCATGAAGGTGGCGATTACGGCCAAGGATCTGCGCTTTCATGAGATCCTGGCGGCGGTGGGGATCAAGGACATTCCTGCCGGGATCTTGAATGCGGACATCCAGGTCAATGGGCGAGTGGAAACTGCGCAGGGCAGGATCTGGGTCGAGGTCAAAGATATGAAGATCCCGCAGGGGCCGAAGGCTTTCCAGGCCGCGACTTTCCGCTCCGAAACGAAGTTGGAGAACAAGCGCCTGAAGACCTTGACGACCCTGGCCCAGCCGCCTCTGCAAACGCTGACGATCGAAGGAGATGTGCCTCTGGATATTGCCGCTGTGATCAAGGCTCCGACATCGCTCGATAGCACGCCTCTTCAGGTGCGCGTGAGAATGCCGGAGAGTGATCTCAGTTTCCTGCGTGAATACGCGCCTGACATGATCCGCAATGTGCCCGCGAAGTTTAAACTGGAGGCTCAGGTCAGCGGCACGGTTGGCAAACCCGTGATCAATGGCGGGCTGGACCTGGACATTCTGGAGGTAAACTGGGCCAAACCTGACCTGCCCTCCGTGCGCAATGTGCGGGCGCGGATTCGGGCTACCGACAAACGCATCAACATTGAGGATGTCTCCGCAGTGCTGGCGGGTGGGCGTGTGAAGATGGGCGGGAGTGTGGACATCACCAATGCGCAAAATCCCGCGCTCGATCTGAAGGTCGAGGCCCGTGAAGCCCTGGTGTTTCGTGATCCCACGACCTCACTGCGGGCCAATGCGGATATTACCTGCCGAGGCACCTTGCAGCAAGCGACGGTGGCGGGATTGGTGGAAGCGGTGCGTGGTCGTGTTTTCAAGGAGATCGATTTGCTCCCTGTGCTGAAATTGCCAGCCGATGTTCCGCCTGTGCCTCCTGATACGAGCCGAAGCGAGGCCAAGCTGACTTTACCGCCCATGCTGAAAGATTGGACTTTTGACCTGAAGGTGCGCACCCGTGACCCGTTGCTCATCTCGGGGAACTTGGCCAATGGTGCCATCTCTGCCGATGTCCGGCTCAGCGGTCGTGGTTCTGCGCCTCAGTTGACGGGGGCAGCCAACATTGACCGCCTGTTATTGAAGCTGCCGTTCAGTGTCGTGAAGATCACCAAAGGCGTGATCACTCTGCGTCCGGCTCATCCCTTTGACCCGGACTTGGACATTCGTGGGGATTCCCGCATCGGCAGCAATGACATCACGCTCTATGTCTATGGCGACTCAACCAATCCGAAGACCCGATTCACCAGCACACCGCCGCTCAGTGAGCCGGACATTGTAACACTCCTCGCCACAGGCACGACTCTCGATGGCTCTGCGGGCGACTTGGCCTCAGAGGCAGCCACACGGGCGGCTTTCCTGTTCATCAGCGAGTTTTACCGCAAGACCTTCAATAAAAAGAAAGTGGTGCGGGAGGAACCGCCACGTCTGAACATGACCTTCAACCCCTCCGGTGCTGACCGCAGCAATGACAGCGTGCAGGCCACCTATGACCTGTCTGAAAACTGGCGTGTCACCGGGCGCTTCACCCAGACAGGGCGTATGAAGGCGCTGCTGGGTTACGTGCTGCGCTTTGGTCAGGCAGCCCAGGCGGTGGATGCTAGGCCGTCGTCTTTGCCTCCAGTGCCGCCAGCTTCTTCTCCAACTCCTTGATGCGCTCCAGCATCTCTGGGATCTTGGAGGGGGCGGAGAGTATGCGGCGGCCTTCCATGAGCGGCTTAGCGGGAAAGCCCGTATAGGCACCCGGTTCGGTGATGCTCTTGGTGACGCCTGTTTTAGCGAGCAGGGTGACCTGATCCGTGATCTCCAAATGACCTGCGATGCCGACCTGCCCGGCCACGGTGACTCGGCTGCCGATCTTGGTGCTGCCGGAGATGCCGACCTGAGAGACAATGATGCTATGCTGCCCGATGACTACGTTGTGCGCGATTTGGACGAGGTTGTCGATCTTGGTGCCTTCACCGATCCAGGTGCGGCCAAAACGTGCCCGATCAATCGTGGTGCAGGAGCCGATTTCCACATCGTCATCGATCTGCACGATGCCCACTTGCTCGATCTTCTTGTGATGGCCCTGGGTGAATTCGTAACCGAAACCATCGGCACCGATGGCCGCTCCGCTGTGAATGATGACACGATTGCCGATCTGCGTGCGATCCTTGATGGTGCAATTCGCGTGAAGCACACAATCCTGGCCCATCCGGGCACCGTGACCGATAAAGACCCCTGCATGGACAACGGTGCCATCGCCGATTTCGACATCCTCCTCGATCACTGCGCAGGGACCGATGGAGACAAACTCAGGATTGAATCGGGCAGAGCCGGCCACGACGGCCGAAGGGTGCACGCCGGGCCGAAATTCACGTGAAGGTGGCCCAAAATACCGGATCACGGTGGAAAAGGCCAGGGTCGGATTTTCCACACGGATGAGGGCGATACCTTCCAAAGGTTCTGCAAAATTCGGGGCTACCAGGACCACGGTTGCCTGAGTAGTGCGCAAGGCATTGAGGTAGCGGTCGTTGCCCAAAAAGGTGACTTCTCCAGGCGATGCTTCAGCAATGGAATTCAGCCCCGTGACAATTCCTTGAGGGTCTCCCTGAGTGAGTTCTCCACCGACAAGTTCAGCCAAATGTTGGTGCGTGATGGATGTGCTCATGCATTGAACAGAAAAAAGGGCACGTCCGAATTTCTTCGGCGTGCCCAGATTGTTTAAACGAGAATTAAGGCTTCTTGGGCTCTTCCGCCTTGGTTGCAGGTGCCGCAGCCCCTGCGGTCTTGTTGAGCTCGACCACAATCTGATCGGTGATATCCACAGCGTCTTTGTAGTAGATAAGCACCGGAACGGTGGAAAGGCTCATGCCCGACTTATCGAAGATGAAGTCAAAACCTTCGGTCTTCGCCTTTTCACGGACGACGACGAGGATTTCGTCGTAAATGCCACGGCGGATCTTCACGTCTTCTTCTTTCAACTGACCGGAGCGGCGATTCTGATCTTCACCGATTCTCTTTTCAAGTTCACGGAGCTCCTTGCCCTTTTCCTCAAAGGCAGCCGCCTTTTTGGCACGAGCATCAGGCGTCATGATTGGATCACTGGCCTCTTTACGCAGTTTGGTCATGTCCGTGGTCAGGTCTTTGTAGGCCACCCAAAGAGTGTTCATTTCCTTTTGAGCCTTGTCCACGTTGGCCTTAAATCCAACGGCAGCGTCTTTGGTTTTGTAGAACTCAGCGAAGGCTTTGGACATGTCCACGACACCGAATTTCATGTCGGCGGCGCTGGCAACTGTCATGCTGGCGGTCAGGAGGGCTAAAGTCAGAAGGCGAATCATAGAGGCGTGTAAAAGAGAACCGAAAAAGGTATTTGTTAAATTTGTCCGAGGGGGATTAGAACTTGTAGCCCATGTTGAACTGGAAGCGAGGGCTGTCACCCGTGAAGTCATCCTTCACAAGAGGAAGGCCGAGATCAAGGCGGATCGGTCCGATAGGCAAGAACATGCGCAAACCGATACCAACGTTGGAATAAACTTCACCGTCACCGACGATCGGGCCACCGTTCTTGATGTCGGACGTGGCGGTGGTGTTGCCGCTCTTCGCTGTCAGATCAGTCTGTATGTAACCGACGTCGTAGAAAATAGCGCCGCGCACCTTTTCAATGATAGGGAAGGAGTATTCGATGCTAGCGTACAGTGAAATGTTACCGCCGATGGGCTCACCGCTGTCATCCTTAGGACCAGCCTCACGGAAATCGTAACCGCGAAGGTTATTGGCACCGCCAAGGAAGAGGCGCTCAAAAATGGGCACGTCGCCGTTGCCACCGTCGGAGTTGCCCCAGCCGTCCACCATGCGGGCCATTCCTTCGAAGCTCAGGATCGTGTCACCCGGCAGAGAGAAATACTGCTGACCGCCGATGTTGGCACCCCAGACTTCGACATCGCCACCCAGGCCGGAAGCCATAAGACCGGCCTCGAATTTGTGACCTTTGCGGGTGATGAACACGCTGTCGCGGGTGTCATGAACGAAACCGAAATCCACTTTGCTCTGAATGAACTCACCGTCTTCGTTGCGGATGAGTTGAGTTGGGTTTTCATCTTCCTGAACGTCCAGATTGATGTTCTGGAGGGTATAGGTGGTCTCAAAGTAAGCGTGCTCACCGATAGGCTTGCGGAGTCCGACGGACATCCCGGCATTGGTTTGTTCATAACGATTGGCCTGAGACAGGTAGAACATGTTACGATAGAACAGCTCGGTCGTGAGGGAGAGCTTTTGGCCCAGGAACCAAGGCTCGGTAAAGGAAAGATTGAAGTCCTGGCGGCGTGGGCCGTAGCGGATGTTCATGTTGAAACGCTGACCTGCACCACGGAAGTCACCCCAGTCGGAGATATCAAAGTTGGTCTGAGTTACGTCCACGAAACCGACGATGCTGTCGATGGAGCTGAAACCGGCACCGAAGTTCACCGAGCCTGTAGGCTTCTCAGTCACATTGACCTCAATGTCCTTGAAGCCGTCCACTTCAGTAGAGACCGGACGAACGGTGAGGGGGTTGGCCTCGCCTTTGGTTTCGAAGTAGTTGAGGTTTTCCAGACGTGTCTGGGCGGTTTCAAGCTGGACAGTGTTCAGCTCGTCTCCGGGAGACATCGGCAACTCACGGCGGATGACTTCATCCTTGGTCTTCATGTTGCCGCTGATGTTCACCTTACGGATGTAGGACTTCGTGCCTTCATAGACACTGTAGGTCACGTTCAGGAGGCCTGGACCCGCATCGGAGAGACGGGTTTCGACACGAGCGTCTGCATAGCCACGGGAGCCATAATAATCCTGAATCATCTTTTCATCACCGCGCACATCCGTGCCGGAGTACGCGTAACCGGCTTCTGTCAAAATAGCTGGGGTCAGTTCATCTTGGGAAAAGATAGTGATGCCTTCGATGGCAACTGCGGCCACATCGTATTTGTTGCCTTCGGTGATCTCAAAGACCAGGGCCACCTTGGTATCGCTCTCCGTCTCACGGCGATAACTGACCTTCACATAGACATAACCTTCGTCCTGATAGGCCTGTTCGATCTTTTGCACATCTTCAAGGACGGCCTGATTGTCCAGCTTGCCTGCCTTACCCCAAAGACGCCAGAAGGTCTTTTCCTTGGAGGTGAGTTTGGCGCGGAGTTTACGATCGCTGATGGCGTTGTTGCCTTCAAAGCGAATATCGCCAATCAGACCTCGACCACCTTCTTCGATTTTGAACAGCACGCTGGAGAAACCTTCTTTGCTAGAGGGAGTGACATCGTAGGTCACCAAAACATCAGAGAAACCTTTCTTCGTGTAGAGCTCCAGGATCTTTTGCTGGGCGGCGGTCAACTTGGCGTCATCCACAGGATCGCCCACCTTGACTTCGATTTCCTTGCGTAGCTTGTCGTTGTCGAAAGCGGCGTTTCCAAGGAAACCGATTTCACCGATACCGCCACGGCCTGAGATGGTGACAACGACACGGACTCCGCCTGCCACATTCACAGCCTGGATATCGACGTTTTCCACAGCACCCGTGGCATACAGAGTGCGCAAATCGCGTTCCACGGATTCGTCCGTGTAGGGCTCGCCTTCGCGTGTGGACATCTGAGCACGCACACGTGCCGGGTCCATTGTGGCAGGGCCTTTAAAAACAACATCGACTTCTCGAACGATCTTACGACCTGAGGCGGCTGGAGAATCCAGGGAAACCTGGGCCTGGCTTTCGGCTGCGACAGCGGAAAGTAAAAGAGCGACCAGGAAAGGGCGCAGAGCGTTTTGTGAATAAGAGAGGACTCCGTAAATCATAACGGCTTGAGAGGTGTTCGGGAGAAGGACTGATGCGTTCCGACCTAAAGGGACAAGAACACCCCAGTAATGCTGACCTTCACGAGGGGCGTCAAGATGTAAAAACAGGTTTAACCTCTAAGTTGCATAAAAGAAACCTGCTGAGACAAAATCGTCACAAGGGAAGTCCGCAAAAAATAGGATGATTTTGCCAATCCTCTGCCAATCAACGGAATAGCTCGCGGAAAAAGCCACGGGTTTCTTTGCGCGCATTGTCCGTCCAGTTCCAGGCCTTCCGAGCAGTGCGTTTCACAGCACGGGCCGCCTGTTCACCTTCACTACCTGCGCTATCGGCGGTAGATGGCACGCGTGGGGACCAATCTTGAAAGCTGACCGCACCGGTCTGGGCGGAAACGACGACGAAGCCCACCTCATAGCCGGTGCCATCCTTCAAGGCCAGTCCCCATTCAGGGGTGCCGGTTTCGGGATTGGCCGCCAATTGATAGTCAATGCTGGCGAAGGTGGTCTGGGCGAGTGCGGCGGATTTTGAGGCGGCGACTCGGGCATCTGCACTGCGGTAGAGGAGCTTTTTGAAATCGATGGGACGGGAGGGCACGCGGTCCAGCACGCGTGTGCCTGCGCCTGCCGGGCTGGCTTTCCAGGCGGCCCCGTCGAGCTTCACGGAGATTCGCAGAATGTCGGCTGCGCGGAAAGCATCGCGTGCATAGGCCGTCCACTCGGTCGGCTCTGCCGTGGTGCCGGTGCCCTTGATCAATAAGAGTCCATCAGAAATGGCGGTGCCGAAACTTTGCGCCACGGCAGTGGGCACTTCGGGGTTGGCTTTCAGGCTGGTCAGACCTGCGATGAATAAAAAAGTGAGGCAGGATAGGCTGTGTTTCATGGTTCCTGTAGCATAAGAACAGTCTGAAAATGAATCAAGATGGGTTTCGTCTTCTTCACGACTGTGGTTTTTCCTACTTGCGGCTGCTGTCTGTGTCCTGATAATGCGCGCCCTTTGATCACCCTCGCATGAGCGCCACCCACCAATCCGAAACTTCCTTTGAACAGGCCATGGACCGCCTGGAGGAAATCGTGATGCAGATGGAGGGGGAGCGCATGCCCTTGGATGAAATGGTGTCCAGCTATGAAGAAGGGATGGGGCTGCTGAAGGTCTGCCGTCAGCGCATCGAGGTGGCCCGCCGCCGCATCGAGATCATCACGGCAGATGCCGAGGGCAAGGCCACCGTCGCCGCCTTTGACCCTGCCACTGCCGAGGTCATGGAGGAAAAAGCCAAGCCCGCTGCTGCCCCTGCCCGCAAAAAGAAGCCTGCTGAGGCCCAAGACGACACTGACGACATCCGACTTTTTTGATACCTCGTGGATACCACCCTGCCTGACATAACCTGCCCTGCTGATCTCAAAGCCCTGCCGCTGGACAAGCTGCCCGTGCTTGTCGAAAAGATCCGCGCCACTCTCATCGAAACCCTTAGCCAGACAGGCGGGCACCTCGGTCCCAACCTGGGTGTGGTCGAGCTGACGATTGCTCTTCATCGTGTTTTTGACACGCCCAAGGACAAGTTTGTCTTTGATGTGGCCCATCAGGGTTACGTCCATAAAATGCTCACAGGCCGTTGGGATAAGATCCACACCATCCGCCAGTATGAGGGGCTGAACGGCTTTCTCCTGCGCAGTGAAAGTGAGCACGATTGTTATGGTGCCGGTCATGCAGGCACGGCCCTCGGGGCTGCGCTGGGCATGGCCACAGCACGTGACCTGAAGGGCACGGATGAGCATGTCGTCTGTGTCTCCGGCGACGCCGCTTTTACCTGCGGTCCCGTGTTTGAGGCTCTGAACAACATTTCCTCTCACACCAAGCGGCTCATCACCGTGCTCAATGACAATGAGTGGAGCATCGATAAAAACGTCGGCGCCATCGCCAAATACTTCAACACCATCGCCACTCACCCCGGCTTTGCCAATCTGCATGACAAGGCGGCCAAGTTTGTCGAGTTTGTGCTCGGCGGTGGTGCCCGCAAGCTTGCAGAGCGCGTGGAAAATTCGGCCAAGGGACTGCTGCTTCCTCAAAGTGAAGGGGCGCACAATCGCAGCACGCTGTTTGAGGAGTTTGGCATCCGTTATTACGGCCCCATTAATGGTCATGACCTGCCGTTGCTGATCCAGACCTTTGAGTTTTTGAAGACTCAAAATGAGCCTGTCATTCTCCACATTCTCACGGAGAAAGGCCGCGGTTATAAACCGGCCCTGGATGATCCGGGCAAGTTTCACGGCCTCGGTAAATACAACATCGAGACCGGTGAAGTCCAGGCCACGGATAAACCGACCTATTCTCAGATCTATGCCCGCACAGTCACGGACTTTGCCAAGGAAGATCAAAAGATCGTCGCCATCACGGCGGCCATGCCTGGCGGCACTGGGCTGATGGCATTCAAGAAGGAGATACCCGAGCGTTATTTTGATGTCGGCATCGCCGAGGAGCATGCGGCTCTTTTTGCCTGCGGCATGGCCGTGCAGGGGCTGCGTCCATTCCTGACCATTTACTCCACCTTCATGCAGCGTGCTGTGGACATGATCCTTCACGACATGGCCATTCAGCATCTCCCCGTGCGTCTGTGCATGGACCGTGGCGGCCTCAGCGGCGATGACGGCCCGACCCACCATGGCCTCTTCGATATTGCCTACCTGCGCGGCATCCCCGGCCTGATCCACATGCAGCCGAAGGATGAAGACGAGTTCGTGGACATGCTCTGGACCATGGCCAATTACGATCAGGGACCAATCGCCATTCGTTACCCGCGTGGCAACGGACCAGGCGTCACTCCCAAGAACAAGCCGCAGTTGCTTGAGATTGGCAAAGCTGAAGTCGTCGCAGATGGCAACGATGTCGCGCTCATCGCTCTCGGGGACATGTTTGCCACTGCCGAGCTGGCCAAAAAAGAATTGGAGGCCAAAGGTTACTCCGTGGCGCTCATCAATCCACGCTGGATCAAGCCTCTGGACAATGCGGTGATCGAAACCTACGCCAAGAAGGTCAAGGTGGTCTGCACGCTGGAAGATCATGTGCTGATGAACGGTTTTGGCTGCGCGGTGATCGAGCAGCTCTCGACCTCAGGCATTACCACACCCGTGGTGCGTGTCGGCTGGCCGGATGCTTTCGTTGAGCACGGCACACCGGCGATCCTGCGGAAAAAGCACGGGCTTACGGTCGAAGCGACGGTTGAGAAGGTGCTTGCTCATCTCGGTTAAATCACACACAGGGTTTCGTTGAATTCCATCCGGGTGGATTGGTCACTCGGGTGGATTTGGCCTAACCAAATGTTTCCACATCAGGCCCCACATCAGCACGGGCATCACGGCACTGAGAGCCATGGCCCAGCCGGGGTTGGATACCCCCAGATGACCGATGCCAGCAAAGGCAAAACCTAGCGGCAACGACCCGCAGGCCAGGGCGAAAACATACACCTGCCAGCGCATCCGCACCAGCCCTGCCAGACAGGCCACCGCCTCCGGTAAAACAGGGGTCCAACGTGAAACGGCGACCAACCAGCCACCGTGCCGCGAGAAGAGGGCCTCCCCCCGCTGCAACCCCTCCTCCCCTGCGATCCACCGTGCTGCGGATCGCCCCAGCCAGCGGCACAGGCCATAGGCCAGCAGGCCGGATAAAAAAGAACCTGCCGAGGCAATTAGCCCTCCCAACAGCCAGCCGTACATCCAGCCCATGGCCGACATCACAACCGTGCTGGGGATCGGCAAAACAATGTCCCCCATGAGCAGTCCCATACCCGCCACCCAAGCCCAGCGGCCATAGCCCTCCATCCACATCCGCGTCCCCTCCAGGCTCAAAGCGGAGTCAAAACCCTCACCCCAAATCACAAAGGGAACGATGATCCCGACCAGGAGGATCAAAAAGAGAGCCAAAAAAGCCCAGGTGCCACGGCGCAGAGACATACCCCATGAAGACCGCTTTTCGCCCCTCTGCAAGGCATCGCTCCCATGCCCCCCGCGCCCGGACCTGTGCCAAGGCCCATTCAGCATTTGCCATTCCGCCAATTCCGGCCATTCGTAGCACCTGACATGGCCTGCAAAATTGATCCCGCTCTGCACACGGAAAAGAAGCCCGAATGGATTCGTGTGAAGCTGCCCCGTGACCCCGTCTTCTGGAGCACGAAGTCCCTGATTTCCGATCTGAAACTGCACACGGTCTGCGAAGAGGCCCAGTGCCCGAACCGCTGGGAATGCTGGAGTCAGGGCACCGCCACCTTCATGATCGCCGGTGACCGCTGCACCCGCGCCTGCGGCTTCTGCGCCGTCAAGACCGCCAAGCCCTTCGCCCTGGAGGCCGATGAACCCCAGCGCGTCGCCGCCGCCACCAAGCGCCTCGGTTTGAACCACGTCGTCATCACCGCCGTCGCCCGCGACGACGTCGCCGATGGCGGTGCAGAGCACTTCGCCCGCACCATCGAGGCCGTCCGCGAAGCCGTCCCCCACATCACCATCGAGATCCTCGTGCCCGACTTCAACGAGAAGGAAGACTCCTTGGACGTCGTGATGAAGGCCCGACCGCACATCTTCAATCACAACCTCGAAACCGTCGAGCGCCTCACCCCCCTCGTCCGCAGCCGTGCCCAATACCATCGCAGCCTCAAGGTGCTGAAGCGCGCCAAACAGATCTCCCTGGACCTCGGCACCAAGTGCGCCACCAAAAGCGGCCTCATGCTCGGCCTGGGCGAAACCGAAGTCGAACTCTTTCAGGCCATGGACGACCTCCTGGAGCACGATGTCACCGTCCTGACCCTCGGCCAATACCTGCGTCCCTCGCCCCAGCACCTCCCCGTCATCGAATACGTCCACCCGGACACCTTCGAAAACTACAAGGAAATCGCCCGCAAAAAAGGCTTCCGTCACGTCGCCAGCGCCCCCCTCGTGCGCAGTTCCTACCACGCCGCCGACTTCAAACCCGAGCTCGACGTCTAGCGCAGCGCCGACGCCCCCGTCGGCCATCCCGCACCGCGCCTCAGACCTCCTCCCTGGCACAGGCTTTGCCTGAGCCATTTGATGCCTTTTGTAGAGCATTTGCATTTTCGGCCCCTTTTCGATCAAAAATGGGTCGTAAACCGTTGTCGTTAAAGGAAATACGCCCCTTTTCTGATGGCTCACCCATGGCTCAAAATGGCTCAAACCATGGAGTGCCGACGCCTCGTCGGCATTGAAATCTGGGAACGTCGCCGACGACTGATCAGCACCCGATGGATCCAAAGCCGACGCCTCGTCGGCCCTCCAGGGTTCGCTCGCCGCTGCCTGCCGCGCCCGCATCATGTCCACCCAGGCCTTCAAATGATGCCGATAAACCACCGACCGATGTTTCATGCTCATGCCTTGACCGGGTGGATTAATCTCCGGGAATGCAAGCAGATAGTGCAGTAGCCATCACTCTCCGAGTGAGGGTTCTAGGAGGGCTGGGTGGGAATAAGGTAGGGCGGCTGGTCCCCCAGCCGCCTCCGCTGGGCCAAGAGACCTCGCAGACCCAAGGAGATGAACGAAGCCAAGGAGCCTTCCACAGCGGCGCTTGGAGGACCAAGCGCCCTACCCACCTGCCTCCTGTCCATCAACCCTCAACCATCCACCTTCCGAATTTCCATCCTCCTCCATGCATCTTGCTTGCCTCTCGGGGATGCCGCCGCTTTGATCGAGTCTCAAGTCAGGCCGATGAACCTCGACGACAGCCATGATGAATAACCCCATCCCCGCCCCGAAAACCTAGACGGGTAGAAGCCCATGCCGAAAAAGAAATCACCCAACACCCTGCGTCTCCGCAACAGCACGGCGGAGTTTCTGACCTTCGCCTACCAGACGGGCGGCGATGGCGTGGAGGTGCGGGTGCAGGACGGCACGATCTGGCTTTCCCAGAAGCACATCGGGCAGTTGTTTGAGACGACGCCTGAAAACGTGCTGATGCACCTGAAAAACATCTTCGCCGGGGAGGAACTGGCGGAAGATTCAGTTGCTAAGATTTTCTTAGCAACTGCCGCCGACGGCAAAAACTACCGGATCAAGCACTACAGCCTGGATGCGATCATTGCCGTCGGCTACCGCGTGAACTCAAAGCGGGCCACGGCCTTCCGGCAATGGGCCACGGGTGTCTTGCGTGACTACACGCTGCGCGGTTACGTGATGGACCGGAAGCGCATGGAGAACGGCGCCTTTCTCGATGAAGACTACTTCGAGCGCCTGATGGAGGAGATCCGGGAGATTCGCCTCTCCGAGCGGCGCTTTTACCAGAAGATCGCCGACATCTATGCCACGGCGATGGATTACGACCGGGAGGCGGCGATCACCCTGGAGTTCTTCGCCAAGGTGCAGAACAAGATGCACTACGCCGTGCATGGTCACACTGCCGCCGAGCTGATCGTGAAGCGCGCGGATCACCAGAAGGAGCGCATGGGCCTGACGACCTGGGCCAAGGCACCGACTGGCAAGATTCTGAAAAGCGATGTGGTGGTGGCCAAAAACTACCTGACGGAGGCGGAGCTCGAAGACCTGGGCCGCATCGTGAACGCCTACCTCGAACTGGCGGAAAGCCGCGCCAAACGCCGCGTGCCGATGACGATGGAGGACTGGGCCAGGCGGCTGGACATCTTCCTCTCTGCCGATGAGCGGGAGGTGCTGAAAGACGCCGGGCGCATCAGCGCCGAGATCGCGAAGGAGCATGCGGCGGGCGAGTTTGAAAAATACCGGGTGATTCAGGACAGGCTCTTCCAGAGTGATTTCGACACCTTTGTGGCCTTGGAACAAGAGAAGGAGGGCAAGGGCGATGAGTAAGCGCATCGAAGGCATCCTGGCCCCGAAGCCGGAAGCGCGTCCGCGCATCTCAGGCCGCAGTGTCAGCTCTCCGAACACGGCATTGGACTTTCGCCCGACGAACCGAATCCCGAGAACGCGGTGAAGGAGTTCGTGTCCTGCCTGCCGTGCTCGCATCATGTCCACCCAGGCCTTTTCGAGCTCCAGCTCTGGCGACTTTCCCCAACCTCAGACCCGGCCAGGGTACCGTAGCCCTCACTCTCCGAGTGAGGTTTCCTGGAGGGCTAAGTGGTAAGAAGGTCGAGCGTCAGGAAGGTAGGGCGGCTGGTCGGTAGGGCGTGAGGAAGTTAGGGCGTCAGGAAGGTAGGGCGGCTGGTCCCCCAGCCGCCTCCGCTGGGCCAAGAGACCTCGCAGACCCAAGGAGATGAACGAAGCCAAGGAGCCTTCCACAGCGGCGCTTGGAGGACCAAGCGCCCTACCTACCTGCCTCCTGTCCATCAACCCTCAGATATCAACTAGCCGAATTTCCTTCCCTCCTCCATGCATCGTGCTTGCCTCTCGGGGATGCCGCCGCTTTGATCGAGTCTTAAGTCAGGCCGATGAACCTCGACGACAGCAATGATGAATAACCCCATCCCCGCCCCGAGACCCTAGACCGGGAGAAACCCATGCCGAAACGCAAGATCATCACGAAGCCAACGGAAGCGCTCTTCGGGCGCGTCGTGTCCATCCTGGAGCAAGCGCGGGGCAATGTGGTCCGTGCAGTGAACAGCCAGATGGTGCTGGCTTACTGGCTGATCGGGCGGGAGATCGTCATGGAAGTCCAGGGCGGCGAGAAGCGGGCGGCGTATGGCAAGAAGGTGATCGAGGACCTGTCCGCACGGCTGACGGAGCGGTATGGGAAGGGGTTTTCATGGCGCAATCTCCAGTGGTTCAAGCAGTTCTATTTGGCTTACAGCGATAGGTTTACAATTCCGCACCCATTGGGTGCAGAATCCGGCAAGACACACATTTTGCACCCGGTGGGTGCAGAATCTTCCGAGTCCAGAATTCCCTCCCCAGTAGGGAGGGAATTGGCTCTTTTGGAGAAACGTCACCCAACGGGTGACGAATCGCTGCAAGGCTTCTCGCCCCAACTAACGTGGTCCCACTATCGCGCCCTGAGCAAGGTGGAAAATCGTGAGGCACGGGATTTCTACGAGCGCGAGGCCATCGCCGGAGGCTGGGACAAGCGCACGCTGGAGCGGCAGATTCAGTCGTTCTACCATGAGCGGCTGCTGAAGAGCACGAAGCCCGAAAAGATGCTGGCGGAAGGTCGCAAACTGCAAATCCCCGGCAGCACGCCCATTGAGGCACTGAAGCACCCCTATGTGCTGGAGTTTCTGGGGCTGCCTGACGTGGCCGACTTTCATGAGTCGGACCTGGAGCGGGCCATCATCACGCACCTGCAACGCTTCCTGCTGGAGCTGGGCAGCGGATTTGCGTTTGTGGCCCGGCAAAAGCACATCCGCATCGAAGAGCAGGACCGCTACATCGACTTGGTTTTCTACCACTGCCGTTTGCATTTCTACCTGCTGATTGATCTCAAGGTGGAGTAACTGACCCATGGGGATGTGGGCCAGATGGACGGTTATGTGCGGATGTATGACGACCTCTTTGTGGCCCCGGATGACAACCCGACCATCGGCCTGATCCTCTGCACGGAGAAGAACGAGACTGTGGCCCGCTACTCGGTGCTGAGTGACCGGAAACAGATCTTCGCCTCCAAATACATGCTCTGCCTGCCGACGGAGGAACAACTGCGTCTGGAGATCGAGCGAGAACGGCGGCTGATCGAGGCCGCGCTGGAGGACGGAGACAATGAGTAAGAGCATCGAAGACATCCTGGCCCCGAAGCCGGAAGCGCGTCCGCGCATCTCAGGGCGGTGTGTCAGCTCTCCGAATACGGCATTGGACTTTCGCCCAACGAACCGAATCCCGAGAACGCGGTGAAGGAGTTCGTGTCCTTCCTGCCGCTGCTTCCTCTGCTCCGCCGCCTACCGCGCCCGCATCATGGCCACCCAGGCCTTTTCGAGCTCTAGCCCTGGACGACTTTCCCCGGCCTCAGACCCGGCCAGGGTACCGCAGCCCACACTCTCCGAGTGAGGTTTCCTGGAGGGCTGGGTGGCAAGAAGGTAGAGCGTCAGGAGGTAGTGCGGCTGGTCGGTAGGGCGGCTGGTCGGTAGGGCGGCTGGTCGGCTGGTCCTCCAGCCGCCTCCGCTGGACCAGGAGACCTCGCAGGCCCAAGGAGATGAACGAAGCCAATGGGCCTTCCACGATGGCGCTTGGAGGACCAAGCGCCCTACCCACCGGCTCTTGTCCATCAACCCCTCAGCTCTCAACCATGAACCTGCGAATTACCGCCTTCGCCCGTGCATCTTGCTTGATTGTCCGCTATCCGGACGCTTTGATAGGGAAAGACATCAGGAAATCTCTCCCTAATGCTCATCGTTTCCAAAGCCACATCTCCTGCCGCCAAAGATTCTACCGCTATCAACGAATGGGCGCGGCAGCAGCGGATGTTGCCCTAGCTATGATAAATTAATCCCGACCTCAATGGTCCGAAGAAATCAATTAGTAGAAAGACGAAAAATATGCGCATCTCCTTTGTCGAGATTCAGAACTTCCGAAAATTGAAGGCGGTGCGAATTGATCTCGCCTCCGAGAAAACTATTTTTGTCGGCGCTAACAACAGCGGCAAGACTTCGGCTATGGTAGCCTTGCGGCATTTCTTGGTCGATCCCAAACGGATATCCATTCACGACTTCACAATTTCGAACCTGCTACAGTTGCATGAAATCGGCGTCGCGCTGGAAAAGCTCGATCCCGAAAAGCCTCTCGGTGATTACGGCGTGGAAAAATGGGTTGCGGCGCTGCCATCAATGGATGTTTGGCTTCACGTCGAAACAACAGAGATTCACCACGTCACTCATCTGCTGCCGACATTGGATTGGAATGGCGGAAAACTTGGCGTTCGTCTGCGGATCGAGCCGGAGGATGCGGAGAAGTTGGCGCGTGAATACATGGCCGCCCGTAAAGCTGCCAAAATGACCATTGCATCTGCTACTGAAGCCAACAACGGCAGCCCCTATACGGTTCCTTTGTGGCCGCAAAACATGCAGGAATTTCTTGAACGCAAGTTGCCAACGGTTCTGGCACTGCGGTCCTACTTGCTTGATGCGACCAAGCTTTTGCCGCCAGTGAAAGGCATGGCTCGACCGCAGGTTTTGGCACCCGACAGCGAGCAGATCGAAGGGCATCCTTTCAAAGGCTTACTGTGTGTTGATGAAATCAATGCACAGCGGGGATTTTCTGACGTGCGGGATTCGAACCGAACGCCGGGAGGAGTCGCCGAAGAAAAACTTGATCGGAGCGAAAAACGTAAACTATCGGAGCAACTCCGGTCATACTACACGGCGCATCTTGACCCGTCGGAGACACCTGATGAGTCAGACATTGATGCTCTGGAGGCGATCTACCGCGCCCAAAATTCGTTCGATGAGAAGCTTAAAGATGGATTTGCAGGCCCTTTAAAGGAAATGGGAGAGCTTGGTTATCCGGGCGTGACCGACCCGAAACTCATCCTCACAACAAGAATTCGCCCAATTGACGGCCTGAGCCATGCGTCGGCCCTGCAATATGAAATCAACAGCGTCGGCGATCCTGCAGCGCAGCCGCGCTTGCCAGAACAATATTGCGGGCTTGGTTATCAAAACCTGATTTCGATGGTGTTCAGGCTGATGAGCTTTCGTGATGCTTGGATGCAAGTCCGGAAGGCGAAAATGAAGGCCGCGAGTGCAAATGGAACAGTTGTCCCGTCACCGCCGCTCCATTTGGTTTTGATCGAGGAGCCGGAAGCGCATCTGCATGCGCAGGTGCAGCAGGTTTTCATCCGGAAGGCTTATAAGATTCTTCGTCGGCATCCTGACCTCGGGACTTCTCCGACGCTAACGACGCAACTGTTGGTGTCCACGCATTCGAGCCACATTGCTCATGAATGTGAGTTCGCCGCTTTGAGATATTTCCGTCGTCGACCGGCCGCGAAAAGCGGAGAAGTTCCTACATCCGTGGTGATCAATCTCTCCGAGGTCTTCGGAGCAGAAAACGATACTAAACGATTCGTGACCCGATATCTGAGGGCGATGCACTGCGATCTGTTTTTCGCTGACGCCGCAATTTTGGTGGAAGGGCCGGCGGAGAGAATTCTGGTGCCGCATTTCATCCGATCGAAATTTACCGAGCTGAACAATTCTTACATCACGCTTCTTGAAATCGGGGGCAGTCACGCCCATCGACTGAAGCCGCTGATCGAACACCTCGGCCTGATCACCCTCGTTATCACGGACATTGATTCGTCGGACCCTGCTCAAAAAGGAAAGTCCGTCCAACCGAAGCGCGGATCCAATTTGGTGAGCCGAAATACAACGCTTAAAGACTGGACGCCAAACCTCGAAAAGATCGATGAACTTCTGGACTGCAAAGAGGCGAAAAAGGAACTGCCCATTGATGACTTTTCGGCGGTGCGGGCAGCGTATCAATCGCCGATCATGGTTCCTCCGTTCAAAGCTGGCGGTCCGACTGAGGCGCTGGCGAATACTTTCGAGGATGCGTTGGTCTTCTCGAATCTCGGACTTTTCAAGAAGATCGAGGGAATTGGGTTGGTACCGAAGTTCCGTGATGAGGTCGAGAAGGCAACTAGCCCAGAGCAATTGGGAGAAAAGCTCTTTAATCTGCTGAAAAGTGGTGATAAGGCGCAATTCGCTTTGGATATGCTGATGATTGAAGGGGAGCCGGAGGAACTTGCGATACCGAAGTATATCGCAGACGGCCTTGAATGGTTGGAGTCCAAGGTGAAGCGCAAGCAGGAGGAGATCCTCGCGGAGACGGTTGCGGCCGTGGCCGAAGTCGTCGCGAAAACCGCTTCGATCGAGGAGGTGGTTAAACCATGAGCCCAGCTCTGAAAAATGCGGGGCTGGATGTTGACGACCATGTCGACGACGAGATTGCGGCCTGCCTTAACATCGAGCAGCCGAAAAGCTTCTTCCTCTTTGCGGGTGCAGGGTCGGGAAAAACGCGGTCGCTGGTTATTGCGGTGCGCGGCATTCTGTCCCGGAGCGAAAAATATTTGGCTCTTCGAGGGAAAAAGATCGGGGTCATAACCTTCACAAATGCTGCGTGCGACGAAATCCGCGCACGTCTCGAATTCAACCCGCTGGTTTCGGTTTCGACGATTCACAGTTTCATCTGGGAGCTGATTCAAGGTTTCCATTCCGACATTCGGAAGCAGTTGGAGAAATATCTCAAAGAAGATATCAATGAGTTGAATGTGCTACTGGCAAAGGGGAGGCCTGGCACGAAGACCGAGATCGACCGAAAGAACAGCTTGGAATCGAAGACGCAGAGGCTCGCTGGCCTGAACTCAATTCGGACTTTCAGCTACAACCCAAACGGCGACAATTTAACTCGTGACTCTTTGAACCACTCTGAGGTCATCAAGATCGGAGCCGCATTCATCCGGGAAAAGCCAGTGATGCAGTCGATTCTACTCAACAAGTTTCCCGTGTTGCTCATCGATGAGAGCCAGGACACAAACCGCTTGTTGATGGAGAGTTTTCTCCACATGCAAAGTGTTCAGAAAGAGAAATTCGCACTGGGTTTGTTTGGCGACGTGATGCAGCGAATTTACGGTGACGGCAAGGTCGACCTCGGAGTAAATCTCCCTCCAGATTGGGCTCAGCCTCAAAAGGTGATGAATCACCGTTGCCCGAAACGCGTGGTCATGTTGATCAACAAAATCCGACATGAAGTCGATGGCCGTGCGCAGCAGACAAAAGCTGAGCAGATTGAGGGTCATGTACGGCTGTTCATCGCCTCCAGCGATGTTCCAGACAAGGCGAAGGTTGAACGCTGGGCAGCGGAGCAAATGGCCAACGCTACAGGCGACGCGCTGTGGAAGGATAACTATGCTAATGTAAAGACCCTGCTTCTAGAGCATCATATGGCAGCTACCCGAATGGGTTTCGGGGGAATCATGGAAGCACTTTACCCCATTGACCGTTTTAATACCGGACTGATGAACGGCAGTTTGCCGGAGATCAGGTTATTCTCGGAGAACGTGCTGCCTTTGGTCGAGGCAGCGAAGAAGGGTGATCAATTCAGGGTGACGGCGATAGTGCGAAAGCACTCTCCTTTGCTGAAAAAAGAGAACGTGGCTGCGGCTGGCAGCGATCAGCGCGTCCAAATTCAGGCAGCGAAAAAGGCGGTGGAAGAGGTGATGGCGATCTGGGATAAAACGGCTGAGCCAAGCTTTAGGGAAATCCTGCTCGTTGTGGATCGAACTGGTCTCTTTGCTGTACCGCAAAGTTACCAGCCGATCCTTCGGCGTTCTGCTGAGGAAATAGAAGTCGTCGAGTCCGAGACTGTTGAGGAGGATGAGGACGATAAAACAAAGGCGGATGAGCGTGTGAACGCATTGGATAAGTTCCTTGATACGCCTTTCTCGCAGATCGTCCCCTATTTTGAATATGTCAGCGACAAAGCTCAGTTTGGAACTCATCAGGGAGTGAAGGGTTTGGAATTCCCTCGGGTGATGGTGGTCAATGATGATTCCGCCGCTCGCGGCTTCTTGTTTGGGTATGAGAAACTTTTCGGTGCGAAGGAAAAAACGAAAACGGACCGCGAGCATGAAGCCGCTGGAAATGACAACAGCATCAGCCGAACGCGACGCTTGTTTTACGTCACCTGTAGTCGAGCAGAAAAAAGCCTCGCCGTGGTGACCTATTCAGCAGATCCGCTAGCCGTGAAAGATAACGTCCTGCAGTATGGGTGGTTCGAAAATTCGGAAATTGCTTTGTTCGTTTAGGACGTCTGATAAGCCTCTACGAGGCCACGATCAAGCTGCGGCCTGGCTGGGCAGAAGGCGGGGATGTAGGCCGAACTTCCAAGTTCGGTCGGGAGGGAATGAGTTGGAAAACTCGTTCTACAGAGGGAGGCAACGAACTCGGAAGTTCGTTCGACGATGAGGAGGAATTGACTTCGATTGTCAGCTTCAGCTTGCCCGGTGCGGGGGTGCGCTCTTACCTTACTGGATTCCCCATCGGTCCCTATGAGTGATCCCCTGACCCAAATGCAGATGTCCCTGGCAGAGTTGCAACGTGAAGTGCAAGGCCTGAGGGGGAGGCTGGACACGCTGGAAAAGTTTGTGAGTGTGGAGGTGGATGAGGCGGGGGTGGAGCGGGTTTACATCGAATGCACGGACTTTACCCTGCGGCCGGCGCATGATCGGCGGTTCATCGCGATCCAGATGGGGGCGCAGGAGGACGGGGGGTATCTGGGCATT
>Ga0247837_1005035_pt1 | contig 20378 bp, 20 predicted proteins | sample LaCtaG_2_FD_187115 | JGI IMG/M metagenome (GOLD analysis project Ga0247837, IMG submission 187115) | Freshwater microbial communities from meromictic Lake La Cruz, Castile-La Mancha, Spain - LaCruzMarch2015_14.5m | ecosystem: Environmental > Aquatic > Freshwater > Lake | place: Spain: Castile-La...
CCGCAGCGGCAATTCCGACGAGGAGAATCGCCCCGGCAATGAGCACTTCAATCAGCGTGTAACCCTTGTTTTTCACGGGTAACGGGCACCCTCCAACCATGCCATTCGATCTGCAAGCGAGCGAAGTCCTGCCGGGCTGGTTTCTCGCACGATATCCATGTCGGTCGTCGAGGTGATCGACGAATCGCTCCGGATCCCTCCGACCAGAGTGAGTGCGCCAGTCGGAGCGAAAGCGAGAGGCGTATTACGAAATGTCGCAGCCATCCGAAAACTTGCGGATCCCGTCGTAGTCACTCCCACCGACGTCGGGGTGGATTTTTGCACCTGCAAATAAAACCGCCGCGTGCTGTTTCCCTCGAGGGATACGGACGTCAGGTCCAGGGTGCCCGGGCTGTACGTGACAATGAGGGGTGGCATCGTGGCCGTGGTTCCGCCGATGAGGCGCAGTCGGATTGAGGAAATACCGGACACGGACGCCGAAGAGACCTGATATCGGATCAACGCGTTCGCCTCCACCGGGAACGTTTGCAGGTTAAGCACACCGAGATCCAATGTTACGGTGCGAACAGTTCCCGCGTCGGTGATCTGGATGCCATCCGTGGTCACGAGTGGGTCGTCTGCGACCTCGTTCACGCCGCCCGTGGGGCCTGACACGGAGAGATAGCCCGCGAAGGCGTCGAACCCGGAAACCGTTCCCGAAGTCAGGGGGACAAATGGGAACGTAATGATGCCGGCGCCGCTGCTGTGGAGCGCAGTGCGTGAGGCGGGCGCCTGATACGTGACGGTTACATAGTCCAAATTCGGTGCGGTAGGCCAGAGCAGAGAGGTGCCCTGTACCTCGACGGTTCCGCTCACGTCGGTTGCCGGTTGATGCGTGGTGAGCAGGTATCCGGCGTAGGCGGGATTTTCCGTTCTCGCGCGGAATCTCCAACCGTGGGAATTGGTGTCATCCGAAATGGTTGCGGTGATGTCCACGCTGAAGCCGAAACGTTCCCCGGGGCTGAATGGGTTGATCGCGGTGGGCTGTTCGGTGCTGGAGAAAACGGAGGTTCCCGGGGCGGTGATTGTGAATCCGCCCCATCCACCGGGGGCGGCGTAGGTCGCACCTGCGATCGTGCCCGCGGGCAGGCGTTCGAGGAGGTACTGCTGCGCGAGGGCGCGGCCGTTTTCCACCGCAATTCGTCGGTTCTGCGCAACGATCGCCTGGTCCCGGTTGATCGCCTGCGTTGCCATCAGTTGCGCCCACGCCGCGAGAACAAAGGCTCCCGCGATGATGACGAGGAGAGCGTAAATCATGACCACGCCGCTTTCCGTGGCAGATGGGCGTAGCGGCGGTTTCATAGCGAGGGGAATGCCGGGACCACGAAGAAAAAGGAGGTTCGGTTCGCCATCCCCACGTACCCTGCGCGGGGTTGAGCGGATGAAAACGATTCGGTGACCTCGGGCCCTTCGAGTCGGAGGGCGGCGGGGTCCGGCCACCAGACGAATGCGAACGTGCGATTTGCCGCCTGTTTGTAATTGTCGATCGAGGCGTTGCCCTCCAGCGGCAGTGCGTCGCGTTCGAAGAATACGGTCAATGGTTGGAACGTGTTCGTCTCTCCGTCGTAAAAGACGTGGTAGTAGTGGGTGAGATCGGACCCCTCATAGCGGCGCACGCTGGCATATGTCCCCGCGGGAGAGGAGGCGTTGATCATGTCGACTTCGTAGATGGCGCGAACGGCAAGCGTTTCCTGGGCGGAGGATGCGTTGAGGACGAAGACCGAGAGGTTGGTTGCCGAGCAGACCCCGCGGTACGAGGTGAACGTGAGGCCGGAGGGGTCCAGGAATTGTCGGAAGGCCTCCGGGGAGGCGAGGGCGCGGCCGTCTGAATTCGTGGCAAAAGAGAGACTCGACGGGCGGACGGTACTGCGGATGTTGCGACCGAGGCAAAACACCGCGTTCGCGGTGGAGACGTCCTCAACGAACTGAGCGCGCATCGTTTCCGCCATGGCCAGGGTGGCTCCGCGCTGCGGTGCGGAGGCGGTGACGACCACGTTATTGCTTAGTCCGTAGAGGTTGAAGAGGTCGCCGTTGGGAACGGTGACGTCGACGTCCGAACGCTGACCCAACCCTGTGCGGCTGATGGCCTGAAATGCGATGACGGAGGTGGTGAGAACGACAGCGGCGATGGCTGCGGCCATCACGATCTCGACGAAAGTGAATGCCTGTTCGCGACGTTTAGGGTTGCGTGGGGGGAGTGGCGGCACTGTTGGGAGAGGAGACACTGTTGAGGACACCCTCCAGGTTGGATTCTTTCGATGGCTCCGGCACCTGCACCTGGCCGGGAAGTTTGAAACGGACCTCCGCCTGGACCTTGACCGGCAGGCTCATCGTTCGGGTTTCCGCCGTTCCGTCCTTTTCGACAAAGCCGAGCTCGATTTTTTCTTCCGTGACGGAGAGCACGCGCAGGCTCTCGCGCTGACCCGCAACGAGCGCGGGGAGGGGTCGGCCCACCACGGCCACGACGGGTCCGATGAGTGCCTTTGCCGTTCCTTCGCCAGTGGAAACGCCCGCCACGCGCATCGTGCTGAGAAGCGCCCGCAGTCGGGCCTCCTCGGTTTCGGCCTGTTCAATGACCAGCGGTTTGGCAGCAAGCCGCTGGCCAAATGGATTGCGCTCGGTTTCTTCCACCACGATCGTCACTCGCGATTCGGGCAGCGTCTCGGAGGCCTCCGCGAGCGCGGCGGTTGGGTTCAACGCCCAAAGAACGGATAGCAAAATCGGAAGCGGTCCGGTTTTCATCGTTGAAGCAGCGGTTGCTCGAGCGTGAGTTCCATGCGGAGGTCGTTCGCGCGGGTGCCCTTGCTGAGGCGCATGGCGCTGGTTCGCATGGTTGGTTGTTGATTCTCCATGCGGCCCAGCCAATTGAGCAGTCGGGAATAGTCATCCTCGAATGTGACGAACGCCCGCATGACCGAGGGGACGGACGGGTTGCCCTTGATGGACGCCTGTTCGAAGCGCTGCGCGATGCTGGTGAGATTGTCCTCTTTGATCTTCAGCGTAAAGTTTACCTCAGCGCTTTGGGGATTGTCGATTGCCTCGAAGTACGGCTGCCAGGTGCGAAGAAACGAGATCAGACCCTCGGAGGATCCGCGCAGTTGGGCAAGCTGTTGGCGTTCGCGGATGAGCATTTGCGAGGCGGTGACTTCCTCCGCTTTGAGTCCTGACGCCACGAGCCGCATTTTCGTCCGCTTCTGCTGCATCCAGAGAACGGATTGGACGAGGGCCAGCATCAGGATGCCGACGAGTGCGCATGCCACGTGTTTTCTGTTCATGGCGTTGAGGGGGTGGCGGAGGTTGCGGGGCGGGCAAGATCGCGGGAGGGATCCTGCCAGACGAGCTTCGCTTTGTAGTCGACCTCGCCCCGAGACATGTTCTGCGTGGGTGAGATGATCCGGTAACGCTCGCGTGCGATGGTTTCGAGGGTGGTATCGAGTTGCTTGATCGACCCCGTGTTCAGGCGGATGGCGAAGAGGATTTGGGCGGGGGATTCGGGATCGCGGTCCATCCGGAGGTCGATGATCGTGGAGTCCTCGCGGATGCTTCGGGCGATGGCGACCGCCAGGGGTTGTAGGGGACGCGAACTCTCCAGCCACGCCTCCACATCGCTGGCCTTCTTGATTTGCTTCTCCAGGGCGACACGTTGTCCGCTGGCAGTAGCCAATTGAGAACGCAGTTCCGCGATCTGCCTCACGTGACTGTCACGCTCCTCCACGGCGAGCCGGAACTGGATGAAGTAGATGGAATTCAGGATCACCGCCAGGGCGATGGAGCAGTAGAAAAGGATGGGAACCAGACGCAGGAGGACCGGCAGCGGAGGCGTGATGTCCTTGCGGTCCGATTTCAGGTCGTCGACAGTTTTTGCGAGGACTTGCATTTCAGGAATGGTTCATTAGGTTCCAAAGGAAATCCGGAGTGGTCAGATCGGTGACGGCGTGACCCGGAAGCGCCTTGTCGATGCATTCGCGCAGCATCGGGGTGGGCTGGTCGCAGGCGATGACGATTCCCATTTCCGAATGGATGCGCTCCCGGAACGGAGCGAGGAGATCCGCGACCGGTTGCATGTCCTCCTCGTAAACATCGGTTCGCGATCGCAGTTCCATCCAGCGGTCGGCATCCTGCACCAGGACGCATACCGCGCCCTGTGAGCAGATCACGTATAGGTTACTCGTCGGCTTTTCACTGCCCTTGACCGTGTTGGTCACGCTCAGTGCGTGCCTGAGCAGGACATAGCTTCCGCAGCAAATCCGACCGATCTGCAGACCGACTTCCTTGAACATGAGTTCCACCTTGCGGATTTGTTCCTCGTCGATGGACAGAAGGACGCTGGAATTTGTCTCGGGGTTGTGGGTCAGCGCATAGCGTTTCCCCCGTTCGTAGCGTCCGCCGAGGATGCTTCGGGGGTTGGTTTTCATCATTTCCTCGCTCCCGGGGCGCCGCGGGAGATTCGTTTCGAGACTGATGACGTAACGCGTATTCAGCGAGATGGCACACCATGCGGCCTCGCTGGCAGCTTTCATCGAGGGTGCCGCAGCCGTGAGAATCTCCTTTAAATCCCCTCGCATCGTGTCGGTGTCGAGGATCTTGCCGGTTTTGGAGACTCCTGCCCATGCGATCATGGATTTGCCCAACCCGACGAGGACGGTTCGGGTGTTTGGAAACCTCCGGTTCCACGGAGCGGAGGGGTCGTCGGGTTCGGGTCGGAACGCGGAGTAGTTCAGGATGGCCTTGATGTCGGCGAGGTTCATCTCGAAAGTTCCGTCTGCGCCGCGAGGAAGTCGCCGACGTCCTCCCAGGAGAATTCCGATCCGCGAATTCCGGTTTTGCTCTTGAATCCCTCCGCACCCCGGAGCTCCAGACTCTTGTCAAAATTGTACATCCCGCGCTTCCAACCGGTTTCGAGTTCCTGATCGATTTTTTTGAAATCCCCGCGACGGATGATGTTCACCACCCCATCGTAGGGGAGGAGGACTTCGTGAACCGGGAAACGCTTCTGTTTGGTGTCATCCAGGAGCAGTCGCTGACACAAGATGAGACGCAGGGTGTCTGCGAGGGTTTCCTGCGAACTCTCCAATCGCTCGGACGGAATGAGCTTCAGGAACCGTTGTACGGTCTGCGACGCTGATGAGGTATGCAGCGTGGCGACCACGACGTGTCCGGTCTCGGAGGCCTGGAGCGCGATCTCTGCGGTTGGGCCATCCCGGATTTCCCCAACGATGATGACATCCGGTGCCTGACGCAGGGCGGCACGAAGCGCATAGGCAAAGTCGTGCTCATCAGTCCCCATCTCGCGTTGCGAGACAAGCGAGGGCAGATTCTCCGGATAAACAAACTCGATCGGATCCTCAAAGGAGATCACATGTTCCCGGCGCCGCTTGGCCCTGCTCAGAACCATCGATGCAATGGTGGTCGATTTTCCACTGCCCGTGGCTCCGCAAATAAGAAACAAGCCATTGCGGGCCTCGAGGAACGCCTTCAGCGCCGGCGGGGGAACCCGGATGGATTCCGGATCAGGGATCTTGTTCGGAAGCAACCGCATCACCCAGCGCAAACGCCCCTGGGTCACCATCTGACTCACGCGGTAGCGTCGATCAAAAAAGTCCAGCGCGCTGTCATCGCATCCGGGTTCAATGACCTCGGGCACGGGCATTTCGAAAACAAGATCCTCGTAAACCAGTGCTCCGTTTTTTTTGTACGACAGAGGTTCTCCCGGGGTCAGATAGAAGTCGCTGACCGAGTCGTTGGAAGACAGTTCCCGGATTCGCTGGCCGACGGGGGAGTCTGGTGGAAGATCGAGCAGACGCATGAACCTAAATCCCGCAGTTCAAACCCAAGAAATGGTCAGATTCACCATGAAGTTCATGAAGGACATGAAGGGACAGAGGAATAGACGGCTCAGAAAATTGGCCCGCAACTTCACCCAAAAGGGGAAGACCCATGGAGCCCGGGAACATGCCTAATTCATTCCTCTTCATGATCTTCAAGTGCTTCATGGTAATTCAAGCTGCGGTTTATAGGATGATGTAGGTCGAAAACGACTGAGGCTACTTGGCAAAAATGAAAAACCCAAGACTTTGCAAGCGCTTATCCCCCGGCAATCACCGGCGGCAGGGTCAGCGCGACGCCGTTGCCATTGATGGTGAGGCTCCTGGCCGCCACGCTTCCATTGAATGTCCCGTTCAGGTTCACCGAATTGTTGGGAGCGACGACCTTTGCATACACGGTGGCTCCGCTGTTCATCGTGAAATCCCCGTTGAAGCAGTTCAACTGGAGCCAGTCGGGATTCGTGGAACTTCCCATGGTGGCTTGGTTCACATTCAACCCGTATCGCATCGTGAGAATGACCGGTCCGACGACCTGCAGGCGGCTGTTCGAATTGAGATTCATGCTCTGGATGCTGTAAACGGCGGGCGTACTCGACCCCGCCACGCCCAAAATCAGCGTACCGCCGGTATTGATCGACCCATAGTTTCCAGGGAGGAGGGTCGCCGTCCCTGAATTGATATTCAGGTTCGCGTTCACCGCGGGGTTGATCGTGGCCGTCCCGGAATTCAAGGTGTACGTGGAACTGTTCGTCGGATTCGTGGGCTGCGTCACCGATGGCATCAACGGTGGCGTGTAGCGTCGATACACTTTGCCCTGAATGATCGCTCCGCTGTTAAACGTCACATTGTAGTTGCTCGGGGAGGTGCTGCCCGTGAGATCGACCACGCGGGAGGTGTCTGTATTGGGAAGAATCTCCGTTCCGTCCGGATTGAACTGACGGCCCTGAATGATCGTGTTCTGGTTTCCGTTGAAGGTAAACCTGGGCGTTCCGGGAAAAAACACGTTGCCCTGCAGAATGCGGGCGCTGCTGTTGAAATTGATGTTCGAAGGAAGATTGCCGAGTTCATTCGTATAAATCAGTGATCCAATAAATGTTCCATTCACGGTGGCGTTTCCAATGAGGGCGCCCTCCGGGGTTCCGGGCGACGAGTAAGTCGCCGTCGCCAGGGCGCTCGGGGTGAACCATTGTCCGTACCCTGCCGGTCCGTAAACCCTGGCATAAACGGTCAGGACACCGTTCGTGCCGGAACCTGGAAGGAACGAGCCCGTGTACACCGTTCCGGTGGTGGGATCGGACCCCGACCCGGGATCCACTCCGTTTGTCGTGTAAACAATCCGGGCGCCGGTGGGGTATGTTTGTCCCGACGCGAGCGCGATGGTGACGGGGACGTCCGTCGATCGGATGCCTGTGGAGGGTGAGATGGTGGGAGTGGCCAGGGAGGTTCTGGTGATAGTGATCGTGGCAGCCGCTGTGGGGGAGTCGCGGAAGACTGCGGTATCGAGGGCCTGCGCGGCCGCGCTGATTGTGAGAGTGGACGCGGAGCCCCAGTTGGCGAGCGCGATCGGGATCGAGGGGGAAACGTAGCCGTTTGAAAACGCGACGCCATTGACGGCGGTGCCGGAGGAGATTGGGGAACTGCCGTCCAAGGTGTAGCGAATCCGGAAACGCGAGCTGCTTTCGTAGGAATCGGGGATCTGGGCGGCGGAGAGGAGCGAAACGGACGCAGGGTTGGGGGTCGTCGTAGCAACCCCTTGCATGGCACCACCGGCTTGCTGATACGTCATCGTGCCCGGGGCTCCGGTGATCGACACCTGCAGGGTGAGCGGAGAGACCGTGTAAGTCTCTGAGACCATCGAACTCGTCTGGTAGGTCGTGGGGTCGAGGCTGAAGGCGACCGCCTGTACTTGCGTTCCGGGTGTTGCGGTGATCGTTTGACCGGAATAGAGCGCCCAGGCGGCGCCGGCGCGGAAGTAGACTTGGGAGGATCCGGAGGGGTTGGCGGTGTTGGAAATCGTGACGGGGACATCGAATGAGATCAAGGGGAGCGAGCCGCCTGTCGGGGAAATGGAGGGGGGCGTGAGCGTGGTGAGATATGCGGGTGGGGTGCCCGAGGGGTTGGAGGCGGGCTGGACGCCCTCGGGCGTTAATCCGGCGCGTTCAACCGTCGAGGTGGCCTCGGTGTAATCCCACACCCAGCGGCGCTCCGTGGCCACGTCCTTTGTGCGCGCCCGGGCCTCGGTGATGGGCGCGGCGGCCGAGAGCGGTGTGTTGATCCGAAACGCCTTGATGCCCGCAGGGCCGCTTGAACGCAGGACAAAGGCGTTATCCGCACTGCTCCAGACCGCCCGAGACTGGGACGTGGCCGCCTCGGCCTCCGTTTGCCAAATCGCTTCCGCTCTCGAATCCAGGAAGCTGCCGGTAAGACCGAGCGTTCGTGCCGCGGACGCGGTGTCGGCTCGCGTTTTCAGTTGATCGAGAACTGCGTTGGCGTCGGAGGACGATGCGATCGTCCCGCCGTTCGAACGATAAAGTTCGACTCCGTTGTTTACGGCCCGAACGTCTGCTTCGAGTTTCCGCTCCCGGGAGGATTCCTGAGCGTTGGAGGCGACGTTGTAGCTTACGGAACCTAAGATGGACACAACTCCGACGACGAGCAACACCTCGATGAGTGTGAAGCCCCGGATATCCCTGCAAATCGCCCGGACGCTTTGCATGGGTAAAAGGTAGCATGGAAAGGAAGGAAGGGACAGGGAAAAGTCAGTGGGTGGCAAAGTTTGTTTGCGGGAGATCCTGCGATTTTCGGCTGGTCGTTCCTGCTGCAAACATTTAGCATAAGGCGTTGTACTTGACGAAATTCCAGTTCAAAGGCCTTTGTTTTTTGGGAACGCTAGGTTCACGCGAAGGCGCGCAGACGCCGAGACGCGGAGAATTTCTAACCGGGTTTTTCGTTATGAGGCGCCGGGGGTGATGAGCAGGACTTCGCTCGCTTGGTGCGGTTTTTTTGCTTTGCTCTCCGTGGCTTCGATGCGGGGGCAGGAGTCGGCTGCAGCGGCCTCGCCGGCGCTCCCGGCGTCTGAACTGACCCAACCGCCCGCCCCTCCGGCGATGCAGGAGCCCGTTGCGGGAGCACCGCCGATTGCCCCTGCGGCTTCCCCACAAAGTTTCCAACCCCCTTCGACCCCGGGCGGTCCACCGTCGACCGGACCATCGTCGTCCGTGCCCGTGCCTGCGAGTCGCCCGGCGCCCCCTCTGCTGCCGCCTGCTCCGCTCAACGCAACCTCCCAGGCTGCGGCACCGGCCTCGCTCACGGTGCCGTCTCCGTCCTCGTTTGCAGTTTATCCGGACTACCGCGAGGCAAATGTCATCGCGCAGCAGCTGCGCGCCGCACAGCCGCGGCTCTATAATTTCGATCGTGCGTCGCTTCGCGACATTCTGCGGTATCTCGCCGACGACGCGGGGATTCCTTTCATCGGCATCCAAGATGCGGGAAGCGCTGAGACGACGCTTGTGACGTTCACGATGCGGGCAAGCCCTTTCCAAGCGCTGGAAGCGGTCGCCCGCGCGAATGGCGTGGCGTTGTTTTACGACAATGGCGTTTGGTACATGCGCCCGCTCAATGAGAATGAGTTGATCGGTCGAACGTACAATCTCCGCTTCAACACGCAGGAGAAAGTGACGTATGGCGGGGGGGGCGACTCGGGTGTTTCGCAAACGGGAACGGGTGGGAGCACGGCCGGATCCAGTGGCGAGGGAGGGGGAGGGGGAACAGGGGGCGCCCCAACGGGAGCGACGATCGATCTCCAGGGCGGGTCTACCGTGTTTGAAGTTCAGGCGCCAAAGATCGTGGACGAGATCAAAGGGCTTCTCGGAATTCCCACAAGCGGAATCGAAGGTCGGGTGGCGACGGACGGGTCGGTCGGGAACTTCGGTTCCCTCCCGCCCACCGGATCGCTCAGCGTCGGCGGACGGACCCTCTCCGGATCGGCCGCGCCAGCCGCAGGATCGGGTGCACAGGTGCTCTACAACTCGGACAACAACACGATTTACATCGTCGCCACACGCCAGCAGCACCAGTGGGTGGAAGGATTCCTGGCGGCAGTGGACCGACCCCAGGCGCTCATCGGCATCGAGGTGAAATTCTTTGAAACGACGAAAGACCCAAGCAAGGAACTCGGCATCAATTGGAGTGGCACGCTGGGCGCGGGTGGGTTCACGGTGGCCGCACGGGATATGGTGGCTAGTCCGTCTGGCACGGTGAACGGCTCCGTACTCAACGGGACCGCGAGCATTTCCGCCAATCCCACACCGTACTCCGCCGTGCTCACCGCGAGCGACGTCGCGGTCACGCTCCAGGCCTTCGCCCGGGACCGCGACACGAGCACCGTGCAGTATCCGCGGGTGTTGACCATTAACAATCGCGAGGTGGTGATCCGCAGTGTCATCAATCAGCCGGTGTTGGCATCGACTTCGACCGTCACGCCCGGCGTGGGAGGAACGACGACAGCGAGCGTGAGCTATTTGCCGATCGGAACGATCATCAACGTCCTGCCGAAGACGATGTCTGGAGAGAGTGTGGTCTTGAATGTGGCGATCACCGTTTCCTCGATTGTTGGCGAGCAATCGATCGAAGGAAACGCGTACCCCATTGCCTCTTCGCGGATCTACAATGCGGCCTTGCAGGTGAACAGCGGCTACACGCTGGCGGTTGGCGGGCTGGAAGAGGCATTTGACCGTCGCGACCGGCAGGGGATTCCTTATCTTCAGGACATGCCGGGCCTTGGGGAATTGTTCAAGAGTCGTCAGCGTCAGCGAACCAAGCGAAATCTGATTGTGTTCATCACGCCGACGATCATGAAAGATCACAAACGCACTCCGGGGATTTCGCAGGATCCGCAAACGGTGCTCCCGATTCGTCCCGGGGATCCGACCCCGCCGGTTTTCACCCCGGATGGACGGCTTTCGGGCGGTGTGGAGGCGTTACCCGGCGCTTTGAAATGGCTGGCCCGCCAGGTCGAGATCTTCCGACAGATCAACCGCGAGAATCGGACGGATCGGAAGTCGATCGATCAAATCAGCGGGGTGCTCGCGACGGCCGCCGCGCTGCAGGCTCAGATCCCGGCCATGCGCAGTCAGCGCCCCTCGGCGTCCGTGCAAATCGATCGCGACGCGATCCGCCTCCAGGGGATCATCGAAGACCTGGAAGCCGTGCTGGCTGCATCGCGGAAAAACTTGATGTGAGCCGCCGATATCACGCATTCTTCATGCAACGCTTTCATCCCGCATCACTTGATTTTTCAAGCGTGGGATGTTCCCTTTCTCTCCCCACCCCAAGCCGTTCAACGAGTTCCCGTAGTTTCCTCCCGATCCGCCATGCAGAAGTATAATTCGTACCTGATTTTCGGAGCCCCCGGCAGTGGAAAGGGGACTCAGGGAAGAACGATTGGCACGATTCCGCGGTTCTTCCATTGCGCCTGCGGAGACGTGTTTCGGTCGCTCGACACGAGAACGGAGATTGGACGGGCGTTCCTGGAATTCTCGAGCCGCGGTGAATTGGTGCCGGATGAGGTCACGGTTTCGTTGTGGCGCGCCCGCATCCAGCAGTGTGTCGAAGCGCACACCTTCAAACCGGATATCGATTATCTGATCCTGGATGGCATTCCGCGCAGTGTCCGACAGGCGGAAATCATGAGCGAGATTATCCACGTGCGTCGGGTTTTTCATCTTTCCTGCCCGGATCGATCGAAGCTCGTCTCGCGCTTGAAAAAGCGGGCGCTCAAGGACAACCGACTCGACGACGCGAACGAGGAAGTCATCACCCGCCGCCTGAAGCTGTACGAGGAGGAGTCGAAGCCTCTCCTGGACTACTACGGCGACGACATGGTTTTCACGATCGATGCCTCGGAGCCACCTGTCATGGTCCTCTCTGCGATCGTTTCCGAGATCTTGAAGGATCGGCCGGCGGACAGTATGAAAGCCTGATGGCTGCGCGCGGACAATTCGAGTCGCTTCGGGCGTCATCGCTTTATTGCAAAAAATGTCAGAAGGCGATGCCGGTCCGGGAGCGTCTTCTCCTGGTTTTGCCGGATAAGGAAATTTACGATTATCTGTGCACGGGCTGCGCGGAATCCCTTGGTCAGCGGGAGGTTTCCGGAATGGATCGGATGGCCCCACACGCCATCCCGCCACGCACCATCCGGCGGTTGCCGGGTCGGATTTGAACGCACAATCGATCGGGACGCCCCTTCGCACCGCGTTCCTGGGAACCGGCGATATCGCCGTGCCCGCTCTGGAGTTTCTCATGCGCTCGGAAGCCGTCGACGTGGTCTGCGTCGTTTGTCAACCGGACCGACCCGCCGGGCGGGGTCGTGGGATGAAGGCGCCGGCGACCAAGCTTGCTGCGGCTGCCGGGGGCATCCCGATTCTGCAGCCGGAGAAACTGCGCGCTCCAGAAGAGGTGGCACTGCTTGCCGGTTTTGCACCCGACCTGGCGGTGGTCATGGCATACGGACAGCTCCTTCCGAGAACTGTTTTGGACATTCCACGGCTTGGATGTTGGAACCTCCACGCATCGCTTCTGCCGCAGTACCGCGGGGCCTCGCCGTTGCATGCGGCGATCGCAGCCGGCGATGCGCAATCCGGCGTGACGGTGATGTGGATGGACGAGGGACTGGACACCGGAGACATCCTCCTCAAGCGGGAACTCACCCTCGCGGAGAACGAAACGGCGGGGTCGCTCCACGACCGGATTGGCGTGCTCGCCGCAGAGGCGCTCGAGGACGCCCTCGCTGCATTACTTCGTGGAGAAGCGGCCCGGCAGCCGCAACCGGTCGATGGCGTTTCCTACGCCCGCAAGCTTTCAAGGGAGTCGGCTCGGGTGGACTGGAGCGAACCGGCGGCGGTCATCGAGCGAAACATCCGCGCATGTTACCCCTGGCCGGGAGCGTGGACGACGTTGGAAGTCGAAGAAGGACCCGCCCGGGTGGTGAAAATCGTTTCCGCCAGGACAATCCCATGCGGGAGCGGGACGGCAGGTTTGCCCATCGCAGGCGACTCCGGCCTCAGTTTCCACGCGGGGGAGGAAGGCATTCGACTCGAACGCATTGTTCCCGAAGGGCGCCGGGAGATGTCGGACGTGGAATTTCGCCGCGGAGTACCGACGATCATCCGTGCGGCGTGAGTTGGTGGGTGGGCTCGCATGGCCTTTCCGCAGGTAATTCCGGTGGATCGGCCGGATTCCGACTCACAGCGCGCATTTTGCTTCCGTTCCCGCGTGGCATCCGGTTTCATCCTCGCCCATGGGTTCCACGCCGAAATTCAAGCGTATCGTGCTGAAAATCAGCGGAGAAGCACTTCGCGAGGTAGGCAGCGGCGATAACATCTCGCCTCAAATCGTGAACGCGATCGCGCAGGAGATTCTCGAAATTCGCGAGATGGGGGTTCAGATCGCTTTGGTCGTCGGGGGGGGCAACATCTGGCGAGGCCTCTCCGCCGCTCACCGCGGAATGAATCGAACCACCGCTGACTACATGGGCATGCTCGCCACGGTCATCAATGGTCTGGCGCTCATGAGCGCGCTGGAGGATCTCGACGTGACGACCCGTGTTCAGACCGCCATCCAAATGAATAACGTGGCGGAGCCCTTCATCCTCAGACGCGCCGTGCGCCATCTCGAGAACGGGCACGTGGTCATCTTTGTGGCCGGAACCGGCAACCCATTTTTCTCAACCGATACCACCGCCGCGCTTCGAGCGAATGAAATCGGCGCCGAGGTCATTCTCAAGGCCACGAAGGTGGACGGAATCTACGAAAGCGATCCGCGCAAAAACCCCGACGCGAGGAAGTTTGAAACCATCGCGTACGCCGATGCCATGTCCCGGCGCCTGCAGGTGATGGACTCCACCGCATTCAGTCTTTGCATGGATAACCGGATGCCCATTATCGTGTTCAGCATGGAGGATCCCCGGAACATCCGGCGGGCCATTGCCGGCGAAAAAGTTGGCACGCTCGTCTCCGATCGCGAAACGGTTTTAATCTGATCCACCCCACCTTCATTCACCCAACTTTATGAGTCTCGAAGAAGCCCTCCTCGACGCAGAGGAATCCATGGAGAAAGCGGTGAACTACATGCTTCACGAATTCTCCTCCATCCGCACCGGCAAAGCCTCCCCGGCGCTGGTGGACAGTATCGACGTGGAGGTCTACGGCACGTCGATGAAACTGAAGCAACTTGCGCTGATTTCCACCCCCGAAGCTCGGATGCTCGTGATCCAGCCCTTCGACGCATCGACGACGAAGGATATCGAGCGGGCGATCTCGGAGTCGCGACTCGGCATCAACCCGATCACGGACGGGAAGCTGATCCGGCTTCCCATGCCGGAGCTCTCGGAAGAGCGCCGCCGGGACTTGGTGAAATCCGTGAAGAATATTGCCGAAGACTCCCGCGTGCGCATCCGCGGCGCCCGCAGAACGGCGATGGACACGGCGAAAAAGCTCGAGAAGGAGGGCGACGTTTCCGAGGATGACCTCCGAGCCGTGGAGAAGGAAATTCAGGAACTCACCGACAAGTACATTGCTTCGATTGAGGAGCATGTGGTCCGGAAAGAGGCCGACATCATGAAAGTATGAGCCGATTTGAGCCAAGTATGACCGCATCCGTACGCTTCGTTCTTCTCGGCCTTGCCGCAATTCTCGTTGTCCTGATCCCGCAGTCGCAGGCGAGGGTCGTGCGCCCGACGCCGGAATTCTCGTGGATCGACGCCTCCGGAAAGCTGCAGAGCGTTCGCAACCTCAAAGGTCAACCCGCCGTCATCCTGATCGCCCCCGATCCGGGTAACTGGACGTTCCGCTCGCAAGTGGGCCAGCTCCAGCGCGTGTACGAGCGGCTCGGAACGCATGGCACCCTGTTTTTCGCTGCATTCACTGGCACGCCCGACCGGGTCCGCTCCAACATTCCCTTCATCCAGGTGGGCGATGGTCCCCGCGTGGGATTCCTCTTCGAGGCAACGGAAGGTTTTGCGATCGCAATCGTGGGGCGCGACGGAAATCTCGACTGCCTCTCCAATCGCGTGCTGACGGGACAACGCGTTTTCGACGTGATCGAAAACTCGTTCGCCATGCAGGAAGCGCTGCGCCGCGATTGAGCCCAAAACCGATTTTGAACCATGAAGGGCACGAAGGTCATGAAGGGAGAGGGTTCCTTGGAAAGGAACCTTTTCGTGCAGATTCATTCGAATTGATCCGCTCTGTTTTCGTGAGCTTCGTGTCCTTCGTGGTAAATTCCAATCGCGGCGTTCGGGGTTAAGCGCCCGCTCCGCGCCTCTCATCGATCGCGCTCGCGTCGCGCCAGCGCACCCCAACTCACCAGCAGGCTCCCCACGGACCAGAGCGATAGCACCACGATGCCGCGAGTGGCGGGGTCCGCATTCCAAAAGGTCACCCCGTTGCGCAGCGAACGGTCGCGGTTCAAATTGGAGAACGCCGCCGGGAAATCCACGCGCGTGGCTCCATCAATCCGCCGTCCCCACAGCAGGCTCACATCCATGACGGACTGCGCCGCGGCACTCGGCATCACCCGGGAAATGGCGAACGGCCCCGCCTTCATCGATCCCGCAGACGGAACAAAACCGGAAAAAAGGATCTGCGGAATGAGGATGAGAGGGACCAACATCACCGCCTGCATCGGCGTGCGGGCAAAAGCGGAAATCATCAGGCCAATGCCGACCGCCGCCACTGCCGACAACAAAAGCGCCGCCATTTGCCAAGCCGTGGCACCGCCGATTCCTCCCTCGCCCAACTGAAGCACCCCAAAGAGGACCAGCACCTGAAGGATGGTGAAGCGACCCTGCGTGATTGCCTTGGAGAAAAGGTAATCCCACCGGCCCAGTCCGATCAGACGCTCCCGTCGATACATCGGCGTCTCCTTCACAATCTCTTGGGCAGCGTTGTTGCAGCCAAACCAAAGCGTCGCAACCACCGCGAAAAACAACGTCAGATCCGCGCTTTCGGATACCCATGCGACCAGGGCGCCGATCAACGCGGGTTGGCCCAGCAGAAAGAGCACATTACGCGCGTCCGACAGAAACACCTTCCACTCGCGGCGCAAAAGAATCGGCAGAGCCCAGGCGCGACGCGGACGATTTGCCAACGGGGCGTTCTTGAGTTCCGGGGGCTCTTCCGGGGGAGCCGGGCTTGGCCAATCGACCGCGGGTTTCGCAGCCAAGGCATCGTAAAGGAGTTCGAACCGGCTGACCCCAAACGTCGCGCATGCCTTTGCGGGATCATCGAAGTACACGAGCCGCCCGCCAACCACGATGGCGAGCCGGTCGAGGAGGTGGACATTCTCCATCACGTGCGTCGTACACAGCACCGTGCAGCCGTTCGACGAGAGCTCACGGAGGAGCTCCATCATTCGGAATTCCGCCGCGGGATCCAGACCGGAGGTCGGTTCATCGAGGAACAAAATCCGGGGGCGACCCAGGAGTTCTGCGGCGACGCTGACCCGCTTCCGCTGGCCTCCGGACAGGCGGCCGACCCGTGTGTGGGCGCGTTCCTCGAGGCCTAGGCGAACGATCGTTCGCTGTACCAGTTTGTCGCGTTCCTCCGGCGGGATGTCGCGAGGCAGCCGGAGCCGCGCCGCGAACGCAAGGGCGTCGCGAACCGATAACTCCCGGGGAACAATGTCGTCCTGAGGAACATAGCCAAACGTTTCGCGAACCGCGTCATAACTCGTCGCCAGGTCCCGTCCGTCGATTCGCACGGTCCCTGATTCAGCCGGTCTGAGGCCGCAGAGCGCATCCAGAAGCGTGCTCTTTCCCGCCCCGCTGGGGCCAATAATCCCGACGAACTCACACGGAGCCACGGCAAAGGAGACATCGTTCAGGATGCGAGTGGATCCCGCCTCGCGAACGAGGTGTTGCGCTTCAAGCGAGGCTCCGGAATCGTCCAGCGCGGGACTCAGGCGGCGACCATCGAAACGGAACGCATGGCGGGCGACCCGCAGAGTATCGCCGTAAACGAGTTCCTCGGTGAGGAAGATTCGTCCGTTCAAAAACGATCCGCCTTTGCTCCCGAGGTCCTCCGCGATCCATCCACTGGCGGCGCGCCGAATGCGCAGATGCGATCGGGAAACCGCGGGATCGTTAAGGACAATGTCGGATCCTTCATCCCGACCGATCACCAGTCCATCGCGGAGCGGAACGGCGGGGTCAAGTGCGACGGTCGAAGCCTCGGAGCCGGAGCGGGAGCCGGGGCTTCCCAGCCCCGATCGTTGGAAGAATGGGGTTGCCAAGCCCCGTTTGTTGGATCCCTCGCGAAGCGCCTTGCGCATGTTTCGGGATAGCTCCTAATTTAAGGCAGTACCGCCCAGACTTCCACGACCCGGTTTTTCTCCCGGGCCTGGGCGTCGAAGAGATCTGATCCTCCCATGCCCACGGGGTGGATCATGTTGAGCACCCCGCATTTATCCTTGAGCGCATCTGCCACGCTGTCTGCCCGGGCGGTGGAAATATCCAAGTTCTTTTTCGGGTCGCCCTTTGTATCTGCGAAACCCAGTACGACGAACACCACGGTGGGGTCCTCCGCGAGTTTGGCAACCTGAGGCAGGGCGAGTTGTTGGCGAAGCGGGGAAATCTCTTCCGTGTTCACGGTGGTCCGCCCGGAGGCGAACGGGATCGTCAATACCCGCCCCATGCCGCGGGCCCGTTCCACTTGAACGTAGAGCCGATCCTTGTTTTCCGCGGAGACGTTAGGCATGCGATCGATCCGTTTGAGCACCTCCGCCTTTACTTGTGCGGTTTCTTCGGCGCGGGGATCGAGTTCGATCCGGGACTCGGCGCGCACTTCACCCGTGGACGTTCTCTCCACCGGCGTGGTCGTCGTGGCGGAGAGGGGGGTGGGAGTGACGGGGGACGGAGACTCTGCGGGCGCGCTCGGCGCGGCGGGCGGTTTACAGCCCGTAGCCAGTGCGACCACTGCGGCGATCGCAAGGAGTGCGATGGCGGTTGCCGGTTTCAAATGGTGTGAAACTGTTCCGACCACTCGATTCCCCGGCTTTCGGCATAACGGCGGAACTCAGGTTCATGGCTCGTCATGACGCAAAGCACGATCGAGGCGTCATCGGAATAGCCCAGTTCCGGAATCGAGTCAGGAATGATGTCCACCCCGCGGCTGAGATAATGCAGGGCAAAGCAAGCCTCCATCACGGCGGCGTCGTCCGCCCCCGGGAATTTTCCGTCAAGGCAATCCTCGACATAGTCGCCGAGGAGATCCGCCTGGGGTTCGAGATTCGCAAACTTCCCTTTGGCGGCATAGGCCGCCTTCGCCTTGATCCATGGGATGCGTTTCCGAACGTCGGCGATCTCGGCTTGCGTGAGATTCTGCCCGCCTCGTAGGACAAGCTCTGCGATGTCGGAGGTGACTTTCATAACGGGCATGATTCCACCTTTTCCCGTCGCCGCGTGCAAGTGGAAGCGTCGGCGAAGTTGTCAAAACCCGAAGCGCGTGAGAGCATTCGATCATGCTCCGGTGGATTTCGTCTTCTTTCGGTGCGGTGCTTTTCGTCCATGCCACCCTGCCAGCATCTTTGGCAGCGGACGCGCCGATCGTTCGGGATCCGGGCGTTTTGTACCTCGCCGACTACAATCAGGAGCCGCTCCGTCTCAAAGTGACCGAGCAGGCGCCTGGCTACTTTACGGTCGCGATGGATCGTTATCTCGGGGCGTTGCGGGCCGGGCAAAGCGTGGAGGTTCAGGCGATCGCTCCGAAAGCCCTGCGTGTCAAAGGGCAGGCGCAGCAGGGTCAGATCCTCGCGTGGGTCGATCCCAAGTTCCTCGAACCTCTTCCGGAGGGGTTGGTGGATTCCCTCAAAAAAATTGCCGAGCGTCGGGATGCCGTGGAGGCGCTGATCGCGAAAAATGAGATCGCCCTGGGAATGACGTCCGGGGAGGTCCAGCGGAGTCTGGGTCGGCCGGATTCTAAGACGTCCAAGCAGGACAAAGACTCGCTCAAGCAGTCGTGGGAGTACGTTCAAACCCGCAACGTCCCTCAGCAAAGCGTGACCACGTCGCCGACGGGGCAGCAGATCGTTTCGACGATCTACGTGAAGACGGTGGTTGGGCGGTTGAGGGTCGAGTTTGAGAACGACGTGGTTTCCGCGATGGAGCAGACAGAAGGTGCGGCGGCGGATGAAACAAAAGTTGTCGTTCCGCCGATCATCCTCTATTATTGAGGGCTCGATTAACTGGCGGGGTAGCCAAGTGGTAAGGCCGAGCTCTGCAAAAGCTCCATGCGACGGTTCGATTCCGTCCCCCGCCTCTCTTTTCACGACGACCGAGCGATAGCACGAGACGACCTGAAGTCCCATCTGCCGGGCGAAAGGAGCCGGGGTCGCCAAACCCCGTCGGATGAATCCCGCGCTACTCCTTGCGGGTTGGTTTTTGCGGAATGTTTTCGAGGTTACCGAAGAAACAGGTTAACGCTTTTGCGAATCCGCGTCAGGGATTCAGCCAAAGAAAATCGTGACACCGGCCCCTCTGGCATAAGTGCTTTGGCCGAGTGGGCAACGGGGACGACCCAATCCGCAGTTACTCCTCCGAGTCTGTGCTCGCGTCGGAGGTCAGGGTGTTCAGCGCTGCCAGGCCCTGATCTGCCGCAAAATCGGGTTTCATCTGGCCGAAGGCCACGGCTGTCACGTAGGGCAGGTTAAGGTCTGCCGTTGTGGCCAGCGCGGAGAACATGGACATAAAGAAATCCGGGTCGAGCGGACGGCGGACCGTGTCCACGTGGGAGGAAAGGCCAATTTCGCCGTCGTTGCAATCCATTTCCCAAAACTTTCGCTTCGCTCCGTAATTCAGCCGGTGGAGAAGCTCACCGACCGCCGCCCGATGTTCGACGTTCGCGCGAATGGGGAGGGTTAGCTTCAATTTCGCCACGCTCTCCGGTTCGGCCCAAATCACGATCCGCACCTCGCAGGTGGACAACTGCATGTGGAACGCGACGCAATCCTCGACCGTATCGAAGTCGAACTCCGACTTCCGCAGAGCTTCCTTTATCAATTCAATTGGTAGCGGGGCTTCGTCGGTTGAGGCAGGATCGGGGTTGTCGTTCATAATGGGTGAGTGGGTGGCGAGGCTGATGGAGTTGATGGTCTGATGTAGAAAACTGCCTCTTCGCTGTTTAAAGTGGGTGAAAACAGCAGGATGAGGAACCTCAGAGTTGAGGCCTTTGTTGGCGCTGATTTTGCGCTCCTTGCGGCGAACGGCATTCTGCGCACCGCCGGTGCACCATTCGTCAGCCCAGCCCGTCAGGGCTGGGTGGGAAATCAAAGGGGACTCCGGCCTGAAGGGACGGGATAGGTGGGCGCGTGGCGTGCGGCCCTGCTTTTGTCCCGTCGCGGACTTTCAGCCCGCAGCTTCCGCCACTGCAAAAAACCCAGCCCTTACGAGCTGGGCTAAGGAATGCCGGGCCGTCGGCCCTAGAACGGCGCGATTCGATCAGAGCCTTGGGAAACTTCCCT
>Ga0247837_1005037_pt1 | contig 20371 bp, 13 predicted proteins | sample LaCtaG_2_FD_187115 | JGI IMG/M metagenome (GOLD analysis project Ga0247837, IMG submission 187115) | Freshwater microbial communities from meromictic Lake La Cruz, Castile-La Mancha, Spain - LaCruzMarch2015_14.5m | ecosystem: Environmental > Aquatic > Freshwater > Lake | place: Spain: Castile-La...
GCAGTGCTTCAATACATCCTGAAGTCCGCAGTACTTTGCCACTTCGAGAACTGCTCGATAACTCCCCATTTTATATTATCTGCAGGTCAGTCCTTTGAGGTCAGACGCACTAACTCGGTTTGTCTGTATCCTTTTTCTAGCGCAAATAACGCTGAAATACTATTCTGTCCCTTCAATGCTTGAAATACTGTGAGAGAATTGAGTGAATCAGAATCATGCGGGCTGCAGAGTTGCAGTCGATGTAGTTAAACTGCCATAGATTCCGTGAAAAAGCCTTCAATCGTAGTTAAACTATAGTCTATTGCTCACTTTTAGTCCTTGCTGTAGCAGAGAGAAAGACATGTTTAATAGGTTAAAACAGCCGAAGCGAAGCCCAAATAGGTAAGTCCAGACAATCACCTTAATTGGACCAATATTTTAATGTGTCGACACACTTTCAAGAATTCGTAGCGATTATTAGGCTAATATAGCTTTTAGAATGAGCCTTTAGTATTCGTTTCCTCACAGGTTCACTAGGGTAGTTGCGTATAATTGCATTCTAACGCCACGTCGCAATGCTTTTTCTTACCTAACCTAATGCATTAATCGATGACAACACCCACAGCCTGACCTAGATGCAGTTCTCCTTACCTCCTTAACGTCCAACACCAAAGTGCTAGTGAGAGTCTCTAGATTGTACTTGTCAATCCCTCTCGCTGATAAACGATAGAGAAGTTGGCCCACTGGCACTATGTTCATATAAGGAAAGTTGTCCCAGTCCCAACGCACTTGACTAGTCTTTACTGTCCCGGCTTCCAAGTCAGCCCTCAGAACTTTCTTTTTGGAGAGAATTAGAAGTTCTCTGCCCAGTACAATTTCGGCCATAGTATCTAAAGTCAATCTGATGGACAGAATGTGAAAAGTATTGGTTTGACTACAGTACCGTTCTATATCTGGAGCCCATCCACTGACATAGATGTACTCCAAATCAATGCACAGAGAAGGATTATATCTATGTTGAAGAGAATTAGGAAGTGACTGCCATCGTTCCTCTGTTATAGTCTCCCATGGTTTGAGGTTTAGCTTCTCTGCAGAGTTTAGAACTTTCTCGCCGATTCCTCCAAATACGTAGAGTTTTCCTTGAAATATTATTCCACTGGAACGAAATCGGGGTGTGACCATGTTTTGAAGTTGATGGTGGTTACCGTGTTCGTACATGTGAGCTTTTCCTAAGGGAGTAACAGTATGCTCGAGATTAAGCCTGTCCCCAACAGAGTAGCCGCCTCCAAAGCAAATAATTTTGTCAGAGTACAGAACCCAGCTGGACAGATTATCGGTAGAGTGTCCTTTCAAGCGCTCAGTGAGTCCTGTAAGGCAGTCGTAGATAACTACTTCGTCTGCCACGAAAAGGGCCAATTTGTATCCCAGAGTTCTACCTCGTACATAGGATTGAAAGGCTGATTCAGAGGAGTGGCGGGCAGGAAAGCCACAGGTATCGGAGTAGAGGTCCCACAACTCGTTGCATAGACCTGCTTGCGCCCACACACTACTCACTTCCCTGCAGTGCTTCAATACATCCTGAGGCCCGCAGTACTTCGCCACTTCGAGAACTGCTCGATAACTCTCCATTTCCTATTTATTCTACACATCTCGTATTCAAAGCCATACAGACGTGCTTATCCATCATCAGATACTACTTAGCCGGACTTAGAGCTAGGCGCAAGTGGGAACTTTCCGAGTTGACGACCCTGTGCTTGACCTGCTCACTAATGACCATCACACTAATGGGCTGTTTGTCCGTCTCCTCCTCTGCAATATCCTCAGGACCACGTATAGCTTCCAGGTCTTTGCGCTCCTGCTCCAAGGCTAGGCGGTCCCTGGCGAGGGCTGCGTCCTGGGCGAGGAGCAGCTCTTCTTGCTCTTTCAGCTGCTGCCGCAGTTCTTCGATTTCGGACCACTCTTGCTGGTAGCAGCTTTCGCTGTCCTTGGTGTCTTGCATTTGGCGCTGCAGATCTTGCTTCTGCTTTTCTAGTTTGCGGGAGGCGCCACTGTTCTTCACACTAGCGCTCTCCAGCAGTCTCTTCTTCGCCTTCAACTTCTGCTTGTCCATCTTGAGTCTGCGGTATCCCTGGTTGAGTGACTCTTTCAACTCCTCGACCTTGCGTCTTTCCTCCTCCAGCTTCTTCCTGTCGTTCTCAGTAGCCTCCCTAACCGCAAACAAGCAATCTTCTCTCTGCTGAATTTCCTCTTTCAGCTTCCGCACTTCCTCCTTTTCCCGCTTGATGTGGCTGTTTTCCCGCTCGAGACGTCGGAACAGCTTCCGTACTTCGCCTTCTTGTTTTTCGATTCGAGTCTTTTCGTCTTCGAGTTCCTGACGCATCTGGTCGATGCTTTGCTGTTCGTCACTCTGCACACCCATTTCGCTCGCCTGGTTGACTCTCCTGCGTCTTTCCCTGGGCTTCAACGCCTCTGTGGAGTCGAAATTGAAGACCCGCCTCAACTCCGCAGACCCAGTGGGACTGTGAGCCGACAGGACCAAACTGCCCTCTGTGAGCAGACCTGACAGGGCGAAATCAAAGGCAAGCAGCACACTGCCTGTGTCTTCCCCCGAGGACGCACGCAGTTCCCACCACTCTGCATCGTGTTTTGACACCTGCTTCAGGCTGATATTCGACTTCCCAATCTCTACATCTCCAATTAGCATTGCCTTGTGGAACAGTTCGATCGTGACTACGTCCAAAGCGCCGTATGAAAGCTCGAAGTAGCTGTTCCACACAGGCTTCATGCCTGCGGAACTCGCAGTTCGCCACACTTGCGCTCCGTAGGTCACCAGTGCGTAGGGTTTCATGTCTCCGAACTTGGCTACGTTCACACACAGACGTGCTTCAATGACTCTCAGTCCCAGCATAGTCTTGTACAGTTTGGTGGGACTCTGTACGCCGGGAGAGGTGAGGCTGTACTGTTCCTCCATGTCTTAGATATGGACTGGGCAGATGGGAGGGAGGCGGAAACACGCTTCCTTGGGGAAAATTTAGAAGAGGAATCGTCTAAATGTAGTAAAAATCACAGCTATTTCAGCTAACCTGTTCAATAAGCCCCTCCCACTTCAAACCCAATGCAACTTCTCACTTATCTGCCGAACTATTAGGCTGTATCTGCGCAGCATTCCCCACTTTACTCGTATTGCTAGAGCCCTCCACCAGCTCCCTACTCCGAATCCTCTCCACATCCACCGTCGAATTGGTGGGTCTCTCCTTCTCTGTCAACAGCTCCAATAGGTCTGTGTCGTAGAGCTCCTTGGCTAGGTCTGTCGCTGTGTCGCCTGTGTTGTCGGGCTGGTGTGGACTCAGGCCGGAGTTGATTAGCTGCTTGGCGAGGTGGAAGTTGCCCTTCCACACGGCGAGATGGAGTAAGGACCAGTCTCGGCGGCCCACTTTTAGGGTTTGCCAGGAAGGTATTGACTGGATGTCCGCGAATATATTCCGGTCCGGACTGCTGTCAAATATAGTGACAAACAGATGTTGTGCCTGGGTGGAATTTACCTTCTCGTGTGCCTTCTTGCTGCCTCCACTACCCATTTTCCTGCATTCAATACATGGACAGTCCACTGCTCCAACTCCTCCGCGAAGCCAAAAAGTCCAACTCAGTGCCAGTACTCCCTACATAGGAACTCCTCGACCTGCTCCAGCAAGTCCAAACCCACCTCTCCGCCCCTACACCCGCCCCTCTCACCAAGGCCGCAGTCGAAGTCCTGGGCAAACTCGCAAAGTCCTCAGACTACCATATAGTGAAGCAGGTTGGGGCTGTGTATGGCCTGGCAGCGAAGACTGCGGGGTGTAGTGAGAGTGGAGTGATGATTGACTTGGCGAATGACACTTTGCTGCTGGCGGATAAGTACCAAGGCACGGAGATGGCGAGGGAACTCGGCTTCGCGGGGATGGACTTGCTGGGGCAACTGCTGCAGAACCAGGGGATCAGTGAGGAACAAAGGACGGCAATACAGGCCTTGATAGCAAAAAAGCCAAAAACTGACCTTTCTAGTCGTCTCCGCGACATAGAAACAGACCTGAAAGCCGGGAAAGCCTCCGGCATCAGCCAACTAATGGACTGCTTCAGCTCCACATCCTGCTTCAAAGAGCAACTCGACCTATTCGCAACGAAGGGCAGTGCTCTCCTCGACTCCATTCAAGACAAGACGGACCCAGACTTCCTGGTGAAGCTGTTCAAACTAGTGGACCAGTTGGTCTTCCAGCTGTACCACTTGGTGTATATCCCTGACCTGAATGGCTCGGGAGTGCCAGTGACGCAGGTGTTCTTCAACTCCGCAGCTGAGTTGTTAGTAGAGAACGAGCGCTGTTTCTACAGTGCTGTGAAGGTGCTGCAGCTGCTAGCCAGCAACGGCATGCCCAAGCCGCTCATCAAGGTGCTGAGACGCCTGTGGCTGTTGTACCCAGCGCAGAGACCGGCTCTGTACGAAGTCACAGTGAGTAGTTTGGCGGCTTTGGCGGAGGCGGAGGACAGCAGTGAGACCTTTAGGAACAGCGCTGCGGCCTTTTTGTACTATCTCAGACACAGTCCTGAGGTCGAAATCGACTTCAGGTCGCTCATTGATGCCATTCCAAATGTGGACTCGCTCACCAAGCTGAGAGAGTATCAGTCAGAGACCTTGTCCCAGTTCCCAGAGGCAGAAGCCTCCATCCAAATCAACTACCTGCAGGTCTACTCAGGCTACCCAGTGGCTGCACACATAGCACCTGGAGAGCGCTTTTCCTACGTAGTCGACTTGGCCGAGCCGAACTGTCTGCTAGTCTGGGCCTTCGCCACCGAGTACTGCGACATCAGCTACAGCATCACTCGAGTGGACAGTGGGGAAGAGCTGCTGAGGAGAGAGGAAAGAGTGCAGTCAGACACAAGTCCTATATCCGGCAGTCTACTGGTTCCGGACCCAGGCTTCATTCGCTTTCTATGGGATAACTCCTTTTCCTGGTTCCGGGAAAAACACCTTCGATATCGCATTGCAGTCCTCGTCCCAATTCAGGCAATTTCCGACTCTGCGCCTCACATCACCTTCACTAGTCCAATAGAAATCATCCACAAGGACGTGCTAAATGAACCTGCGGAGGACAACCTTTGCTACGACTTCCCAGACCCTGACCTGCTGGAACTCGGAGTGCATGTGACCGGAGCACATGCAGAGGTGAAGTGCAGGGAAAGCGTCAAAACCGTGGCAGCGGGGGAAGCCATTGAGGCCGCCAAGGAGATGCTAGCTGAGGCTGTGAAGTTGATGCGTCGGTCTCCGAGGTATAAGAAGCTGGGAATCGTGGAGAAAAGCCCTCAGTCGAGAGCGGGGTTGGAAGAGTTCGGGGCAGTGGCGGTAGCGAGGGATGCAGATTCCCTGGCCTTTCTGTCCCAAAAGAACCTTAAAACCGCCTACACGCTTATTGCAGTGGTGCAAGAAGACGGGGTACGTAGCTCTGTCATGTACCGTGGGAAGCTGTTAGTGTCAGAGACAGGAGTGCCACTCGGAGACTTGGCTCGCATGCAGTGTGCTACTTTAAGTGAGGGCGTGGCACAGCTTTTGAACGTGTTTGGACCTGCAATTGTGATAGTGACTGGGAGAGACCTGGAAGTGACGATTGTGGAGCTCGCGAAAGCAGTGAAGCAGAGAGTGCCCCTGGCAGTGTGGCAGCATTCCGTCATTCGCGAGTCAATACTGGGCACGGGAGTGCTGTTGGAAGCTGCGGTGAAGCTCAACTTCCTGCACTACCACTTCAAGCACACCTTCTAGCTAATACCTGCAGACACCTCGGATTGTTGACCCGAATCTCCTGACCCTCAGTTACTATTCGGTAGACTAGCACTACCTCTCTCATCCCCTTATAGCTGCATGCAAACAGCCAGCCTGAGTCCACACAGTCACATCCTTTGCACACAGCAATCTTCGTAATCAATTGATATGGCTGAGCAGCTTCAGAACAGTAGTGGCGGCGAGCTGTGCAGAAATTGCCACCGCTTCTTCGGCAGTCCTCAGAGGAACTTCCTGTGCTCGCAGTGCTTCAAGCAGGTCCAGCAGAGCGCACCTGCCAGTCGTCCCGAGTCTCAGTCCTGCGCCGTGCCTGCGTCCAGCGTCCCTCTTGTGGAAGAAACCAAGGAGCAGGCTCCCAAAGCACCCGGCCGCTGCGGAAAGTGCAGCAAACGAGTCGGACTGACCTGCTTCCCTTGCAAGTGTGGAGACACCTTCTGTATCAACTGCCGCCAGCCAGAAGTGCACCTGTGCGCCTTCGACCACCGAGCCCAGGGACTCAGAAAGCTGTCAGAGAACAACCCACTGGTGACTGCAGACAAGGTTAACAAGATCTAGCCTAGGCTTTTAGTGGTCTGTTGCACTAACAGTTAGCACTTAGATGGCTGGGAGTGGTCACTGTTCGTCGAGGAATTGGCGAAAGGTGAAGGCCTCCAAGAGGAGAGGCCACTGCAGCAGGGCTTGAAGATACACCTCCAGACCTTTCTTCTGGCCTTCGAGTTCTCGCACTGAAGCGAAAGAAAGTCCTTTTTTGGGGAAAGTCGGCAGGTCGCAGTACTCAGTTTCTCCTTTCAAAGACGCGTATTCTCGCAGTAGCGGACTCAACGCCCGACTTGCTAAATTCCGATGTAAATACTCGAAATCGCGAAAATGCCGCTTAGTCGTCCAGTGCCTCATTCCTCTTTCGAAGTCGAGGATGTACGCAACATTCTGCTCGCCGTTTTCACCGAGTTCCCCTTCCCACTGTATCGGCAAAACAAGTCTGACATCACACAGCACTGGCCTGTGGCTCAGGACAAGCTCTCTGCAGGCCACGGGTCTGCAGGCGAGGAAGTCGAGCAGGCGGGGGGAGAGGTAGGCAGGGTCGTTGAGGACGGAGCGTAGGTAGACTTCCAGTCCACGACGACGGCACTCTACAGCCTCCTTATCCACGCCTGTAAGCCGCGATAGGTACGTCTTTCTGGGAAACGCTGGGAGACTCGCGGGGGATATATCCTGCTTCAACGCCTTATGCAAGAGGTAAAACTCGTTGAAGCGGTGAGTGACTTTTCCCTCTCGATTGGGAAAGGCAGGGAGTAGGTCTGGAGCCAGTTTCCACTGTATATCATACTCCACGTGTCCATCAAAGCACTGTCTCCAGTCCGAAATACCCACCTCAAAGAAGGAAAACACGATATTACTCCCCTGCTTTCTCGTAAATACCGCTGCTTCCTGCATAGCTATGGACTCAGTGTTGGATAGCGCCAGGGCCTGCAAGCAGTCCGGTCTGTCTGTGACTCTGTAGTGCTCTCGGAGCAGCGACTCACGCTGATTTCCTGCTATTTTAAGGAAATTCAGCAGGTCTTCACAGTGAAACACAGGGAAATTGAGGCTTTGTATGAACTGTTTCAGGCCTTCTAAGCGAGTGTCAATGCTGTCATTCGCAGTAAACGCAGGCAAACTTGGTATCGACAAGTTGGGGAATTCAAATCTGAACTTAGCCAAAATGGCTGCTTGCAAAGCTTCGAACTCCGCATAAGTCTTCCAAAGCTGCTGGGCGATTCCATTGATTGACACAATGACTTCGTACCTGACCACACTTTTCTCCGCCTGCAGTTTCTTTTTGAAGTTGTCCATTCCAATGCTGACTACTGGGAGTTGGTCAGGACTGCGGGGCTCCTCACTCCGCTGAGGAGACAGGAGTGAAGAGACTGCCGTCTCGCACCAAGTCCCTTTGACAAAGTCATTCGGCTTCCAAATCGCACAAATTGTGAGGAAAAGCGACATGAATCCACACAAAATGTGCGCTACGACTTGAGGCCAAGGGTCCTGCTCAGTCTCTAAATGAAGCGCTTGGGAGATAGAATAAGCGATTGCAGCCGCGAGGCTAGCAGGCCAGTAGAGCCTATGGCCGAGGCAGGAGGCTTTCAGTCCCCGCACATATTCGAAGTGGAGCAGACAGAAAGAACTGAGCCAAGCCAGGCAGTAGAGTGCAAAGCAGGTCATTCTCGCAGTAGTTTCCGCTACAGGACCTGCGGGCGGACAGGAATTGAGCGAGCTGAACAGGGCGAGACAGGCTAGTGCCAGCGCACAGACCCGCTTTGCATAGTACAGTTTGGGCTTTCTGTATGCAGAGCTTTGTCTTCCGTCTCTGCAGTGCTGCACACAGCGACCAACTGCGTGCAGCAAGAAGCACACTGGCGCCACAGCCAGCACTGCGAAAAAGACACTGCTAGTGTACATTATAGCTAGGAGACCAGCACCGGACATAGGGGAGAAGCCGTCCTTGCAGCTGCGAGGCTCGGGTCTGCTTTCTAAGAATGCTTAGCTATTCTCCTGGCCGCAGAAATAGCATGGAAACAGGAGATATAAGGATTATGCTATTTCTGCGGAGGGGAAATCTGGGTAGATTTCGCTTTAGAGGCTTCGTTGTATTTCACGTGTTTCTGGAAAGACGAGAAATTACGACTAAAACTGCCTTAGTGGCTGCTCGTTTGCAGTGTGCCAGTAATCCTATAGCGCTTCAAGTTGAACCCAGATATTACCACTCAAAGTACTACAACTTGTTTGCTGCGCGATTTGACTAACTGAGGTACTGCCAACAACGTTTACTTTGGGTCCAATATGTCTGGTTCCCTAGAATCCCTCTGCTCGGTATCCCTGTTTCCTGCTGATGCTGGGAAATGGGAACAGCCTCAATACTCAGTTGCACAGAACTTGAAGAGAATCAGTCGACGCTATGCTATAATAGGATCACTCCCCAGGGTTGTTGTGTGCACCATTTGAAGGGAATGGCATTGTCGCAGTAGATGTGCATACTGGGCCCGGATTTCCCTTACATGACAGGACTTTGGGCTAGACGTCCCTGCTGATTCCTTAGATTCGAGCATTGAAGGGTTTAAAGCTCGACTTTATCACTTCGTGGGAATAGGCTGGCTGATACAAAAAGCCCATAAGGCGATATCGTGAGGGCGTAGGGGAAATATGACCTTTGGGCATTAGACAGAGATTTGCATTGAGTACAGACATTTTAGCCCTGCACTCGGCCTTTCCCTTAGAACTGATAAGCCAGGTCTGTCCACAAGCTAAAACTCACCTGATTTCCCTGTACATTCCAGGAAGCAGCAACAATCAGTCTTAGACAGCGGCCTTTCCAGTGCGATTTCCCTGCATTTCCTCTCTATCTGTGGCTGGCAGGGTCATTCCTAGCTAATCCCAGTCTCAGCAGGTCCCCTATTACTCCCTATTGCCTGTGTCCATATGTGCCTGTGCCAATGACCATTTAATCAAAAGCCAAAGGGACTCTCCTCCGTCCCCTTCCTGCAGATCTCCCCTTCCCCTCTCAGTTCCCACTGTCCTGGGCCTGTCCCAGCGCTGGATTTGAGCCGATTCCCTCCTTGTCCTCATTCTCATCCCTCCCAATACTCCAAATGACGTTTTCGCCCTTCGATATGTGTGAAACTGCGCTGCCTGGGCGGTTTGAGTGGACATCAACACGGCAGAAGTCCATAAAAATGCCTGTAATGCCAAGCCACTGAGGACGAAGTCGGCTTGGCCAAGGGACGAACAGCCTCAAATCGTGCATTTCTGAGCTGTGGCGGATACCCTGGACCTGCCAGGCAAGGCTGCACTCTGCAGATGGGGAATCAGCGGACCTACGTCATGGGAAAGCCATGGGAAAGGCAGAATGGGTCCAGAATGACTGGAATATGAAGGAAGTGAGGAGAATTGACAGCGAAAGAGTCCGTGCGAAGTCCTGCCTGGGCGCGCCCTAGCGAAAGCTCAGCCATTAAATACAATTTTACTTAGTCTGGATGAGTTCCTACAGCGATTCTGAGCCCAGTTCGGATTTCGACATGCAGCCGCGGGGGGCGCTGGGCCCCGGTCCGCGCAGATCTCAGCGCCAGCGCTCCACTGCCAAGTACGTCCCACCTAGCTACAACGAAACCGCTGAGAATTCAGACCTAGGCGAGGCGGGAGAGGAGCCAAGCAGTGGCGAAGAGGAAGAAGTCGTGTCTATGGAGCTGCTGAGTCCGCCGATCGAAAGCATCCTGGGTCGAAAGGAGGGACTGTACCTGGTCAAGTACAAGGATCGGTCCTACCTGCACCTGCAGTGGCTACCGCGAGAGACCATCCTCGGCCACGGCAGATCGGGCAAGATCCGACTCGGTCGCTTCGAAAGAGAGGTCGGTCACAGGCAGGAAGAGGAGGAAGACCGCTACTTCGACCCAGCCTTCCTTGAGGTAGACCGCGTCCTGTGTGCCACTGAGATGTTTCCCATCATCCATCCTCGACAAGCCGCCTTAGTCCTGAACCAGTGGCAGGGCAAGTGCAGTGCTGTGCTCACTCGGCTGGCCAACTACCGCAGACAAGACACTTGCTACGGCGTCTACTTCCTGCAAACGCCCGACCACGACCCAGACTACCCCTCCATCGTCTCCTATATTGTGGACCTCACCGTCATTCACAACCGCATCTACAACGGGTTCTACACAGCGCCCAGAGAGTTCTGGCTGGACCTCGGCTTTCTGTTCAAGAACTGCCAAGCCTACTACACCAATCGGCTCTCAGACATGCGTGTAATCGGAGACACTCTCCGGCAAATCGCAATTCACCTATATAAACAATGGCATACGGAATGCACGCGAGACAGCCTTGACCCTGGCCCTTTCTCCCTGCGCTGGGTCACGCTGGTGATGGACTTTGATGTCATGTCTCCGGACTTCTTGTTGGCGGATTTCGATAAGACACCATTTACGGCGGAGGAGGAAGAGCAGGACCGGAGTCTTAATGAACAGCACTTGAGTGCGGAGGAACTGCAGGCCATCGATATTAACTCAGAGATGGAAAGGATGTACCTCATCAAGTGGAAGAGCCTGTCCTATATGGACTCGACCTGGGAAAGCGAAAAAGACCTCAACTGTCCAGGGAAAATACTGGACTTTTGTCGCTTCAACAAGGCCCTGGACGTGCAGGCGAGGCAGCAAATGACAGACCTCACCGCCAACTTCGCAAGATTTATGGGTCACCAGGACGCCCAGCAGCCCGGAAAACGAGCCAAATACTCCTTATCCCAAAACCAAATGAGGAACTTGATGCAGTCTTTAGACTTTCCGAGTTATGACTTCAACACGCCTGTGGTCCAGTTCCCTGTGTCTCCCAAGTTCAAGGAAAGCCGCGAACTGCGGGAGTACCAGATCTTGGGACTGAACTGGCTGCTGAGGAATTGGCACGAACACAGGAACAGTATACTGGCGGATGAAATGGGCCTGGGGAAGACGATCCAAGCCTTGTCCTTTTTCAACACTCTACTAACTGTGTACCACCTTAGAGGGCCGTACCTCGTCCTAGCGCCCTTGTCTACACTCGCTCATTGGAAGAAAACCGCAGAGGACTGGACTCAAATGAACGTCGTGGTTTACCACGACCCCAAAGGGTCAGACGGGCGAGAGTTCTGCAGGGAGTACGAGTCCTACTACACGGACATCATGAAGAAAGGCACCACTTCCAAGAAGTCGAAACTGGTCAAGTTCCATATCATCATCACTTCTTTCGAAGTCTTTATGCAGGACTTCGAGCCGTTTTTCCAAGAAATCCCCTTCCAGTTTATCGTCATCGACGAAGCGCATAGGCTGAAAAACAAACAGGCGAAAATTCAAAGTTACCTAGGCGAACTGCCCTGCAAGCGATACGCCCTGCTGACAGGAACTCCGCTGCAGAACAATACAGAGGAGTTGTGGTCGTTACTGCACTTCATTGAGCCGGACCAGTTCGGGTCGCTGGAGTCGTTTATGGTGAAGTATGGGACTTTGTCGAGTCAGGAACAGGTCACGCAGTTGCAATATGAGCTGAAACCGTTCCTGCTGCGGAGACTGAAGGAAGAGGTTGAGGACACTATTCCGCCACTGCAGGAAACAGTGATAGATGTCGAGTTAACAACCACTCAAAAGGCTTATTATCGGGCCATATATGAGCGCAACCGGTCCTTCCTATGTCGCGGCTTGCAGGGAGCGCCAGTGCCCGCACTCAACAACATGGAACTTCAGCTGCGGAAGTGCTGCAACCACCCTTTCCTCATCAAAGGAGTGGAGACGATCCTCATATCAGACTGCAGAGACGAGCACTCCCGAATGGCGAGACTCATCGAAAGCTCCGGCAAAATGGTTCTTTTGGACAAGTTACTCCCCAAGTTGCGAACAGACGGGAAGAAAATCCTCATTTTCTCCCAGTTCACACAAATGTTAAACCTACTAGAAGAGTATTTGAACTATAAACAAGCCCGCTTCGAGCGTTTGGACGGCTCTGTGAAATGCAACGACCGACAAGCTGCAATTGACCGCTTCAACGGAAATTTGCACCAGCGAGATGTGTTCCTGCTTTCTACCAGAGCTGGAGGGCTGGGCATTAACCTGACCTCGGCGCAGGTAGTGATTATATTCGATAGTGACTGGAACCCTCAAAATGACGTACAAGCCACCGCCAGAGCCCACCGAATCGGCCAAACCATGGAAGTCCAAGTCTACCGTCTGATCACCGCCCGGACCTACGAAGCCCAAATGTTCGAACGCGCTTCCAAGAAGCTCGGCCTGGAGCAAGCGCTTTTCTCCAAAGATGAACGCAGAGAAGTGGAAAACCTGCTTCGCTTCGGCGCCTACAGCATCCTGGACGAAGACACCAGCAAAAGCCAACACTTCGTGGAAAGCAACATCGAGGAAATCCTGGAAAAGAACAGTCGCGTGGTGAACTATAGCATCATCCGAGGGTGCTACTCCCTGGGGAAAAGCTCCTTTGTGTCGCATACAGCGGATCTAAGCATCGACGTGAACGACCCTGAGTTTTGGAATAAGATCCTTCCGCCGCAGACCAGTGCCGCCACCCGACTACTAACGAAGCTGAACGACCAAAGCTTCAATGTCACTTCCCATGTCGATGAGTTTATGCAGGAGTTGACTATTGCTGTGAACGACATGATTGCAGCGAAGGGAGATTTGAACACCTATAATTATGAAGAGGAGGAGTTGCTCATTTCACTCATATCGCAGGTCACGCAGATGAAGGCGTTTAGCAAGGAGCAGAGGCAGTCGGCGATAGGCTGGCTGGGCGAACTGTACAAACCTGCAAGGAACAGTAGGAGCCGAACTACGATTTTGACCGCTATATCGGACTCAGAGGAGGAAAAGGGGAAGAAAAAGCTGCCTTTTTCGACTTTCGGCGGTACTGGCTTCCTCTGCTCAGAATGCGCTAAGGAAGGCTGCGGGTGGTTCTGCATTGGTCCCTGTCGCAGGTCCTTCCATACTCACTGTCTCCTGAAAGCCGACCCTCCCCGCGAAACTCCCAACGAAGAGCTGGACCGCGACACTGCTTTGGGCCGCATTGCAGACAAGTGGATGTGCGATGAGTGCAAAAAGATGCAGAGTGTGTGCTTCGTTTGTGGGGAAAAAGGGACCTACCGCCATGCGAAAGCAGCGACGGAGTCTGCAAAGCGGACAACCCGCAAAAGCAGCGGATTGATCAAATGCTCAATTTCGACCTGCGGCAAAAGCTTCCACAGCACCTGTGTGAAGGGCTCTGGAAAGCGACTGATCTGCCAAAGACACGCCTGTGGTATCTGCAATCTGTCCAGTAACTCCAAATCTATACTGCAGTGCATCAGGTGTCCCAATGCTTTCCACCTGAAATGCTACAAGCGGCAGTATTTGAGACTGAATAAGAGGTATATTATTTGTCACAACCACAAGGCGAACATGCAGACGCCCGTGTACCCAGTCCCGGCCAGCAAGTCAGAGTTGAAGGAAACTGCGAAGCTAATCAAGCAGAAAATCAAAGAAATGAGCGAAGACTACCTCGGTCTGTCCATACTAGACAAAGAAGACCAGAAGAAAGGCAAAAAACGGGCAGGCTCCAAGTCCGCCCCAGAACCCACCAAAAAGCCCAAAGTCCGCAAAGGGAAAAGTCCTGAACAGGCCAAAATGCTACTGGTTAAGTTCGGTATGGTCCCGGCTGAGGAGTTCGACTATACCACGTATCAGGGAGACTGGTGTCGGTACTGTGGGGCGCGCAGGTCGTCACTGTTCTCGACGGGCCCGTGGGGGCCGCATACACTCTGTGTGGCGCATTATGTGAAGTGGAACAAGAAGATGCTGCAATTCGAAGAGCACCCCGAGCTGCCTCCCACCCCAATTAACCTGGCTGAGAACACGGAACTGCACTACCTCTACTCCCTGCACACCAGCCAGACCGGCGTAGTCTAGTTAGGCCAAATTGATAGTAGCGCTCCCTAAGTCCTGCTCACCGACCGTAACTACCTCTGTGTATCTCCTCAGTTACCACATTTCCAAAGGGAGGAGTGAAGTGAGGCACATTCAGAGTGGCTTGCAGCAGCGGGATAAGGACATCTGGCAGTCCTGGACTTTCATCTTCAAAGGTGTCGCCAGGGTAGGGCTCAGGCGACTTTTCGTCCTCTGCTTCCGAGGCTATTGGAGACTCGCTGAAATCGATTGAGCGAGAGGGAAATGCACTGCGGAAACTTATGTCTCGGGAAGGGTTGGAAACCTGGAGAAAGTGGACTCGCCGGGGGGAGGACAGGTTGGAAATGCGGTTGATTAGGCTGGGGAGCTTGAGATGTTCAGAGGGGCGGAAGAGCGCTTTTAGCAGGGGTCGTGGACGGGCTCTGGACGGATTTAGAGACTTAGGAGGGGAGTAGGACAGGGATTTATTCTGGTTGTGGGGAGTTGCACTATTGGCGCCTACATATTGACTGGTGTATTTGAGTCCTATAGGGAATTCGAAAGCGGAAGGGAGGAAATCGCAGTTATTTTCCCCATTTGTATCCGTCCATTTTCGCTTCATAGTGAAAATCCGCCTCAGTTTACACACCGCCGCCACTCTCACCCTATCCAAATGCTTATAAGCCGACCCTGGGAAGCACACTTCCGCCAAAGCCGGCAAATCAAAGCACAAATTCAGCCAAATTTCCCGCTTAAACAGACCTGTAGGCAGGCGCACATAGTTCAAATGCCCAGATTTCGCCTTACACTGACAAAAAACAACTCTTTTCCTCTCATTCGCATAATTCACATAGACAATTTCCACAGTCCACTCACAGCCCTTCAGTAAAAAGACCTGCAGCACGAGAAAAGGCTGAATTAGGCCTAAAGTCGTCTTGGCTGTGCTGGGAATTTCGACCTGTCCAGTGCTGGAAAGGGACAATACATGGGATTTGCTGGGACGGTCGTAGGCTCGGGAGACTTGGCCGTGGGTTTGGACCTGTTTTGACCAGTTTGGGGGGTGGGGGTTGAGGAGGTCGAGGTAAAACACTCGCTGTTGCATTAGTATTAGCGATTTTAGGGTAGCTGAGAGAGGTTTACTATAATATGGGTTTTGGGGGTTGGGCAATTGATTGAAACTGCATTTTGACAGACGTAGATTTGCAGTTTAGGCCAAATATGCAGTCAGAATCGCACTTTATTCGTCATTTCTGGCCTCAAGTAAGTATTTCAATGGACACCTACAGGCAGCCCAAGGGCGATTCACGAGAATTCTCATATTACAAGAGTCCTAGGAAGCGCTCCCAGCCGAATACGAGCGCCTGGCAGCCTGTGGGTATGTCTGATATCCCCTGTAAGCGCACTCCATCCACACTGTACAGCGCTGTAAAGGCTGCTTCCGGCCTCAAAGCCTTCGTCCCCGCCTCCAACACTTCCATCAGTCCATGTGTCGCTAGCGACTCTGTATGCTCTTCTTCCGTCTCCTTATGCAGGGCGAAACCTACATATTTGTCGAAATACCGCTTTAAGTCCATAACAACCGAGCGTAAGCCAGGACTGTTGAGGTCGGAGCCGTCCTGTACACATACCACAGGCAGGACATGACTGGACTGTACAGGCCTGGGAGACTGCGAGCGAGACACACTGAAGGGAGTATGGGTAGGCAGTGGGGATTTCTGACTAGGGAGAGGGGGAGAGTGGCTGGAGCGAGTGGAGCGATGGTGCTTTTTCAAAGGCTGCGGAGCTTGCTGGGCTTTGATGCGGTACAGGGCCCGGGTGAGGCTTTGGGTCGGGTCCACCTGCACAGCACCGGGCTTCCTTTGAAAGCGAGCGAGGTTGAACGTAGGCACGAAGTTGATTTCATACGTCTTGTCATGGAAGTGGTCATACTTGTGCGGAATTCGATAGGAGGTCATTTGGTAGTTGTAGTGGCTCACCTTGGCGTCCGCAAGTAGCGATTGGACTTTCTTGTTGATTGTGGGGAAGGAAGGTATCGGCACAGGTGTGATTCTTAGCATAGTGGTGGAGAGTCGTTTGGTAGGGTAGCGAGGGAGGCTGAGGACTGGGGCGGGAGCCTGGGGCGGAGGCAGGGAAATAGGCCGTGCAGAGTGACGAGAGAAGTTGATGGCTGGACGGAGCGGCAGCACTGGACTGGAGTCCGAGGGGTCGGTTTCGGGCTCCATTACTGTTAGCTGAGTAAAGCCAGAAGGGAAACACTCACATTGCCTGTTTTTGAGAAATTTAGTGTTATCCTCTTCAGAGTTCCCTCTATGTAAAGTCGCTTATGTAATCTCATTTTGACTAGCCTACAGCATCTTCCATTTCCTTTCCATATACATTCACTTCAATGCTCTATATTCGTCACCAGCCGTCTCACTCCTCCATCGTCTTTTCCACCCCTTCCAAGTCCAGTCCCGGGAAAGGCAAGCCAAGGCGCAACCCCATGGCGAAGCCCCTCAGCCTTTTGTCCAAATCTATGTGTTTCCCCCTGTTATCACGAGAGCATAGTCCGCAGCGGCTCAGTGACTTTTTGGATTTGACACGGTCGAAATGCAGGATGAAGCTTGTGTACCCCATAACACCGTTACATAGACGACTTTTGCCCGAATTATCTCCCTCCAAAAGCGTGAAAAAGTCTAGAATGGTGTTAAAACACAGCCCTTCCAAACTTCGCGAAAAGCCTAGATTCTCCATAGAGGCTGCCCCCGTGACTTTCAATTTCGACCTCTCGCCTTGGTCAAGCTCTACTCGGCTTGGAAGTCCGTCTAGTTCCTAGCCCTCTAATCACAAAGCACTATCTAATGGCGTAAATCCGCAGACCAAGCTAGTTTAGAGGGGCGGCCGCTCTCGTTTGAATTCCCACCCTGGAATCAGTGTTTCAACTGCAGACGAGGACTCAAAGTGCAGCCCCGGGTTCTTCAACGGCCGAGCAAACAGGTCCGGGTTGCCAGGCTTGGGCGGACTGAGTTCCTTATTGAGTACTTGAGGCCAGGAAACTGAGGCAAAGAAGGGGTGGGCCTTGATGTCGTCAGCACCTCTGTCACTGGAGCCTAGTCGCTGGGTAGGGTCTTTGCATAGCAACTAAGTGGGAAGTACAGCTGAGATGAAGTCTTTCGCTACTGCGCTCAGGGACATGGGGAAGCTCAGGGAGCCTGTTTCCATGTTGCGGAGCAAGGTGTCCCGGTCTCGGGAGAAGAAGGGGATGGAGCCAGTGAGCAATTCATACAGCAGTGTCCCCAGCATGTACCAATCCGCCGCCTTCCCATGTCCCTGCTTCTTCACCATCTCCGGCGCCAAGTACCCCACAGACCCACAAAACGACCTCGCCGCATAGTGATCCCTCACCCCCTCCTTCGCCAGTCCAAAGTCCGTCAGTCGAATATGTCCATCCGCCGTCAAAACGATGTTGCTCGGCTTCAAGTCTCTGTAAATTATGTCGTGTCTGTGTAGTTCTTCTAGTGCGAGGACTAGTTCGCAGATGTAAATGCGGGCTTTGTGCTCACTGAAGCGCTTTTCTCGGGCGAGGTAGTAGGCTAAGTCGCCGCCTGGACAGTAGTCAAGCTGCAGAAAGAGGCTTTCAGCGTTCTGGAAGGCTGCGTGGAGGGTGACTACGAAGGGACTTTGGGCGCGACAGAGCACATTTCTCTCAGTAAACGCGTATTTTGTCATCTTTTGAGCCAGCACTCTGCCCTTTTTCATCGCCTTTAGAGCGTATTTCTGCCCACTGATCAGGTCTCGGACCAGGTACACTTCTCCGAAGCTGCCTTCGCCCAGTTGGCCCAAAACTTCGAAGTCGGCAGGCTGGGGGTGGGCGAATGCAGGCGGCGCAGACTTCCGACTGGGCAAAATAGCGGTTTTTATAGAGGGAACGTGCAGGGTTTTCCTTAAGTCTGTGAGAGTTTTCATGGACTGGCAGTCGCTCGCTGTTTTCCCTTGCTTGTTGCGGATATTGACGTTTGCGCCGCTGAGACGAAGGTATTTGGTGATATCGAAATGGCGGGCAAGTGCAGCACAGTGCAGAGGCGTGTTCCCCTCCCAGTCCTCCGCCGACAGGTCCGCCCCCGCCTTCACCAGCAGTCTAACCACACCCAAATGGCCGAAATGGCAAGCGAGATGGACAGGGCTTTGGCAGCGCTCGTTAGGCGTGGCGCCTTCCGGGAGGATCCCATGGTCCAGCAGAAGTTGGCAAATGGGCGTACTGCCTGTGCGACTGACTGCGTGCAGCAAAGTCTCACTCCTTGCAGTGCGCAAATTGATGTTAGCAGCGACGAAGCCGGGGAAAGTGCCCTGCAGCAAGGCTTCCGTATCACTCACATTGCCGCTTTGCACGGCTCTTAGCAGTTCTTTGCCTGCTTTCACCTTGGCTTGCTCATACACCTCCAACCTCCCTGTGAGTCGCTCGTAGTGCAGGTCGCTTTGCAGGTCTCCTGATTGCGGAGACAGTGGAGTGGTGGAGCCAGTGGCGCACTTCCCTTGGATTCGCTCCATTCTGGGCAGTTCGATGGAGGGCGGAATTACCTGGGCACGGCAGGTTTCCTGCTCGTCACTGTGGTATTCGAAGTCTGTGGCTTCCTGTGCTGAGTACAAGTGGCGAGCGGAGTAGGTGGCGAACAGCTTGGAGGGGAACCCTGTGGGACGTGAGTGCGGAGTGACGCTTAGACCGGTCGTCTGTGGGACAAATGCAGACTTCATTATCAAGAAAGTATTGATTTCGCTTACTTTATTCATCTATTCCGACTTTAATTGGCAGCCTAGTAGGGAAGATATCGGCCTGGGAATGGTGTCTGCTGGGATTTTCGGCAAAAGAAGGTATTGGATGATGGAATATTACATCAGTTAGGCGAGATGTGACTTTTGGCAGTTATAAAAGCTGTAGCTGCAAGCAAGGCCAGACTACTATTGGCAGCAGAGACTCGCTCTGAGTAGAGTTAAGTGGAGCCAGGGCCGGAACAAGTGAAACTTCAAAGGATTTAGCGTGTATTTGCCCAAGCAATTAGCGCTGATTTCCACTAAAGCCGCCAACTCAGATCATAAGATCGCACTCTGCAGCTTTTCCAGACAGCCAAACCCTAATAAATGGAAATGTTCGCTGTCTTCGGCCTGGGCTGCCTCGTCTCCCGCCTCCTCCACAGCCCCAACAGCAAGCGCATCGCCCTGGTGTCCGCCCTAGTCCTCGCCTACTTCGCCTTCAAGCTAAACAGCGTCCTCCAAAGTAGCCTCTACCCAGACCACCAGCAGTCTTTGTATGACTTGGCGGGTGTGCCCCGCTCTGTTCGCTCGGAGGACTTGAAGAAGCTGTATCGGCCTTTGGCGAGGGAGCGGCACCCGGATAGGAATCCGCAGGAAAACGCGGCTGCAGTCTTTGCAGCCTTTCAAAAGGCATTTGAAACGCTGGAAAACCCCACAGACCGCCTACGCTACGAGCTATATGGAGGCGTGTCAGTGGATAGCGGCCGTCTCTCGCTAATTGCCCTACTGCCCTTCTACATCAGCAGTGTGGTGATGACCTACTGTCTCACCTGTGACAAGGAGTCGCTGATAGCTGGGAGAGCGGCTTTGCTGGCAGTCCTAGGCATGGGGTACTGGGAGTGGAAGTCCAAATCAGTAGAAGCAGGGCCTGTTCTGGGCTACCCCTGGATGCCGCTGACCATTTATGAGCAATTTGAAGCCTTGAGAGCGCTGTTTTACCCGGCTTTATTAGCGGTCTATGCAGTGTCCTGTCATCTTAATACTAGAAACACAGCTATCAAGCGAATGCACAAATCTCAGTACGTCCCACTCAGAATCCTCACAGAACTGCAGCGGAACACCGCCAAACTGCAGGCCCTGAAGTCGCCTGATCTGCGGGACAGAGACCTGGACGCAGCTATCGAGCAGAACAGCAAGGTGGACCAACTGGCGAGTCAGGAACTGGGGATGGTGGGACAGAAGAAGAACACGTGGAGGACGGTCGTCAGTATGGTCTTTTTCTTCGGGATTTTCGCGCTTTCGCAGGGGAGGCAGGCGGAGACGGAGAGTAGTGCTTAGAGGTAGGGAATGGGGACTTTTGGGTGTGGGGAAACTGTTGGGTGGTTTGGCTGATCTAGGCTGCCTATTGATGGAAATAGGTTGGATGTAAAATGCA
>Ga0247837_1005041_pt1 | contig 20357 bp, 15 predicted proteins | sample LaCtaG_2_FD_187115 | JGI IMG/M metagenome (GOLD analysis project Ga0247837, IMG submission 187115) | Freshwater microbial communities from meromictic Lake La Cruz, Castile-La Mancha, Spain - LaCruzMarch2015_14.5m | ecosystem: Environmental > Aquatic > Freshwater > Lake | place: Spain: Castile-La...
CACAGGGGGAAGCGCAAGGCCGCTCGGTCTGTCCGCCACAGTTCCATAATTCCCGTCCAGTTGCTAGATCATAGGACCGAGCTTTGTTTTGGCCATTCATGATGACTTGTCGCTTTCCTTCGTGATCCACGACCAGCGGTGTCGCCCAACAAGTTGGCTCGTCTCGTTTGGTTTCCCAAATCGATTTGCCTGTTGCCTTGTTCAAAGCAAACAGCATGGATTGTTCTTCGTGGTCCCAAGGGACAATAATCATGTCGTCCACCAGCGTTGGCGAACTACCCTCTCCAAACCCATTGCGAGTCTTCATGACTCCGAAATCTCGCTTCCAAACCAACTTTCCGTCCATGGTGTAGCAATGCAACCCCCGAGAACCAAAATGTGCGAACACGTATTTGCCGTCAGTGCATGGCGAAGCGGACGCATAATTGTTGGTGGAATGAGTCGGCTCGAGAGGCTTGGCTTCGATCGCAGTTTGTTGCCAATTCTGTTTCCCAGTCTTGCGATCATAACTATGGAGTTGAAAACTTAGCTTTTCATTCTGAGTTGGCACGCTGGTTACGATGAAAACTTGATCGCCCCAAACAACGGGCGAACCCGAACTGCTCCCGGGAATCTTCACTTTCCAACGCATATTTTGCTTCTCAGACCATTGCGCCGGCGGATTTGCATCGAGCGACACTCCGTTCCCTGTAGGGCCTCGCCAATGGCCCCAATTCTCAGCCTGTGCTAGACTTGTGCAGATGGTAACGACGAAGGATGCAACCATGAACCGGATCATAAAACCTCTCTTGTTTTTCGGGCTTCGAAAATGCAGCCTCAATGATAGCACGCTGAGTTGAGACGTGGGAACTAGTCTCGTTTTGTTTTGAACCATCGCATTGACTCCAGAGCATTAAACGGAAACATGATTGCAACCAAGCTTTTTAAGGACTTTGTCGAAAGTGAACGATCCGGCGGGATTGTGCTCGTTTGCTTTACGCTTTTGGCTCTGGTCGTCGCGAATTCCCCTTTCGCAGATACGTATCTTCACTGCATGCACTACCACGTTGCAGGCATGTCCATCGAACATTGGGTCAACGATGGACTGATGACCATTTTTTTTCTGCTGGTTGGGCTGGAATTGGAACGTGAAATCTACATCGGGGAACTGCGATCGTTTCGCGATGCGCTCCTTCCAATTTGTGCGGCGGTCGGTGGTATGCTGGTCCCTGCAGCCATCCATCTTTCACTGACCTATGGAACGGATGGTCAACGTGGCGCGGGGATTCCCATGGCGACCGACATCGCGTTTTCGCTTGGGGTACTTTCCTTGGTCAGCAATCGCGTCCCCTTTTCTCTCAAGGTCTTTTTGACGGCTCTGGCTATCGCAGACGATCTAGGCGCAGTGATGGTTATTGCGATCTTTTACACCAAATCGATCGCCTATGGCTACCTTGCGGGAGCTATCGGTATTTTCCTTGGTTTGTGCCTGCTGAATCGACTCAACGTGAATTCGGTCTGGATTTATCTCGTTGGAGGTGTCGCGATGTGGTATTGCATGGTTCATTCTGGCGTCCACGCGACACTTACAGGTGTGCTGTTGGCCTTTGCACTGCCCTTTCGCGACGGGGGCAAGAACTCGCCTTCGTATGGGCTGCAGCATGCCCTCCATCGACCTGTTGCCTTTGGGATCTTGCCACTATTTGCAATCGTCAATACAGGCATCCCTATTGGCAGTGATTGGCTGGAGGGACTTTCGCAACCAAATAGCCTTGGCATATTTCTTGGGCTCGTGATCGGCAAGCCGGCTGGGATTCTTGCGTTCAGTTTCTTGGCTGTCCGTTCCAAAGCATGCTCGTTACCGTCCGACTTGCGCTGGTCCCATATCGGCGGTGCTTCCATGTTGGCAGGCATCGGATTCACGATGTCGATTTTTGTATCGATCCTAGCCTTCGATGACTCCAAGCTAGTCAACTTCTCTCAGATTATGGTTTTAATCGCCTCGGTAGTGGCAGCGATCTTGGGAGTGGTTTGGTTCACCATGTTTGTCCCACAGAATTCCGCCTCGCAGGATCTAGCCTTGCAGAGTCCAACGGAGAGCCATGGGTGAACGCCCTTGAATTAGTCGCACGAACTGCGTTTTTCGGTTATACTTTGGTCTCATGCTTCCTCTCAACAATCGCGTTTCTGGAAAGGCAATAACTTGAATGCTCCCATCGTCTGCTCGAAGCGACTTGCGTCCATGGTTCTAGTTGCAACGGGTGCCATCTTGAGCTTGAATGTATCGAATGCTCAAGAACCCTCTTCGGATCCGCGGTCGGCCCGCATACTTGCCATGACCAAGGTCTACGAACCAAGGGAATATGTGTCAACCAGCAAGGTTTCGTTGCGATACCGCATGCTGAAGCCGATGGGATACCAACCCGGGAAAAAATATCCTCTTGTTTTGTTCTTGCACGGAGCGGGCGAACGAGGGGACGATAATCAAGTGACTCTGGTCCATGCGGCATCCGATTTTGCAGACGAACAACGACGCAAGCAGTATCCTTGCTACGTCGTTATTCCTCAGTGTCCGAAACAGAAGAAATGGTCAGAAGTCGATTGGTCCAAAGACTCGAGCGAGCTGCCGAAAGACCCCAGTTCATCCATGCAGGCCATCAAAGAACTTCTCGATGAAATGGTTGATTCCGCAGGTGTGGATCCCAACCGAATTTACATCACTGGTCTTTCCATGGGTGGCTACGGAACCTGGGATGCGATTGCACGATATCCAGATTTCTTTGCGGCTGCAGCGCCGGTGTGTGGCGGGGGCGACCCAACAACTGTCAAATCATTTGCGAAGTTACCCATTTGGTGTTTCCATGGCGCAAACGATTCGGTTGTCAAAGCGATCCGGTCGCAAGAAATGGTCAACGCATTGAAGGCTGTAGGCTCGTCCATTCAATACACTGAATACCCTGGAGTAGAGCACGACAGTTGGACCACAACCTATTCCAACCCAGCCCTGTACGAGTGGATGTTTGCTCAACAAAAACCGTCCCGCTAGATTGAAGCTAAACGGAAATAGCAGTAACCGTTTCCTCGCCAATTGTTCTCACGCCAAACAATCACGCACATGATCAAAATCCAACTTGCTTGCCTTTTGATGCTGGCATGTTCCTTATGGGAACCGCGACCATCGATAGGCCAGGACGCCACATCAGCCCAAAAGCTGGTCAACTTCGGACGCGACATCGCACCTTTATTCAAAGAACGATGCTTGCATTGCCACGAAGGGGATAAAGCCTCTAATGGATTCTTGATTTCCGATCGAGCAGCGTTGCTTGCGTTTGTCGAACCTGGCAACGCGGCTGGTAGCTCGTTGTGGAACGACTATCTGAACCAACCATCCAAATTGAAATTGAAGGACAGCTTGGTTATGCCTCCAGACGGGCCGCTTGCAGCTTCCGAGTTGGCTCTTCTCAAAGTCTGGATCGATGAAGGAGCGGATTGGCCGGCAGACGCATCGCTGGTTGCGACGAATGCAGAACCATCCGAAACCGGTTCGATTTCGTTTCCGTCGCGGCTGATCAGAGCCATTGGCTACTTCCATCCAGCTGTCGTTCACTTTCCGATCGTGTTGTTTACACTGAGCGGCGTCGCAGCCTTCCTTTCGTACTTCTTGGGAACACGTTGCAGGTCGGCTGCCTTCCAATGCTTAGCGATGGCCAGCGTGTCCAGCATCGTCGCGGTGATCATGGGATGGTCTTTTGCAGACCTACAAGGGTACCCGGCCTGGACAAACGTCCTTTCGGAAAACGCGACCGAAAACGAACGCAGCTTTTTCATGCATCGTTGGGTTGGAACTAGTACTGCTATCCTCGGGGTTGTGTTGGTCGTTTTGGGTTTACTAGAACGAAGATACAAATCCAACGCGTTGGGGCAAGCATGGCGTCTAGGTTCCATTGGGATGATGTTCTTGATCGGCTTGGTCGGGCACCAAGGGGGCGAACTAGTGTATGGAGACATCTTCGAAAAAGCCTACAACCAAATCAGCAAGTAAAACAAACGGAATGACCGCCAATCAAAGCCCGAGCTACCTGCGAGTGTTTTTCACCTTCGCTCGCAACAGCTTGATTCGAGACATGAGTTTTCGAAGCAATTTCCTGCTTGATTGCATATCGAGCCTTTCTTGGCTACTAATGAATCTTGGGTTCTATCTGGTCGTGTTTCTCCACGTAAAATCGATTGGCGTATCCACAGGCTGGGGGCCAGATGAGTTCTATGTCTTTCTTGCAACAACCTGGTTGATCAACTCGATTGTTCAAGCCTTCTTGATGCCCAACGCGCAAGAATTCAGCGAATTGATCCGTACAGGCGGCCTAGATTTTGCATTGCTCAAACCCATCGATACTCAGTTCCTGATCTCGTTTCGAAAGATCGAATGGCCTTCGTTGAGCAACTTTTTCTTAGGGCTTTTGATTCTGGGTTACGCTTTGGTTCGATTAAGCAACAGGACCGATCCGGCTTGGTCGGTTGGCCCGGTCGAACTGACTTTGTATGTTCTATTTATCGCCTGTGGTGTCGCATTGCTATATAGCCTAATAACTTGCTTGGCCGCGACAAGCATTTGGCTTGGAAGAAACCAAAGCCTCTACGATTTTTGGTTCTACATCACCAACTTCTCGCGATACCCCATGGAGATATATGAAACGGGCTGGGGGATTCCTCTTTGGTATGCGTTCACGTTCATTTGCCCTGTGCTGGTCGTTGTTAATGTTCCAGCACGGCTCTTGGCCCAACCTATTTCGCCGAAAGCCAATTGGGAATGGTATTTGATCGGTTTTACCTTTTTGGCGACAATCGTTTCGCTGGCCATGAGCCGCTGGATTTTCCAAAGAGCGTTAAGAAGCTACTCGAGCGCAAGCAGTTAACGGAACTTCTCCCGTAGGCGGAACATCGAAGTTCCCTGCAAGTTGCGAAACAGTTTACCGAAATCCTAGTTGACGCGAAGTCGTTTCGCAGCTCATGATACAGTCATGCACTGGGCATTGGATCCAGAGCAAGGTGCTAAATAAACGAGCTGTATGATGTTCAAACTGACAAACGTAATTCCATTTTCTCCTTCTGTCATTCAATGGGTTTGGCGGGCCATGTCTGTCTCTTGCATGACTTTGGTGGTGATTTCGCCTCTGCAAGCGGACGACTCATCCAACCAGATCGAATCGTTTGCAAAGAGTCTCGACGCATTAGGCCTAGTTTTCGATGAACTGGACCAACATGCCAAGAAACTGGACGAGCTCAAACAACGGCAAGCGAAAATCAACACGGCTTTCCAAGCAACGGAAAAAGCGGTTGCACAAATTCAAACTCAAGGCTTTCAAAAGCAATTGCAAGCGATGAATTCCGCTCGGACCTCGGACCAGATTTTTCGAGAATTGGAACGAGACCGAAATCAAAACGACACCGGAAATGGAGGTGGTGGACGCGATCGTAATACGGAAGCTTTTCTTAGTCGCCAAAAAGCCGCTGCCGACTTTGATGTAATGCTTAAATCCAACGAGATCTTGCAACTCAGTGCTGAACTGCAAAATGCCTTACGCCGAAGAGTGGACGCCTGCAAGGACATGCTTCAATTGGAATCGGAGTACGCCGAATGGCAAACGGTTAGAAATCAAAAACAAGCGAAGCTCTCTGAATTCTTGGATCTCGATGGAAGTCGTTCCAAAGGACACAACCAAGCCATGCTCGAACTGGTTCAGAAGCGTGGGGCCAATTATGCAGCCTCGCAATTCTTGGAAGGATTACTGAACTTACGACTTAGCTTGAATGCTGAGGCGGCGAAGTGTTTTGAGCAATCGGAAGAATTGAATCCTGCGCTAGGCAGTGTCGCTAAAGCTGGTAAAGCTGTTGTTGCATTGCAACGTGAAGACAAAAAGAAGGGCAAGCCCGAAATGGCGCAAGCAGTGAAGCTCGATAAAACAAACCCTGTCGTTCTCGGATTACGAGCATTGTGGTCAGGGGAGCAAAAGGAATATGCAATGGCTGGCAAGGATCTAGATGTGATTGCCAAGAAGTCTGATTTTGAATTGCCTGCGATGCGTTTGGCCGTACTGATCGCAGCAACGAAGACCAAGGTCACTCCGCGCGAAGCAAAAGAAATACTGGAGAATGCAGAACTGGCCCTGAAGCTTTCAGGACCAGAAGATTGGCTTTCTCAGCTTGTGCTTGCTATTGCTCTCAAGGAAAACGATCGCAAGGAAGATGCTCTCTCAGCAGCACAACTAGCGTTGGAGCTGGCGCGTGGTAGCAACCGCGATCGCTGCACTGAAGTGATCCAAGCGATCGAAGAATCCAAGCCTATCGCATGGGCCTTGATTGCCCAGCCTTAACAGCAGGCAAGTACCAATCCACTGGTTCGGTCAACCTTGCGAAGCAATCATTCGGCTTGGTAACACCTTGCGCTCCGCAAGTTTTAGAATGCGGGGTCCGAATGGAACTACGGCCGATTCAAAGTAGAACTCGCTGCCGCAGGACTCGTTGCATCGGGCACCGGTGCATAACGAGGCAGTGGCGGCAGCAATTGCCCCTCGACATTCATGGGCTCCGCCTGAAATTGAAACGCACCGTCGGACGGACTGTCGCCCCCCCAGCCAATTCCCTCGGCGTTGTTAATGAGCTGCTGAACTCGGTCTTTCACGATTCGATCTTTTTGAGTGGTTCGCTTGCTCTGTGCAGCTTTAAGCTTCACGAGTTGATCCTCTAACTGTTTCAGTTCCTTTTCACGAGCTGACTGGCGTGCATCAAATTGCTTGCCAACCGTTTCCGTCAGTTTTGCGAGGATACTGTTTTTTGCAGCGTCGTCGCTTGCGGCTTGGTATACTGGCATCATCGGAAACGCGAACTAATCCAAAGTCCGCAACACGAATTCGATCGATACCACGATCGATCAGAATATTGCCGGGCTTGATGTCGCGATGGACAAGCCCGCAGTCGTGTGCAGCACTTAATGCTTGAGCAATTTGCAATCCGATGCGTATGATCGACAAAATCTCCAGAGGCCCCGATTTTCGAATCCTTGCTTCAAGCGTTCCGCCAGGCACATATTCCATCGCCATGTAAGGCAATCCACGATGTTCGTCGACGGCATAGATTGGAACCACATTCGGATGTGTGATGGCCGCCATGGCTCGTGATTCCAACGAAAATCTCTGCCATGCCGAGCCGATATTGGCCAGTTCCGGTTTGAGAACTTTGATCGCAACCGTACGCCCCAAAGAAGGGTCGATGGCTTTGTAAACAGTCCCCATACCCCCTCGACCGATCACAGCACGCACTTCAAAGGGGCCTAATCGCCCCATGGACGTTGGGTCGTCCGTCGGCGACAAGATGGCAAGTTCCGCCGCCGCAATCGCATCGCTGGCAAAGGAGCCAAAAGTTGATACAGCATGAGCATCATGCCTATGCATTCCAGCCATCTCGTTCCAAAGCGGAAGCTCCGACGAGCTAGAAAGCTGATCGCGAACCCAAACTTCTAAGCTCGGGCCTCCTGCATCTTGTTCCATTTGAGCTCGACATTTTGGACAAGTCTCAATATGGCGCTCGAACTCTTGCGAGTCCGATTCTGAGAGATCATTGCTCAAGAACCGACGGGGCAAGTCAAGATTGCATGCGATCATTTCGGTCCCTCCGACGGATTGGCAGTCAGGTTTCGATTCATTGTTTGTCCCGTTATTTCTTGGCTGCCAGAGAGCTGAACAACTTGTTTGATACGAGCGAGAACCCTGGACTTAGCGGAATAGACCGTTCCTATCCTCATACCAAGTTGGTCCGCCACGCTTTGTGCCGACTGACCATCAACGGCGGTTAGCCAAAACGCCCGCCAAAGACTTGGATTCGTTTCTTTCTCGACAACGGCTACCGCGCTGTAGAAAGCCCAGCTTTGCTCGTCTTTGACAGTGTCCTCGTTCGTATTCTTGGCCATGAGATCATGGCATTCCAAGTTTTCAAAACCGCCTCGATTTCGAAAGCGGATATACTACGATACAGTTCGCTTATCTCTGCACGTGACGGAAGTCATCAGTTTGGTCAATTCGATCTGCAGGATCGCCTGCATCTCAATCGATAGTATCAAAATCGCTAACGCATGGGCGCCGAGTCGGCTTTTAGGCTGTGAAGCACTTTCGGACTAGCTTTTGGCCGTGTGCGAACTCGCGGTTTCGCTTGGCTGCCGAATCTTTAAGGCTTTGCGGCGAACCAGCAGCACTACTTCGGCCAAAGTAACGCTTGAAGTTCCATACTAAATCTCGCCACATCTCGCCTGCAATCCCAAGCCGATCCAAGATCGGAAGCAACTCTGCAGGGATCGACGCCTTCTCGCCACTACTCTGCCGGCCAGTCCAATCTAGCAACTTCAAATATCCCTCCAGCTTAATTGACAAGAAACCTTTGTCGCTCGCACGAATATTGCTCTTACTCACTTGCGGGCCTGGCTTTCCGCGTTCATCTAGCGTCAGCGGAGACAGCCATGCGTCTCGCAAAATCGACGGCCCTCGCTTCTTCTTCATCTCGGCTTTCCGCTTGCGAAGCATCTCTTGAGTCGAGGTTCGAATAATCTTGCCCTTCTCTTCTGGCTCCATAGCGACCAACTCGGCTGCTGCCGACGGGATGGTCTTACCGTGCAAGGCCGCGATCCGGTCGTATGCCGAGGTGTGAACCGCTTGTTCTGGGGATTCGACCAAAGCCGCTCTAATTGGATTCAGATCGACATACATCGAGCACGCCAACAAACCTGCTTCGTCAGTGATCGTCTGAGCTTTGAAGCGACCCTCCCAAAAACTGCCCGTACACTCATCTTGTTTATTAGCAAGTCGAGCGATTGGCTCGGAAAGAGCACGCATGAACCAGGACGGATCCGACAAACGAGAGCGTACCACGGCGATCCGTTCCATGTTGCCAGCCAAGGCCTTGACATCGACCGTGGTGGGCTCGGCCAACTGCTCGTCGAAACGCTTTCCAGGAAAAACACGAAGCCAGCGCAGGGCAACTTCGTCGTTGGTCCAAGCCTGCACAACATCCGGCCTCGTCCTAACGACCAAATGCATGTGATTCGACAAAATCGCATAAGTTAATATATCGACGCCAAAAACCGAAGCAAGACGCTCCATTCGACAGCGAATCCACTCCCGTCGAAAGCCGTAGTCCTTACCAGTAACGGCATCTTGACCGGTCAGGTACGCTCTACGAACACATCGCTGCACCAAATGCACGATACAAATTTCCTTTGGATCGAACTGTTCAGCCCGAAGCGTTCTCGGCATGGCGACTCTCCTTTTGATGTTTTCTGACGTTGAAACACAACAAATCCTCTGTTCTTCGTTCCAGCATCCAGCTACATCGATAAAGGTACCATAGCGTAGCCGAGAGTCAATACATAGGTGGGTGGCACTTATAGGATTTTGTTCGGATCCTCGGGCCTGGGGTTGATTATTGCATCAATGCGTAGAGCAACATGTTGATGCCAATCCGGAACGCATCATCGCGAACGTATCCCCGGCATTGCAGTGAGTGTTTGCTTTCCATTGCGCAACTCAAATCGTTAGGAGAGAAAAGCATGACGACACGTCCATTCCACTCCAAAGAGTCCAATTCGGCTGGTCCCTCGCGAGTGGATTGCTTCAGATCCGCACCCGACGATGGGTCAATCAGACCAACGTTTCCTAGATCGAATCCCACAGGACCGTTGCGCTGCATGACCGGATGCCGAGGCTCAATCTTTCGCCATGAAGATTCAGGCAGCGCAAGAGCAAACTCACGCTTCACCGATTCTGTGAAATCATTTGAAGCACAGATGGCATCCCCAACGACGAAGCCGCCATTTTCGATATGTTTCTTTAGTCCCTGCCGTTCGGCCTCCGTCAACGCAAATCGATTCCGCCCGTGGATGTACAAGATCGGATACTTTTCTAAATCTTCGCTCGACAGGGAAACCATCGGGGTCTTACCGGCAACAATCGATTGCGATTCGCGTCGAAAAACTTCTAAAAGATTGGCAACTGCCTTGGGGGTGTCGTCGGCACCGCCACTGTGCATGATTTTGGGAACCGTCAAGGAACCTCGGACAAGCGATTGTGGATCAGGTCTGGCTTGGATCACCTGAACGGCATCGAGCTTATCCTTCAACTCACGCCCAGTGGCGTATGCTGCAATATTGACTCCGATTTTGACCGCGTTGGTGATATCCTCCTCCACCGATGCGGGGCGCTTGCTGACTAACCCGAAGGGCTTAGCAAGTTCCCATCGGCAAGAAAGGCTCATGGGTGATAGCACCACGGAAGTGCGACAGCAGGAATCCAAACCATACAACCAGAAGTCTTTTGGAAGAGCAGCGGGATTCACTTTGGATTCAGCGGACCAAATGGGGTGCGATGGCGCCAGCTTTTGAAGCGACTTCTCGAAGATCTTTTCCATTTCATCGCGAAACGATTGTTCAAAAGCAGTTCCGTTGCATCCGTCTCCATTGCAAGCTTCCGCAAAAATAAAGCCCCCTTGGTCGGTATAGTCTTTAAGCAGCTTTCGCTGTGCGTCGTTCAATCGCCACTCTTTGGAACCACTGATGAACAGAACGGGCGTCTCAAGCAAGTCTGCGAGATTCGCTCGCTCCAATCGCACCGACTGCCACGCCAATTCGCGTTTCCAAACCTTTTCGATTTGTCCGGTAAGATTTTGGACAGATCGGCGATGCATGTTCCAATCGTTGCTGTTGGGTTCGCCGTATTGCAAGTGTCCAATCACCACTTGGCGTTTGCCTTTGGAAAGGAACAGTAGAGCCATAGCAGACGCGCTGATAACCTCTTCGTTTCCCCCGCCGCGAAACGACCCTCCGATGTCCTGAGACGCTAATAGAAACTCGGCCCCTTCGCGATACCAATCATGTTCGCCAATAAAGCGTTGCCCCGTTAAACGCCCAACACGCTCTAGGGCATAAAGGTAATACAAAGTGTAGGCATTGGCCCCAGGGTTATGAGTGACGGCAAAATTTCTCGCTAGCCAATTGATAGGACGATCTAAGCTGTCGCGCTGGTTTGCTTGTTGGCCACAGCAACGAATTTGCTCGCCTTGGATCGAAGCGTCTACGCCTTCCGACGCGTCCTGGAGAATAATCGTCGAAGCGATGCCTGCGCATGTCATGCTACCGGTGGGACCGCTGCCTCGATATCCCCAAGCTTCACCCGAACTTCGGTCGATCCAGTATTCCTTTCCTTTTTGAAAGCACTTTTCGGGAATCGCGACCCCAAGCTTGCTGGCCTCCCACAGTGCAAGAACGGCAAACTGAGTGTTGGACTCGTCGGCATCTCCACCCGAACTCTTGAAATAGGGCCATCCTCCGCCTTCGGTTTGCATTTCGACCAACAGCGTGACAAGTTGCTTGATCTGAGGCAAATCCTTGGTCGGTTCAGCCAAGCAGAGGACCATAATTTTCAAAGATATTTCATACGTTTTCTCAGGCTTCGCCCCACGGATGTAGGTGAGAGCCTTGGCGATTTCGGGGGACTTGATGTCGCGTCCTGCGCTCAAAAGTGCCAGCGTTACCAAACAGGTTTGACCGCAACCGTTTCCTGGGTGCCCCGCCCATGCGCCTGGTTTCGCCCCACTCCCCTGGGAGGACCTCAGGTAGTCGACACACTTTGCGATCGAAGCCGATACGGCCTGAGGTGTCGCCTTGGAGTTCTGACCATTCGCTTGACTGCCATAAGCAAGCACGCAAACGGCCAAGAGCAAAGCCGATGCAAATCGCAATAGACCATGACTGCGTTCCGAGATATTTATCAGCAATGCACTATCCCCCAACTACGAAGCGTACATTCTCTTCAACAACCGGTGCGATAATGCCTCGTTCGGTGACGATGGCTGTAATGAGTTCACTAGGCGTAACATCGAATGCTGGATTGTAAACGCCGATGCCGCTTGGGGCCGTCTGCTTGCCGAATCCATTGACGATCTCGTCGGCCTTGCGTTGTTCGATCGGGATGTCATTTCCACTGACGATCGACAAATCGAACGTGCTTCGCGGAGCTGCCACGTAGAACGGAATGTTATGAAACTTGGCAAGAACTGCCAAACCATACGTTCCAATTTTGTTGGCTGTGTCGCCACGGGCTGTAATCCGATCTGCCCCAACAATCACGGCTTGCACACGCCCTTCTCGCATCACTTGAGCTGCCATCGAATCACAGATCACGGTACAGGGAATTCCGCGTTGTTGCAGTTCCCAAGCAGTCAGTCGTGAGCCTTGCAGCAATGGTCGAGTCTCATCCGCATAAACGTGGATATTCTTGCCTTGATCCTGCGCTGTAAATATTGCAGCCAGGGCCGTACCATACTCAGAAGTCGCAAGCCCACCCGTATTGCAATGGGTCAAAATACCAAAGTTGTTATCAAACAATTGAGCGCCGAAATCGCCGATTGCATGGCATGTCCGTCGATCATCGTCATGAATGAGCCTCGCTTCGCGCAGCAGCGACTTAGCGAGATCCGCACCGGAGGCTACGCTCGTGCTGCGAGCAACCACCGCTCGCATCCGATCTAAAGCCCAGAACAGATTCACGGCCGTTGGGCGACTAGTAGCAAGATAATCACAGACCTCAATCGTGGTTGCTCGTGAGGCCTCGAAAGACATTCCGCTTGTCAGACACTTTTGAATGCCAAGCACCACGCCGTAAGCGGCTGCGATTCCGATGGCCGGTGCGCCACGGACTCGCAGCATGACAATCGCTTCAAAGACTTCGTCTAGGGAATGCAGGTCAAGTTGCTTTAGCTGGAGCGGTAAGAGCGTCTGGTCAATAAGCCGCAAGTGACCGTCGATATCACCGGCCCAGGCAACAGAAAACACTTGATTGGAAGCCGTGGGGTTAGCAAGACTCATTTCACCCCCCCATCGTTTTCGGTACTTTCGATTCCATCGACTCCATCAACCATATTGCCGGAAGCGTCACCGGCAGCATCGCCGTCTGCAAACGGTTCAGACAGTAGACGTTTAACCGTTTCCGTTAACCGTTCCATCGCGAACGGTTTATGAATGTAATCGTCTGCACCAAGCATGCGAGCGTAGGCCTGGTGACGTTCCCCATCGTTCCCGGTTACCATGATCACTCGAACATAGGCGTTTTTTGTTCGTCGAAGATGTTCCAGTACCAGAAAACCGCTTCGCCCTGGCATCATCATGTCCAGTACCATCAAGTCAGGGCGCACGACGTCGATCGAAGCCACACCTTGATTCCCATCGGGAACGTGGGTGACGGTGTAGCCCAGGTCTTCAAGCGCGTACTTAACAGGTTCGGCAACTTCGAAATCATCGTCCACGATCAAAATTCGCGGTGCGCGGTTCTCAGACTGCCAGGCGGGAGCAATAGGCATAGTTCTTGGTTCACGATAGTGTCACGGAGCCGGCTTGAACGTCCTATTTGTGCAGGCCAACTTCGTCGTCGAAACGATCTAGTATAGCAGCCTTTGCAATCCAAGTACTATCACCTTGCAAGCCTCTCTCCCCACCGTGAACGCATCTCGCCGAGTCTCCGGCCACAACGGTGGTATCCAAGTTTCACTTTCCTATTCATCCAGGACCAGGAAACGCTGGAATCTTAGTCCACCAAGGCAGCTCATCCTCGCTTTTTGGGGGCGAAGAAGGGACCTCGTCGGGACGAACGGGTTTTGGTGGATCCGGCAACGTCCAGCCTTTTTTAGGTGGCGAAAGATTCATCGCTTGATGGTACGACCTTTGACGCTGTTCCACCCAATTCAAGGTAGGAAAGGTCGAATCGCCGGGCCAAAAGGTATCTGCATGCTTAAGCCGATCGCGAGCCAGTTGAAAATCTTCGCGAGCCACGGCCGCTAGGCTCAGGTTTTTCCAGGCTGCCTTGTTCCATGAATGCTGATCCGCTGCTTGCTGCCACTCTTGTTCCGCCCGCTCCCAATCGCCTTGCTTTGCGTAAGCGTTTCCCTTGCGGACCAAAGATGAGCCTGGTGAGAACCAAGGCAAATCCAGCATCGCTTCCACGCGTTCCGTCGTCGGCGCAACAAAGCTCCATGATTGACGAGCCGATGCAGCTAATACGCGAGCGTCCCCGTCTTGAGCCAAAAATGTTAGTTCAGGGTTGTCTTTGTCAGCTTGTTTACGATCTACCGTAATCGTCTTTTCACGGATCCGTTGACCGGACTGAACGTCGACGATAGACCAATGCACCGTAAGCGATTCCACTTTTTCTTTGGCCTTGAAAAGGCGAAACCATCGCTTCTTTGTATCAGGCGGGGGGAGATTCAGCTCTTCGCGGACGATGTTTCCCTGCAACAAGTAATCCATTCCTCCTCGACGAGCACTCGCAAGGGTCGCCATATCGTTAGGCTGGTTGTCGAACGAAACAAGCTGTATCCCACCGATTTGTGAAAGCTCCGGAGGATAAACCGCAACCACTAACGGGCTTGGGTTTGGCTGAAAACGCTGCAAAGCCTCCAGCAAACGATCACAGGTTTCACCATTCCCTCCAATGGGGGCCACGGCAATTCGTAGAGCGCCCGCTTTGGGAACTTCGCCGGCTTTCCAAACATGCATCGGAGCAGTCATTTGGCATCCAATCGCAAACGCCAAAAACATCAGGCCACAGAATCGAATCATCTCATGCTTCCAGCGAATGACCCTCTTGGCAAGTCGTTCTTTCCTCAATTCATTTTTCATGTTCAGTCGAGTTGCTTGAACCATAGACGCACGCCAGGAAGTCGCCATCGAATCCATCCGATTCGCAAAGACTACCCAGAACTTATCTCGGAAAAAAATTTATAACCGCCGACTTGTACCTTTTTCAAGTCTTCACAAACAAGAGAGAATGGGCGGGTTAGGACAAACAAGCTGCACGTCGATAGCACAGATTGCCCAGTTCGCATGAGCTGTATTTGCACAGTCCGATTTCACGAACCAGGCGCCGCCAATCGATCTAACCAGCATAAGTGCATTCACCCGCAGCAATGCTAGCAAAGGAACGAACGGAAAAGTCAACTTTTATGGCCATGTCGGTGAAAGCAACTCGACGCATTCGCAATTCGGGGATTCCAATCTCCCGTGCGGTCATTGCTTTCATGGTATTCTCATCGATCGTGGCGTTAAAGACTCATTGGGAGCAGCCAGCTTTCGCTGATGAACCGCGATCGCCTGAGCGAGCATCCGAAAGTCCAGTGGCTGCAACACCACGGCTGTTTTTGGTGAGTTCGTCGATTCCGCTTGAATTGCCTGGTTCGTCACTGATCGAGCCCGTCAGAGCAAGTCGATCGCTCTCTGCCGAGGACATTGCACAGCTTGCAATGAGTCGCTCGGGTACTGCACAACTTACGGAGCTGGATCTTCAATCGAGATCACGCCCCAACGGGATAGGTCAGCGTCACGACAGCAACTATGTGATGAATCGAGTTCAGCGGGCGATCGGCAATCGTTCCAGACAAGTGTCCCAATCCAACGCATTGAAGCTCCATTTTGCGATCGCAGCGTGTGCTCGAGCCGAACAAGCTTTCGAGGCGGCCAACCAGATGTTAACGGAGCAGGCATTGGCTCAAAACGAACTAGTGGACGCGGGGATTCCCATACCCGACCCACTATTTATCGACCGAGCCCGCTTGGCTATCGTCGACAAACGCATAGCGAATCGTTCACAACTGAATCAGCTTCGCGCTCAACTTGCCTCGTTTATTGGAACAGAAGCCGCTTGCAATCATTCTCCGTCGGAGGTGCAGGCTATCATCCCAAGCGATTCCGACGTTTGCGAACATATTCAAGACGCATTGCGATGCCGTTGTGATCTTGTCACGATGATCGATCTTCAATCGCATGTCTCGGCCGACAATCTGTCCCAATGGGATAATATCGGAGCAGTTTTAAGCGGCGTCCCATTACCCGTTCGTGGGGCAATTCCATTTTGGTTTCGCCTGTTTAGTTCAACATGTAACAAGAGTGAGCAAGCCAAAGCAGTAGCAGCCCGAAAGAGGTGGCTCTGTCATTTAATCGCGGAACGAACCAAACAGATCACCGTGGAGGTGGAACTTGCTTTCGAGAAGAAAAAAGCAGCAGCCTTGCGGTGGACCATTGAGTCCGAAAACCAAACGAATTGGGATTTGCGACTGCGGCAACTGGAAGCGATGAGCGAAGCTCACGGAAACTTAGCAGAGCAGATCAACACCAAACTGAATCAATTCGAATCCAAAGGGAAATTGCTCGAACGCTGGCTAGAATGGCATCAAGCCAACATTGAATTGAAACTTGCTGTAGGTTGCGAGTAGGTTGCGAATCCGATCGGAGCGCTCTGATTAAGCAATACGCAGCTTCCAAGCCACCACGATCTGCTCGATCGTTTCGGACAGCGAGACAGAAATGTCCCATTGTGGGTAATGCGATCGCATTTTTCGGAGATCGCTGTAATAGCAAATGTGGTCGCCAATCCGATTTTCATCTACGTAGCGATACGACATCCTTTTGCCAGTGAAGCTTTCCGCGATGGCAAAAGCCTCCAAGATGGAACAGCTATTCGATTTGCCACCACCCAAGTTATAAACTTCGGCAACACGAGGCGCATCGATAAAGGCTTCCATGAATCGCGCGACATCGAGCGAGTGAATATTGTCCCGGACTTGCTTACCTTTGTAGCCAAAGACACGATACTCGTGTCCCTCAAGATTGCACTTGACCAAGTAGCTCAAGAAACCGTGCAACTCAACTCCTGCATGATTAGGTCCCGTCAAACAGCCTCCGCGCAAACAGCAAGTTGGCATTCCAAAGTAGCGACCGTACTCTTGAACCGAAATATCTGCAGATACTTTGGAAGATCCAAAAAGTGAGTGCTTGGATTGGTCGATCGAAAAATCTTCGGCAATTCCGTGCTCGTACAACGCGTCGTCGAAATCCCATCGTGTTTCAAGTTCTTTCAGACGAATAGTGTTTGGGCGATCGCCGTAGACTTTGTTGGTTGACATGTGAACGAACGGCGATTCGGGGCAAGCCTGCCGAGTCGCTTCCAGCAGATTGAACGTCCCCACGGCATTGGTATCGAAATCATCAAAGGGTATCGCCGCCGCGCGATCGTGACTTGGCTGAGCGGCCGCGTGCACGATTGCATCAGGCTTGATCTGTTGGAGCAATGTCAGAACCTGACCCCGGTTGCGTATATCGACTTCGTGATGCTGATAATGCTGAATAAGGCCGCTGAGCCGCTCCTGATTCCATCGCGTGTCACCGGAGGGACCGAAAAAAACAGCCCTCTGGTTGTTGTCCACTCCATGAACCTTCCACCCCAGCGAAGAAAAATGCAGGCAGACTTCAGACCCAATCAAACCAGACGATCCGGTGACTAGCAAAATTTTGTCGGAAAGGGCTTTATTCACAGGAGTTTCATTCAGCGGGTTGTATTGCAATGGGCATGATCATGTTGTGTCGAACTTCTATACGATCGTTCACCCGAATCTCATCGGTTTGGAAGGGGGGACGTCGTTGCTTGGATCGAATCGTCGCAATCTCGTCAGTTGCAACGCCAGTAAAAACAAGTACGCCGGATTCAGATAGAGATATCGACGCCACAACCGTTTCGGCTCGCACCCCAATCGAAACAGCCATTCTAGCCCTGACTTTTGCATCCAAAGGGGCGCCTGAGGAAGCGCCCCGGCATGGAATGGAAATGCAGCGCCAACGGCAAACAACGGCATGTCCAGTGCACTTGCCATTTCGAATGCAAACACCTCTTGACGAGGACAACCCAAGCCAACAAATAAAATCCTCGCGCCGCTTGCTTTGATTCGCCCCGCAAGCTCCTCAATCTCCTGTTGTGTGAGTTGTCGGAACTGCGAAGGTTCCGATCCCGCCACTTTCAATGCTGGAAACTGCACCGCCAAATTGGCCATAAGTTTTTCGAGGGTCGGGGCGTTTGTTCCGAAAAAGAAGACTGGCAAACCTTCTTTGGAAGCCGCCTCGCACAACTTTAACATCAGGGTTGGGCCATAAACTCGATCGGGCAACTCACAGCCGTGAAGCCAATTTAGCCCCCATCGAACAGGCATCCCATCGGGTACTATCATGTCAAATTGATTTAGCCGATATCGGTGCTGTGAATCGAAAGCACCCGTCATCACGCCATGAACCGCCAAAGCAGTTGTCGTGAAGCTTTTGGACTGCCGCGCCGCCTGAATCAGTCGATCAACGGCCGCATCGTAATCCACCGCATCGATTTGAACTCCGAGGAGGCTTTTCTTGCCCAAATCAATCATCGTAAGCCAGTGACGAGAGTAGTGTGAAAAAACCGTTGCAGCGATCAATCCGAGCAAAAACATATAGCCGTCGATCGCAACGACGCTCGGCTCAAGGAGGTTTTCTATCTCCCAACCCACCCGCGCTCTCGCGAACCGCCAGACTCACATTGCCACGGAAACCAATCTCTAGTGTGGTAAGCCAAGTTGCAGATTCAATGGGATGGTGATGTTGTTATCCATCCCTTGTCGGAATATTGAAAGCGCTTCAACCGCACCATCGGATTAGTCGGCACAAAGAAACCCTACCACTTTCGCAATCTCGGGCCCCCGGACTCGTTTCAAGGGTTTCGGCGTGACTACCCAAGTTTTCTCGCAGATTCAAATAGCCACCTCAAAACCCAGACTTTTTGACAGGCCTTGCCCAATTCACCATGAAACTGCATTCACAAGTCCTACGGCGACAACAACTTGCGGACAATAACGCGATAACGGCACGGAACTTGCTCATGCGGGCTCCCTCCTGCCGAAGACTGCCATTTACGGTTTATATGTTTTTGGGCGGGGGTGAATAACGACGGAAACGGGTGCGGAACCCTGCACCTTAGTCACAGATAGATAGATTTACGTTCGTTGGTGATAACCGACTCATTGCAAGGAGTTCAACGTGGCAAAACAGATGGTTTTTGATGATGAAGCGAGGCAGCCATTGCTGACCGGCGTTTCAAAGCTCGCGAGAGCGGTTCGCAGCACTTTAGGTCCTCGGGGACGCAATGCTGTTCTCGACAAAGGCTGGGGATCGCCAAAGATCACCAAGGACGGTGTTACAGTTGCGGAAGAAATCGAGCTAGACGATCCGTTTGAAAATCTTGGCGCTCAATTGGTCAAGGAAGCGGCCAGCAAGACCAACGACGTCGCAGGTGACGGCACAACCACAGCGACCGTCTTGGCGGAAGCGATCTTCCGTGAAGGACTCAAGATGATTGCCTCGGGTGCAGACCCAATGGCATTATCTCGAGGCATCGCGAAGGCTGTCGAAGCGGTTAAGTCGGAAATCGACAAAGTTGCAATTCCGATCGATGCCAAGAGCAAAAAAGAAATCAAACAAGTTGCCACCATCGCCGGTAACAACGATCCCGCGATTGGTGATGTCTTGGCTGAGGCATTCTTGCGAGTTGGCAAGGATGGCGTGATTGCCGTTGAAGAAGGTCGCGGAAGCGAAACAACCGTCGAAGTCGTCGAAGGCATGCAATTTGACCGCGGCTTCTTGTCACCTCACTTTGTGACAAACCAAGATCAAGTTTCTGTAGAATTGGATGATTGCTACATCCTGATTCATGAAGAGAAGATCAGCAACAACAAGAAGTTGATTCCTTTGCTGGAAGCGATCAGCAAGGCGAAGAAGCCTCTTCTAATTCTAGCAGAAGATATCGATGGAGACGCATTAGCAACGCTCGTTATCAACAAGATGCGAGGCATCTTGAGCGTTGTCGCCGTCAAGGCACCTGGATACGGCGACCGCCGCAAGGCTATCCTTGGAGACATCGCAGCCCTAACCAATGCAAAGGCTATTTTCAAGGATCTTGGCATCGATCTCGAATCCGTCAAGTTGAGCGACTTGGGACGCTGCAAAAAGCTTCATATTACCAGCGAAAACACCGTCATTATCGGGGGTGCTGGCAAGAAGGATGCAATCGAAGGACGCGTTGTTCAGATCCGTCGCGAAATCGAAAATACGGACAGCGATTACGATCGTGAAAAGCTTCAAGAACGATTGGCAAAGCTCGCCGGCGGCGTAGCTCAAATCAACGTTGGTGCCGCAACTGAAACCGAAATGAAGGAGCGGAAGGCCCTACTGGACGACGCAAAGGCAGCAACGCAAGCCGCCCTCGACGAAGGAATTGTTCCAGGCGGCGGAGTTGCCTTGATCCGATGTGAGCCAGCCCTGAAGAAACTCAAGCTGGAAGGTGACGAAGCTCTGGGAGTCAAGATTATTATGAACGTTCTTGATTACCCGCTTCGAGCGATCGCAAACAATGCTGGCTTGGATGGAGCTGTTGTTGTGAACCGCGTTCGCCAGCAAAAGGAAAAGACCGAAGGGTACGACGCCAATGCTGACAAGTATG
>Ga0247837_1005043_pt1 | contig 20346 bp, 18 predicted proteins | sample LaCtaG_2_FD_187115 | JGI IMG/M metagenome (GOLD analysis project Ga0247837, IMG submission 187115) | Freshwater microbial communities from meromictic Lake La Cruz, Castile-La Mancha, Spain - LaCruzMarch2015_14.5m | ecosystem: Environmental > Aquatic > Freshwater > Lake | place: Spain: Castile-La...
CTCCAACATGTGAGTGAACGTCGCTTTTTGTACTCCAGTGAGCCGACGAAAATCAGAATCGTTTAGGTCTTTTATCTTATCAAATTTGTTCATCCGCGAAAGTTACGACTTTCGCAAGAAGTCTATTGACTTTTAACTATTGACTATTCACATGACTTAGCCCCTCACATAACCTGCAAGGTCAGGATACTTTTTCAAAAGTGCTATAGCCTCTGCTTTTGATATTCGGATTCCGTTGAGATAGGCAATCACGGTCGCTTCTGCAAAGCCTTGACTTTGAACTTCTTTGCGCAACTGTGCCGCCTCGCTGTGCTTCTTAAAAAGACCGGCAGTGTAGCGATAGGTACCTGCCGCTGGTTGGGTTTCGATCATCAATTCACCAAACATCGCAAGCGCATCATTGGTCAATATCTGGCGCGTGGTGGCTGCTTCTACCGTGTAAGAAAGCCCTGCGGTAGCTTCCTCCAAACGTTGGGCGCCTGGCGCAGCCATGAGCTCAGAAACAAATGGCGGCTCCACACGAAGTTTGAGCGCCAAAGGCTCCATGGCTGTCAGCTTTAGTTCAATTCGGCGGTTCAGCCCTGGTGCGGCGGGATTAGGAGTTGCCTCCAGCACTTCCCGCGCAATGGGATAGTTAGGTCCTACGCTCCTTAGCAGGATTTTCGCTGCGGGCACCCCGCGCTCCACGAGAGCTTTCCCAACAATTTCGGCCCGTTTGATACCATTGTAAAGATCAAACTTGGGTTGCCCGGTGGCATCTGTATGAACGGTGACAAGGACTGAACTTTGTGGGAAATTTCGGGACAAGCCGGCAATTTGGTCCAAAACCTTTTGATTTTCAACCGTCAATACATCCTTGTCTGAACTGTATGCCAAGGTAGGGATCACAATTTCGCGTATTTCTTGCTCTACCCCTGCGTTGGGGTCCGCTTGTGTAAAAAGTGCAGGCTGAGGCTCCATGCCTTGTTCAGCTTGCCCCTCTGTGTAATAGGCAATGTACAGGTCGCGCTGCCCTAGCCCGCCCATTCGGTCGGAGGCGAAGAAAGCCGAACGCCCATCCGAAGCGAGGCGAAAGTAAGCATCATCGTCGGGCGAGTTGATGGGCAGACCAAGGTTGGCGGGCGTTTGCCAAACCCGTTTTTTAGAGTCAAAAACGGTTTTGAAAACATCCAGCCCGCCTATAGCTTCGGTGCGGTTGCTGCTGAAAAAGAGTGTCGCGCCGTCACGAGCGAGGAAGGGCATGTCTTCATCGTAAGCAGAATTGACCTCTGGGCCCAAATTCACAGGCGCTGCCCACATTGAGTCTGCCCAAACTGTCCACCAAAGATCGAGACCGCCATAGCCGCCCGCTCGGCGAGAAGCGAACACGATGGTTAAATCATTGAAAAAGAATGGATTGCAATCGCTTTCTTCTGCCAAAACGGGGCTTTTGAAGGCTGGGGTATTGATGGAATATTCGTCTTTGCGAGCTGCCGTGTCAGCAAAAATTTCACCGCTGTATAGGGTGAATCCCCGAAAAAAATACAGAATTTGGCCATTGTTGTTAAAACCAAGCGGCACTTCGTAGCGCGATGTGTTCAGCAAGCCACCGAGGCCGCCTTGCATTTCCCAGCCGCTGTTGGCGAGTTGCGCGGCGTACATATCGCTGCAATAATGGCCACGCTGACTGTCTTCATAGCCCTCGTCATTGCGTTCACCTCCAATACTGCCTGGTCGGGCCGCCGCAAAATAAAGCCGGTCAGAATGATTGACAGAAGGAATCGGGGCGAATTCGTCGCCAGGCGAATTGACACGATCTCCGAGGTTTTCCACCAAGGCAACCCCTTCATTTTGAAGTATTTGCATCCCGGCTACGCAGCGGCGGATGTTGTCCATAGCATTGGCCCGGAACGGGTGGCGGTCCGAGCTGACGCGCAAAAAGGATTTGTATGCAGTGATGGCTTTTTCCCATTCAGCAAGGCCGTGAAGGGTGCGAGCCAAGTAGTAGAAAAGATCGGGATCTTTATCCCGAGAACTCGGGAGTGCTTTGGCTGCTACATATTCGAGATAGCGCCGGGCTTCTTCGCCGCGACGGAGTTGGTAAAGTGCGATGCCCAGTTTGGTAAGCACCTCAAAATCGCCGGGTTTGGCTTCCTGGTATTGAGCCAGGAACCGCTGTGCTTCGTGCCAACGTCCGTTGGCAAAGGCCCGTTCGCCGTTGCGTTTAGCCTCGGCAGGGCTTTGAGCAAAGGCCATTCCAGTAAAAAGGAAGGCAAAAAATAGTATAGATATTCGTGCTATGCGTGGCATGGCGGATGGTTTTTGAAGGGCGAAGGTAGCGGTCAAAAGTGAAGGCTATGGAATTGCACGCTCATTTCTATTGCACTTCTAATAACAGCCCGAGGCAATCCGGCTTTATCAAAAATCTGGCTACCAAATCATACCCAATTACGCTCCCTACGAAGAGTGTGGAAAACAGTGTCTGCATGGAAAAAAACCACCCAGACTACCGACCTTCGCCCGCTGAATGAATCCAGCACTACTTTTACGACTTCGCAATCCCTGGCTCTGGCTCGCGCTTGGCCTCCTAGCCGTCTATATTCGCGGCCTTTTCCTCGACATCATGGACGTGGATGCATCTCAGTACGCTTCCATCTCCATGGAAATGTTGCAAAACGGAAACTGGCTCCAGGTGCAGCACCGGGGTGCAGACTATCTCGATAAGCCCCCCCTCTTATTCTGGCTGTCCACCAGCTCCTTTTGGCTTTTGGGTTTGAGCAATTGGGCCTACAAACTCCCTTCCTTTCTGGTAGCACTCGCGGGGGTGTGGGCTACTTATCGTTTTACGCTCCTTTTTTATGGGGAAAAATCGGCTCGCCACGCTGCATTCATCCTCGCCTCCTGCATGGGCCTGCTGGTCATTTGCAACGATGTGCGCACCGATACCATGCTACTTGGTTTTTCGGCTTGCGCAGTTTGGCAACTTGCTGAATATCTGGAGTTTAACCGCTGGAAACATCTGCTGGCTGGGTTCTTTTTTATAGGTCTTGCCATGCTCGCCAAAGGCCCCATTGGGCTGGTGATGCCTGCCTTTGCGGTGGGTTCACATTTATTGGTGCGGCGCGATTGGCGCGGTATTTTTCGTTGGCAATGGTTGGTGGGATTAGCGGTCACGGCCCTTGTGCTTGCACCCATGTGCTGGGGGCTTTGGCAACAATTTGACTTGCATCCAGAGAAGTTGGTGAACGAACGGCACGGAGTTTCGGGACTCCGTTTTTTCTTTTGGGAACAAAGTTTTGGCCGCATAACAGGCGAGAATGTGTGGAAAAATGACACTTCGGGGTTCTATTTCCTGCACGTTTACCTGTGGGCTTTTTTGCCCTGGTGTTTGTTGCTGCCGGGGGCGTTGTGGGTGCGGGCGAAGGGTTTATTTAAGGCCATGCCACCTTCTGCCCAACCCGAATTCTATGCCCTGGGAGGCTTCATCCTCAGCTTCATTGCGCTCTCCCAATCTCAATACAAACTGCCCCACTACATTTTTATCACCCTGCCCTGGGCGGCGGTGTTGGTGGCGTCTGGTTGGACCAAAGCAGGGAAAGTGCATTGGAGGATCCTTTATTTTTCGGCTTTGATTGCACTGCTCACAGCTTTTACGGCGCTGTTTTTTGTGTTTCCTACGGACAATCTGTTTGCGGCTGGGATCACCCTCCTTGCCACCGGCGCACTGCTTTGGAAGATCATCCGAAACCCATTCCCGGCTGATCTTGAAGTGTTCACACAACGGGGGGTATGGGGCGCACTCATCTTTGGCTTTGTTTTAAATTTTCACTTTTACCCCCAATTGTTGCCTTATCAAAGTATGCCGCAGGCAGCGCGGTTCGCACACTCAAAAGGAATTCCACCCGACCAAATATACTTTTTCCATGCCGGCAGCCACGCCATGGATTTCTACAACGGCGCCATCCTGAAAAGTTTGGACTCACCCGAAGAGGCCGCGACCAAGGCGCGAGAACAAGGTGGAATTTGGGTTTATACGACCCAAGATGGCAAAAAGGCCTTGGAAGAAGCGGCGCTGAAAATGGAAGAAACCGGCCAATTCCGACATTTTCAAGTAGCCCTTTTGAAGCCTAAATTTTTGAACCCGGCCACTCGGGAGGAGGCTTTAGGGGCATATTTCTTGCTTAAAATTTTGCCCGAGTGAGAAGCCACTAATTGCACTAATTCACACGAAATTGGGTTCTACTTTTGTGAAAATTCGTGCAATTAGTGGCTAAAATCAGATTACTCGACATTTTACACTGGACGGTAGACATGATTCAGCAAGTGCCTGGTTTTCAAGTTTTAGAGTGCAAGTCCAAATGTCCATTAGTCTGGGCTAAAAAAATTGATTCCCAATTTTTTTTCAAAATATTACAGCCGAAAAAACAATCCAAAGCGATATGGAAAAACCTTGGCTTCAACACTATCCTGCGGGCGTTCCCGCCAATATTGACCCTTCCCAGTACAGCCGTGTCATTGACATGGTGGAGGAGTCCTTTCAGAAATTTGCCGATCAACCCGCCTTCATTTTCATGGGCAAAACCATGACATTCAGAGAGTTGGACGAAAAAAGCATGGATTTTGGAGCGTACCTTCACTCCCGTGGTTTAGAGCCCGGTGACCGGGTGGCACTGATGATGCCCAACTTGATGCAATACCCCATCGCCATGTTCGGGGTACTGCGGGCGGGGATGATTTTGGTAAATACCAACCCGCTGTATACACCCCGGGAAATGAAGCACCAATTTGTGGATTCAGGTGCAAAGGCTATCCTGATTGCGGAGAATTTTGCAGGCAACCTGGAGCAAATTATTGGTGAAACACAAATCAAAACCGTCATCCTCACCTCCATTGGTGAGATGCTGGGATTGAAAGGAGCCGTCGTTAACTTCGTGGTGCGCAGGGTAAAAAAGATGGTGCCTAAATACAGCCTTACAAACACCGTTTGTTTCCTCGAGACCCTGAAGCAGGGCAAAAAATTCACGATCCCGCCACAGAAAGGTGGCCCCGACGACACCATCGCGCTGCAATACACAGGCGGTACCACAGGCATATCGAAAGGCACGATGCTTACCAACCGCAACCTGCTGGCGAATATGATGCAAATCCGTGCCTGGCTTATGCCCGTGCTGCAAGGTCATGAGGGTGAGCCGCCGCGAACCCTATGCGCGCTGCCGCTTTACCACATATTTTCTTTTACCGTGAATTGCCTTGCATTCATGAGTGTCGGCGCGTGTAATATTTTGATTGTCAATGCCCGCGATCTTCCCGCCCTCATCAAGGAATGGCGCAAGCATAAGCCCAATATCGTGCCGGGGGTGAATACGCTTTTCAACGGGCTTATGAACCAATCCAGTTTTTCGACCCTCGATTTCAGTACACTCCGCATCAGCGTGGGCGGCGCGATGGCCGTGCAACGCGCTGTAGCCGAACGCTGGCAACAAATGACAGGGACCCAACTCATCGAAGGGTACGGGATGACTGAAAGTAGTCCAGTGCTCACTGTAAATCCGGTGGACGCCACTTCACGCCTTGGCACGATCGGCATGCCCGTGCCCAGCACCGAAGTACGGATCGTGGACGACAGCGGTGCGACGCTTCCACCGGGACCAGAAAACGTGGGCGAAATTGTGGCCCGCGGCCCACAAATCATGAAAGGTTACTGGCAGCGCCCCGACGCCACCGCCGAAACGGTGAAAGACGGCTGGCTCTACACGGGAGATATGGGCTTTATGCACCCCGATGGATTTTTCCAGATTGTAGATCGAAAGAAGGACATGATCCTCGTGTCGGGTTTCAACGTGTATCCCAACGAAATTGAAGACGTGCTGGCCATGCACCCCAAAGTGCTGGAATCTGCCGCATTGGGTGTGGCGGACGAGAAATCTGGCGAAGTGGTAAAGGTGTTTATCGTAAAAAAGGACCCCTCACTCACGGAGGAAGAGGTGAAAGCGCATTGCCGCGAAAACCTGACAAACTACAAAGTTCCCCGGCAAGTGGAGTTCCGCACGGAATTGCCAAAGACCAATGTAGGGAAGATATTGAGGCGGGAATTGCGGGAGAAGAAGTAGGGGCCATTTTTTTGGGAAAAGAATTACCCCTGTTCAATTGAAAAAAATACCGCATTAACGCATATCTTCGCCGCGCTCGCAATTTGCCAAATCGTGTATCTGAAAACTGCCGAATCTGCAAATCAACAATGCCTAAAAGCTCCTGTCTGCCGACAGGCAGGCACAAAACAACAAAACGATATGGCCTCCCTCGCTTCCTTCCAAGGCTCTTTGGGCCAAAAGCGCGCCGCCCACCTGCTGCGCCGCACGAGCTATCGCTACACAAAGCAACGGATAGACCAGTTGGCTTCCATGACAGTGGATCAAGCGGTGTCCAATCTTTTGACCATCAACGCATTGGAGCTTGAGCAGCCCATTTATGATGATCCCGCTACGCCAGCGATCGAGCAAATAACCTGGCTGATTCCCGTCCAACCCATACCGCCGGACATAGATGAGTACCAAATGGAACGACGTGTGCTCGGCTGGTGGCTGAATGAAGCCGTCCACGATGAAGGCATTGGCCACAAGATGGCCTTCTTTTTCCACCAATTTTTGGCCACTAATTACACTACCTACCTCCATTATACATTTTTCGATTACCTGAGGCTAATGCGTTGGGGGGCGCTTGGCAATTTCAAAAAGATGGCGACCAAAATCGTGGCCGACAACACGATGTTGCTCTATCTCAACGGCCACCAAAATTCAAAAACCAGTCCCAACGAGAATTTTGCCCGCGAGTTCTTCGAACTTTTCACCATCGGGAAAGGTCCACAAATTGCTCCCGGAGACTACACCAATTATACCGAAGATGATATAGTACAGGCTGCACGGGTATTTACGGGCTGGAGATTTCAATCTACCCGAGCCACCCTGGATCCTGAAACCAATATCCCAAGGGGCACCACCCAGCTTTCCCGACACCATACAGGCAACAAAACGTTCAGCAGCAAATTCCAAAATACGGTCATCACGGGGGCCACCACGGCTGCCGCGATGTACACTGAACTGGATGCTTTTGTAAACATGGTTTTTGCGCAGCCCGAGACGGCCCGCAATTTTGTGCGTCGTATCTATCGCTATTTTGTACACACCAACATCACCCCCGAAATTGAGCAGGATATTATAGATCCTTTGGCTGAAACACTCCGCACGAACAATTACGAAATCGTGCCCATGCTGCGTAAACTGCTTAAAAGCCAGCATTTTTACGATATGGACGATGCGACCAATGCCGATGAGATCATTGGGGGACTTATCCGCTCGCCACTTGATCTGGCCCTACAGTCCATCAACTTTTTTGGCATCACCATCCCCAGTCCCTACACGGAAAATAATAAGCACTACTTCACATTCTACAACTCAGCAGTGTACGAGCGGATGCTTGGACTTGCCAACTTTAGCTTGTTTTACCCACCGGATGTGGCGGGCTACCCTGCTTATCACCAAGGGCCAGAGTTCAGTCGGCACTGGTTCAGCTCAACCTCCATCATCGCCCGGTACAAACTCCCGCAAATGCTGCTCACCGGCAAACGGGTGATCGGCGGCTCAACCAATAGCAGTATTGGTATCAAATTAGACATTGTGCCTTGGGTAAAAAACAGCGGCATCACCTTCGATCCATCCAACGCCTACGAGTTGGTCAAGGATTTACTCGACTATATGTTGCCCGCTGAGATAGACAACGATCGTTTCAACTACTTCTACGATCAGGTTTTCCTGGATGGACTGCCTGCTGCTGACTGGACCTACGAATGGCAAAATTATTTGGCCACCAACAACCAGACAGAAGTGAAAATTCCGCTGGAGCGACTCATCAATCACATCATGTATTCGCCTGAATATCAGACTTTTTAAGTTTATCAAATTGAAATTTGTTACTTCCCGTCGCCTTGCAGCACAACTTTACCTGCAAGGCGACTTTTTTTTAACACACCTTTTTTACTCGTTCTATCATGAAATCTTTTCACACCCTTATCCTGGCATTATTCTGTCTCCAAATCCCCTTATTTGCTCAAACAGAGCCGCCTAAAACGGAAGAAGTTCCCAAAATCTGGACAGTAGGGGGGAGTTTCGGTCTTGACCTCACAGGCTTGGGCCTCATCAATCCCCGGCTTGGTGCCGGTGATAACCGCATTGGTTTTGGGGGGCTCATCAGCCTTTCCGCCAATTTGAAGAAAGAGAAATATTTTTGGAACAATAGCGCGGCGCTTCAACTCGGCGCCCAGCGTATTGGGGGCAAAGATGCTGATTTCCAAAAAAACCTGGACATCCTTCGCCTCGGTTCGCGTTATGGTTACAGTATTATTGGGGAAAAACTTTTTGCAGCCATTGATGGGACTGCTGAGTCGCAACTACTGCGTACTTACGCAGGCAATCTAATCAACGGCGTAGATTCCAACTTGCTTTCCGAATTTTTGGCTCCGGCACGTTTTTCTATCGCGCCGGGTATTGATTACAAACCCACCAAAAACCTGACGTTTTTCATTTCGCCTGCCAGTTTCAACCTCACCTATGTCGGCAATGATGACCTGGCGGCTCTAGCCGGACAGCCGCTAGGCAATGAAGCAGGAAAAAACAATCGGTTCCAGTTGGGCTCCTCCGTTAAGGCGCAATACGTCAATAAATATTTTGAAGATCGCGTAGCGGTTTCTTCCAAAATTGCCTGGTTTGCTGACTACAAGCAGAACATGAATGGCAACGTTTTATGGCAAAACACCCTTGATATTCAAATTTTTAAAGGACTTGCGCTCGGATTCTTCGGCGATGTGTTCTACGATCATTTCACCCTTGTACAGGTAGAAACGGTGCCAGAAGGTACTAGCCCAGATGATATCCGTCCATTCTTGGGACTGAAGCCCTCGTATACGGGCGGGTTTCTTTTGAAATATAATAAGATTTTCTGAGCAAGAAGCAGAGGAACGGTTAATGGGGTGGATATCCGATCAACCCCATAAACCCGCTCAACCTTCTCAACCCCTCAACCTCCAACAATGTACCAACCAACCTTATTCAAAGGGAAAACCGTGCTCGTAACGGGCGGCGGGAGTGGCATTGGCTATGCAATAGCGAAGCAATTTTTGGAATGTGGCGCGGAAGTATTCATCTGTTCCCGCAAGGCTGAGCGCATTGAAAAAGCCGTGCAGACGCTGAGCCCATTGGGCAATGTGCACGGCCATTTGCTCGATATACGCGAGCCGGAACAGATAGCCCAAATGGCGGATTTCATTACTGCAAAAGGCGGAAAACTGGATATTTTAGTCAATAACGCAGGCGGACAATTCATTAGTCCAGCTGCCGATATCAGTCCCAGGGGCTGGCAAGCCGTGGTTAATACCAACCTGAACGGCACCTGGTTCGTGACACAAACTATGGCACAACGCTTCTTTTTTCCTCAAAATAACGGGGTGGTGCTCAACATCGTTGTCAATAACTTCCGAGGGCTGCCTGGAATGGCACACACTGGCGCAGCACGGGCAGGTGTCATGAACCTTACAAAAACCCTGGCGGTAGAATGGGCGTCGCGGGGCATTCGGCTCAATTGTATTGCCCCCGGAATCATTCAGAGCAGCGGCCTGGAGAATTACCCACCTGAAATTGTGGCCGATGTAGCCCGTACTATTCCGATGAAACGCCTCGGCACGGTGGAAGAAGTCGCGGCACTTACCCTTTTTCTGGCGAGCCCGGCAGCGGCCTACATGACAGGTGACACAATATACATGGATGGAGGAGCGCGACTTTGGGGGGATATTTGGGTGTAGGGCGAAATTCATTTCGTCAAGAAGGGACGAAATGAATTTCGTCCTACATAATACAAAAGCCCGCCCAAAACAGCCACCTGAATCGGTGAAATGCCCATGGGCATCACCCAAACCGGCTTGATAAATTCCACAAAAAAACGCCACAAGAGGTAGCCCACCATAAATATTTGGAAGCGCATACCGTTGGGCAGTGCGTGTGGCGCCATGCTTTTTTCTTTTAGAAAAATGAATAAGGCCAGCGCAGCCAGGAAAATCACTTCATACAAATTGACCGGATGGCGTGGAATCCCATCGCCAAAATCTACGGCCCAAGGGAGGCTAGAAGGATTACCATGCGTGCCATCGGTGAGGCCGGCCAGATGACACCCGATGCGTCCAACGGCCAGGCCAAACAGCAGCGGATAGGTCATCAAATCGCCGGAGGAGGTATGAACTCCGATTATTTTTTTGGTCAGTTCAACCCCAATGAGCCCGCCAAGCAGTCCGCCCACAATGGTTTTGTTTCCCAGCCAGATTTGCCAGCTGAGTTCAGCGAGGTAAGCTGGATTTTCCAAAATGCCCAGCAAATGACTGCCTAAGAGTGCTCCCGCCGCTGCGCCAAGAAATATCCACATCCTTCCTTCATCACTGATAAGGTCTTGACTGCGAGCACGTTGCCAGACGTACAGCCGGTAGCCGATGGTGTAGGCCAGCATTTCGAACAGTAGGTGTCCGGAAATACTCGCTGAACCAAAGTGAATTTCGAATGGATAGTTCAAAGTCTAGAGTCAATATCACAGTTTTCAAGCATCCAATAACACCATGTGCCCGAGACAGGATCCAAAACCAATCACTCCCATAATAATGCCCCCGATCAGCAGCGCGCCGCCCAGTTGCTTTTTGTCTTCCGTGAAAACCAGGACAAAGCCGACGAGCATATTCAGGCCTACCTGGGCTAGGATAAGGAAGGCATCTATGGCCAAAACCCCCAAGCCTGCTTCAGGCCCACTCTCCATCGCAAGGCTCGAGAACAACATGTAGACGACCATGATGCCGAAGTTGATGAGCACCACTTTGCCCAAAGGCATTTTGGGCTTGGGCGGGTTGGGGAGCGGGTCAAGTTGATCGAATGGTTCGTTCATAATAATGTGGTCAATGGCTAAATGTGGTCAATGGCTAAATGTGGTCAATGGCTAAATGTGGCCAATGGTTAAATATGTTCAATGTGAACCGCCAATCCGTAATTGAGAAAGGATGATTGCGCAAACGCCCATCCCAATGAGCGGAACGACAAAAGCTGCTAAAAGAAAGGCTTGTCCCAAAGCTTTTTTCTGCAATAAAAGTAGCAGAATTCCCATCAATGCATTGATGCCACAAAACACTAAAAAATACGCATAAAAGAATGATGGAAACAGCAAATAGCAAGCTCCATACACCAATAAGTTAATTCCGAGTACCCAAGGGTTTGGATTTCTCATGGCGTAAGTATTTGAATTTCAAAACATTGTTTAATTCGGGATGCAACTTCAAGTCGCACCCCGAATCGCTGGTCAAAACATAAGGACCTCTTCCCCGCGCAATTTTTCCAAATACGCCCGCTTCATGGGGTCTCGATAAAACAGGTTCATCGTCTCAAAGGGAATGATTTTTTTGTCGTCCAGGCTTACAATATGCACACAAGATTTTTTGATGGAACGCACATCAAAATCATAAGCATCAATAAAGCGCATGATGATGATGCGGAAGAGGTTTTCGTAGCCCAAATTAGGTGCACTCACTTGGGGCAAACAGCACATGAGGCTTTGGTTCAGTTCGTTGGTGGCACATTCTACTGAATTCCCCGTGCTAAACAGTTGCACCATGTGCTGGTGAAGCCGTTCATCTTGTTCGTACACAATGGTATTGCGCGAATTGTCGAGAATGTCTTGCGGGTTAATGAAGCGTGTGAGCGGGAATACTTGTCCGTCTATTTTTAAAGCATAAGCCATGGCCAAAGCATCGGGATTGCAGGGCACCGGGATAATATCTTCGGGCTGGAAAACGGGGGCCTGGCGAAGGATTTCCTTACGAACTTCGGTCAGGGTGATCCGGTCTGTGGCAGGATCGAAACCTTCGGTGCGGCCTGCCACTTGGGTGGGCTGGAAGGTGACCCCGCGAACACATTTTTGCTGCAATGCGAAGTCTAGCATAGGGCCAATTTCTCCGTCGTTCAAACCTTTTTGCAAGGTCATTACGAGCGTTGTGGAGAGATTCACCCGGTTCAAATTTTCAAGGGCTTTCATTTTTGTTTCCAACAAATTTTCTCCGCGCAAACTTTCCAAAACATGAGGCTGGAAGGAGTCAAATTGCAAGTAGACCTCAAAATCGGGCGCATAAGTGGCCAGGCGTTCTGCAAAACCAGGGTCTTTGGCGATGCGAATACCGTTGGTGTTCACCATCAAATGGCGGATGGGCTTCGTCTTCGCAATGTCCAGTATTTCAAAGAATTGTGGGTGGATCGTGGGCTCGCCGCCGCTGATTTGAACGACGTCGGGTTCGCCTTCATTGGCCACCACGAGGTCGAGCATCATTTCAATTTCTTCCAAGGTACGGTGCCGCCCGTGGTGCGGACTGGACTCGGCATAGCACGTCGGACAAGCGAGGTTGCAACGGTCGGTCACTTCCACGATGGTCAGGCAGGAGTGCTGCTCATGATCGGGACAAAGCCCGCAATCGTAGGGACAACCAAAATGCGTGTGCGTGTTGAATCGGCGCGGCATTTCGCTGCGTTTGGCGTAGTTACGCGTGGTTCGGTAGTATTCCACATCATCAGCAATCAGCACTTTTTCGGGGCCGTGGGTGGGGCAGCGTTTCAGCATCCACACCTTGTCGTTTTCAAAAACCACCTTGGCATCTACCCGGCGGAGGCATTGCGAGCAGAGGCTTAGGGTGAAATCATAGTAGATGTAGGGGCGGTCCATTGGAAGATTGATTCGATTTAGAGATTGATTCGATTGTTGGAACGCGGATGACGCAGATGCTTCGCAACGCTGATTTACGCTGATTAATCAGGATTTTTTTCTCCCTGCAATCTTCTGATCAAATAGCTCACTACCAGCATCACAATCAGGCCAATAGCGTACGAGGAGCCGAACATCAGCCACTCATAATCGTCCTTGCTGACGGCTTCTTTTTTAGCGGTTAAGCCCCAGAGATTGACCAGTTTTTTCTTGACAAAAAAACGCGAAACCAGATTAGAGGCGGTCAAACCAGCCAGATAACCCACCGAAAGATTCAGGATTTCACCCGAAACGAAATGAAGAAATTTTTTGAACATATTTTATGGACGTTGGACTGCTGGACTGTTGGACGTTGGACGTTAGATATTGGACTGTTGGACGTTAGATATTGGACTGTTGGATGTTGATGCTATGTTGGGTCTTTTCATCAACGACGTCCAGAGTAACACCGTCCGAGGTCTAAAGTCCAGCAGTCCAATATCTAACAGTCCAAAAGTCTAACGTCCAAAAGTCTAACGTCCAACGTCCAATTCCTTATATTTCACCCGTTTACGCAATCCCTCCGCAAATTTAAGCATTGCGTTTTGGGCGGTCAATGGCATACCTGGCACAAGGTCGGCGTTGCGTTCGACCTGCGAAACAGGCACTGCAAAAAAGGTCGTTTTGCCTGCCGCCGTCTTGTGAATGTATCGCCAAACGGGAATCATACCATGTTCGCCCAAGCGAACTTCTGGCGAGCCTTTGCGCTTCAACAAATCCACTTGGAAAAGAATGCCGCCATCGGTGTTGGGCTGCTGCTGATTTGAAATGAAATTGCCCAGCGAATATACCACCAATGCTTCTTTCTCCGAACCATCGGGCATGGTTACGCGCTCGGTGCGGATGGGTTGCACCACGTGCGGGTGTGAACCAATCACCATATCAGCGCCATTTTGGATGAGGAATTTTGCCTGTTCGCGCTGCACAGCATTTTCAGTCAATTGGTATTCCAAACCCCAGTGCATCACCACAATAATATAATGCGGCTTACGGGCGCGGGCTTCAGCCAAATCTGCCGCAATCTGTTCATTTTCAATGCGATTTACAATGGTTGGCGCTTCCGTGGGGAGCCCATTGGTGTCGTAGGTATAATTGAGCAGTGCGATTTTGAAACCGTTTTTGTAAATCATCAAGGGGTACAAAGCATCACGGTCTCGCTGATTTTTAAAGGTTCCTGTTTGGAGAAAACCTTCTTTTCGGAGCGTTTCGATGGTGTTTGTCACACCCAAACCGTGGGCATCGTTGGAGTGGTTGTTGGAAGTGACCAAAAGATCGAAACCCGCGCTTTTCAGGCCAGTGGCCAGCGCGTCGGGACTGCGGAACATGGGATAGCCCGTGTAGGGAGCTTTGCCTGGAAGCGTGAGTTCGAGGTTGCCAATGGCAATGTCGGCGCCTTCGAGGATGGGTTTTACATATTTGAAACAGGGCGCATAATCATACCCTCCACTGGCGGTTTTCGCACTGGTGATTTGTGGCGCGTGGCCCATGATATCGCCCGCGAAAATCAGCCGGAGCGTGTCGGTTTGGGCCGAGATGGAAAAGCTGAAGAAAAGCAGCAGGCTTAAGGCCTTGATCTTTCGTACTTGGATTTCGGACTTGTATAATTGAATCAGCATGTTTGTTTTTTTGGCAAAGAAAGCATTTGTGAGTGTCCTGCAAAAATCTGTTGCAAATTGGACGCGGATGACGCAGATTTTTAAACGCGGATTTTAGAGCAAAATTTCTCAAAATCCGTGTTGCGCAGCATCTGCGTTATCCGCGTTCTATGCTAACACGAAATTTTCAATGCTCTTCTGCTCGCCCCAAAATTTTCCCCCGTTCAAAATCCTTGCGCAAACGCTCCTCCTCCTTGCGTTCCTCCTCGCTGACGACTGGAGCCCCCATTTTCGACATATCCGGCTCGCCGGCATCCACCCAAGCCGTGTACCAGGCACTGCTGACGGCGTGAATGGCTGCTCGAAGCCTACGTTCCACCATGCCGTTCATGGCATCCTGATAGGCGGCAGCAAAGTCGCGGCAGGGCATTACCGACATCACGCCTGAACGCATATCCGGGCACATTTGCCGGTCGAGCGGGAACGTGCGACGCAATCTTTTTTCAAAGGTTAACACGCTGTCTACCAACTTGTTGGAATCAAAAACAGTCTGCCAAAACCAATCTTCGGTGCTTTCTACATACTCAGGCTTGCCCACAAAATAATCGTAAGAATCATCGGCAAAAAGTTCAGGAATTCGGCTTTCCCAAAAACCGTGAATACCGTGCTGCTCCGTTTTTTGTCCGTTGTAATTGCTGGTGGTGTGCAGCGGCACATGTGCGTCGCCGATGTAGTGGCCCATGTCACCCGCAAGTTTGAGAATCCGCCGGCTGTCGCGCTGACGGAATGCTTCGGTAAGGTTTCGCTGCATCCGTTGTAGGTTCCAGGGCAAAACCCCGTGCTGCGAAAGATGCTCTTTGTAAAAAGCCGCTTGCGGGCGTTCGTTCCTGCCCATAATTTCTAAAAAAGTTCGCAGCGAATCGGCATTCAACGTTTCGTCATCCTGGTAAAAACGGGGCATCAACTGACTGTAAAACCAATTTTTATAATCGCGTTGCCACACCTCCTGCAAAGGTTTTTTATCGCCCCAAAGCAGGACAGTATCCCCGGAAGCCTTCACCATCCAAATGTCGGTGTGTGCCATCAGGGCATCCACCCATTGGCGTGGTAGGGCTTCAAAAGGCGGTTCTCCGTAATTGTCAAGATCAATATAATGCCGTGGCGCCTCGTGTTTGGTTGCGTAGCGGCGCATATCGGGGTCTACGGCATGGTCGGTGAGGTAGTCTATGTTCGGCTTGAAAAACACCATCATCTGCGGCGGCAGGGTGAGGACGGCCAGGCGGTTGATGCGTTTGTGGGCGAAGAAGCCCCAGTCGGGTGATGAAGTGATGGAGTGATGAAGTGATGGAGTGATTGGTTCAAACCTATGAGGTTTTGAAAACGGCATAGGTTTCAAGGCGCAGAGACCGATGAATATCAGGGTTAGGGCGGCTAAACGAGCGAAAATGGAGCGAGGCATGGGTGGGTCTTTTTTGGGTTGAAAGGTAAGGGTTTCGCGACTTCCCGAAAGTTTGAAACTTTCGGGGGCAAGCGAGAAGTGACACTTTTTCAAAAAGTGTCACTTCTTAGTTTCCCTTGTCTGTCTCCAAACGCTTACATTTGTAGTAAATTCCTTGCAATGAGCACCATACAGCATATCAACGCCTACCTAGAAAACATCCCAGCGCAGTTGCAACTTCAAGTCTTGCACTATATTGAGAGCCTTGTTCCCAAAAAGGCAAAACCTACTCCGGTTAGCCCTCGACGCAATTTCCGCTTCATTGGCTTGGGCAACTCCAAAGGTGCAGTGAACCAAATTGAAAACTTACGCGACTTCGCTTACAATGACTGATCTGTTGCTGGATACCAATATTTTTATCTACGCTTATGATAGTTCTTCGCCTTTCCATGCCAGAAGTGCTGCCTTATTCAATTCCCCACAACTACGACTTTTCACGACCACCAAGAATATAACCGAATGTGTTGCCGTGATGACCAAACTGGACTATCCCAAACCACACATCGAACAATTGCTCGAAGACATTTCCAACAACATTCTCATACTGTACCCCAGTGCCGCGAGTCTTCAGATTTTCGAAACGCTTTTCAAAAAATATGCGCCGCGTGGGAATCGGGTATTTGATTTGGAGGTGGCGGCTGTCATGCTGGCAGCTGAGGTGAAAAACATTGCTACCATAAACGCAGCAGATTTCGCCTATATCGCGGAAGTTAATCTGTATTCGTTTGGATGACTCTTACTCGCCCTCCGGCTTGAAAAGCCCCGCCAGCACCCGCTCACGCATTTTTTGGGATACATATGCACCGGAGTTTAGGCATTTCACAAGCCAAAGATTTCCTTTTTGATAGTTTGATATTCTTTTAATATCATGTATATCTAAATTGTTTAGTTGCATTCGATAAGCTTCCAGAGGGGCTAAATTAATACCAAATTCAATGCATAAACTTCGGGCACTAGCAGGGTCACTAGCAAATTTAAAAACGTTATGGTGAGGGCTATTAAAGCTTTGAGCAAGATCTAAAGCAAGGCCACGGGCAAAGTCAAAAACAAGTTTACGAGCACCGCGAAGGTTCGGGTGTGGGTCACTGCGAAGCTTTTGATTTAGCCCATGTAGAAGGTCCTGGTTTGGGTCAATTTCTTCCGAAAAAAGGATATTATCATCATCATGGAAACCTGCACGAGCAAAGGCAAGAAACATAGCGGTTGACGCTCTACCAACCAGCGCATAATTACCAAACCCTGGCTTAAATGCCTCATATATCGTTCGCAGCAATACTTCTAACTCCGGCATTTCACGCAATAATTCGCGGTTTTTGCGCTGCATCAGAAAAAGCAATTGATCCGCATTGTCTTGCATTTCTGCTGTCAAAATAAAGACCTCCAACCACTTATCGTCATAGAGGTGGTCCTCCACCAAATCCATCAAAGAATTTTTGCCTTTCTCATCAAAGACATGGGCATTGTCCACGATATACTTGGCAGTGAAATATTCCTGAAAAGTGAGATGGGCAAAGGAGTGTACTTTTTTTGCGCGCTCCACAAAAATCCCGTGCTGCGCTTCGATGGCTTTCAAAACGGCATAACTATCTGGTACTAATTCTTCCGGTTTGAAACCGGGTAGGTTTTTAATGTATTGCTCGATTTGTTTTGTTAATATACGTTCCGGAATGAAATACATGTTTTCCTTGAAAGTGCCCCAAGCGATACGAGCGAACATGGACTTTTTGTATTTTTGTGAAAGGTGTTTGTACACCTCATCGCGAGTAATGTCGCGCGTTGCGTCCCAGTCACGTAGCAGGGCATCAATAGCTTCTTCATATAATTCAGCACGATTTTCCGGGAAACTCTTGCGACGATTGTATGCAATGCAAAGCAGCGTCAGCAAGAGTGGTACGGAGGCCATTTCTGTTAATTGAGGGCTTTCTTCCAGTTTCGCCCAGCAGTTCCGAGCAATTTTCGGCTCGTCATGAAACCAGTTTTGGATAAAATTCTCTTTTTGCTTCTGATTAAAATCTGCCATTTCCACATCATTAAAGTTATTAAACCAGCGGTTATAAGCCGCAACCCTACAACTAATCACAAATTGATTTTCAGGGTGCTCCTCACAAAAATCTTTGATTTGTTGAATGATACCGCTTTGATCCGCTTGTTGACTCACTTCATCCAATCCGTCGAACAAAAGCAAACAGTCTCCAGCCTCCAATATCCTTTCCACAAAAAAATAAGGATACTGAAATCCGCATTTCTGAAACTGCTTGACGATAAAATCCAGGAGCCCGAGATTTGTATCAGCGTATTCTCGTAACGTTATGAAAATAGGCAATTTACGCTGTACAATCTGGCTGTTCTGTTTCAGCATCATCAGCGTCAGGAACCGGAGGTAGGTAGTTTTGCCTGCTCCCGGTTTACCTAATACAATGAACCGTTGCAGCTTATTGACGATTGATTCACCATCCACCGTTTCTCGGGATGCTCCAAAATCCCGGCGGTCTCGATCAAAGAATTTTTCAAGTTCTTCCGCCGTATCTCCCTGATCCGCAGTGATTTTACCTTTCAAAATATTGGCTCTCACATATAAGGACTCGAGCGGGCGTGGTTCGTTCATGGTGAGCACCTTGATGGTGTTGTTGCGCTTAACGAGGCCATCAATGTATTTTTTGGTGGCGATTTTTTCAAAATCGCGCTCCTGTTCGAAGCCTTTGAGGCCTGAGTAAGCTTTCCTGACCAAGCCAAAAAAGATTTCCGCGCCGATTTCAATGGAAGATTCAAGCATGGGGAAAGGTGGATTTGAAATTTGGGATGTTGCTCAAGTGCTTAATCCAAGCGTCATTCCCCCGCTTGTTGCAAAACAAAATCGTACAATTTTTGGCTTATTCTGAAATTGGTTTGGTTAAGCAAATCCAATTGTCCAACAAGAAAAAGCGCACTCAAAGCCGAGGTATCGCTGACGACAATCATAGCTGGCGCAAACGTTGCAGGGTGGCGATATCCTGCTCTAAATCAGCAACTTCATATGCCAGTTCGATGCCCTCGCGGTCGAGCAAGGCGAGAAACTCCAAAGTTGCTATACCGACTAATTCCTGAGCTTGTTCAAAACTAATGCGGCCAGCACGCAACAGGGTTAGTGCCAGTTCTATTCGGGCTTCTTGTTCGGTGAGATGAACCGACTTTAGCCATTGGTCGCTAATAGTGAGCATATTATTGCGGTTTTTATATTACAAAAGTATGTTTTTTTGCTCGAATAAAAGAACATGGTCAACACCCTGATTCAGATTTTTTTAAGTACGCTCAAACAGAAGTCAAACCTAGCCCACTAACTTGCCGCTTTTACCCGCCATAACCCTCAGGGCGAAGGCGGGTTACATGCTCTTCTGTGACATTATATTCCCTCCTTCGCCCTAAAGGGCTATGGCGGGTAAACCTTCCAACGCAAAACGACTCACCCTATGCAAAATGCTACCTCCCGCCCCACTGGCTACCTCTACCAAATCGGCATCATTGGCCTCCTGTTTTTCATATTCGGCTTTGTCACTTGGCTGAACGGCACCCTGATTCCTTTCCTGAAACTCGCCTGTGAATTGGACACTTTGCAGGCCCTGTTTGTCACCTTCGCTTTTTACATCAGCTACTTTTTCCTGGCCATTCCTTCTTCCAAAATTCTGCAACGCACGGGTTTCAAAAACGGCATGGCCTGGGGATTGTTGGTCATGGCCGTGGGGTGTTTGATTTTTATCCCTGCTGCTCAGGCGCGGGCTTTCCCGCTGTTTTTGACCGGACTTTTTGTGCAGGGCATGGGGCTTGCGTTGTTGCAAACGGCCTCCAATCCCTACATCAGTATCATCGGCCCAATTGAAAGCGCAGCGCAGCGCATCAGCATCATGGGCATTTGCAATAAGGTGGCCGGCATTCTTAGTCCCTTGATTCTGAGCAGTATTGTATTGAAAAATGCCACTGCGATTGAGGCGCAAATCAATGCCGCCACAGATGCGGTAATTAAAAATGGCCTGCTGGATCAATTGGCGGGCCGCGTCGTGGCGCCTTATGTTGTAATGGCCATCGTGTTGGCGGCGTTGGCACTGATGATCCGCCGTTCCTCGCTTCCTGAAATTGACACGAACGCAGCATCCAACGAAGAGGGCCAGACGAGCCTTTCCGCTGGACGAAGCAGCGTATGGCAATTCCCACATCTGGTGCTGGGCGCAGTGGCTATTTTTGTGTACGTCGGCGCGGAAGTCATGGCGGGCGATGTCATTGGCATCTATGGCAAGTCGCTGGGCTTCGATCTGGATCAGACGAAGTATTTTACCGCGTTTACCTTGGGCGCCATGTTGGTGGGCTATGTTTTGAGCATCCTCTTGATCCCCAAGTATGTCGCCCAACAAGATTTTTTGAAATACTCTGCCATGC
>Ga0247837_1005047_pt1 | contig 20335 bp, 14 predicted proteins | sample LaCtaG_2_FD_187115 | JGI IMG/M metagenome (GOLD analysis project Ga0247837, IMG submission 187115) | Freshwater microbial communities from meromictic Lake La Cruz, Castile-La Mancha, Spain - LaCruzMarch2015_14.5m | ecosystem: Environmental > Aquatic > Freshwater > Lake | place: Spain: Castile-La...
CCTTCCGGCACCACGCGTCCGTCGCATCCTGCCTGGCTCCTGGTGATCGATCCCGCGAGGGGTTGCCCGCGCCGTCGACGTACTGCCAAGGCGGTGAACGGATTCGTCTGAACGGACGTCGCGCACCGCTCCGCGCACGAACACGGCCGCCCGGAGGTGCGGCCGCCGGGCGGAGGCCCGGCAAGCCCGGCGGGGCAGGGATGCCCAGCCGGGCGTGATACTAGAGCACGTCGGCCCAGAGCGTGTCGGAGACGAGCAGGCCCGCGCGCGTGAGCCGCACCCGCCGACCATCGTCGGTGGCGAGACCTGCGCCGACCCAACGGGCGACGGCCGGGCCGGCCACCGCATCCAGGTCGCAGTCGCTGGCCGCGCGGAAGCCGCACCGCTCCACGCCGTCGCGCCGGCGCAGGCCCACGACCAGCCGCTCGCGGGCGGCGTCCTCGGCCGACATCGCATCCACGTCGCCCGAAAAATCCTGGCCAGCGAGCACCCGCGTCATCCAGGTCGTCGTGCTGCGATGGTTCGTGGTTCGGGTGCGGCCGTCGAACCGGGCGGCACCGGGGCCGAAGGCCTCCCAGGGGCGGCAGTCCCAATAGGCCTCGTTGTGGCGGCAGCGATGGCCGGGCCGGGCGAAGTTACTCACCTCGTAGTGCTCGTAGCCCGCCGCCTCCAGCCGGTGGATCGCCGCCTCGAACATCGCCCGCTCCAGCTCCTCCGGAGCGGCCGCGAGTTGCCCACGGCGGCGGGCCGCCGCGAAGGCCGTGCCCTGCTCCCAGGTGAGGCAGTAGACGGAAACGTGCTCGGGCGAGAGCGCAATCGCGGCGGCGAGATCCCGCTCGACGGCCGCGAGCGACTGCCCCGGCGCGGCGGTCATCAGGTCGAGGCTCACGGTCAGGCCTGCGTCGTGCAAGAGCCCCGCAGCCCGCCGCACGTCGTCGGGCCCGTGGTCGCGATCGAGCGCCCGGAGCGTGGCCGCGTCGAGCGACTGGCCGCCGAGGCTGACCCGCGTCAGGCCGCACTCGCGGGCCGCCGCCACGAACTCTGGCGTGAGATCGAGCGGATTGGCCTCCAGCGAGACCTCGGCCGAGGCCACGGGCGCGAGCCGTTCGCGCAGGATCGCGAACAGCCGCCGCAGCCCGGCGGGCCCGAGGTGCGAGGGCGTGCCGCCGCCGAGGTAGAGCGTGTCCAAGTCTAGAAACAGGTCCAGGCACGCCGACCCATCACCGGATTCTGCCGCGGAGGAAACCCGCTCCAACTCCCGCGTCACCGCGGCGAAGTACCGCTCCACGAGATCGTCCCGCCCCGCCACGAGCGTGAAGTCGCAATAGCCGCATCGATGCCGGCAGAAGGGTACGTGAACGTAGGCATGGCGAGGACGCATGACTTCAGCCTACCGGATGCACTGGAGCGCGAGCTCGGGGTGGCCCGTGCCAATCGAGCCGGCCTCCCACGGGCTGGAAGCCCGTGGCTACTCAAGAGGTCACAGCTCGGGGTGGCCCGTGCCAATCGAGCGGCGTAGGAAACCGAGCGCAGCCAGGATGGCGAAGCGAGGTTTCCTCCGAGCGACCGGAGGGCAGGATGCCCGCAGGAAGCGTCCGGCGAGATGGCACGGGCCACCCCGAGCCGCGCGCGACCTACAACCACACCTGCAACCGCCCATCGAGCATGTCGGGAATCTTCTTGGCCAGCACCCGCCGGATGCGGTCGTCGGTGTAGCGGGTCGAGAAGTGGGTGGCGATCACCACCTCGTTGCGGAACCGGTCGCGCCGGGCGAGCAGGTCATCGAGGTGCATGTGGCCATACTTGTGAATCTTTTCCTTGCGGTGGGCGTGGGCCACGAACGTCAGTTCGGTAATCAGGATCATCGCCTCGAACATCGCCGGGCAGCGGTCGAGGCCCTCGGGAGAGGAGTCGCCCAGGTAGGCCACCAGCGGCGCGCGGATCTCGTGGGTCACGTCCACGCCCGAGAGCCTGAGGTCCCGGATCTGGTGGCCGGCGAGGTGCTGGTATTCGTGCTTGAGTTTCCGGCGCCGTTCCCAGACCACAAACCCCACGCTCGGGATGGTGTGGGTCGTGGCGGAGACCGTCACCACGTGCTCGCGGGAGAGCTCGATCTCGTCACCGGGACGGGCCGGCAGGAGCGTGCAGGGGAGCCGGCCGCGGTCGAGCCGGGAGACAGCCTTCAAGAGCCGCTCGATCGGCTCGAGCGCCGACTCGGGCAAATAGATCGTCGGGGGCTCCATCTTCATCATCCGCCGGCGGGCCACGTACACCGGCAGCGCCGCGATGTGGTCGAGATGGGTGTGGGTCACGAACCAGGTGCTCGTGGCCATGAAGCCCCAGGGCTGGGCGCCCAGGTCGAAGCCGAGCTTCAGCTCGGGGATCCGCCACACGCTCTGGACGGCGGCCCGCGAGTAGCCCTCGACGGTGAGCCCCTTGTGCGCGAGCGTGCGAAACGGAGCGTTGTCGATCATGCGGTCGTGGGGGGCTCGGCGGCAGGCGTGGGGCGACGTTCGAGCCAGATCTCTGCGAACAGGCCGTCCTGGCGGGTCGAGAGCCTGCCACGACGGACGAGCTCGAGCGTCGCCAGGAAGATCCCCACCAGCCGGGATCTCGACATATCGTCATCGAAAAGCGAGGAAAACGCCACCCTCCCCTGTTCCGCCACGAGCGATTCGATGTGCTCGATGTGGACCTCGATCGGGGTGTCGTCGTGGACGATCTGCCGCGGCCGCCGCTTCTCCCGCTTGGCGAGCACCCGCGCCAGCGCTCCGACCAGGTCCCAGACGTGAGCGTCGCCGATCGTCACCTCGGCCGGGTTCAGGCGGGCCGGCGACTCCTCGGCGTGCAGTCGGGGAAACCGCAGCTCCCACTGCCGAGCTCGGTCCTCGAGCAGCGCTGCCGCATCACGATACTGTTTGTATTCGAGCAGTCTTTGGACGAGATCCTCGCGGATCGGATCGACTTCCTCCGCCTGCTCCTCCGGCCGCGGCACGAGCGCTCGGGCCTTGATCTCGAGGAGCACGCTGGCGAGCTCGACGAACTCGCCCACCTGTTCGATCGACAACTCCTCGAGGACGGCGAGATGGTCGCAGAAGTCTTTGGCGATCACCGCGATCGGCACCTCGGTCACGTCCACCTCGTGCTTCTTGACGAGGTACAGCAGGAGGTCGAGCGGCCCGGAGAAGACGGCGAGGGAGACTTTGAAGGTCATGCGGCGGATCGGTTTTCAGAGTGGGTCACGCGAGATGCGCCGGGGCAACCCCTCCGACCAACTGGCACTTCCTGCGGAGACTGAAAATCATACGGCATCGACCCTCATCGCTGCGCCGTTGCTGAAAAGGGCGTCGCAGAGCCGGGGGTGGAAGCCGGAGGAGCCTTGGAGATTTCGCCCCCGGAGCGTGGCGGCGGTAAGCGGCGAACAGCGAAATATCCATAGCGACGGAGGCTTTCACCCCCGGCTCACCGGTGGACAAAGCGGGCGCGGTAGGCTCTGCGGCATGGACAGCAAGCAATGCATGCAGATCGAGCGGCTCTGGGCGCCCTGGCGGCTGGGCTATGTGCAGGGGCACGAGTCGGGCGACCCGGCGACCGCGGTCCCGATCGACCGCTGGCGGCCGGGGGCCGACCAGGGCTGCTTCCTCTGCCGGGCGGCGGCGGCTCCCGCGCACGACCAGGCCCTGGGAGTCGTGCATCGCACCGACCGCAGCCTGGTGGTGATCAACCGCTTCCCCTACTCCAACGGCCACCTGCTCGTCGCCCCGCTCGACCATCGGGCCACGCTCGCGAGCCTCGGTGACGTGGAGTTGCTCGACCTGCAGCGCTGCCTGGCCCACTGGTGCACCACGATGGAACGGTGCATGCAGGCCCAGGGCTTCAACGTCGGCTTGAACCTCGGCCGCGTGGCCGGCGCCGGAGTGCCCGGCCATCTCCACTGGCACATCGTGCCCCGCTGGCCGGGCGACGTGAACTTCATGCCGGCGATCGCCGGCGTCCGCGTGCTGCCCCAGTCGCTCGACGCGCTCTGGCAGCAACTGACGGAGGCGGCGGCAGGAGCGGCGGGATGACGACGGGCGACGCATTCGCGATTCCCGACTGGCGGGCCCGTGAGGCGGCCTGCCTGGCCCCGTGGGCGATGCACGCGGCCGACTCGGCCGGCCGCGTCCACCCCGAGCCGCCGCACCCGTTTCGCAGTCCCTACCAGCGAGACCGCGACCGGATCGTCCACTCGGCCGCCTTCCGCCGGTTGGCCCACAAGACGCAGGTCTTCACGGGCTACCACGGCGACTACCACCGCAGCCGCCTCACCCACACGCTCGAGGTGACCAACATCGCCCGGACCCTCGCCCGCGCGCTGGCCCTCAACGAGGACCTGGTCGAGACGCTGGCCTTGGCCCACGACATCGGCCACCCGCCCCTGGGCCACGCCGGCGAGGATGTGCTCGCCGACCTGCTCCGTGCCGCGGGCGGCTTCAACCACAACGCCCAGGCGCTGCGGATCATGGAACTGCTGGAGACCCGCTATCCACAGTTTCCCGGGCTCAATCTCTCCCGCGAGGTGCTCGACGCCCAGGCGACCCGCAAGAAGGACGGCACCGCACCGGCGCCGCTGCTCGAGACGCAGGTGGTCGACGCCGCCGACTCGATCGCCTACGACACGCACGACGTCGACGACGCGATCGAGCTCGGGCTGGTGTCGCAAGAGGCGCTGCTCGAACTGCCGCTGGTGGCCGAGGCCGCGGGCCGGGTCCGCGATCGGTTCGGGCCGCTCACGGGCAGCGAGCTGAGGCGGGCGGTGATTCACGAGTTGGTCGACGTCCAGGTGGCCGAACTCGTCAGCGCGAGCCTGGCTGAGATCCGGGGGCTCGGCATCGCCTCGGTGGCCGAGGTGCGGGGGGCGTTTCGGCCGCCGGAGGGCGGCACCCGGCGGCTGGTGGCCCATCCCCCCGCCCTGGCGGCCGCCAAGCGGGAGCTGGAGCGATTCCTGTTTGCTGAGGTGTATCGCAGCCCGCGGGTGCTCGCGATCCGCGTGCCCGCGCAGCAGAAGCTGGCCGACTTATTCGGCTGGTATGCCGCCCATCCGGAGTTGCTCCCGCAACGGTTTCAGGACCGGGCGGAGGAGTGCGGCATTCTGCGGAGCACGGCCGACTACATCGCCGGCATGACCGACCGGTTCCTCGACCTCGATCACGCCCGCCGGCTGGCATGAGGGATAGTTCATCGGGGGCGACTCGGAGGAGCGATTGCCCCCTCAATCGATGGACTGCGAGGGGTGGCCCGTGCCAATCGAGCCGGCCTTGATGGCAAGCGAAGGCAGGATGCCGAAGCGCAGCCGGCAGGGAGCGACCGAAGGGCAGGATGCCCGAAGGGAGCGTCCGGCGAGATGGCACGGACCACCCCGAGCCCGCGTGAATTGGCCCGCATCGACGAATGGCTTTGCTCGTGTATGGCGGGCCGAGCTATCATCAAGAAACCAGTTTCCCGCTCGCCGCCGCTCGGTCTCCACGCATGGCCCTCTTCCTGCTCCGCGCGATCTTCATCTTGGTCTCGGCGGGGATCGCCGTCTGGATCATCAACAACCCGGCCTTGCGGGCCACGCCGACCTGGGTGCCGTGGGGCATTCTGGCCGGGATGATCGCCCTGCCGCTGACGGTGATCGCCATCGACGGGGCGATCCGCCGCAAGGACCTCACGATCATCACGGCCGTCTACTTCGGCCTGCTGATCGGCGTATTCCTGACCTACATCACGATGCTCGCCCTGACGCCGATCCTGCCGCTCAACAAGTCCGACCCGGTCTGGGCATGGCTGCCGCTGATCATCGGGGCCGTGCTCTGCTACCTGAGCACGAGCCTGCTGATCCAGACGCGGAGCGATTTCCGGTTCCTGATCCCGTTTGTGGAGTTTGCCCGCGACGTCCGCGGCCTGCGGCCCAACGTGCTCGACACCACCTCGATCGTGGATGGCCGGGTGGCCGACCTCGCCGAGGCGGGCATCTTCGAGTGCCGGTTCGTGGTGCCTGCCTTCGTGCTCGACGAGCTCCAGGCGGCGGCCGAGTCGCAGGATCGTACCCGCCGGACCCGCGGTCGCCGCGGGCTTGACATCCTCAACCGGCTGCGGGCCAACAAGGCGGTCGACATCGACGTCATCAGCCCGCGCGACGAGCAAGATGATGAGTCTACGCTCGAGTCGCGCGTGGTGGCACTGGCCCGGCAACTCGAGGGCCGCGTCGTCACGATCGATCCCAGCGTGGTCAAGCTCGCGGGGGTGCGGAGCGTGCCGGCGATCAACGTCAACGACGTGGCCCTGGCACTCAAGCCCACCTTTGTCCCCGGCGACAGCCTCGCGGTGCGGCTCGTGAAGCCGGGCGAGGAGCCCGACCAGGGCGTGGGCTACCTCGACGACGGCACGATGGTGGTCGTGGAGAACGGCCGCGGCCAGATCGGCCAGACGGTGCACGTGCACGTGACAAGCATGCTGCAGACCTCGGCTGGCCGGCTGGTGTTCGCCAAGCCCGCCAGCGCCGCCTGAGTTCACTTCGGTAGGCGGTTGAGCGTGTACCAGCCGATGTCGTGGAGCAGCGGCAGGCCGGCAGCGAACCCCGGAGACTCTGCCGAGCTGACGCCTGCCGCCTTGATCTCGTGCACCACGCAGGGACGCAAGCCCCCCACGGCCAGCCGCACACGGCGGCCGTCGGCGGAGACCACGGCTCGCTCCACCGGGCAGGTCTCGAGGTCCACCTCCGGGCTACCGTAGGCCGACTGATAGATATGGGTGAACGAGCGGATGGCGTAGCTCGCCGGGTCGCCGGCGGCCGCCCGGTCGACCGGGGCAGTGAACTCGAGCTCGAATCCGCCGGGCACGGCGCGGATCGCGAGCATCTCAAAGGGCGTGCGGCCGGTCCACGCCAGCCGCTCCAGCGCGTAGTCGCCGGCCCCGCGCGAGCCCCAGCCGCGATTGGTGCCGCCGACAAACAGCGACCCGTCGGGGGCGAACTGCATGGCCAGCGAGCCGCTCTTCAAGCCTTCGCGAAACCGGAAGCAGGCGCCCTGGAGCACGCCATCGACCTCCTCCAGAAAGCACCGCATGACCATCGAGTGCGACTGATCGGCCACGAACACCTGCCCGGTGAAGGGGCCAAACTTCCCGCCGCTGGTGTCGGCGACGATCCCCGCCGCGCTCTTGCCCATGGCGTCGTAGGGAAACACGATCGCCGGCGGCCGCAGCCCCGGGATCTTCGCCACCTCGGTCGCCATCCGGCTGCCGCTGGTCGGCTCCGCCGGCTTCTCCAGCCCCGGCGCTCGGTCGTACCAGGCGAAGCCTCCCGGATGCCCGACGAAGTCGCCCGGCACGAGGTGCTTGAGCGAGCAGGCGCCGTTCCAGGGACCCTGGTTGTCGGTGTAGAGCACGCGGCCCGCGGCATCCATGCCGATCCCGCCGGGCGAGCGGATGCCCGAGGTCGTGGGCACGGTCTTGCCGTCGGGCGTGACCCGCATCGCCCAGCCGCGGAAGGGAACCTTGCTGTCGAAGCTGCCGGTGAGACAGAGCACGACCCAGATGTTGCCCTCGCGGTCGAACTTCGAGCCGAACGCATACTCGTGGTAGTCGCCCGACACGCCCCAGCCGTCGGCCACCGTCTCGAAGGTGTCGGCCTGGCCGTCGCCGTCGGCATCTTTGAGCCGGCTCACCTCGGGCCGCTGCGTCACATAGAGCCAGCCATCCTTCCAGACGAGGCCGAGCACCTCGTGGAGGCCGTGCGCGAACCGCGTCCAGGCAGGCTTCGGGCCGGTGGGGTCGGCGACCATCCAGATCTCGCCCCGCCGCGAGGCCACGGCCAGCCGGCCGTCGGGCAGCCATTCGAGGCCGCCCACCTCGAGAAAGGCCTGGTCGGGAAGCGCGAGCGTCGTGACGGCGTAGAAGTCGGCCTCCGTGGGCTTGGGCTCCGCGGCCTCGCCGGGTGTCATGCCACCCGCCGCCAGCACCACAGCCGCGGCCACCGCAATGATCCTCGTCCACCTCACCATGCCAGTTCCTCCACGATCTCGGCGGTGCCGTCGGCCTGCCACACGATCGGCACCCGCAGTTCCGTTCGCCCCTCGGCGTCGTGCCGCACGGGCTCACCCGCGCCGGCCCCGTTCAGCCGCAGTTTCCACAGCCCGTCCACCCGCCACCAGCCTTCGCCGGCCTGCTCCAAGCGGCCGCGCGCCGCGCGGAAGATCGCCGTCCCCTGCGCGGGCCGACCCCGGAGCCTGAGCGTGCGGCGGAGGAACTGGTCCTTGCCGACCTGGACGGGCTCGAACTTCTCTTCGATCGCGATGCCGTCGAGCGTCCAGCGAAACGTAGGCCGGCCCGCGGCGTCGAGCGCGTAGCCCAGGAACCGCGCCCCGCGGGACCGCGGTGGCTCCTGCGGCCACGAGGCTGTCGCGTCGGGAAGAACCTCCACGGCCGCGGCCAGGTCGGGTGTGAACACGCCGTCGCCCAAGGGTGGCTGCCAGCCCTGGCCCCGACCCGTCCAGTGTCGACCCGCGTCGATGAACGCGCCCCGCCAGACGAGCGCGAGCCGCATCGCCTCGGCATCCCACGCGAGGTGCACGCCCTCGGGATAGCCGACCCCGATCGCCCGCGGGCCGGCGTTCTCGATGAAGTTGCGGTAGATGATCGGCCGGTCGGCGGGCACCAGTTCGATCAGGTTCTGCCCCACCCCGACCGGCGGCCGCGGCTTGGACGAGCCCACGTAGCGCCACACGGCCTCGATCTGCCCGGCCGCCGTCCCGTCGAGGATGTCGGGATAGAAGGTCTTGCCGTCGGGCCAAGCGGCCGGCATGCGAGTGCCGGGGCGAAACGCCTGCGGATTGGCCGTATACGCCAGGAACCACTCGTGCCGGAGCCGCACGGGCATCCGCGTCATGTCGACGAGGCCGAGGCTCTGCCCCTTGTCGCCGGCGAACGAGTGGCACTTGATGCAGCCGAGCGCCTTCGAGCCGACGAGGTGGCGGCCCTGATCCACGATCTCCCGCTCGTCGTGGCCGGCGAGCGCAGGCACGGGGCAGCTCACGGCGGGGTCGTCGGCAAGCGCCGCCGCCAGTGGTTCGGCCACCGCCGCGGTCCACTTGGGCATCCGCGTCGGCATCGTCGCGGTGCGGTCGCGGCCGCCTTCGAGGAGCACCGCGCGGAGAAACTCCGACCGCAGCTTGGCTCCCGTCCCGGTGAGCGTGGGCGGACGACGCCCCTCGTCGCCGAGTTCGGCCTGGGTGGCGGCGAAGAGCGCGTCGCGGGCCGCCTCGACGAGCACCGGCTCGCCGTCTTCGTCCTGGGTGCCGGAAGGTGGCAGCACGCCTCCCTTGCCGTCACGGTCGTGGCAGGAGTAGCAGTTGCTCGCGGTCAGAGAGCGATCGATCGATCGTTCGCGGGCCGGGGCAGCGGCGGCCGGCGGCGACCGCAGCCACCGGAGCGCCGCCGTGAGGCTGGCCCGCTGGGCGGCGTCGAGGCCGTAGGCGGCCGCCGTCGCGGGGGGCCGTTCGGCCAGGCAGCCGGCATCGAGCGACGCGAGAGCCGCGAGCGACTTCGCCGTCAGCCCGGCGGCAGCGACCGGCGACGCACCGCCGCCCGCGTCGCCGAGCCGGTGGCAGTTCACGCAGCCCACAGCAGCGAACGCCGCTCGCCCTTCCGCGACCAGCGCCGGATCGACCGTGAACACCGGCGCCGACGACGCGGCATCATCCGCCGTCACCGCCGGCCTGCCGTCGGCCCTGGGCGTCACGTACGCCAGCACCGACGTCCGCGGCCCGCCCGGGGGTACGACGTCGATCGCCAGCGACTCCTCGCCGTGGGCCTCGAAGAAGGCGACGCGGATCGGGTGAACCCCAGCCGCCAGATCGACCGTGCCTTGGGCCTCGCTGTGGCCGTGGATGCCGTCGTGGTCCACCACGGTCGCCGCGCCGATCGTGAGGCGGCTGCCGTCGTCGCTCCCGAGATGGAACGCATAGCGGCCCGCCCGCGGCGCATGAAAGAAGCCCGTGAGTTCCACGACGATCTCCTCGCGGGCCCCGGCCAGCGCGAACACGTCGAGCCCTGTCACGGGCCCCGACGTGGCAGGCGGCCCGAGCGTCGCGGGGTCGGGCAGGCGATCGACGAGTTTTTTCCAGGCCCGCCCCTCGAAGGCGACCACCTTGTCGTAGCGGCCGGTCGCGCCGGGCAGCGGGCCCACCAGCGCCGCCACCACGTGCCGCCGCTCGTCGTCGGAGAGCGGCAGGGCCGGCATCCGGCCGGCGGGGCGGATCACGGTCGGATCCTTGAGGAACGCGTCGAGCTCCACGGGCGACCACTTCTTCGCCAGGTCGCCCAGCGGCCGGTGGTCGGCCAGCGGCGTGACACCGTCGCGGCGCGAGCCGTGGCAGGCCGCGCAGCCGTGGCGCTCGTAGATCTGAAGGCCGGCATCGACCTTGGCCTTCTCCGATCCGGGAAAGGCCCCAGCGGCGAAGGGGCCAGTTGAGGCGAGGAAGTGCGTCAGGGCGGTGGCGGTGCGGCTGCGGCGGTCGGCCGGCAGGCCGGCGAGCAGATCGGGCATCGTGGTGCCGGGATGCACACCCTGCGGATCGGCCAGATAGGCGGCGAGCCAGCCGGGATCGAGCCTGCGGCCGACGGCATCGAGCCCGGGGCCGGCCTTGGCGGCGAGATGTGCCGCGGCTGGTTCGCCCGCGGCGTGACAGTTCACGCACCCGAGCTCCCCGAGCAGGAGCAGCCCCGCTTCGATGCGGGCGGGGTCATCGGACGCGTGCCGACCGAACCGCTCGTAGCCGGCCACGATCGGCGCGGCCTGCGGGCCGGTGGCCGAGAGCGAAAGGATAATCCCGACGACAAGGGCGCAAAGACGCATGCCGAGGCTTCCGGATGGGCAGCGAAACTCGGCCCTATGGTAGCCTCCCGTCACCGGAGTTGCGATCGCGCCGCGGCCACCTCCTCGCCCAAAAGACCGCCCAACCGACCTCTCATGTTCCGACCGGCCTCGTGGATCGCCTGCCTGGTCGTCGCGGTGTGGAGTGCCGCCGCTGCCGCGGGCCCCCCCAACGTGCTGTTCATCCTCTGCGACGACCTGCGGCCCGACGCCCTGGGCTGCTACGGCTCGGCCCAGGTGAAGACGCCGCGAATCGATCAACTGGCCGCGGAGGGCGTGCGGTTCGCCAACGCCTTCTGCACCACCTCGCTCTGCTCGCCGAGCCGAGCCAGCATCCTGACCGGCCGCTACGCCCATGCCCACGGCGTGCGAAACAACTTCACCGAACTGCCCCCCGCCCTGCCCCACTGGCCGGCCCGGCTCAAGCAGCAGGGATACGCCACGGCCTATATCGGCAAGTGGCACATGGGAGAAGACAACGACGCGCCCCGCCCCGGCTTCGACTGGTTCGTGTCACACAAAGGCCAGGGAAAATACTTCGACACCGAATGGAACATCGGCGGCGAGCGGCGCGAGATCGTGCCCGGCTATTACACGACCGTCGTCACCGACTTCGGCCTCGACTGGCTCAAGCGTCAGCCGGCCGGCAAACCCTGGGCCCTCTGCCTCGGCCACAAGGCGCCCCACTCCTTCTACTTCCCCGAGCCCAAGCATGAGCATGCCTTCGACGGCGTGCGGGTGCCCTACCCCGAGAGCGCCTTCCAGCTCGACGGCAAGCCCGACTGGATCACGCAGCGGCTCTCCACCTGGCACGGCATCTACGGCCCGCTGTTCGAGTGGCGAAAGAAGTTCCCCGACACCCGACCCGAGGCGGTCGCCGACTTCGAGCGGATGGTGCGGGCCTACTGGGGCACGGTCCTCTCGGTGGACGAGAGCACCGGGCGGCTCGTGGACTACCTGCGGGAGACCGGACAGCTCGACAACACGCTCGTCGTGTTCATGGGCGACAACGGCCTGCTCGAGGGCGAGCACGGCATGGTGGACAAGCGAACGATGCACGAGCCGAGCATCCGCGTGCCGCTGGTGGTCCGCGGGCCGGGCCTGCCCGAGGGGAAGGTTGTGACCGGCCAGGTGCTCGTGGAAGACATCGCCCCGAGCATCCTCGACCTCTGCGGCGCTCCGGCCATCGACGGCATCGACGGCCGGTCGTGGCGGAATCTCGTGGGCGCGGGCGATCCCGAGTGGCGGACCGAGTGGCTCTACGAATACGACTACGAGAAGCAGTTTCCCTACACGCCCAACATCCGCGGCCTCCGCACCGAGCGCTGGAAGTTTGTCCGGTATCCGCACGGCGACGGCACCCCCGACCGCCACCTGCCGGAGCTGTACGACCTGGCGAACGATCCGGGTGAACTCGTGAATCTCGCGGCCGACCCGGCCCACGCCGCCACGCGGGCCGACCTCGAGCGGCGGCTCGCCGCCCTGCTCGAACGCCACGGCCTCGGGCCCGGCCGCGACACCATGCCGCTCGACGAGGGCATCAAGACGGCGCTCCCCGACGCGAAGATCCGGTAAACCCCGCACGCTTGCGTGGGGGCACGCCCGACGGCCGACTACTCGGCGGCCAGGGTCATCTCGAACGGCGGCACGCCGTTCATCGGCGCATCGTCGGCGATTCGCGTGTCGCGGATCGTGCACGCCTGCAACAAGCCCCGCCCATCGATCGCGAGCGACCGTACTTCGTGCGGGGCGAGCGGCTTGTCCACGACCGTCTTCGCGATCGCATACCACTCGTCGATGGTCTTGGCGCCAGCGGCGCTCGGCTCCGCATGGCTGCCGATGTCCGCGCCGGTCTCCACCCATTCCGGCGTCGCTGCTCCCGGGGGCTTCCCCGGCTCGGGTTGGCCCCACCGCTCGAACTTCCGCTCCGCGACGCGATTACCACGGACCGTGACGGTCGTCGCGTGGCCGAAGCCGAAGGCCGACGTGAACCGGACGACGTAGACGTAGTCGCCGCCGCATCGTCGCTTCGCGTCGCCCCACGCCGCCAGACTGCGCTCGAGCCGCTCGGCGTCCTGACGCGACGCGTGGTCGCCCGAGCTCGGTCCGCCCGGCGAGGCCGTCGGCAGCGGCACGGGCGCGGGCAGCGGCGGGGCATCCTGGGCCCACGCAACCATCGTCAGCGATGCGACCACGACCGGCGGCAAGAGCTCGAACAATCGACGCATGGATCGCATCCCTCCTCGGTGACATACTCAAACGGCGGCGCTCACCGCGTCATCGTAGCCTTTCTCTCGGCGTTCGGGGCAGGCCGCCGCTCACGGCCACACGCTCGGCCGTCAGCGAACGTCCACCACGAAAATCTGGTTGTGGATCCGGCCGGATCCATCCGGCACCCGCCGCACGCAGGCGATCCGCGTGCCGTCGGGTGAGACCACACACGCCTCGGGACGGGGCGTTGAGTCGTCTCGCAGCGGCGGCGTGAGCCGGTGCAGGCTGCCGTCGCTCGTGTCGACGCGGCAGACGCTGCCGTCGGCCACGCAGGCGATCCAGCGGCCGTCGGGGCTCCAGGTGAAGCTGCTCGCGATGCCCCAGCGTCCCTGCGTGAGCTGCGTCGGAGCGCCGCCCATCGGCGGCACGGTGAAGATCTGCACCACGCCTTCGTCATCGCGAGCCAGGTAGGCGATCCGCGTGCCATCCGGGCTCGACCGCAGCCAGTGACGTGGCCCCTGAATCCCGGGATGGCGACGATCCACCGTGAACGTGAGCCGTCGCTGGGTCACCGTCGCCGGTGGTGGCGGTCGCGTCGTGGAAGTGCCGGCGAGCGGCCGGTCGCCCACGTCCAGCAACCGCAACGGCTCATCGGGCAGGTCGACGATGAAGACCTCGTCCACGATCCGGCCGGCGGCGGCCATGACGCGGCCCTGAAAGGCGAGGGCCCGCCGCTGCCACGATCCATCCGCGCGGCGATACCCGGTGGCGCCGATCCAGGCTTCCTCAAAACCCCGGCAGATCTCGTCGCTGCCCGGCCGTGGCTCGTCGACGAGCCGCGTCACGAGCACACTCGCGTGGCCCGAGTGATTCCGCGGATGCGTGGGCGGAACGGTCACGGGGGTGTCGAGCACGGTCACCCCGACGCCCCGCAGGTTGCGTTCGGCCGCTCCCGCCGGAGCGGCATCCAGCACGGCATCTTCGTAGGTGAAACTCACGAGTCGGGCATCGGAGGAGAAGACGTGCACGTGCGTGCCGCCGCGGAGGGCGCCGGGCGTGAAGGGGGCCACGAGGTCGCGGGCATCGAGGCTCGTGGCCTCGCCCGGCCGCGAGGTCCGCACGACGACGCCCCGCCGCCGCGCCGGGCCGTAGCTCCACTCGGCGTCGGGCCGCTCCGGCCCGAGGATGAAGACCATGCGGTCATCCATGGGGCTGGCCGTGACCACACCGCAGCACGCCCCGTCCCGCGACTCATAGAGCACCTCGACGCGACCGGTCTCCACCTCGACCCGCTCGACCCGCGTGCTGTCGAAGACGGCCCCGTCGGCCGTCGACCGGACGTCGTAGACGATCCACCGGGCATCGGGCGACCAGACGCCCGTATGTGTGAGCACGTGCCCCTGGGACGCGGCCGTGACCTGGCGTAATCGCGCGAACCCCGGGCCTTCGACGGCAGGCTGCCTCATCATGCTGGCGATTGTGCCGCCCCTGCCCGAACAACGTCTACTCTGCGGCGTGCGATGTAGAATCCCCAAAGAGCCCCCGAGACCCGCGCGGAAACACGCGGCGTCGGAGGGGTTGCCCGTGCCAATCGAGCGGCGTTGCTGGCCGAGCGAAGCCAGGATGGCGAAGCGAGGGCAGCATCGAGCGAGCGGAAGGCAGGATGCCTGAAGCGAGCGTCCGGCGAGATGGCACGGGTAAGCCCGGCCCACTTGGCTCGACGTTCATCAACCATCCCCATCCGCACCCACCAATGCCACCATCCTTCCAGCCTCGCCGCCGCACCGGCCTGATGCTGAGCCTCGTTACGCTGGCCTGCGCATCGGCAGTCGTCGCAGATGTGCCCGCCGACCATCCGGGCCTCGCCGTCTACCGCGAGCACTGCCTGCGGTGCCACGGCGAGCACGGGGCGGGTACGACCGACGTGCCGACGCCGCTGGTGGGCGACCGCTCGGTCAACCAGCTCGCCAAGTACGTCCACGACACGATGCCGGAGGACGACCCCGAGGCCGTCGCCGGCGATGCGGCCCGCCAGGTGGCCGAGTACATCCATGGGACCTTCTACTCCGCCGTGGCCCGCGATCGCCTCCGGCCGGCCCGCGTGGAACTGGCCCGACTCACAAACCGCGAACTGCACAACACGCTCACCGACCTGGTGCGCAGCTTCCGCGGTGGTCTGCCTCCCGCCGACGGCCGCCGCGGCCTCAAGGGGGAGTATTTTTCGGGCCACAACTTCGACCGCGCCGCGGGGCTGGTGTTTGAGCGGATCGATCCGCAGCTCGGGTTCGACTTCGGCGTCGAGGGGCCCGACCCGGAGATGTTTCGGCCGCACCGGTTTTCGATCCGCTGGACGGGCACGCTTGTCGCACCGGAGACGGGCACCTACGAGTTTGTGGTCCGCACCGAGCATGCCGTGCGGCTGCGGCTGAACCAGGCCTGGTACGAGTTGCCGTTGCTCGACGGCTGGGTGAAGTCGGGCGCCGACAACGAGTACCGCGGCAGCCTGTTCCTGCTCGGCGGCCGCGCGTATCCGCTCACGCTCGAGTTCTCGAAGGCCAATCAGGGGGTCGACAGCCAGCAGCATCCGCCGGCCGGCCACGCCGCGATCGCGCTCTTCTGGAAGCCGCCGCACGGCGTCTTGGAACCGGTGCCCGAGCGGTGCCTGTCGCCACAGGAGGGCCAGCCGCTGTTCGTGCCTACCACGCCCTTCCCGCCCGACGATCGGAGCATCGGCTACGACCGGGGCACGAGCGTCTCGCCGGAGTGGTTCGCGGCGGCGACCGCCGTGGCGCAGGAGACCGCCGACCATGTCGTGGCCCACCTCGAACACCTCGCCAACGTGAAGCGCGACGCCCCGGACCGGGACGCCAAGCTCCGGGCCTTCTGCGGCACGTTCGCCGAGCGGGCCTTTCGCCATCCGCTCGCCCCTGAACTCAAGGCGCTCGTGGTCGATCGCCCCTTCGCCGATGCCCCCGACCTCGACACGGCAGTCAAGCGGTCGGTGCTGCTCGTGCTCCAGTCGCCCCGATTCCTGTTTCGTGAGCCGGCGACCGGCGCTGCCGATCCATTCGTCGTCGCCGCCCGGCTCTCCTACGGCCTGTGCGACTCGCTGCCCGATGGCGCGCTCTGGGACGCGGCCGGCCGCAAGCAGCTCGGCCGGCCCGACGAGGTGGCCTTCCACGCCCAGCGGCTGCTCGCCGACCGCCGCACGCAGGCCAAGCTCCGCGACTTCCTGCTGCACTGGCTGCGGGTCGCCGAGCCGCGGGAGATCGCCAAGGACAAATCGCAGCACGCCGAGTTCACCCCGGAGGTCGTGGCCGACCTGCGGGCCAGCCTGCTCCTGGCGGTGGACGAGGCGCTCGACGGCCGCAGCGATGGCTTCCGTCGGCTGCTCACGGCCGAGGAGGTCTGGCTCAGCGGCCGGCTGGCACCGCTCTATGGCGCGACGCTCTGGCCCGACGCCCCCTTGCGGCCGGTGCGGATCGACGACGGCCGCCGGGCCGGCGTGCTCACGCATCCGTATCTGATGAGCCTGCTGGCCCACGCCGACGCGTCGTCGCCGATCCACCGCGGCGTATTCCTGGCCCGCAGCGTGCTGGGCAACGTGCTCAGGCCGCCGCAGGAGGCGATCGTGCCGCTGGCCCCCGACACGCATCCCGATCTCACCACCCGCGAGCGGGTCACGCTCCAGACCGAGGCCGTGGCCTGCCAAACCTGCCACACCATGATCAACCCGCTCGGCTTCGCCCTCGAGCAGTTCGACGCGATCGGCCGCTACCGGGCAGCGGAGCGGCAGGGCGACAAGGTCCGGCCGATCGATGCGACCGGCTCCTACCAGCCCCGCGAGGGCCCGGAGGCGACCTTTCACGGGGGCCGGGAACTGGCCGCCTACCTGGTCGACAGCCCCGACGCCCGGGAGGCCTTCGTCCAGCACCTCTTTCACGCCCTCGTCCGGCAGCCCGTGCGGGCCTGGGGCCCGGACACCCTAAAAACCCTGACCCGCGCGTTCGGAGAATCCGGCTGCGACATCCGCCGCCTGGCGGTCGATATCATGAAGGTGGCTTGCTTCCCGCCGGAAAAGGGGACATCCTCCTTTTTCAGTCCGCCCCACGCCCGCCAGCCCCAGCCATGAGACCAGCACGAGGTGATCGATGAAAAAGGAGGATGTCCCCTTTTCTGCCCCCCGCCTCACCCGCCGCCGGCTGCTCGAGCGGCTCGGAATCGGCTCGGCCGTGCTCCCCTTCCTCGGCAACCTGCCGAGCCTCGCCGCCGCGGCCGCCGGGCCGAAGCAGCGGCTGGTGATCGTGTTCACCCCCGACGGCACTGTGAAGAAGAACTTCTGGCCCGAGGGCGAGGGCCCGCTCGCCGACCGCGAGCTGCCGCCGATCCTCCAGCCGCTCGCGGCCTTCAAGGACCGGCTGCTCACGCTCAAGGGCGTCCACAACAAGGTCCGGGGTGACGGCGACGGCCACATGCGGGGCATCGGCTGCCTGCTGACCGGGATCGAGCTCTTCCCGGGCAACGTCCAGGGAGGCGGCGAGACCCCGGCAGGCTGGGCGAGCGGCCGTTCGATCGACCAAGAGATCCGTGGCTTTCTCCAGAGCCGGCCCGAGACGACCACGCGGTTCGGCTCGCTCGAATACGGTGTGCTCGTGCCCAACCGCGCCGACACCTGGACCCGGATGGTCTATGCCGGGGCCAACAAGCCGGTGACGCCGATCGACGATCCCTACCAGATGTTCGACAAGCTCTATGGCCAGAGCCGCGACCGCGAGAGCCTGAAGAGCGTGCTCGACGAGATCCACGAAGACCTCGCCGCGGTGTCCGCCTCCCTGCCGGCCGAGGACCGGCGGATCCTCGAGGAACACGCGGCGCTCGTGCGGGGCTTCGAGCAGGAGCTCGCCGCCCACCGCGAGGAGGTGGCCCACGCCGTGCCCACGCTCGAGCAGGGGATCCTCGATGACAACGACCACATGCCGCGGGCGAGCCGGATGCAGATCGAGCTGGTCGTGGCGGCGCTGGCGGCCGACTTCACGCGGGTGGCCACGCTGCAATACACCAACTCCGTGGGCGAGCCGCGGATGAAGTGGCTCGGCATCGACGAGGGCCAGCACGGCCTCTCCCACGAGCCCAACTCCAACGCCGACGCCCAGGAGAAGCTCACGAAGATCAACACCTGGTATGCCGGCGAAATCGCCCACCTCGCCAAGCGGCTGGCCGAGACGCCCGAGCCCGGCGGCCCCGGCTCGATGCTCGACCACACCACGATCCTCTGGACGAACGAGCTCGGCGAGGGCAACTCCCACTCCCACGAAGACATCCCCTGGCTCTTGGTGGGCGGCGGGCTCGGCTTCAAGACGGGCCGGGCCGTGCAGTTCCCCGGCGTGTCGCACAACCGGCTGCTCGTCTCGCTGGCCCGCGCACTGGGCCACGAGTCGCTGACGAGTTTCGGCAATCCCGACTACTGCGGCGACGGCCCGCTGGCCGGCCTGGCCTGACGCCCCAGCTTGATGCCAGCCACCAGGCGCTTGCCTCGCCAGTCAGGTCGGTAAGCCGGAAGTCGCGGCCGGCGGAGGGATCCGTCAGCCGCGGCGGGTCGCTCCCCGGCAGGTGAAGCACCGTGGCGTGCAGGTCGGGATGCTTGCGCCTGGGCCGGCCCTCAGGCATACTCTGAGCCAGAAACCTAATACCCAGCGAGGAGTTTTCCGATGCTTCGCCCCCGTCTCGCCGTGATCCTTTCCGCCCTGTTCGTCGCCGCGTGCTCCTTGGCCCTTGCCGCCCCGGCCAACAAGCAGGTCTACACCGACCCGGCCGCGGCCGATGCCGACTTCCCCTTCCAGGGCGAATACGAGGGCGTGGTGAAGCACGATTCCGGCGAGGCGAAGTTTGGCGTGCAAATCGTCGCCCTGGGCGACGGCAAGTTCGACGCGGTCGCCTATCCCGGCGGCCTGCCCGGCGCCGGCTGGACGCCCCCCGACAAGATCAAGGGGAGCGGCGTGCGCGAGGGAGAGGTCGTGAGGCTCGAGGGCGTCGACCTTGGTGGCACGAAGCGGCGGGGGGAGATCCGCGCCGGGTCGCTCGTCGTGCTCGACGACGCCGGCGGCACGATCGCCACGCTCGCCAAGGTCGAGCGGAAAAGCCCCACGCTCGGCGCCGCGCCGCCCGCGGGCGCGATCGTGATCTTCGACGGGTCGGGCCCGGTGGACGAAACCCAGACGCTCGTGAATCCGAAGCTCGGCGAGGATGGCCTTCTGATGCAGGGCGTGGCCACGAAACAGGAGTTCAGCGACGCCACCTGGCACGTGGAGTTTCTGCTGCCCTACCAGCCCACGGCCCGGGGCCAGGGTCGCGGCAACAGCGGCGCCTACTTCCAGGGCCGCTACGAGGTGCAGATGCTCGACAGCTTCGGCCTCGAGGGCAAGAACAACGAGTGCGGCGGGATCTACTCGGTGGCCGCCCCGAGCGTGAACATGTGCCTGCCGCCGCTGTCGTGGCAGACCTACGACGTCGAGGTGACCTCGCCGAAGTACGAGGGAGACAAGAAGGTCAAGGAGGCCCGGCTCACCGTCCGTCACAACGGCGTGCTGATCCACGACGACGTCGAGGTGCCCAAGGTCACCCCCGCCGGCCGCGACGGCAAGGACAAGACGGTCGGGCCGCTCTACCTCCAGGACCACGGCAACCCCGTGCGCTATCGCAACATCTGGGTCCTGCCCAAGTCGTGAGCCGCGCCTCCCAGCCAGCCACGCAGATCCGGATCCAGGGCTCGGCTGCCGCGGAGGTCGCCCGGGCGGCCACGGCCCTTCGGGCCGCCCGCCGGGTGCTCGTCACCGGCCTACTCGACCTGTCAGCCGACGCCGTCGCCAGCGCCTGCGACGTGGCCGAGACGCTCGGCGCCGCGATCGACACCGGCACGGCGGACCTCGCCAGTCCGCTCGGGCCGGTCGTGCCGCGGGCCGGCGGGATCACTGCCGACCCGGAGGAACTTCGCGACCGAGCCGACCTGGTCGTCGCGTGGTTCTGTGATCCCGAGACCGCAAGCCCGGGCTTTCGGGCGGCGTTCCTCACTCCGCCGCTCGCAAGCGGGCCGCCTCGCCTGGTGGTCGCGGTCGGCCCCGAGCCCGGCGCCGCCGCGAATCGCCACCTCCCGCTGCCGTGCGAGTCGGCCGTGGATCTCGCGCGGCTGCTGCACACGATGCTGCTCGGCCACGACGCTCCCCGCGACAACGC
>Ga0247837_1005048_pt1 | contig 20330 bp, 21 predicted proteins | sample LaCtaG_2_FD_187115 | JGI IMG/M metagenome (GOLD analysis project Ga0247837, IMG submission 187115) | Freshwater microbial communities from meromictic Lake La Cruz, Castile-La Mancha, Spain - LaCruzMarch2015_14.5m | ecosystem: Environmental > Aquatic > Freshwater > Lake | place: Spain: Castile-La...
AAGCTGGATAACCATATCGGCGCCATCTGGCTTTTTGTCCACCACTATAATTCTTCAAGGCTTGACTTTTCATAAATCATGACAATTGCAGGACTACCTCATGTCCATCTATGCCGTGTTCAAGCTGGAATGCTTGAAGATCAAACATAAGACCAACCATTTCGCCATGCGGGCTAAGTTGTTTATAAAAGCGAACCAGATGGCGTATGAAGAGTTGCAGATATTACGGGCTGCGTAACATCAGTGAATAGGATAAGAAATTATGATGCGTGAAATTTTCACCAAACCAACTTGCAAATTTGAAATTGAAAGGTCGTAGAGTTTTACCTCACCTAACATTCCTTTGGATTTGAAAATTAAAACTATGTATAGGACTATACTGGTAACCGCTGATGACACGCGAGGTGAAAGTCGAAATAAATCGCTTATATTCATATGTTGCGCAATATACATAGTGGCCGTTATCTGTCTTTCCAATCACTTAAGCTAAGACAAATTAACACAAGTCAATAGTTTTTATAAAACGCCTCAGCCTCAAATTTAACAAACTCATCAGTTTTAACCTGCGAGCGGCTAATCACCTGAAAAGGTTCCAACCTTGCAATTTCAGTTTGCAAATCGTTTGCCGTTTTTCTGCTACAGCCCAAAATATCCTGAACCGACCCCGCAGCCACGCCTTCGCATTGAAAAATATAGGCAAACTCCAACAACTCCTGAAAATTGAAAAACTTTTGCTGATAGTCATTCGGGGATTGGGAAGCAAAGAACACGACAATACCCTTAGAACGTCCTTCACGGATAATGCGCTGCAAAAACATATTCTTCTGGCCTAAGTAATTATGCGCTTCGTCAATGACCAAAATCGTGCGTATTGTCCGCTTACCGTCTTCTACAGGGCTATCCGGTAATGCTGCCATTTCTTTATAAAGCCGCTCTATCACCAAATAAGCAACCAGTTCTTTTAAAACAGGCATGGCATGGACATCTATCAGCATCGTCCGGTTAGAAATCTTATCCATCGGTGCGGCTTCATCGCCATGTTTCCAAAACAATTCAAAATTTGCCAAATCGCGCAGGACTTCAATCAAGCTGTCGTCCTTTTTTCCTTCCTCTTCATACATTAAATTGGCAATTTCCAAAATATCCTGAAAATCAGGATAAGGGGTATTTGAATCCGCCCGTTTTGCATAGCCCGCCCGTATGGCTTCGGTTAACGCGCCTTTCTGGACTACGCCTAATTTGGAATTGATGGATGCAAAGCTTTCTGCCTTTTCGCGTGCCGAAACGTTGATGGTTTGTTCATCATAAGCGGGCAGGACAAAAGGATTTATGGGCAACCGCTGATTGCCTTGCAGTAGTTTAAATGGCTGAACTTTGGCAATGTCAATAAAACGCTGGTTATCGACCACATCACCTTTGTAATCAAAATAAATAAAATGGGTTTGGTAATTTGATTGTATGCGAATATCAGCAAGGATTTTTAGCAGAAACTGGGTTTTCCCAACCCCAGGCTTACCCATAATTGCCAAATGCGAATTGGCGTGTTGATGGGTGTTGTTCATTTCCATGACCAAATCGGTTTTCTGTAACAAAGTTCTGCCGATAAAAATCTCCAAACCACGCCCGCGCAATTCCTTGCGCCCATCAAACTCCACCAACTCAACAAGGCGTTTCATCAAACCCTCAGCCGACCGCCCGCATTCAATATACAGTTTCTCCAACGCCAAACTGCCTTGGTCGATATGATTTTTAACCAGCGAACGGTTGGAAAATAACAACTCTTCGGACAAATCACCTTTACCATAGACATGCGCCAACAACGTGCGGATAAACAGCTCATCAGCACCGAAAAAAGTAGGCCGTTTCATTTCGCCGCCACTAAAGTTAAAGCTATCAGGAACGTTTTTACCGTCTTGTACTAAAGACAAAACAAAAGCGATACGCGCCAAAACAGCTTTATCCAAGCGGGTTTCAAAGCGCAAGGCACTTAAAATTTCCTCTGCTTCACCCGAAAAATTCAAACGATCTGCCATGCCTTATTGCTCCCAAAAATAACCTGGATTGATAGTCGTCAATTCCTGCCGAGAATCAAACTCCAGACTGGCAGCACCACTCAAATAAGGCTGTAAGTTGCGGTAATAATCCTTGTCGATTTCGGTGTCCGTGGACAAAATAATTACCTGTTGGCCTGCGTTGGGGAAATAATGCTTGATGATATTATCCCTATGGGTGCTATCCAAACGTGACAGCGGCGTATCTATTAAAATCGGTAACTGCAATTGGCTGGTTTGCGCCAAACCCCACAGCAACGACAAGGCGAACACCTCTTTTTCACCCGCTGCAAGGCTGGACTTTCTGATTTCATGACCATTGCGGTCAATCATTTTGATTTCATAGCTTTTGTCATCAATCAAAATATCTTTGATAAAGCCGCTTTTACTGGACAGCATCCGGTACATTTCAAAGGTTTTTTCCTGTAACAAATGCACCTTATTTTTGCGTAAGCGCACTGTGTATTTGTTCAGCAAATTGGCAATCGCATCGCATTCTTCAATAAAGTCGGCTTTTTCCTTGGACACCTGATGATTTTCATAAAGCTTTTCCACATCCAACTCAATGTCGTGTATGCGCTTTTCCAGGGACAAAATGTCCTCTTCTAACAATCGCAATTGCTCGGTTTTGCGCCCTATCTGGGTAGAGCAGCTTTCCATTTCTGCCTGTAAATGCTCGAACAGTTCCTTTTCAGAATCGGAAGCAACGCCCGGTTGCAATGCGCTTTCCAATTGCCGCACCTGCACAAGCAATTCCTGTTTTTCTTCTAACAAGGGCTGGATTAAAAACACATCGCTGTTTTCCAAGGTTTCCATTTTTTGTAAAACCCGCGCCGCGTCACGGTCGGACAGGTTCAAAACCTTGATGCTATCGCGAACAGAATCACCTTGCTGCAATAAGCGAAAAATACGCTGTTCCAATTCCGCCATTTTTTCAGTCGATAATTTTTCCAAATAAATCGGTTCCGGCTCTTCCACTACTCGCACTATTTTTTTGGCCAAACTGGCGGCATTGTCGCGTATGGCCTCGTGCTGCACCGTTTCCCGCTCTGCCTCGATGTGTTGGCGAATATCGCCAAACAAGCGTCCGGCAATGGCAAACGGCAACACGCTTTCACACAAGGTTTTCAGCTCATTCTCCACTTGCGCCAAACGGCTAGAAGCTTGAATGCGCGATTTTTCCGCGCTCCTGATGCTATCGCGGGTTTCTGGTTCGGTATTAAACGTGGCTTGAAAGCGTTGCTTGGCTTCCAAAAGCTGGGTTTTGAATGCTTCCAAATCGGATTTTAGTTCACCGTGTTCCTGATGCTTGCGGCTCAGCTTGCTTTTTTCCCGCTTCAGCTCACTTTCCTTAAACCCCAAATCCTCATCAGAAATTTGCACAAAGCCCTTGCGCTCTTCGGCCTTGATATACAAAACATCTTCCGACAGCTTAGTGATGTATTGAATGCCCAACGCTGCTTCCAATGATTTTTTCAGGCGAATTTCCGAATGGTCATCGGCGGCGATTTCCTGAATTTTTTCCCCGTCAAAAAAGAAAAACTGGGTAATGCCGGGCGGAATAGTGGCGCGGATAAAATCCTGCCACATTTGCTTGTTTTGCACCGACACCCGCTTGCCATCCTGCACCACCACCAAACGTTCTTCCAAATCCTTAGCTTTGGCATCGTTGACCGCGCCGCCGCTCCATGAACGTTTGACAATCAATTCAGAACCGTCATCAGCCTCCATCACCAACTCAAAAGCAACCGCCGTATTGCCCCGCGCAAACTCCTTGCGGTTGATATTTTTATAAATCACATCCGGCTTAGTTCCGTACAAGCAAAAACTGACCGCTTCCATAATCGAGGTTTTACCCGCGCCATTCATGCCGCCAATCAGAAAAATGCTTTTGCCGTCCACGCTAACCGGAAAATGCAATTCGGTGGCAAATTGGAAAGATTTGTAATTTTCGATAACCAGTTTGGTGAATTTCATACGCCAGCCTGTCCGCATTTGATGATTTCCCGCAAGGCATCATAAACCCCTGCGCGGCGGTCTTTAAATTCATAATCCCGTACCGTGTCCAATAAGCGGACAACTTTATCGAAACTAACGTGATGCTCGCGGCAAAGGTCTTCCAACAAACTTTTGTCTTCAGTGCTTAAGTTCATCAAATCATCCTTCGATTAAGTGAGTAAATTTGCATAGATGGCTCTTCATTGGGTAATCAGTGTTTATGCACAGCCGAACAAGCGGCTTCAATCACAGCATCGGATAAAGAATAACCAGCCTGTTTTAGCGTCATCAAACTGGCGCGTAAATCGCTTATTTCGCCGTGCCTCGCTGCCTCAACCAACAAGCCGACCGAACCTTTTACAGGCAACTGATAGACATGCTGGGCGATGTGCCGCCCGCGCTTTTCATCAATAATCGCCATGCACGGATAATACTTGCGGGCTAAGGCGATGACCGAGGCTTCGCCAATATCCAGTTCAGCAATCAATAACGGGTCTAGCTCCGGTGTAGGTGCAATATGCCGTTGCCAGATCGGGTTGCGTAAATCATCCGCTCCTGTCCTGCCAATACCCGCGATTGCGACTTCTTGATACACCGCATCGGGTATCCAAAATTCTTTGAAGATCAGCGGCAAAATATCCAGCCGCCCCAGTAACGATAAGGCAATCAAAGGCCCGGAATTGATCACGGCTCGATCCAGCATCATGGCGCGAACTCGTCAATCATTTCTGCTGCGCTTAGATCGACTAACGGCACACCCGCTTTACCTGCCGCCATGAGAAATTCAACGCGTGACTGCTTACAGAGTTTGCCTGCTTTACCCGAAGAAATGCGCCCTTGTTCAAACAATTTCAAAGCCAAAATAAAACGGGCTTCATCGGCAAAGTTACCTGGAATACAGGCATCTAGCGGTAAACCGTCTACGGGTAATTCAAGTGCGATGGTTTTCATGTTCGGGTTCCGTAATAGCGGATGGGTTATTGTTGATGATGGCTCAGATGAAAAGTAGATTAGATACTTGTAATCTCTGGCACATAGCTATTTTCGTACTGCTCAATCAACACACCCACCAATTCCATCAACGATGCTAAGGGGTGGTTTTCGTTTTCCCCCACCACATCAATCAAACTATCTAATAATTCAACGGCTTGTTGATAATCTTGTTCATTATGCAAAACATGGACGAATTTAGAAAAATCGTTCCATACTGGGGTTATTTGCTCGACATACACGGCTGACATTGTCTTTACTCCTTCCAATTGTTTTTATCATATTCGCTATGGGTAAGGATGTTGCGAATATAGACTTTGTGGCTGTTATAGTGAATAGCAGCGATTAACCTAACTTTGTTTCCGGCAATATTAAACACCGTTAACCTACCTACTTGGTCGGCATGGGGGAATAAAACCCTTAACTCGTTGAAGGAGTTAAAATCATTCAATTTAATCAGCCGATACCAATGTTGCAATGCGGTTTTAACCTCAGGGTATAGCAGTGCAAAATCGTTGAGCCGTTTTCTGGTGATAATGTGCATGGTTAAATGGCGGCTTCTATCAGTTGTTCTACGCGGGTTTTGGCTTGTTCAAGCAATTTTTCCGATTCGCGCTGCTTATCCAAACTGTTACGGACAAGATTACCGATAGCCGTTTGCAAGTCAAATGGCAGTATTGGCACAACAAACTTATCAATATCCGAGGGATACAATTCCGCTTGGGCACTGCCTCTGGAATGCTTTTGGGTTTGGAACTGACCGACCACCGATTGCAACACCATCGCCATATAGGCCGCATCAATATCGGGTGTAATGCGGAGAATATTGACGTGATTGCTAGCGAAGGCGGGGGCATCGCTTAAGTAGACATTGGTTCTGCCAATGTAAGCCCCTGTCGTATAAATCAGCAAATCGTTTTGCCGGACATGGGCTTCAGGTGAGGCTAAAAAAGCCTGTTGCGAGGTTTTTTGTAGGTTGTCGTAATTGATATGTTTTGCGCCAAGGTGCTGGCTGTTAATGACATGATGGCTGCCATTAACGACATAAACAGGCTGGATGCCGCGCCGATTGCAAGTCCGAATCTCCCGGACAGAACGGGTAGTGAATTTAGCCAAATGGGCAAGCAACTGGGTAAATTGCGCTTGATAATGCTGGGCATCCAAGCGGCGGGATAATTCCAGCTCGCTAAATTGGGCTGTATAGCCGATTGGCTTTTTAAAACTCAGCTTGTCTAAGCCTAATTCGGATTCTAATAGTTGTTGGGCTTGTATGTATAAATCTTTCTCTGCTTTCTTTGACGCTACAAAATTTTCTACGATTAACTCAACTTCGACATGATTAGAAAGAAGTGGAATTCTCAGCTTTTTCATTTTATTTAGAGACAAATGCGTTTGTACTTGTCCAGTAGTAAAACGCCCAATCTGAAACTTTCCAAATTTACTTTGTAAAAATGCCCAAATAAATAATGGAGAAACTTCTGAGTTATGAATTGCGATCCTTCCAATATCCTGATCAATATTTGCTGGAGGGATTTCTTCTGTAACCAACCCAATTTGCCCTATTGTTCCAGCAGTTGTAACAAGAACATCATTTTTCTCAAGGCTTGAACGAAGGTTTTTGAAATGCGTAATTGGAGAAAGCTTGTCCGCGTTGGATTTATCAATTAATCCTTCTTTGATACACTTTGCCGTTATTTGCCGTATTTCGCTTTGTTCATCAAGCTTGAAATATCCATGTTGACCATCCGTAATAAGAGCAACCGTACCAAGAAGAATGGAAGGAAAAGCCATTATTTCCTCCTCAAAAAGCATGTTTTCTTGAGTGTAATATTCAGCGTCAAATCTGATTTCGTCTTCGAGTATTGAACATAGAACAGTATTGAAAACTGCCATCACTCCACCTCCCAAAATCCCAGCCCTTGCTCTTGGGCAAAGCGCACAAACGCCTCGGCAATGCAAAACTGTTCATCAGGAATGCTGGTGGCAACCGCCAAATCCTCAGCCGTCAAATCGTAATTGACCAAATCTTGGTCGATTTTGGGTTGCCCGTCGTGGTCTTCCACTAGATTGCCGTTGTCGTCTATCACATAGGCATAATCGCCGGAATTGTCTTTACCGCCGCGTTCGCTGACCGCCATAAAAATCGGGTAATCCAAGCGTTTGGCGACTTCGGCGGCTATCCAGCGTTCTTTCAATGTGCCTATTAAGTCGGCATCGGCTAACACTAATGCCAATTTGCCGCGCAAGCTGAGCAATTTCAACGCATATTCGGCTTGGGGAATGAGTTTTTCCAAGCGTTTAAGTTCGGCATTCAAGGTTTTTTTGCTGACTTTTTGTTGGTCTTTGCTGGTTTTTATTTTCAGATTGTATTCGGCTTTTAATTCGGAGACAGCCTGTTTATGCTCGGCTTTTTGGGTTTTCAGGTAGCTGGTTTTGTCTGTGTTGGTGTTGGGAGCGTCCAATTCGGCTTGCTGTTGTTGCTGGAGGATAGCCAGTTCGGTTTGCTGTTGCTGCGCCAGGGCTTCGCTATCGCTATCCAAATCCAGTAATTTTTGTTTGGTACGGATTAATTCGGTTTTTAGCGCATCACATTTTTCTTGTAATTCGGCGGCACGGTCTGCATCGCTAAGCGGTGTTTGTGCATCTGCTTCATCGTCAGTTTCGGCTTCGCTCGTTTCGCCATTTTCCGCTTCCGGTTCGGTGAAAGTTTCCGCCAGCAAATCGGCAATGGCTTCGGGTAGCTGGTCTTCGGGGATGTCATCGCTAGGGATGTTTAGCAAATCCTGAATGATAGTTTCATAAGCGGGGCAGTCTTTCGCCACTTGCTCATGGACGTTAGCGATGTCGGCGAGTTGTTGCACGGTGTATTTTTGCACGAACAGCACGGAGGTTTTGGTGCCGGTATGCGGCTTAAAGGTGTTGGGGTGTAAGCCGACCACCGCCAGCAAGCGGGCTTTTTTTAATATCCATTCGCGGATAAACGCCAGCGAGGAGTTATTAAATTTGCCTTGCGGCAACACAATCGCGGCACGACCGCCGTGTTTGAGCATTTTGATAATGCGTTCGATAAACAGCACATCGCGCTCTTCTTTAGGCTGTTTGTCATCGCCCGCGCGTTTTAATGCGTTTTTTGCCAGTTCGTAATGCGCCAGCATTTTGCGGTCTTTCATTTCACCTGCAAACGGCGGATTAGCGAGGATTACGTCAAATTTAAGTGCATCGAAATATTCCCAGGCTTTGTCGTCGTCCTTTAGGGTTTCGTTTTCAGGGATCGGTGTAGAGGTAAGCTTGGCTTGCCGTAGTCCGTGCATCAAGGCTTGCCCCGAACCCGTTTTATACCAAGTTTGTGGATCAAGACTACTGACATCGGGGCCGAATATATTGGTGTGACCGTCTCCGGCAATCAGCATCAGGGCGCGGGATGTTTTGGCGGCGCGTTGTTCAAAGTCGATGCCCCACAAATATTTACCCGCATATTTGTGTTTGCGTAGTTCGCGTTTTTCATTGTCATCGGCGGGATAGCACCAATCCATTGCGTGCAGCAAGAACCCGCCCGAACCGCAAGAGGGATCCATGACATATTCCTTACGGGTCGGGTTGAGCATACGCACGCACATTTCCACGACATGGCGCGGCGTGAAAAATTGGCCTTTTTTCTTTTTGGCTTCGGTGGGCAGCAGGTATTCGAAAGCATCATCCATAATTCGCAAATTAGAACCCATCAACCGCACGCCTTCTATCGGCCCAATGCAAACTTGTAAATGGTCTTTTCGTAACTTTATGTTTTCGCCTGCCTCAAAAACACCCGGCCATTCTTCGCTGGCATTTTTAAATAAGGCATTGATCCGGTCGTAAGTAATATCTGGGTCAAGCGACTTACCAAATTGAACAATTTTATCCTTACGATTTTCAAGGGCTTCTTTTTCATCCCAAATTTTGGCAAAAATCAGTTTAAAAATTTCGTTGAACTCGTCAGCACCACTATCAGCAAGAACCAGTTCTTCCAAATCTTCTATGATTTTCTTGAAGTTAAATTCTCTTTTCAGTTGCAGCAGGGTTTTTTTGGCTTCAAGTACGTCTTTGGGTTCTTGTCCTCGTTTGGGGATGTCGAACAAAGTATCGTCAAACTGTGCCGGATAAGGCCGATACAAAATAATGCTGTCGCTACCGTTAGACCATACCGCTACGGGTGCGCCTTTGGCGTTCATGTAGCTTTTAAGCTGTTCGATGCCGTCTTTACGCTTGGGCTTTTTGCATTCGATGATGATCTTTGGCGTGATTTTGCTGGTGTCGCTGTACACGATAATATCGGCGGCTTTTGTGTTGATTTCCGTTCCGAATTGCACGCCTTTTTCGAGATCAATCTCGTCGAATTTATAGCCGTATTGATGGATCAGCTTATACACCCATAGCTGGCGGACGATTTCTTCGGGCGCGGTTTTGCCATCTTCTACATAAACCTGCACTTCCTCGTTGCCCGTAGAAAACGGAATGAAGCTTTTTAGGAAATACTTGGTTTTGCCCGCCTCCCGTCCGGTCGCGGCGGCTTTAGGGTAAATGGCAAGGATTTCGTGTATCGGTTTACCGAGGTTTTCAAATTCGGTAAGTTCGTAGCGGGTGGCGGGGTCTTTAAAAATACGATCTATGATAGATTTTGTATCCATTACGGGTTAGTTCCTTGCGTATTGTCGTTGTCGGCTTCGCTGCCAAAGAGTTTTTCTTGTTGGGGTAAAGTAATGTTTCGCAACTTGCAATAGTCGCGAATCATGACCTCCACCATGTTGGTGAGGCTACGGTGTTCTTTGTCTGCGAGCAAACGCAATCCTTCTTTGATAACAGGATCAATGCGTAAGGTTAAGGTCGTGGTTTTAATAACTGCCATTGGGTTATTGCCTTAATTAAGTGCTATAACAGAGTGTACTGCAAATATACTGCATTTTGACAGGTTAAACCATGCTTTATAGGGCGTTTGACTGGCCTTTATCAACTCAGGTGTAGGGTTTATTGGTTTTGTCATAGGATAAAATTTCCTAGTTGCGAACAAGAAAGCTTTTTGCTAGCAGCTCCTTGTTTTCCGCTTAACCCATCAACCGTTTCACCGCCTTTTGCTGGGGTTTCAGATCGCGGCAGTCATAACGGGCGGTGGTTTGAATGTCGGCATGACCGACTAATTGACGGGCGGTATTAATATCAAAACCCGATTCCAGTAGTTGCGTAACAAAAGTGTGCTGCAAATCATTTGGTCTCACCGTGTCGATTTTAGCCTGCTCTGGTAGATAAAAATTGTATTATTCAAATTAATGTAGAGTTATCGAGTAACAAGGCTTAGGCATAGCCGTTATGACTGACCATCCAGAAGCATTCACTTGGCATCCCCATTTAAGATTAATTCGTCCCACCGGATCACCTCCCCATCTAATTACAGGGCGTGCCTATGCCCGAACACAAATTCAAACCTTTTTCATTGATACATCATTTAAGTGCGTAGCCGTTATGGATGCGCCTTAGACAAATTTTTCCATTCAAATCAGGAGTACCAAAATGACGATGACATGTCCCCATTGCCAATCCCAACGGGTTGCCACGAAAGATATTGCGAAGAAAGCGGGCGGTTTACTGGGTATGGTTGGCGGTGCTGCCAGCGGCACGGTAGGCACATTAGGCGGGGCGGAGCTGGGCGCAACGGTAGGGATGATAGCTGGGCCTGCGGGTGTGCTTATCGGCGGTTTAGCTGGGGCTTTCTTCGGTGCGCTGGTCGGTGGGGCTGCCGGATGTGTTGCTGGTTCTAAACTGGGCGAAGTGGTCGATGACAACATTCTGGACAATTACGAATGTCTGAACTGCGGTTACCAGTTTAGCCAATCGGCGGAATAAGCCTTCACTTCATGGGGTCTGGGTGGTTGGTTAGCCCGTTCCTCTTTGCCATATCCCGCCTTAAGCACCTGTTTTTATCTGTTAGATATAAAGTGGTGTCATTCAATCGACACCCGCCACTTTAGGCGGTCTGTTTGGTGGCGTTAAATATGAAAAAACCGCAAAACCTGCCCCTGGCTGTTCATACGGTCAGGTTGCCTGAAGTTCGGTGTGATCAATCCCTGCGTGCCGTTTACTGATCCCCAGCCGTGGGCAGGTGCTTTATCGGCTTAAGAGGGTCGCCACCTTTAAGCCACCCCACTTTTAATCCCGTCATGGTTAGCGGTGCGATGAAGTGTCTTCCGATGACGCTGAACTGCTGCACCTATACCGACTGGACGCCTAAAAAAGCCGCTGGTTTACTGCGGCTGACTGTTTTTCTTCATTAATCCATTCATTTTACTGTTCCCGTGTTTAGCCACACGGTGACCCAACCCAACGGAGTATCCATCATGGCCACCTTAGCCACGTCTTTCAAAAACATTTCCGGTCTGGTGCGTTCCGACAGGCCGCTCACCAATGACCAAATCTTACGCGCCGCGCCGTCGGTGTTTGCCGATGCGCCGCACGGTTCACGCTCGGCACGGTATGCCTATATCCCGACGGCGGACATCGTCAATGGCCTGCGCGGTGAAGGCTTCATGCCGTTCATGGCTTGCCAAGCACGTTCGCGCATTGAGGGCAAAACCGAGTTCACCAAGCACATGTTGCGTTTCCGCTATGAGGGTCATATCAACGGCGAAACCGCCAACGAGATCATTTTAGTCAATTCCCATGATGGCACGTCCAGCTACCAGATGCTGGCGGGCTGTTTCCGCTTTGTCTGCCAGAACGGCCTGATTTGCGGCGACACCGTGGAGGATTTGCGGGTCAGGCATTCGGGCGATGTGCTGGGCAATGTCATCGAAGGGGCTTACCGGATCGTTAGCGAGTTCGAACAAGTGGATGCCGCCAAGGAGCTGATGCAGGGCATTGAGCTGAAGCCAAAACAACAAAACGCCTTCGCCAATGCCGCGCTGCAATTGCGTTATGACCTGGACGAAAACGTCCCCATTCTGGCGCACCAGCTCAACCAGCCACGACGTACCGATGACCGGGGCAATGACCTGTGGCGCACCTTCAACCGTGTTCAGGAAAACATCCTCCAAGGCGGTTTGCAGGGCATCAACCGAAACGGCGGCAAAGTCACCACCCGCAAGGTCACGGGGCTGGGCGAAACCGTGCGTCTGAACCGCGCCTTGTGGACGCTGGCTGAGGAAATGGCGACATTGGTGTGAGGCGGTGCTAGTCGATTTATTCACTTATCCGCCTAGCATTCAATTACCACTCACCACTCAATCAGTCAGTAATCAATCAACCAGTCAATTATCCGGCTATTGGTATGCCAACAACGGGATCGGTTGACCCCGTTTTGGCAATCATCCGGTTCAATCCTTTCCCTCAACAACTCACCCTGTAACAACGCCACCCACTACGGTCTTACCCACCGTAGCGGACAGTTTGTAGCGGGACAAGCTTTTTAGGAGCAAACACTATGTCAGTTATCAACACCGAAATGAAATCAAAGAATGCAAGGTTACTGAATCCCCATCCTCACGCTGGCTTGGATCATGCAGATTCCGCCCAAGCCCTTGCGGTTCTTCCCAGTAACCCAGCCCCATCGTCTTGCGTGTCATTGGGGACGCTGCAAGCCACCAGCCCTGCCGCCTTGGTGTCGGGGGCGGCGGAATTGGCCTGCCAGTTGGCTGCCGTCATCGACAAGCAACACTTGGCGACGGTGATTAAGGGCAGACGCTTTGTCAATGTCGAGGGTTGGACAACCTTGGCGACTATGTTGGGCGTGACCGCCCGTGAGGTGTTCACGGTCGAGGCCGAAGGCGTTTATACCGCCACGGTGGAGCTGGTACGGATGTCGGACGGGGCGTGTATCAGCCGTGCCAGTGCCGAATGCGGCTCACCGGACGAATTGGACAAATACGGCAAGCCCGTCTGGTCTACCCGTCCCCGTTACGCCCGCCGTTCGATGGCACAGACCCGTGCCACGGGCAAGGCCTGCCGTTTGGCGTTCAGTTGGATTATGTCGCTGGCGGGGTATGAAGTGACACCCGTCGAAGAGATGACGCCAATGGTGGCATCCGGGCAAATCGAAGAACCACCGTCACCATTACGGATCAGTGCCAGCCAACTCAAATTGCTGGAGGCACAAATCCGTGATTACGGGCTAGACCGTGGGCGGGTGGAAGCGTCGGTGAAGGCGGCGTGGAAGATCACCCTGTTGTCGGAGTTGTCCTTGCCGCAGTTTGAAAAGCTGCTGCTGCAACTGGAAAAATGGGCAAGCCAGGAATACGCCAAGGCTGAAGCTGCTTCCGCGTTAAGCCGCGATGTGGTCAATTTTTAACGTCAACTACAATCGTAACGTAACCACAACGTAATACAACCCACGCGGTCAGCCAGCATAGGCAAACTAAGCGAATACAAGCTGGATCACGCTAAAAAAGCCAAGCCAAGCCCAGCCCAGCATCAGGCTGACCACGTCCATCAATACACGTCAATTACCACACACAAAAACTGGAGCAAGATCATGGGAGTTTCTTTATACCAACTCAGCGGCAATTATTTACAGGCGTTGGACTTTCTGACCGACCCTGAAATGGATGTGCCGATGGAAGCCATCAACGACACGCTGGAAGGCTTAAGCGGTGAACTGGAAGACAAGGCGGTGAATGTCGCCAAGTTCCTACGGAATATGGAAGCCACCGCCAAAGCCATCAAGGCCGCCGAAGAGTCGATGGCAAAACGCCGCAAAGCGTTTGAAGCACGGGTCAACTGGCTCAAGGGCTATATCAAGGACAATATGGAAGCCACGGGCATTAGCAAGATCGAATGCCCGTATTTCAAACTGTCCATTGCTAAGAACCCCGCCGCCTTGGAGGTGTTTGACGAAGCGGCAATCCCCGCCGAATACAAAAGCACCGAAACCGTGACTATCGAGCATATCGACAAGGTGGCGGTTAAGGCGGCATTGGCTAAGGGCAAAATCGTGCAAGGCGCAAGGCTGACCAATGGCACTCGGTTGTCGATCCGTTAGGGGGGGGACACTAAAAACGCAGGGAGGCGTTTTTTTTGTCGTCATCGTGAAACGAAGCCGCAGAACCTTGAAAAGAACAGAACTTCAAAACCGCCAGCCAAAACAACCGAGGTAAACGAGCCAACTACCGATGCCGGAAGGGTTTAATTATGTGGGGTAGTGGAATTTTTTCTGAATTTCTTTTCGTTTAATCGAGCACCCAAAATGCGAACAATCGCAGGAATGCTGCCCGGATCGACAAGTGCTGGTATCCAGAACCCTATCCATGCTCCTTCAATGGGGCAGGCTATTAAGGCGGCAGCCCCAAAAAAGCCGCCCAAGAACAGGGTGAGTGAGGTTCCGCCGCCATGTCTGCGTTCATTGATCAAATGGGCTATGTTATTACCAGTAATCAAAAGCCACATTAAGCCAAGCAATATGAACTGAATCCAATTAGCCGAAAATGTCATTGACATACCTGCTATCTTCATTGTTGCCAAATTTTACAGGGGCGTACTGATGGCTAGAGCTAAACGAAGCCGCCGAACCTTGATTAAAAACGAAACTTCAAAACCGCCAACGGGCGGCGCGTATATTTGACAGACTTGTTAGACCCTGCAATACCACCCAAGCCAAACTAAAACCAGATAAAAATGACCGAAAAGCCACCGAACTGAACTATTAAGCAACACTGAGCATTTTGTTCGCATAATCTTTGCCTGATGTTGCCGGAGGCAAAAACTTGCCGCTTTGTACATACAACTCAATCGTTTCATCGACTATTTCGCAAAGCTCAGAGAAAACTTGCTTTTCGTCATCGCCGTGACAACCACCATAAAAAAGTCCAGGACAACTTCCAACAAAGCATTGGTCTTCATCTGACCATTCCACTATTTTTACATAACGGTATTTTTCATTCATTTTTTTGACTCCTCAATGGCGGCCTCGACAGCCCTTTCCTGATATTTTTTGGCATCATCCCCTGATTTTCCAGAGATGACCACTGGCCTCATCACAACCGGATGGACAAAATTCCTATGGCTTCCTTTTCCGCCTCGGTTTACGAAACCAGCTTTTTCAAGTTCGCTGATTAACTCTCTAATTTTTTTGGGCATTTCTATAGTTTTTTCGTGCTTTCATAATGTTTTTGTTTCACCCGTATTGACATTGTACTGTTCAATTTTTGAGACACCATTGATGGGATGGATCATGCTGGCGGTCACTTGCCATTTTACATCATCCCGCACAGCCTTAAGCGTGTAACGGATGCCTTGGGGTGTATACACATACTGCAACACAGTTACTTCTTCGTTAATGTGCGATTGGCCATCATGACAAATAGCAGGTTGATTTGGAACAATAACGGTAATCCAGCCATCATCATTTCCAGCCGTAAAGATTTCAGTTGCGGTTATGTTTTCTTGAGCTTGCCCAAACAATTTAACTTGACGGGCGATTTCTTCAATGCCCGCTGCAATTTGTGAAGCGCCTTCCGCTATTGAGATACGTACCGCTTCGTTTAAAATTTCGTCCATTCGCAACGGTATTTGTTGGGTTAGACGTAAAGAACCGTAGGCGGAATCATAAATGGCAAATCCTTTCACAGCATCGGAACCGAGAGGCGATGATTGGCTAATGAAAGCTCCCCAGCCAATATCTCGTTCCTGAACAGAGCATACGTTACAGAAAGCTAGGTTGATGTATTTACCTAAATTTTCGCGTTGAAGCTGTTCATTTTGAAAGAAAAAACACACGCCAGTTGTATCAATATAGCGGTTCAATGGTTTTTGTGAATAGGCATTGCCCAGTGCATACATGATTTCATTTTTATTTGGGCCATATTGTTCAGTAAAACCGATAACACGTTCCGATACCTGCACGCGGCACTCAGAGACAAAACCTGTGGCTGACTGGCGAATAAAGTACATAGCGTCATTAAATTGAGGAAAAACTGCCGTTTGGACAATGGGCGTGGTACGTCCACCGCCCTTAGCTTTCGAGGTAGTAATTTCTCCTTTTGCGTGTTTGAGTTCAAAAACACGGTAAGGCTTTGTCAAGTAACGGTAGATGGCGCCTGGAAATGCCTCATGCAATACTTGGGAATAACTCAATGTACCAAGCCGCTGATTGGGTAAAGTATGGCACGTTACTTGGTATGTTTTTTCAATTCCGCTTCGCAAAGGGAAGGCACGATGCGGACTCGCGCTGCCAATGGCTTGTTGTTTTAGTGGGTAAAGATCGTGCGGAATAGAGCGGGTAGGTTCGAGTTCATTGTCGAGCAATTCCAAAAACGTTTTTGGCAATGTTGATAAAGGTATTCTTGAATACAAGCTCTTAGTGGTTTGCAGTTGCTCTTCAGCCGCGCAAAGCGCGTTGGCATATTGAAGATATTCATTGTCCAGATAAAGCCAATTGGGTTCTGGAGGGCGTTCAAGATAACGTTGCAAGCCCATAGACGTGACCCGTCCGTCCAAGTCGAGTAAAACGACTAGCCCTTGATTTAACCGACCTGCTCGCCCAGCCCGCTGCCAAAAGGATTTAACTGAAGGCGGCTCGCCTAGCATAACAACCAGTTCAATATCACCAATATCGATGCCAAGTTCTAGCGCACTGGTCGTTATTACGCCCAATAATGTTCCGGTGGTTAATGCCTTTTGGATTTTTTCGCGGTCTTCTTCCTCGTAGCCTGCGCGGTAAGGCAATACCCTTGGTTCAATCATGTTATCCAAGATGTCGTCAACATCTTCAATAATATTTTGAGATTCTTCGGTTTTATGAAGTAATCGGTGCCCTTCGGCGGCAAGTTCTTCGACTCTTTTACGGGAGTCTGCAAATAACAAAAATCGGCCATGCCCACCAGAAACGTATTCTTGCATTAAGCCCGTCAGGAATTTTGAAACTTTGCGAATTGGCATTCTGCACAGCATGATTTGTTTTTCTGGAACGGCTGCACCATCATCATCGTTGCCGATTAGGTCAAACTCAATGCCTGTGAGTCGGCTAAGAAAGCCAACAGGATCACCTATAGTGGCTGAACTGGCTAAAAATTGAGATACGCCGCTAACCGCCCGAAGACGGCGGAGCAAGTACGCCATGTTGGTGCCGAAAATACCGTCATAAATATGCGCTTCATCGAGAATAACCATTCCGAGTATTGCCAAAAATGTACGGATTTCTGTTTGGTCTAGCTTTGACATCAGCCATGCGTGTAAAACATCTGGTGTCATGAGTATGATTTGCGATTGGGCTAAACGGGTAGCTCTTTGTGAAACATCAACACCACCATCAATCACTGAAACTTTAAGATTTGTGCCTTGAATTGCTTCTTGCCACTTCCGTTCTTGGTCATGAAGTAATGCTTTAGCTGGATAAAGCGCGAGAACGGCTGTTCCTTTCGATGCCAGTAAGCTTGAAATCGCTAGGGATGTAAAAGTAAGCGTTTTTCCTGAAGCTGTGGGAGTTGCGACACAGACACTACGCCCAGCCAGCCCCGACTGGATTGCTTTTGCTTGGTGTGCATAAAGCCCATTTGGATAAGATGCTTTGATGCGTTTTTCAACATCAGGATGCAAATCTGAAGGAATGCCTGAAAACTTAGCGGCTTTGGCTGAATAAGAAACACTTTCGCTGACTTCGGTGCCGGCATTTTGAGCAATTCTTTCAAGGTCGAGAGTGCCAATCATGGGGTTGTATTCCTTTTGTCTAACATTACGGTAAGTGGCTGCCCGCGAATTTGCTTACAGCGAAGCCGCTTACCTTTGAAAAAAATTAACTTTACCAGCCGGAACGGCGGGCAGTCCCGCTTGACCGCCATGTTGGGCTGTAAATGATTTAACGTGGCACTGTATAGCTTTCAAGCAACTCGCCTGTGCCACTGTCACGAGTTTCAATGACACTACTACCGTCCGACTTCTTTGTAAGCAACAAAGCAAGCTCCGCCTTGCCATTACCGTTCATGTCATCAACGACACTTAAACTAACGCCGCTGTAAGTGGGGTAAGCTGAGAAGTCAACTTCGCTTACGATAACTTTGCTTTCGCGGTCAATGCTGACAACTTTGTTCATTAAGCCATTGTTTCCAAATAAAACAAATTCACTCAAACCATCGTTATTAGTGTCATCAGCAATCATGCCAGTGTGTGTTTTTAGCGGTTTGTCCCATTCACAGAGATAGCCTATGACGTTTGAATTAGTCCAGTCATTCCATAGCCCGTTGTAAAAGTCGCCACCCACGCCCGCTTGAAGATAGTCCTCATTTCCGTAATTATTAGGTTGTCCCGTATACCAATTCGTGTAATCCCATGCTTCGCCTGTTATCCATTGCCACTGGCCTTCCTTCGCGTTGTCCGTGGCTCCCAGCCACAGACTTCGATCAACCAAGCTTTTGCCAATCAGCCAATCATTTTCCGTTTGGGATGTGACCGTTGCCAAGTAGCCGCTTTGATTCGTACAGGATGCTTTGGCTTTAGTCCATGTTTTTGTGCTATCAAAACGCTTGTAGACATGGTTGTTGGAAGGGTTTATTAATTTTGCGGAGTCGGCTTGTGCAAGGTTAATGGAGAAAATACTTGAAATGGCAAGAATTACTGATGTTTTGTTCATTGGTTTTATCCTGTTGTTATTGAAAGCCCAACGTTAGGGTAAGTCAGCTATAGTAGCGACCATGAAAAATAGAGCGGGAACCCTCAAAATAGGACGTTTTAAGTGATCAAAAAACCCTAACCGTTGGAGGTGTCCCCGCGATGAAGAAGCATAACTACCGTACCAAAAATGTCAACGAAATAAACTGGCCGGAACTGCGCCAACAACTGGGCGGCGGAGCCGTGACCTTTGCCGTCGATGTCGCCAAAGCGCAGCAATACGCCCTGTTGACGGACGATGCTCAACGCCTCCCGCTCTTAGTGAAATGGGAGCTGCTTGAAACCACGGGCCTGATCCATGAACTTAAGCAATTGGGTTGCCCGGTCACCGTGGTCATGGAATCGACCGGGACATACGGAGACGCCATGCGCCACCAGTTCCGTCAGGCCGGATTCGACATCTGGCAAGCCAGCGCCAAGCGGGTGCATGATGCTAAGGAAATTTTTGATGGTGTGCCCAGCTTGCATGATGCCAAAGCCGCGTGCCTGATTGCTAAGCTGCATAAGGAAGGTCTGACCAAACCGTGGCACGAACTGGATGAAGCCGGGCGGGCACTCAATGCGGCGCGGCGTGAATACGACATGCACCAAAGTCAGTATGAACGTAACCAAAACCGCCTGGAAGCCTACTTAAGTCGGCATTGGCCGGAAGTTTTGGGTTTGTTCAGTTTGGACAGCGTCACCCTGGAGAAACTGTTGATCGCTTATGGCTCGCCCCAAGCCATCGCCGCCTGCCCAGCAAGCGGCTAAAAACATGCAAGCGTGGGGTGGGCATTTTCTGAAAACGGACAAAATCGTCCAGGTCATCGACAGTGCAGTGAACACCCTCGGACAACCGTGCATTGAAGCCGAACGCCGCTACCTGCAAGCCTTGGCGACCGAAATGCAGCACAGCCGTCGCCAAAGCCAAGCAGCTAAACAGATGTTGGAAGCCAGCGTCGTGGCCGATGAAGGGCTGAAAGAAATGGCCTCACTGATCGGCAAACTGACCACTGCGATCCTGATTGGCCTGCACCTAGACCCGCGTAACTTCAGCAACGCACACGGCTTCCTAAAAGCCTTGGGGCTGAACCTGACCGAGAAGAGCAGCGGGCAATACCACGGGCAACTGAAGATCAGCAAACGCGGCTCGGCGGTGGCGCGCAAATACCTGTACCTGGCGGCGCTGCGGCTGATCCAGAAAGACCCGCTGATCGGCGAATGGTATCGGTCTAAGGCCGACCCGAAGATCAAAATGAAAACCGTCATTGCCTGCCTGCGCAAGCTGGCGAAAGCCCTCTGGCATGTGGCGCGGGGCGAACGCTTTGATGCCCGTAAACTGGTCACGCTGTAATCAAGTGATGACTGAATAAGGACAGCCTTCCGCAAGTGGATTGAAGGCTAACCAAAACAAAACAAACAAAAGAGAACAAACCATGAAACAACACAAAACAAAAGAGAGCAAACCATGCGCTAAAACCTAACCGATGACCCATGTACCGATTTTCCGTCGGGGTGAACTTCGCGCGCCCCTAAGACCCATGTTATGAGGTTCCCGCTAAGTCATGAGGCACCCCGGCGGATACCCTTACAGAACCCAATGTCCAATGAAGCCGGACCGATGCCACATACGTGGACATCCGATATGACAGGTCAGATTTACCCCGTAGGCGGTGTCCCGGAAAACCCGGC
>Ga0247837_1005051_pt1 | contig 20328 bp, 23 predicted proteins | sample LaCtaG_2_FD_187115 | JGI IMG/M metagenome (GOLD analysis project Ga0247837, IMG submission 187115) | Freshwater microbial communities from meromictic Lake La Cruz, Castile-La Mancha, Spain - LaCruzMarch2015_14.5m | ecosystem: Environmental > Aquatic > Freshwater > Lake | place: Spain: Castile-La...
AGAGGTCCAGGCCTTCGTACTCCATGTTGTGCTAAGTCGGTCCTAGCAAATCCCTCCCCAAGGCTTCCACCTCATCCCACTTGGACTTCACTACAGGTCTCGCCTCCACCACACTAGTCTGCACTTCCCTAGACTGAGTCATTGGCACTACCCTCCGCTCCGGTGTTTTCATGGAACTCACAAGTAAACTACGCTCCCGCTTTAGCTCCTTGTTACCCCGCTCCAAAGCCAGGGTTTCCATGCGGAGCTCTTCGAGATCGGCTTCGAGTTTGTCGATGAGAGCGGAGGAGTCGAGGTCTCTGCGGGCTAGTTCCCCCCGCAAAGCCTCTAATTCGTCTGCATGTGTGAGTCTTTCGGACTCCAGTTGACTGCTTAAGTCTTGGGAAAGGCTTTGGAAGTCTCGCTGAAAGGCTGCTTTTTGGTCGGAAATCTGCGATTTTAGTTGGGAGATTTCGAGGGAAAATTGGGCTTCGGAAGCGGTTTGAATTGCTTTGAAGCTGTCGATTTCCTGCTGATAGGCCTTGCCTTCGACTCTCATTTTCTCGATTTCAGCCTGCAACCGCCTCTGCTGCAGCTCTCCAGCGGCCACCGCTTCCTTCCATTTCCCCTCTTTCTCAGCTATTCCCGCTCTCAGGCCTATTTCCGCCTCCGCCTTTTCCCTGCTGAGTTGCTGATATCTGCTCTGCAGGTCCTCAGTCAGTCGTCTAGTCGACTCCACCTCCGCAGTCAGAGAAACAGCAGTTCTCGCCTGAGTCTTCAAAGTCTCGTTTTCAGTCGCTAAGTCTCTCAACTGTCTGTAGTTGGCCCCTCTTTCTCGACTGCTGAGGCGCTTCACTGCTCGTATTTGAGTCTGGCAGGTGACAATTCGCTGCTGATATCGATCGAGCTTGGCAGATATCTCCGCCATCGCCTCGATTTGTCTCTGCAAATACTGCGGGAAAGTGAGCAGGAGTGCGTCTTTCTGTTTAGTAATGCTGGCCAGCACCCCTCTCTCCTGTCTCTCCACCGCCAGTCTCTGCTGCAGTGCTTCGTTGTCCTGCACTAGCTGAGTCACATTAGTTTGGTACCTCTGTAAATTAGTCCTCAATTCCTCTGAGTGGCTTTGCAGTCTGCGGAGTTCGAGACTGTGGGCGAGTTGCTGCTGTTTGTTTCGCATCATTTCTTCGAACACTTTGAGGCGCCACTTCTTTGCGACTTCGTCAGGGTGAGTGTTTTCCAGCGTCTTGATGATGTCCTTGAGACTTTGGATTTGCGCCTCCAGCAAAGACCGCTTGTCGGACATTTTATAGAGGAACTAGGCTAGTTGGGAGAACAGCGACTCGAGTACTGCGCTTCAATCCCGCTTGTTTGAGCAGTACTCCAATCGCTTTCCCAGCATCACCAGAGAACTACTCGCAGGGGAGTCGTAGAGGGGCTCGATGAGAAGGCACTACTTTGCAGTGCTCACCGAATTCTGGAGATCTTGACTGCGTCTGTGTCGTTGCAGAATGTGCTTTAGAGTGTAGATATCGCCGCCTCTGGGCACACTGTCGAAGAAAGACTGACAAGTGTGATTCGTAGTATTCGGTAGGGTGGGTTTCTGAGATATCCATATATTCCCTTTTCCAAGTCGAAATCCTTTAAACCCTCATTTGCCCTCAGTAACTGTCAGATGGCCTCTCCCCCAACATCTATCCATTAGCATAGGGAAAGTCCTTGACGATGAAAGGCAGCGAAGTCACGGAAACTTCCACCATGGCCTGGCTGGAGTTAGTATTTGCATTTCCCGCATACTGTATGTTGAAGGCTGCACTGATAGGCAGGAGAGACGTGCAGGGCCTCCAGGTACTTCCTGGACATGATGATTTCGTGGTCGAGTAGGAGGAAGCGAGTGCTGGAAATTGGGGAGGTCCTTTCTCAGGTACTAGCGGTTGTATTTGTGTAGATTCCGTTTTCCTGTGAAATATGCCTTGAACAAACACTTCATCAGTCGCTCTGTGGTAGTGTGTGCTTTCTGAGGCAATCGAGGCTAGACCGATAAGGGAATTGACATAGCAATGTATCTGCAATGAAGGAAGCAGACTTGATAGCAGGCACATTAGCAGTAAGTATGAAGGTGTCTGCCTGTTATTAGAATACTCTATAGCAGTGTTGCTAGGCAGCTTGGTCTCAGACACCATTCCTTTAAGACTAGAAGAAGGCGACAGAGGAAGGACTAAGCCCCTGTGCAGTATTAGCTTTCCATCTTGGAAGGCAAATTGCTCAATCTTACTTGGACCAAGGCAATTTCTCAAGTCCACCCCACTAGGAACTGCAGAAATACTTGTCTGGCTCCAATTTAGTTCTTCCTAACTTTACCTAGAGTTCTACGAATTGCAGCATGCGGACAGGTTGTCGACTATGCAGCACTCGCTTGGCAATGAACACCCAATGGTACCGCAGAAGTCACTAATCATAAACGCACGAGCGACGCTGCAAGCTGAGGGAGAAGTCTCAGTAACAGAGCATTTCACCGCATCTGCAACACTGCAGCTTGCGTTGGTGCAATCCGGCACTGTGGGGTAGGCATTGTCCAGGATGTCGCACTCCACAAGCCCTACTAAGTCGCTCGTGAGCGAGGAGGTGTCATAGAGCAAGTTGCCACCATCACAATGCACAGTCTTCCAATCCACAATGCCGTTAATGACTGCCCGGAAGGCCGAGTGTTCGGTTACCAAGGCGTGGTGTCCCACTCTCAGGACCCAGGACTGCGTCAACAGCTCGAAGTCAGTCACTCCCGCTGTTGCAGCTGAGATGATGGCCGGGCCGAAGAGACGTCCAGCACACTTTCCAAGTAGGCCCGCAGTCCCTCGAGCACCTTTGCGCAGTCCGCAGCTGTGGCAGTCCAGCCTGTCAAGTCAGTTAAGCCGAGGAACTTGCTCATTGCATCTTGGTAGCAGGTCTGAGAGACGTCGACGTAGTAGCAGATCTTGGAGTCAGCGCCTACTAGAAGGGGGAGAGTGCCATCAATAGCCTTTAGGTGTGCTTCCCATTTGGCAACGGGGTAGGAAGTCACCACAGCTTCACAGGTCCACAGGAGCCCTAAGAATGCCAACATTGTGATTATCCCTTCCTACGCCATCCAGCTGTAGGCTAATATGTATTTGAGCCCAGTGACGATCTGTCACACTGGGCTGATGCACTAGTCATCAGAGGAACCAAGGCAAAACTATGATTTGATAGTTCCTGTCTTAGGGATTTCCTGCCTCCGGACGGAAGCGACAAAGGCTAATGCGACTAAACTGACACCAGCACTGTACGCGGGTCATCGGAAGGCACACTCTGTCTTCACTGCTCATTTCCCCTCTCACTCTAGCATGAAGTCCAATCACCACGCAGCAGTTTAAACCTCGCTCTAACACGCCATTTAACCCTAAAGTCCACTAGTGCCGCAGCACTACTATGGGTTTCAGAAACCGTTGGCTTCATCTCAGCCCCTCTCTTAGCACACTGCTCTTCGTAAGTAAACCCTCCGCGTATAGATGATGTTAGTCGAGACATTTGTCTTGGGAAGAACCCGCTGTTATTCTTCCTCTATCAACCTCGGTGACTCAAAGGCCAGCGCAAAGACATAAGGATACGCAGCACATGCAGGGAAAGACTGAGTAAGAGTTGCCTTTTGAGGGAATTAACGCCCTCAGCCTCTCGGACCCTGGACTCAGGAGCCGTAACGGACGCAGTGGAATTGGCCACACATGCCTTTAGTAGAGCTGATTAAGTCCAAGTAGGGGCGAATATCAGAAGTATATACAGAGTTCTACGCTTATATCAGGATTTAACAAGCCACTCAAAGGCTTTAAACCTCCTTTCAGCTAGCTGAAGTCCTATTCAAGTCCCTAATAGGCAAGTCCTACCTAGTCTGTCTTCTTAGTGCTGCCCATCGGTCTGCGAGACCGCCTTGTCTGTGCAAGTTCCTCATCCGAAGGGAACTTGAGGTCCTTGAGCAGACAGTACACCAGTGTGAAGACTACAACTGTGACAGAGATACACACAAATAAGACGTAAAGCAACTCATTAGTGTTCATACTACTTGCATTACTCATCTTCCTCAGAACGACTGTTTTCCCTTTCCATCTGCAGGCTGAAGAGGCGCTCGACGATTTCTTCGTGCGGAGGACTGAAGGGCCGGGCCTGCTCAGGGGAGGCAGCAAAGGAAGTGTGGCTGGAGGAGCGGGAAGCTCCCTCTGAGGCTGGTAGGAAGAGACGAGTGCCCATTGCGACTTTGGCTTCTTCTTCGCCTTCGCAGTCTTCCTGTACGTCTTTTAGCTTGCGAAGTAGTTTCCACTTCGTTCTGGGCGACATCAAGTTCACAACTTCTTGACTTTTGGGAGTGAGCAAGTCGCTGCTAGCCGGACCACTGGGAGTGGACGACTCACTCGGCTTATTGATTATCATAGTGATGTTTGCGTCCAAAGCTGTTTCCTCCCCTGGGATTTTCAGTTCCTCCAGCTTGGCCTTGAGCTGTTGAGCGGAACAGGGCTGCGGCAAGACTCCCTCCTCATCTCTAATACTCGCCACAGGGGTGTTTTTATCCCCAGAGCCGGAGGAAACCTGCATATCCGCTTGCTGAATGAAGAGGACTGAGCTATCAGACGTGGACTGCATGCCTTCACAGAGGGGCTCCGCCGGCTGGCGCTTGGGAGACCTGTTGGCGAGTGCGTTGGTGATGAATCGCAAAGTGCTCCTGCTGGAGAAGTTATAATAAGGCCGGCCGTCACTGGGAGTTTCATGTGAGCAGGGCAGCACCTCCACTCGCTCAATATCGCCAGCGCACTCATCAGCATCCTCAGGGTAGTATATAACAGTGCAGTTGTCCAGGGCGATTTCCAGCTTGGAAGCGGTGGACCGGTGTTCCTTTCTGCGGGCCTCAGCAAGTTCGCGGAGTTTATCGAGGAATATTTGCGTGGAAATCGGCGTCCAGCGACCGTCACGGTTACCGGGTGACTGCATGTAAGTAGGCGATATCTGTGCTAGTGGCTGGGAGGGTTGGACGTATACTCTGCAGGTTCCGTCGATGGAGTGCTCCACTACGACGTCACTGGGCTGGTCTTGGTACTTTGGCGACCGCTTGAGCTTCATCAACGAAAGTACTAATCGAGTAGGATTCAGCTCCTTCTGCTCCTCCCCACTGGGCGAATTGAGCGAAGGCTGCGTAGGTGTGAGTCGGTGCGAATTGGACGGCGCGGACAGTACAGGGGAGGGCTGAGTCTCAAATGCTTCGTGACTTGTGCCCAGTTCTTCACTCTCTGGATTCATATTTTTGCTACTATTCTAGGTTACTGCTAGTTTTTGTGGGTGTTAGGAAGGGTGGGAGGGTCTAGGGACTGTAGGGATTGAAAAGGACGAGAAACTGTAGGAATATATTAAATTTTATTAGAAAAAGTGGAGATGAGCCTTGGAGGAATGAACTCATTTGAGCGAAATTGGCGATTTATCGGGTCTTTTCAGCCTATTGTTTGCTGAAATTTTGCAATTATTCAGCTATCTTTTTAAAGTTATGAATAACAGCTTGCTTTAGAGAAACACGCAGCTTTGGAAGCTTTCCAATTCTTTAAATTCACAATTTCTCAATTGTCGCCGTTCTTCTGTTGATTTTTTGCTAAAAAATCCCTCTAATGCATCCCATTTTCGCAATTTGTCTCTTTCCAAATCTCTGCAATGCTCAATTGCTAGCAATATTACTATCGAAGCTTCTTGCGGGCCTTTTCGTCCAAGTTCTTGAGGACTAAACTGGTCTGTAGGTCGCGAATATCGATTTTCCCGCGACTTTGGTGAGTTCGTTGCAAGTCTTGCACCACTTCCCACAAAGCTCCGTTCTCGTTCTCCCTTTCCCTCAGTTTCTGCTTGTAGTTCTCGTTTTGTGCCTTAAGCGTGATTTCCGCGTCTATAGTGTCATGGTGACTGCGCTCCAACTGCTTCATCAGCTTCTCATTGTCCACAGCCAAGTCCGCCATCCTCTTCTTCTGGTCGCTTATTTCCTGCTTCAATTGGCTGTATATTTCCGCCCATTCGTTCTTTTGCTTCAATCGGTGTTTCTCCTTGCCTTCCAGCTCTTCCAGTAACTTCTGCTTTTCCAGCATCCAGACCTGTTCCTTTTCGTACAGAGACTGCTGGAGGCCGGACTGGTGGGACTGTTCGCCCTCCAGGATGGCTCTATTGCGGCTTTCCAGGACTGCTAGTTCGTGCTTGAGTCCTTCAATTTGGACCAGCAGGACCTCTTCCTGCTTCTGGAAGTTGCGGGTGCACTGGTCCAGTTCACTGCGCAAGCGTTCGTTTTCCCTGCGCAAAGAGACGATTTCCTGCTCTTTGAACTTTTCCACCTTTGCACTTTTCACCTCTCCCAACTCCCTCTCCTGCCTGGTTTCCTGCCGTAGTGCCTGCACTTGCAGCTCCAAGGCTTCGACAGTTTCCTGGTGAGTTTCGCTTTGGCCCTTGATGAGTCGCTGGAGGTTTTGGATTTCAGTAGTGAGGTGATCGATTTCCAGGTCTTTGCTCTGCAGTGCGTTGGTGAGCACTGTGGCTTCGTTTGCCTTTTTGCTGTGAGTGAGTTGGGTGGAGTTGATTTCAGCCTGCAGACGGTCGATTTCAGAGCGAGATTGAGCCAGTTTCGTCTCCATTCCAGGTCTGTCCACAGCCCGGATTTCCTTCTTCAGCTTGTCATTAAGTTCTCTCAGGGAGGAAATCTGTGCGTCGGCTTTGACCCTTTCCTCCCCGACCTTCGCTTCCACTGTTTCGCGCAGTCTTTTCTCTGTCTCTTTGCTCTCTAACCCCAGCGCGTACTCCACTTTCTCAATCTGTCGAAACGCGTCCTGCAAATTTAGCAGCTGCCCTTCCAAACTATCCACGATTTTCCCGTTATTTTCCTCCAAGTCGCTCAACAGCTGTAGCTGCTGGTCCTTGTTGGTCGTCACTCTGAGCGCCGCAAGGACTTTGCGCTGGGACTTGATCTGAGCAGCGCTGCTTTCAATGGTGAAATGTCTGCGGTTGAGGACTTCCCGGAGGCGTTCGATGTCCTTTAGTAAGGGATTGGAGGGCAGGTCGGAGTCTTCGTCGTTGAGAGCTGAGGAGGAAAGAGGGTTTTTGGGGGTTTTCCAGGTCACGGAGATGTCCTTGGCTTTGCGAGGTTTGGCGGAACGCTGAGGGGAGGAGGAGTAGTCTGCCTCCGTGGGAGGGGACTGAGGCTGAATTGGAAGAGTTCTGCGCTTTCGGCCTTGCTTTCCGTCCTTGTTGAGGTAGTAATTGAGTTGGTATTTGACTTTCCTCTTAAAGAAGTCAAACAGTGCTTCGTTTGGGTCGCGCTCCCGGAGTCCCTCCCACTCCTCTTCGTTGGGCTCGTAGAAACTTTGGCTCAGCATCTTCTCGGCCCGGAGCTGCAGCGCACTTCTCTCCTTCACTGGGGAAGCCATTTAAATCTGCCGTTAAGCCACACACTCAGCCTCTCCATCTATTCCTAGCCGCTTCCGTGGACTGCAGGAAGCCTGAGTCTGGCCTCACCAGTGCTTTCCCTGCCTGGGGCGCAGAACTCTTGGCCTTCCTCACTCCGTCCCACTGCTGTGCTTGAGAGAACGCTGTTTTGTCGGAGGGGACAGAGGCGGGGTTGTCCTTCCAGGAAGCGGGCCAGCGACCTACGCCCGGGCTACTGCCGTATACGTCTGCAGAGCTTTCCAATAGCCGCATTTTGCTCATATGAGGGGTTAAAGCCTCATTATCAGGCTTACGAGCCTCCAGCTCCACCTGATGGTCGAGAAACGACCGATTCGCCAGCTCCGTATAGTTACTTTTCCGCTTAATATCCTGCGTAAACTGACTCAACCCCAGTCCATTCGCCGCCACATTCTTCCTCAGTCTCTCAGTAGCCTCCGACCCAGGGAAATGCCTGAGCACCACCTTCGCCTGCCCCTCACAAGTCCCCTTTATATCGTCATTTTCAGTCTCAATGGACACTATATGCAGTCCTTGACAGAGTTGCCTTACAGTCTGCACGTCATCCCTGGGTCCTAGTCCTTTTATCACGAACGTGTCCAATTGAGCCTCTTCCGGTCTAGGCAAAACACCGATGTCGGCTTGATTTAGGTTGAATCGCTTTAGGTCTTGCGGCTGGAGGGAAACTGGCTTGCTGGACAGGTCTTCTGCAGGCTCGGGAGTGGGGGAAACGGGTCTATCGAAGGTAGAGCGGAGCTGTTGGTCTCGAAAGCGAGAGGGACTGTAGTCGGAGTCCACAGGCTGGGCTTTAGCCCCATAGCGAGCGTCTTTCCAACTAGCAGAGGAGGGAGTGAGGCTTTCTTTGGGGTTGGAGCGCAGCTGAGAGAACTCTCGGCCGAATAGGTCGGAGTAGTTGCGGTCTGTAGGGCGGACAGGGGGCGAAGGGTCTGAGTTGGGAGGAGGCAGAGGGCCGGCCCCGAATACAGAGGAGGCGCCTTCCAGACGCCTGCGCTCCTCAGGGGCGATTTGTCGCTGGTCCCGCTTCGTCATTTCAGAACGAGCGTCTGTCCACTTAAACGAAGCCTTGTACATAGCTTCGTCCAATCCCGGATTCGCATCATACTTCTGCTGCTTCGTAGCCAGTATATGAGACGTCATCTGCTCTCCCTTCCTTTCCCTCGCTGACCTTTCCACAGGCTCTGCCGCCTTTTCCCTCCTAACTGGTGCATTCGGAGTCGTGGCCCTTTGCTCGTATTTGTACTTGGGCTGGAACTCGGGCTGGGGCGGACGCTGGACTGAGCGGCTGGGCGCGACCTCGTAGAAGTCCCCTGCGTAGTGGTCGTTGGGTCTGTGCGGGTTATAGCGGGGTGCTGGGGCTTCGGGAGGTTTGAAAACTGTACTACGGAAAGAGTTGCTTTCAGGCACTGGACTACACGCAGACTCCTGCCTTGCAGGGAGAGGGGAGTAGTCCGTCCTAGTGCTTCGAGTGGGCTGCGGAGTGACTGCTCTGGGCTGACTTTCCCCGAATATCGAACTGCTGAACTGCTGGAGTCGTCTATCCCTCGCCTCCCCCATCTCTATTTAAACTGTGTCCTAACTGTCCGTACTTTCCCTGCATCAGGCTTTCCGCTTACTGCCAATTCCAAAGGAGAAGTCAATATACAGCATGTTAGGTGCATACCCGCTTACTTGAGCCGTAATAGTGCTTTTCCCCTTATTTCTTTGAGTCTTTTCCCTCTCAGTCGCATCCGCCCAAGGCCCACTGCTCAGTGCCTATGGCACAGTCCTGTGGAAGTGCTGCCTTCAATTGGCGCAGCTAGTCCCTAGCCTAGCAATATGGTGCTGGCCCAGGCCTCTCGTGGTGGTCGGTTCGCTTCTTCGCGTGGCGGATCTGGATTTAGAGGCCGTGGGTCGTCTTTCAGAGGAGGGAGAGGGGGTGGAAGAGGCGGCAGAGGGGGTTCGAGTGGCGGCTTTTCCCGTGGGCCAAAGGTCTGGCTGGAGCCTCATCGCTTCCCCGGCATATACCTCGCCAAAGGCCAACTCGACGCCATGGTCACCAAGAGTCTCAGTCCCGGCGTCAGCGTCTACCAGGAGAAGAGAGTTCAGGTACTTAACAACGCCGGCGAAAAGATTGAATACCGAGTCTGGAACCCCTACAGGTCCAAGATAGCAGCCGCTATTCTGGGCGGAGTGGACCTCTTTCGTATAGCGCCAGGGACGAAGCTGCTGTACTTGGGAGCGGCTTCGGGCACCACAGTCAGCCACGTGGCAGATGTAGTGGGACTGGAAGGGGCGGTGTATGCAGTGGAGTTCAGTCAAAGGTCGGGGAGAGACCTGGTCAACATGGCAAAGAAGCGTCCGAACGTCGTGCCTATCATTGAAGACGCCCGGCAGCCTCAGAAGTACCGTATGATTGTGCCCTGTGTGGATGTGCTGTTCGCGGATGTGGCGCAGCCTGACCAGGCCCGCATCCTGGGACTCAATGCTGAGCAGTTCCTGCGTCGTGGGGGGGCTTTCATGATCTCCATCAAGGCCAACTGCGTGGACTCCACCAAAGAACCCAAACTCGTCTTCAAAGAGCAGATCGAAGTGCTGAAGTCTCTCGGCTTCATACCCAAGGAGATGGTGACCTTGGAGCCGTACGAGATTGACCACGCAGTGGTGACAGGGTACTACCAAGTAGAGCCTTAGTAAGCAGGTCTAACGGTATAATGGCGGGCGCAGGAGTCTCTTTGTTACTGCTGAGTTTGGTCTGGGCCCAGGAACGCCTCACTGTCCTAGGAGCTATGGAAATCTTCGAGGACTACGACCCAGTAAATGGGCAAAACCCGGCCGAAAGCCAGTATATCGCTCCTCTGGACCAAAGGGAAAGTCAGCAAACAGTCCCCAGATCCCCTTATGAGTCAGTTCTATATGTGAAGCATATCTCCCTCCAAGCTCGCACTAACTTGGAAAGCTTCAAACACAGCAGTTTGGAGGGAAAAGCCGGCTACGAGCGGCCCTCTATCTGGCTCACTGCTGTGGAAAGTGCTGCTGTGGTGGCTTTGATGCAGCCGGAACTGTCCACTTGGGATGACTTGGACGAGGTGAGAGGGGGAGCAGCTTAGAGAGGTGCTTATTTCTAGGGCGCTGGGTGCCGATCTCGCATAAACTTGGACAGTTTCTTAGGTTGCGGGTCTGGGGATTCGGCAGTTGGAGGGGGGAAAGTGGCCTTTTCCCTGATTTCACTCACAGGTTCTGGTGTTTTTTCCTTGATGTTCGCAGGCATGGCATCACTCTTTTCCTCTTCCTCAGCCAGCCTTTGCAGTCTCGCTAACGCTTCCTCCTTCGTCCTGACCTCCCCTCCCCCCTCTAGCACCAGCTCCCTCGGCTTTGTGGCTTGTATCCTCCTCTCCACTATCTCCGCTGCTTGTGCACAGGTGCGCTTGACATACCACTCCGCTCCCAAGTGCACCAACACCTGTCTAGTCCCTACCTCATTGCTGTGCTTGATCTTGCCTACGAGGAAGCCTACGGGGGAAATCGGGACCATGACTTCGTGGTGCAGGCGAGAAGGCAGGTCGGTGAGCAGGTCATGCAGGGACTCCAGGTCTGAAAGGGACTGGGAAAGGGAAGCGGTGGGGTCGGAAACTGTGTAGACTTGCTCAGGGAGAGACATATTGAGTCCTTGTAGAGAAAAGCCTCTACCTACTTATGCGAATTGACTTCGTGCTCGAGCAGCACAGCCAAGTTGATAGCGAACTCGTCCAAAGCCTCAGTGTCCTTCATCCACTTCTCCTCTGCCTCTTGGAAGGAGCGGTCAGCCTGGTTCTTGAGGCGTTCAATCTCGTTGCACACTCTTTCATGTATGACTCTCTGTTCCTTCACCTCCTGGGCATAGTGGTTGTCAATGTCAGTCTCCAACTTCTTCACTTCCGCTCTCAGTTTGAGTGCCAAGGTCTCCCTGTCTGTCTTTAGTATTCTCACCTTCTCCCCGAACTGGTCGATTTTGTTTTCGTTGGTTGTCATTCCCTGGCTGAACTCCGCGCGCTGTCGGCAGCACTCCTCATTCATGCTCTGCCACTCCCCCTCCATTACCTCGACTCCGCGCTTCATGGCCCTGTCCTGCTCCTCCACTTCCTTCCGCAGTCTCTCCACTTCTCCCTCTGCAAATGTCCGAAACTCTCCCAATTCCCGCATCACCCGCTCTTCCAACACCTTCAGAGCCATTTCTTTCGCCTGCAACTCCTCGCGTACTTCGGTGATCTCGCGGTCTAGGTCCTGGTGGCCTGAAGCTATGACAGTCTGCAGAGTTTCTGCGTCTGCCTTGACGCCTTGCAGCTTGGTTTTGGCCTCTGCTATGACAGAGCGGTGGAGGACGGAACTGGTCAAGGAAGCTTCGAGCAGCCGGGACATATTTATTAGCGTGGTTCTATATTTCCAAGAACTCGCTGAGAACGAGGAATGGACAAAGACTGTTCCTGGAAGAAGCTGGACTGAAGTTCGCTTGTTTGCATGTCATTCCGATAGTTACCACATCGAACTACTGTAGCGAAGTAGTCAAACATGCCCTTCCTTTACCACTAAGCTAGGGAAACAGCTCTGTCTACCATTCTCCCGTAGTGCTAAACTGCACCTCTAGTTGCACAGAAGAAATAGAGCCAGGCGAACCTAGTTTCGCAGGAATCATAGGCAGGGAGAGGACAGATGGACGCAGACCCCTCTCCCTAACTCCCCTCCTCCCCCTGAGCCCAAGGCTGCAGCCAAGCCAGGTCCCTACTTCTCCCCCAGCTTCCGACCTGCATTCCCCCCTCCTCGGCGTGAAGAACCCAGAACTCGCCACGAAGCACTGGACGACGTGATAGCTCAAATGAAAGCCGCTGCAGCCCAACAAGCAGAACAGACACAAGCAGTCCTCATGGACTTCGAGCGCATGCGTGCAGATTTACATCGAACATACACTCGTCGAGCCTGGGAACGACCTGTGGACTTTCGCCAAGAATCCCGCTTTTTGCCTCTTTCGAATGCTGGGAAAGCTATTATCGCCTCGCACGGTCCTCCCCCTGTCGAAACTCAGAAATACGCAGTGAAGGAACTGGACCTAAAGGAGCGAGCAGAGTCTGTGTTGGTGCGGAAAAGCCAGGTAGGGTGGGAGGACAGCCTAGAGGGGGACAAAGACGTGGAGCAGTCGCTAGGACTAGTCAAGCAGAAATTCGATGTGGAAGAAAGCGCCAAGTTTTCTGAGCCTTAGCTAAGTGTTGGGTATAGCCTAGCTGTTATTCCTATCTTGGGATCTGCGCAGGAAGTGAGACATGATTCCGATGCGTGTAGATAAGGGGAAGAGGTGAAGCAGAGTGCCACTTACGTGCTGGCGGAATGTCGCATCAGTCTCTCTGTACTTCCCTAAGTCTCTAGCAATGCCGTAGGCCACCTCTTCCGGCAGCACTGTGAAAATCCCCTTATTATACCTCGTCATTGCGGTGGAAGTATACCCCAAATTCACCGATAGGAAATCCACCTTATCTTTAGCTTCCTCTCCCACTGCGTAAGTGAGGAAACGCAAGTACGCCTTTGTACTTGAGTAGATAGACGCACCATAGGCCGGAGTCTGTCCCAACATACTGGACACATTGATCACTGCGCTTTTGTGCAGTCTCGCTGCTTCATCAGTAAGTGAGTCAGCAGTGTGGGCGCCACGAGGTTGAGATTGAGGAGGTTCTCTATGGCTTCAGTAGTCAGCCCAGCGAAGGTAGTGGCGTTTTGCCCCACTCCGGCATTGTTGATCAGGATAGAAACGTCCAGGCTGCTGATACGCTCTAGAATGCCTGCAGTGAGTTGAGGGAAGGAGGCGCCTTGAGACAGGTCGAAGGAGATGTTCACCACTGAGACGTGAAATTTGCCTGTGATATCAGCCTTGATGGCTTCCAACAGCGCCTCACGTCTCGCCACAAGGACGAGGTTGAAGCCCAAAGCTGCGAATTGATAGGCCAGCGCCTTTCCCACTCCATCAGAAGCGCCAGTCACCAACACATACGAGTTCTTGCCATAGCGCTGGAGGAGGTTGCCTATACCTCTCAGTTTGTACCTCCACACTGCTGCCAAGGGACAGAGCGCGGCTTTCACTGTGCGAAACAAGCCGTAGGCTGCCAATGCATAGATCACCCACTTGGGCGCCTTATCCAAGTACTCCTTGACTCGCTTCACCGTCTCCATATGTACTGTCGTCCTATCAATTGGTAGTAATCTTCCAAGCAATGGCCGTAGTGCTAGTGGGGTACCAACTCTCCAGTCCTGCCAACTCAAGTCTGCCTAGTTGGCCAGTGTTCAGGCATGTTCCTGGAGAGGTGGCTGCCCTGGCTATACTAAGCTCTCACACCTCCACTTCTTTGGCTGCTTCGCTACATCCAAGGCAATGTACCTTGCGTGTGAAGTGGGAGTCTGTCCTCTGAGGAAATTGCCAAGCGAGCAGGTACGGACCCAGAGCGCACTGAGAGACTAATGAAGTTCCTGGCAGTACAGAGCGTCTTCCATAGGACCTGACAGAGAGGTGTTTGTTCCGAATGAAGCTGTTCGTTGAGATTTGCTGGGTGTTAGGCCTCGTACAGTGCCTGCGTCCTTAGTCACTCTCCCTAGACAGGCTTCTTCCACTATATCCCCATAGTTCACTAAAAAGCACGGCATTGCATACCTGAGTTCCTTCAGTCAGCCCTCCTCACTAGTCTACACGCCTAACTCACACCACTCGCAAGTCAGCTGTCTTTCTGATTTCCACCTTGTCGCTCAGATGTGACAGAGACAATGAGTTAGCCTAGGAAGGGAGCTGTTCGCCTCAGATTTCCAGTCCATTTAGACATACAGCAGAGAAGAGGCCCCTTACGTGGTAAAAAATGTTGACCTTTATATGGCTGCTATCGACCTATGGGGCGTTGGGGGCTTCCGTCCCCATTGCCAAATGGGAAGCACACCTAAAGGCTATCGATGCCACTCTCCCCAAACTAACAGTCGCTAACTCCAAGATTTGCTACTACGTCGACGTCTCTCAGACCTGCTAGATGCGATGAGCAAGTTCCTCGGCTTAACCGACTTGACAAGCTGGACTGCCACAGCTGCGGACTGCGCAAAGGTGCTCGAGGGACTGCGGGCCTACTTGGAAAGTGTGGCTGCACGTCTCTTCGGCCCGGCCATCATCTCAGCTGCAAGAGATGGAGTGACTGACTTCGAGCTGTTGGCGCAGTCCTGGGTCCTGAGAGTGGGACACCACGCCTTGGTAACCGAACACTCGGCCTTCCTGGCGGTCACTAATGGCATTGTGGATTGGAAGACTGTGCATTGTGATGGTGGCAACTTGCGCTATGACACCTCCTCGCTCACGAGCGACTTAGTAGGACCTGTGGAGTGCGACATCCTGGACAATGCCTACCCCACAGGGCCGGATTGCACCAACGCAAGCTGCAGTATTGAAGATGGGGTGAGATGCTATGCTGCTGAGCTGGAAACAAATACTGAATTCTCAGCTTGCACCTCTGCTAGTGAGTCTGAATTTTCCGGCTTCTGCGCTAACAGTGCATGTTCATTGCCAACCGAGTGCTGCGTAATCAACAACATCTACGCATGCTGCCCTTCGTAGAACTCTAGGTAAAAGTTAGGAAGAACTAAATTGAAGCCAGACGAGTATTTCTGCAGTTCCTAGTGGGGTGGACTTGAGAAATTGCCTTGGTCCAAGTAGGATTGAGCAATTTGCCTTCCAAGCTGGAAATCGCCCTGGACAATCACTGTTATATACTACTGATGCTGATGAGTGCGCTGGCGATATAGCGAGTGGAGGTGCTGTGGTAAAGAATATATGTAAGGAAAGGCCTATTTCTCTATTGAGTATGGGAATTTACATATAGGGAAAATGTACCTGCTCTCATGAAACTCCCAGTGACGGCCTTATAGCTTCTCCAGCAGGAGCACTTTGCGATTCCTCACCAACAGGTCTCCCAAGCGTCAGTCCGCGGAGTCCCTCTGTGAAGGCATGCAGTCCACGTCTGATAGTCCTCTTCATTCAATATGCAGGGCTCTGGGGATAAAAACACTGAGGAGAGAGTCTTGCCGCAGCCCTGTTCCGCCCAACAAGGCCAAGCTGGAACTGAAAATCCCAGGGGACAGGACTGAAATACTCGGAATTCGTATGAGAGTGGAGATGAAGCCATATAGGGGAGAAACACTGATTTGGGTGATCAGAAAGCTAGGGACTCAAGCTTAGAGCAGGGCGAGGCGGAGAGAGCCTTTGGGGGTTTGGAGCTCTTCCAGCTCCATACGGAGGGCGGAAGTGAAATCTCCTCCATTTTCTGCACTTCCTCTACTTTAGCCTCCTGCTGCAACTTCCCTTCCCTGTCTTTCCCACTTCCCAATCCAAACGGATTCTCCCCATCCTAAAACCTTCCTCGCTCTCGGCCCACTCCCAAAGTCCCTGCCTGCCCACTCCCTGCTTCCCCTCCTAGTCCCGCTGGAGCCGCGGCAGCACTTTCTCATCATTTCCAAACAGCTTCCATTGGCACTGTCTTCCACTAGTAACTTGAGGTCTCCGCTGACTTTCACCCACTGTGGCGTAAATTAGCGCTTTTCCCGCTGTATCCTGCCGGGCTCCAGTCTCTCTGAGTTTCTGCTTGAACTCCCCTCTGACTATGATAATATCCACTCCCTCTACCGAGTGTTTTCCACTTCTGTCTCGAACAGTCTTCCCTGCCGTTTCCGAATTCCATGGAAAATGATAGTCGGTCTCTTCGCTTTCCCAAATAGTCCGAAAAGTCCTGCACCGCCTTGTTGTTTTCTCATAAGTCATCGCTTGCGCAACTCCTGTATATGCAGTTCCGCCTCCCCAGGACCTGTTATCAGCATATCATCGATTTTTCCAAACTTCAATTGAGCCTTCCTGCTCTCTCCGCATCATTTGATCTACGAGTCGTTAGTAGCGTGGATGCTTTGCAGGAGTCGGTCGTACCCGTTCCAGAGGGCAGAGAGGGAGAGCTTGTAGCGACTTTGCAGGTCGAAGGCCATTTTGCTGAGTTGGATATGGCTTTCCAAGCCGGGGAGGTCTGCAGCGTCCAATACGCGGTCTCTAAGAGCGTTCATAATCGCCTGCTTCACATTCTCAACCGGTTCCGCCAGCTCCCCAATCGGCCCCAAATAAGGCAAAGACGGCTCCGAAATACTTTTTTCCCTCTTTACTTTATACTTCCAAAACTGCTCATACGACACCGCAAAAACGATATTCATACTATCACTCACCTCCTTCCTCACCCCCATAATCGCCATTCCCGGCGCATGTTTCAGTATTTCCGCCACTTTATCCATCACACCTGACTCACTAGCACCATCAGCGTGCCTGTAGTCGGGTTTATCATAGCCTTTATGCGACTTGAGAACTTCTCCTCGTCTTCAGGAGGGAAGGGGGTTAGCGTTAGTGGACCGTATAGGTGGGCGAGGGGTCGGCCTTCGTAGTGACGACTGTCCCATTAGTACTCCACAGGGATGTTTTCGAGGCTGAAAGCCCGGGAGAAGACTTCGCTGCTGCCGATGGCTTGGCGGTCGGAGGAAGTTTTGATGACGAGGGTGGTGCCTTCAACGAGACTCATTTGGTGCTTGACGAAATCGACAAAGACGGAGTACTTTAGTAGCGAAGGCGAAGAAGAAGCAAAAGCCGCAATGGGACTCGTCTCTTCCTGCTAGCCTCAGAGGGCGCTTCCCGCTCCTCCAGCCACACTTCCTTCGCTGCCTCCCCTGAGCAGGCCCTTCAGTCCTCCAAGAAATCAAGCCTCTTCAGCCTGCAGATGGAAAGGGAAAACAGTCGTTCTGAGGAAGTAATGCAAGTAGTATGAGTTGCTGTCTTTATTGTGTGTATCTGTAGTCCCACTACTGTTTGCTCAAGTTCCTTTCGGATGCTTGCACAGACAAGAAGGTAGGACTTGCCTATTAGGGAATAGGACTTCAGCTAGCTGAAAGGAGGTGTAAAACTTAGTGGCTTGTTAAATCCTGATACAAGCGTAGAACTCTGCATGCACTTCTGATATTCGCCCCTACTTGGACTTAATCAGCTCTACTAAAGGCATGTGTCCAACTGTAAATCTGCTGAGTTACTCAAATGGCTATAGTTTATAGCAGGGCTAGGCGAAAGATCTCACTGTCAGAGGGTGTCAGCCCTAGTTACGACTCCTGAGTCCGATAGGCTGAGGGCAGTAATTCCCTCAAAAGGCGCTGGCCTTGAGTCACCGAGGTTGAATAATAACAGCGGGTTCTTCCCAAGACTAACACCCATCATCTATGTTTACTTACGAAGAGCAGTGAAGAGAGGGGCTGAGATCAACGGTTTCTGAAACACATAGTGGTGGACTTTAGATATAAATGGCGTCTTGGAGCGAAGTTTAAACTGCTGCGTGGTGATTGGACTTCATGCTAGAAGAAGAGGGGAAATGAGCAGTGAAGACAGAGTGTGCCTTCCGATGACCCGCGTACAGTGCTGGTGTCAGTTTAGTCGCATTGGCCTTTGTCGGAGGCAGGAAGTCCCTAAGACGGCAACTATCAAATCCTAGTTTTGCCCTGGTTCCTCTGATGACTAGTGCCATCAGCCCAGTGTGACACTGGGCTTAATACATATTTAGCCTACAGCTGTATGGCATAGGGAGTAGATAATCAAAATGTTGGCATTCTTAGGGCTCCTGTGGACCTGTGAAGCTGTGGTGACTTCCTACCCCATTGCCAAATGGGAAGCACACCTAAAGGCTATCGATGCCACTCTCCCCAAACTAACAGCCGCTGACTCCAAGATCTGCTACTACGTCGACGTCTCTCAGACCTGCTACCAAAATGCGATGAGTAACCTCCTCGGCTTAACCGACTTGACAGGCTGGACTGCCACAGCCGCAGACTGCGCAAAGGTGCTCGAGAGACAGCGGATCTACTTGGAAGGTGTGGCTGCGCGTCTCTTCAGCCTGGCAATCATCTCAGCTGCAACAGCGGGAGTGACTGACTTCGAGCTGTTGACGCAGTCCTGGGTCCTGAGAGTGGGACACCACGCCTTGGTAACCGAACACTCGGCCTTCCTAGCGGTCATTAACGGCATTGTGGATTGGAAGACTGTGCATTGTGATGGTGGCAACTTGCTCTATGACACCTCCTCGCTCACAACCAGCTTAGTAGGGCCTGTGGACTGCGACATCCTGGAATGTGCCTACCCCACAGGGCCGGATTGCACCAACGCAAGCTGCAGTCTTGAAGATGGGGTGAAATGCGTTGCTGCTGATAAGGTAGCAAATGCTGCTTACTCAGCTTGCACCACCTTTCGTGTGGCTGATTGGTACAACTTCTGCAATAACGCTGCGTGTTCATTGCCAAGCGAGTGCTGCGTACTCTACTCCCCGTCCCTATGCTGCAAGAAGTAGAACTCTAGGTAAAAATTAGGAAGAACTAAATTGAAGGCAAACGAGTAGTTCCAAGTGACTTGAGAGGCCATAGGAAATTGGTCCAAGTAGCAATTTGCCTTCCAAGCTGGAACGCGAATACTGCACAGGGACTTAGTCCTTCCTCGAGTCTTAAAGGAATGAGACCCCTAGTTAACAACACTGCTATAGAGTATCCTAATAACAGTCAGACTTACTGCTAATGTGTCTGCTTCCTGCATTGCTATGTCAATTCCCTTATCGGTCTAGCCTCGATTTCCTCAGAAAGCAGACACCACAGAGCGACTGATGAAGTGTTTGTTCAAGGCATATTTCCCAGGAAAAGGGAATCTACGCAAATACAGCCACTAGTACCTGAGAAAGGACCTCCCCAGTTTCCAGCACTCACTTCCTCCTGACCACGAAATCATCATTTCCAGAAGTACCTGCAGGCCCTACACGTCTTTCCTGCCTCTCATTGCAGCCTTCAACACTACAGTATGCGGGAACCTGCAAATACTAACTCCAATATGGTGGAGGTTTCCGTGGCTTCCTGCCTTTCAAGGACTTTCCCTATGGGTAGATATTGGGGGAGTGTTGCTGAGGGCAAATGAGGGTTTAAAGGATTTCGACTTGGAAAAGGGATATCTCAGAAACCCACCCTGTACTCACACACTTGTCAGTGGGTCTAGTGTGCCCACTACACTCTCACATAACGACACAGACGCAGTAACGATCTCCAGAATTCGGTGAGCACTGAGTAGTGCCTCCTCATCGAGCCCCTCTACGACTGCTAGAAGTCGGCAACAAAGACCTAAGGTAGACTCAGAATAGTGTGTTAGATTATCAACAGACAGATTGTAGTTGTAATTGCGATCTTATTGAGCAAATGCTGAGGCCCTAGTACAGTCTAAGCCTATCGTTTGATATTACCCCTGCGAGTAGTTCTCTGGCATCTCAGGGAAAGCTATTGCTCAAGCAAGCGGGATTGAAGCGCAGTACTCGAGTCGCTGTTCTCCCAACTAGCCTAGTAAAATGTCCGACAAGCGGTCTTTGCTGGAGGCGCAAATCCAAAGTCTCAAGGACATCGTCAAGACGCTGGAAAACACTCACCCTGACGAAGTCGCAAAGAAGTGGCGCCTCAAAGTGTTCGAAGAAATGAGGCGAAACAAACAGCAGCAACTCGCCCACAGTCTCGAACTCCGCAGACTGCAAAGCCACTCAGAGGAATTGAGGACCAAGAGGTACCAAACTAATGTGACTCAGCTAGTGCAGGACAACGAAGCACTACAGCAGAGACTGGAAGTGGAGAGACAGCTAGCCAGCATCACTAAGAGAAAGAAGCGCTCCTGCTCACTTTCCCGCAGTATTTGCAGAGACAAATCGAGGCGATGGCGGAGATATCTGCCAAGCTCGATCGATACCAGCAGCGAATTGTCACCTGCCAGACTCAAATATGGGCAGTGAAGCGCCTCAGCAGTCGAGAAAG
>Ga0247837_1005056_pt1 | contig 20317 bp, 23 predicted proteins | sample LaCtaG_2_FD_187115 | JGI IMG/M metagenome (GOLD analysis project Ga0247837, IMG submission 187115) | Freshwater microbial communities from meromictic Lake La Cruz, Castile-La Mancha, Spain - LaCruzMarch2015_14.5m | ecosystem: Environmental > Aquatic > Freshwater > Lake | place: Spain: Castile-La...
TAATCTATGTTTATAGTATTTTTATAGATTGTTGTGCTGCTGTCTACTAATTCTTTAATATTAGTAATAGTATTACTAAAACTAACGTTATTATTTTTGTTACTAACAACACTATGTAATAAACTATTTAGCAAATAATAACATAATAACATACTAAAATACAAATATACATATATATATATATATATATAAAACTATTTGTATTTATAACTTTATTATAACTACAAATATGTTAGACTATTTAATAAATTTATATGATACTAATAAATTGCCAAATTTATTATTATATGGAAATAATTTGCTAGGAAAAAAAACTTTATTAGAACATTTATTATTATATATTTATAAAACATATGAAAATATAGAAAATAACACTTTAATATTAAACTGTTCTCTTGGAAAAGGCAATATTAAATTTATACGAGAAAATCTAAAATTTTTTGCAAATACAATAACACATAAAACAATAAGCACTTTTAAATCAATTGTTTTATTAAATGCTGATAAACTTACATTAGATGCACAATCCGCATTACGACGCTCTATAGAATTATGTGGTCATAGTAAATTTTTTATAATTACTGATAATAGAAATAAATTAATAAAACCTATTTTGTCTAGATTTAGTAATATTTTTTGCACTGAAACTAATATGGGTAAAATATATAAATCATTAACAAAAATAACGAATGTCAATAATCAATATAACAAGATTGTAGTTATTATAAAGGAACTTGATTCCAAATTCAATGATTTAGCATTGAAACAATTAAGTAATGAAATTATTGGCTATGAAAAAAATAAATTAGTCTTACACTATTGTATATTAATTTATAATAAAGGAATAAGCGCTAATAATTTAATTGATTATTTTAAGAATAACCATCCAGACAATTCAGAATATTATAAATTTATATTTTGCTATGATATTTATAAAAAAGAAATACGTATTGAATTATTTTTAATTTTTATAATTCTATATTATTATAAAATAAATAATAACTTTAACTTTAGTTTATTTAATACTAATTAACTAATATTTGGCTATTTAATATCAAAATTTAGTTTAATTTATTTTATAAAAATAAATGTTATTTTTATAAAATAAATGGACGATTATACTCTATTAAATATTATAGATAATAAAAATGAACTATGTGCACAATTAATGTATACATTAACCCCTTGTTTTATAGAAGGATTACGTTCAATTTTTAAGGAAGCATACAATGTGTGTATTGAAAACGATGAAGAAAGTAAGTACTTAATGACATTTCAAAACTTTTTAAATAACATTCCAAAATGGAGTTCAGAAATTGTAGAAAATGAGAAACAGCGTATTATTACATCAAGTGCTTGTAATTATCTTGAAGATCTAATATCTTGTGTATATATTAATAGATTAAAATCATTAACTACTTCTCGTGTTGGATTACAACAAAAAAAAATAAATATTGATATACCTGATTTAAATAAATTTATTCATAAAGCGTACATTAATATAGCAAGAAAAGTATATGTTAATATTTATTTATTTGAGAGAGATATTAAACCATTACAAATACAAAAAAATAATAGAGAGTTAGAAATATTAATAAAAGAGTGCATTTTAAATACAATTAGAGAAAGTATTCCTATCGAACAAATATTGCGAATGTATTTGGATGAAACACAAGAAACAGATGTTATTGTTGAGGAGAAAAAAGAGATTGTTCCAGATAAAGAAGAAATTGAAAAAAATAAAAAAGATAGTGAGAAAAAAGAGTTAGAAAAAATTAAACGCGAAACTCAAGAAACATTGAAGAAAGAAAGCAAACTTAACTTGGCTAAATCTATAATTAATGCTAACAAAGATTTAAATAGAGAAAATAGTGAATCATCTATAACTAATAGTACAATAAAAAGACAAAAAAATAAACAAACAAGTGCAAATATTGAACAACATTCTGATGATGAAAGTAATATTGATTATGCTAATAATTCTGCTAATAATTCTGCTATTAATTCTGCTAATAATTCTGCTAATAATTCTCCTAATAATTCTGATTATGAATCAGATACAGAGAATAATTATTTATTAAAAATAGACACAGTTAAAGATAGTATGGAAAAGTCCGAATTAAATATTGACTCTCTAGATGATCCTACAAAGTTGGATTTAGATATATTAGAATTAAAATCTAATATAAGCGAAGACGATGAGTTAGCTTTAGATATTCAAGAATTAAATTAAAGATTTAGTTAATTAGTTAATTAGTTAATAAAATTCGTTATATTAACGAAATTCATTTAGTATATTATAATAAATGAATTTTGTTATAATTCCACTGGTTGCTAGTATATTTTATATGATTTATAAAATAATAGATATGAAATATATATCAAAAGAAGAACTCACAGTAAAACCGATTGTAAAGGATGGACTAGTAGTATTTTTATGCGGTTTAGCGTCTGTTCTTGCTTTAGAACAATTAAATAATTTTGATATATTAGATAATCCAAAAACTGTGCTAAGTGCTTTTACAAATGCACCCGATTTTTAGGTTTAGGTTTACAATATTTAGGTTTATAAATATTTAGGTTTATAAATATGGAATATATTCCATACTAGCATTATCATATAATGTGACTCTAAATAAGTCAGAATATCCTTCTACATAAACTGTATCACCATTATATACACTATCGCATCCTATTTCAGATGTGCAACTTCTATTTTTAAAACTAATCGGTAGTTTTATCATATTATTTTTATCATTCATAGTATAATAATTCCATTTATCCCTACTTACAATTAGTGGACGCCCCATTAATGGCAATATTGTATCGTCTCTATTTACTCTTGTTAAAATTCCTAGTTGTCTGTAATTAGAATTAACTGATTGTGTGGGAATATTTATTGGTATTTTTATATTATTATAATTGTTAAACACTCTTTCATCTCGTAGTGGCGCATCATATGGATTTAGTAATACATCATTTTCTCTTTTGCATGAATTATTCATTAATGGTATTTGTAGTAATGTATTTTGATTACTATTAATGGGTAATAGTATGTTAAATTTGTAATAAGCAAAATATGCAAAATATGATATAGCTAATAGTGTTATAAAGATAAAAGCGGTTGAATAATCAATAACGATTCCTTGTTTTTTTCTATATACCATAGTATTTATATATATAAATAATTTATATATATAAATTATTTATAGTTTAAAATAATTATTCTTTTGTGACTAACTATTTTAGGTTATTACTTTTTTTCTTGTCTTCTATCATCTTATCTGGTAAAGATTTTAAAGATAACATTTCTCTACCGCAATCTGGTAAATGTGCTATTATATATTGATATGCAGGGTCTGGTTTATCGCCTTCATTTGCTGTAGCTGCACGTGCTTCATCTTCTATTGCTCTTCCTTTATTATCTGCTGACTTTTGTACTCTGCCTCCTAACGGCTCTTCATCTGAGTTGTCATAAGCAATGCCTCCTTGATATGTACTATTTCCTCCACTATATTGTTGTTGTTGCTGACGTTGTTGCTGACGTTGTTGTTGACGGTATTGCTGTCTGCGTTGTGTTCTATAGTTTTGCACTGAAACTGGTTCGTGATTTTCAATAATATAACTATTTTTAACGTAATTATCAATATTTAATAATTGAAAAATGCCAAGTGTAACAAATGTAATAAAATAGCTAGAAAGGTTAAAGAAACTATATAATAAAAATAAATAAATAAAATATAATATTAATAAATTATAGTTTTTATCAAGCAAATAATTATATAAACTATAATAATTATAGCAAACAGCTAATATAAAGCAATAAAAATAATAATTATTATTTTTAATTTTATTATTAATTTTTTGTATTTGCCTTAGCATATATAATATATTATATAATAGTACATAATATTATATAATGTAAAATTATGTAAAATTATGTAAAATTATGTAAAAATATGTACTATTATAGAATGTGCTAATTTATTCTTCTTTCGCTTCATGTTTATTAAACATGTTTGTTAGTTTACTTAAATCAAGTCCTCCTAATGCTGTCATTGCCTCATTTAGAGCGGGTGTCATAGATTTTAATTGCTTAATTAGGTCATTTTGTTGTCTGATTAAATCTTTTGTATCACTTGACATTGTTTGAATATTTTTTGAACCCATTATTTTTTCTAAATTATCGTATGCTTGTTCTGTTTCTGATGCTTTTCCTAATTGTTTCGTCATTTGTTCTTTGTTTGGCATATTGTATAGTCCGGGTGTTAGTGGGATTTTATTTTCATAGCCGCTTTTTGTAATTCCCTCCTCTAATGGATTTATAGAATCTAGTAATTTTTTAGCATCTTTCATATCGGAGTTAGTATCTGCTTTCTTTGCTATTGATGCCGCATCAATTTTTTTTTCTGGTTTATTTTCTGATTTACTTTCTGATTTACTTTCTGATTTCTCCATATTTTCAGCCCCTTCTTTAAATCCTAATACTCCTTTAAACATACTAACAATAATAGTTGCTAAAAAGGCACTTCCTAAAACTATTGTCATGTTTTTTGTAAAATTGTATGCCAGTGCTCCAACAACAAAGAACAATAATACCGCACTAAATTCATATAATACTATATGTCTGTACAATGATATAAACGCTATAGCAAATACGACATATAACGTTATTTTATTGGTAAAAAATTTATTGCTAAATATTTTTGCATTAAATAGCTTGTTTAATGTTGATGTTGCTATGTTAATATTTTTTTTCATTGTTTATATAATATTACAAAATAATAAATTTAAATAAAATACAAATTATAATATATTATGAATTAAATATAGTATTTTAAACAATAAATTAAATATTAATTACTTTTTGTAATTTACTAATCTTTGTTTCTAATAAAGACATTTCTTGTAATATTTCTTGAGTATCTAATTTTTCTTTTTTTTCTTCTAAACTATTTAAATAATCTAAAATTTTATGTAAAGCGCTATGTTGTTTTTCTTTTGATTTCAGCATAGATTCCAAACTCTGTCGTTTAAGTTCAAGTATTTTTTCTAATTCTGTTTTAATAGTTAAATCTTTGCATCGTGGATATAATTTTTTTAATTGACTATATTGATGAATGTATTCTTCCTCTTTTTCTATACTTTTTTTCAATAGTACATTAACCAGTCTATCTTTACTTGCAATATTACATCCTAAACTTGCCATAGTATTACTATAATTAAATATAAATATAGTTAACTATTTATATATTTACTATATTTACTATATTTACTATATTTACTATATTTGCTATAATTGCTAACTTATTGCTAACTTATTGCTAACTTATTGCATCTTTTTTATCATATCTTCTTTATGTCTTTCTTTCATACCTTCTTTATGTCTTTCTTTCATACCTTCTTTATGTCTTTCTTTCATACCTTCTGTATGTCCTTCTTTCATACCTTCTTTATGTCCTTCTTTCTTATTTTGCATCATACTTAAGCCTTCAACAACAAAATAATTCATTGATAATAATAGATTGGTAACAATAATAGATAAACCAAGTGATATTACCATATTTTTGGTAAGTAAGTATGTTATTCCGCTTATAAATATTAATGACACTAAAGCTGTAGATTGTTTATTCATAATATAACTTACAGCTAAAGCTAGTACAATTAAATATAACACATTAAGCGTTGTTTTTTTTGATATTCTAAACTTAAACATTTTATACTATATAATAATATAAAATGTTAAAATGTTAAAATGTTAAAATGTTAAAATGTTAAAATGTTAAAATGTTAAAATGTTAAAATATAATATATTTCAAAAAAATATAAATATTATACTATTATATAATATAGGATGAGTAAAAATACTATTGAACCATTATTACAAGAAGACCCTAATCGTTACGTTATGTTTCCAATTACAGATAAAGACATTTGGAGAATGTATAAAAAACAAGAAGATTTATTTTGGAGAGCAGAAGAAATTGATTTGAGCAAAGATAATAAAGATTGGGAGACGTTAACTGATGATGAAAAGCACTTTATTTCAATGATTTTGGCATTTTTTGCTGCAAGCGATGGTATTGTATTAGAAAATTTAGGTGTTCGTTTTATGAATGAAGTACAATTAAGTGAAGCACGAGCATTTTATGGACTTCAAATAGCTATGGAAAACATTCATTCTATTACATATTCAACACTAATTGATACATATATTAAAGATAAAGCACAAAAAGAAAAATTATTCAATGCTTTACATGAATATGATTGTATTAAGAAGAAAGGCGATTGGGCTATTAAATGGATTAATGATAAAAAATCCACTTTTGCCACACGTTTAGTTGCTTTTGCATGTGTTGAAGGCATATTCTTCTCCGGAGCATTTTGCGCTATTTATTGGTTAAAAAAGCGTGGTTTAATGCCTGGTCTAACTTTCTCTAATGAATTAATATCACGAGACGAAGCATTGCACACAGAATTTGCTGTATTATTACATAATAAATTAGAAAAACCATTAAAGAAACAGAAAATTCATGAAATTATTAGTGAAGCAGTGTCAATTGAATTAGAATTTATAAATGATGCTCTTCCGTGTAGATTAATTGGAATGAATCAAGTATTAATGAAACAATATATAGAATTTGTAGCAGATCGTCTAAGTTTACAATTAGGAGGTGACAAAATTTATGAGAGCAAAAATCCATTTGAGTGGATGGAAAATATAAGTATTGAGACCAAAACAAACTTTTTTGAAGACCGCGTTAGTGAATATTCTCTCACAACAAAAAATTCAAAATTAAATACTTTTGAATTCGGAGAAGAGTTCTAAATTCGGAGAAGACTCATAAATTCGAAGACGAGTCATAAATTTGGAGAAGACTTCTAAATTTGGAGACGAGTCATAAATTTGGAGACGAGTCATAAAAATGAGATGCGAAATTTGATTATTTGAATATAACTTAGTTAATGCGTATTTCAGATACAAAACTGAGAAGCAACACATAAAATAGCGTCATAATTATAAAAAATATTAAAGCAAATATAAACGTTACTATACCAATAATAAGAAGTATTAATGCGGGAATAAAAAAACCAAGAGACCAAGGAAGTAATGCGCCCAAAACCGATAAGCGAACACAACCAACCACTAAAAGAATTATTTGAATAGTAACTACTAGCCCAGAAGGAATAACAAAAACTAGTAAAAAACCCATAACTGCTAAAATAAATATGAGTTTATATGCACCCAACAGTAAAATTAAAGTATAATAAATTACAGTAAAAACTGATAATATTTTGGCAAAGAAATCATTAATAGTAATAAATACTAATTGACTATGTAGGACAAAATTTAATATTTTTTCCCGAAATATTGCAGAAAATTGTCTTATTAAATTAAATAACGCCATAAGATATTCATATATTGTATCTGCTACACCATTTAAAGTAGTAAAAAAATCACCTAAATTGTTTTTTATTTCATTGATTGGTTTTGTCATATCTGTGGCTAATTCAGCATTTAACATATCTAAACACTCTGTAAAATTATTTACTGTGTAACCAAAAACGTCTCCATTAGCTAGTTCAGGATTTATTATTGACGCAAATGGCATTAGTGTTGGATTACATTTATTTTTATCCCATTCTGCTTTATATGAACGTAGTGTTGATTTTATGAAAAAATAGGAAGCAATAAAAAATACAATAATAAAAATAATTATTGTCAACCAAATATCATTATTAAATAGTTCATAATAAGTAGCATTATCATTTATATTGTTTATTTTTTTTTCTATTGATATACTTGGATTTTGAAAATCTTCCATATTATATTAAAAATTATATATTATTAATATAAAAATAATAATATATTTAACATTATAATAATCTATTACCAAGGCAATCAATCATTAAGGCAATACTCTTAATTGACGTAATATGAATCCAGGAGCATCTCGGTTTAAAGCCTTTCCTATATCAACACTTGTTTGTAATAAATAAAAAATAATGGTCATAAAACCACCTATTTTAGAAACTGTATCAGCTACTGTTATAAATGTTTTATTAAGATTTGTGCTAAATACATTTACACGAGCACCAATATTTCCTACAATATCTAGTGATTCACCTTGTTGACTATTTAATCCTATTTGCAATGAATCTAATATTCCAATAAATATGTTTCCGCTTTCACTAAAACTTTCAAGAGCTGAATAAATAGGGTCTAAGAATACTGACATATATGATGTTTGTGTTTCTCTGGTGCATTCTTCAAATACAGTAGTTGGGTCATAACCCATTAAACTAGCAAAAGGCATTATTGCTGGATTACATTTATAAGCATTCCAAACTTTTTTAAATTGTGCTAATGAGGTAAGAACTGTTATAAATAATTGAATTAATGTAAAAATTAATACTATTAAAAAAGCATTACCAAGGTCTCCTAGTCCCATTAATTATTATAGTATATTAATAATATAATTATAGTAATAATACTCCAAATTTAATTATAAAACATAAATATATTAACATTGGCCACTAGCATTAGCAGCATTAGACAACAGTTGTCCAGTTGAATTATATAAATTACTAGCTTGATTTCCTAATCCACCCGACCTAACAATATTATTTATTGTTTTTTCTTTATTATTAGTACATACAGAACTAATATCTGTAAATGTTGTGTTATTAAAATCATTGGGATTATTATTATCATTAGTGCAACTAATAATATTCAATAAACCACTAGAACTCATATCATTCATGCAAGTATTACCTTCTATCAAATTAGTGCTTCCTAAATACAGCATTAATAATAGAGCTATTATTAATACATATATAACTAATTTATAATAAATATTTTTATAAATTTTAGATATCATATATATTATTTAATATAAATTTATATTAAATTTAATATATAAAAGTTAATTATATATTAAACTAAGATGACTAGTTCTAATATTTTAAATTCACAACAAAAACTTGATTTAGCATCAATGATAAAAGCTAATTCTACAACAGACTGCACAGAAGAAATCAGAGAAAAGAGGCAAAGCATTGCTATAAAAACTGATGTTGCTCATCTAGTTTTTTTAAAGAACAAATATGAGAGATTGCGGAAATCAAATCCAAATGAGTTTGATGCTATTTGTATAAAGCAATGTGCTTTCTTATTTAACAATTATACTGAATTATATAATAAAATTAAAAATGATAATTTAGATTTAAAAATATTAGAGAGATTTCTAAATATATTAAAAAAAATAGAAGACGGTGAATTAGACCAACACGAAGGTTCGTATTTAGTTGGGAAGCATTTAAAAGAAATGTATGTTGACAGTGCTTTAAAAACTAAGGCAAAAATTGATGCTCAAGATCGTAATAGAAAAATTAAGAATAAACCACCACAAGCTAGTGTAAAACATATTAGCTATAAAGACTTTAAATTATTAAAAGGTCAATAAACTAAATAATAAAATATTTTTAATAATATATAATATTTTTAATAATATATAATATTAAAAATATGAAAAATAACAATAGCAATAATTTTACTTTTATTGGATATGCTTTATTAAGCATATTAATAATATTTATTTTCTCTCTTAGTTTTAAATATAAATTTAAAACTGCTCAAAATTTTTCTTTTAGATCGTTAACAAATCAAAATTCTAATGCTACTAATGTAAAAGAAGGTTTTAGTTTTAATAATACTGAAAGCAAAGTAACAAATAATGCATCAAAAGTGGAAACAGAGTCACTTTTCAAAATTATTGATAATAAACTGAAAGGATTAATGCAAGAATTAGGAGGCGAAGAAGGTAATGCTGACACTAAAAAATTACTAACTTCTACTAAAAAAATATGTGATTTAGAATGTGCTAAATGTATGACAAGCATGATTAGTGAACAGAAATCTCTCAAAACAATAGATTTAGAAAATATAATGAATGATGAAACAAATGAAAACTGTTTAAAATGTAGAAAATATACGGAACTGTCTAAATCAATTGAGAGTATTATTAATAATTTATAAATACTTTATATTTACATACAAAAAAGCATTATAATATTATAATATTTTAATATTATAATATTTTTATATTTTAATATTATAATTTAGCTATGAATATACTTGTAAGTAATCCAGATAGAAAAGAACGAAGTGAGCTTGCCTATACAAAAAATAATGATCGAGAAAAACAAGAAAAACCAAAAAATTATGAAGCCAATAGCTCTATTGCTATATTAGATAGCTATAGCGCATATTTACCTAGACTTGCTTTTCTATTTTTGTTATTTACGGTTATAACATCTGGATTTATTACTGAACTATTAAGTTGTCAAATTAGATATGTATTAACATATAATATATATGCACGTCATTTTTTGGCAATATTAATGATATTTATTTTTATAATGGGTCTTGGTGGGTGGAGTATAAATGCTGAATTAGATGCTATGGCTACTAATGACTGGACTAGTGGAAATGTAATAGAAACAATAATTATGTCGTTCGTTATTTATATAACGTTTTTAATTAGCAGTAAAAGTCAGCTTGTTCCAAATTTAATATTTTTTGGATTATTATTGCTATTATATTTAATTAATACACAGCGTAATTTTTGGAAAGCTCGGAATATGATTAGTGTAAATACAAATGCTATGATGTTATATAGTACCTATATATTAGGTGCTTCTTCTATTGTAACACTGTTTTATGGGTTTATAAATTATATATATTATCAAAAAAGTCAATATGGAGATGACTTTAGTTGGTTTTATTTTATTCTTGGAGGACAAAAATGCGCTAGTTTAGAAAATGAAGGTTATGGCGGAAAAAAGACAAGGCATAAAAAACACTAAAACATTAAAATACTAAAACATTAAAATACTAAAACACTAAATTTTATATTTACATTTTACAATTACATTTTATAATATAGCTGGAGGATTTTTATATACATAGCGGTCTTTAAATTCGCAATTTTCAACTGCTTTTTCTGTATATTGTTTACCGCCCCAATTAGGATCCATTGGATTTACGCTTTTATTTTCAGTGCTGTTAAACATTTTATCAATTGGATTATCTAATCCAATATCTTGATTTTGTACATCTATTCCGTGATAACTATTTTTATTAAATTCTGGGTTATTATCTTTTGTAGCATCTAAAATTTTATTTTCTTCAATATAATGTTCAGAATCTTTCGTTAACGGGTCTTTGTTAATAGAAGGTAACCCTCCTTGATTTTCAAAAATAGATGGTTTTACTTGAATTAGTTCGTTATTTTGAGCATCAGTACTATATTGTAAATATAACACAGGACAGCTTATATTTTGACTATTTTGCCATTCTATAAATTCACTATAGTCTTCTAAACTTTTAAATTGAATTGGATTTACACCGGGAACAACTGCCAAATTAGAATTATATAAATAATAGGCTCCGTCTTTTTCAATTAACATATTGGGACATCTCTTTTTAGAACTTAAACCAGATGAATCACTATTATTTTCCATAGTCTCGTAATATTTATATGAATTTATATAATAATATAACCCTAACAGTGTAAAACAACCTATTAATAATAGCTTTCCAGACTCATAATTTATTTTAAATGTCATACTTAATATAATATATAATATATTATAATATAATATAATATAATATAATATGTTGGTAAAAGTATTGCAAAATAATGTAAATAATGATGAAATAAATAAACTAATCAAAACTAATACACTATTTGTAGGTGTTTTTAGCAAGAATTGTCATTATTGTGTAAGCATGAAACCAGAATGGGTAAAGTTTAAAAAACTGGCAATGTCTAATTATTCAAATTTACAAGGCTTAATTTTAGAAATAGACTCGTCTATTATATCATCACTAACCAATTCATTAATAACCAATAATGTTAATGGATTTCCTAGTTTATTTATTATTAAAAACAACAAAATTATTAAATATAGTAATGAGAGAACTGCGTTTGAATTTATGAAGTTCTTTAAGTTACATTTGAATAAATCTTTAGAAACTAATTTAAAGAAACCGAAACATGCAAAGAGAACACATAAAATCAAAAAAAATAATGTATATAATCCTAAATTTTTAAGAAAAAACTTTACTAAAACTTTTAAGAAAAAGTAAGAATAACATTATGTTCTTAAATTTGGATTTATACAAACTGCCATTGTTGGAAATATATCTCCTGACATGCAATTGTCTTTAGATAATACTTTGGCACAATATCTTGAGTTATTTATTTTACCAATGTAACAATAACCATGTTGTTGTGACTCACTTTGGACTGGTTCTGGTTCTCTGCTTTCTTTTTTAATTATTAATTTTTTTATGTCATCTGATACACTTTGAACTCTATTTTCTACTTTTCTATCTTCTTTCAAGATAGTTGAATCAATTGCGTCATTTGTTTCTGTTTCTTCTTCTGTTTCTTCTTTTGTTTGCGCTTGTGATTCTAGTGGTTTGGTAGTTGGATTATTAATTTGTTTTTGTGGTTTTACATCTATTGTTTTATCTTTTTTAATATTTGATTGTAAATAATCAATTGCCGATGTAGTATTTGTTGTTACAAATACTAATGTATTATTAAATAAGTCGGTAATAAATTTTAAAAATATTTGCAAAAAGTTTGAAGATTCGTTTACTATTGTTTGTGTTCCTTGTGATGTATGTTTTAATGTTGTTTTTGCTGTTTCACCTGTAAAATAAGCAATTATATAAGTAAATGGAGCTAACAATGATGCAACAATGTCTGTTCCTTGCGCTAAATATGTAAATATATTAAACCCTAAAAATGCTAATAATAAAATAAAAGCTACCCAAAATAATATTTTTTTGAAGAAACCACTACTTGAGCCTGTATCTTCATAACCATAACCATAACCATAATCATTATTATTATTATCATAATTTGAAGTAGAATTATAGTTAATATTAGAATCACTATTATATAGTGCTTTAGAGTTTATTTTGGAACCGATGTCTTTAATTGGTGTATTTACATATTTATTAAAATTATTATTTATATTTGAACCTACATTTTTTAGTGGCGAACTTACCATTTTTTCTAATCTATTGTTTATAGTTGAACTATAATTATTCATTATATATAATATAATACATAAAATAATATAATACATAAAATAATATTATATTATATAAAATAATATAATATTATATAAAATAATATATATGATAAAATTAACTACTACTACTAGAACTAGAAGTAGTAAGGGTTATAAAAATAGTAAGGGTTATAAAAAAACACTTAAAATTAATTCTTATACTCCAGCAATTAATAACAAATTAATTATTCATTCACTAAAAACATTAAAACCACGAACTCTTAAATTTTGCGATGATTTACTTACAATAAATATTAAAATAAATAATAAATATGTATGTAAAAATTATAATGATAATGAAGTAAAAAAAATATTATTGTATAATTTGAGAGCCACTAAACATTTAGATGTTTCAAGATTTATTCCGCCTATCCAACTATTGTCTAATTGTTGGTTTAATACAATGTATGTAACCTTTTTTTTTAGTGATAAAGGAAGAAAATTTTTCAGATTTTTTAGAGAGCTAATGATTATTGGAAAAAAAGTAGACAATACTCCAATATCAAATACTATTGCAAAATTATTTTTTATATTGAATTTGTTTATTGAAGCATCTTACAATCAAACATCAAAATCACATTCATTTTATAATAAACTAAATAGTTTATCCAATAAAATGAACACAAATTATTTTATTTACCATATTTATAAAATATTAAAGAGAGACGCAAAGTCCATTAATCCAGATATATTAATTACTAATAATAGTAAAATGTATGATGTACCAAATATTAATGATGCAGGCAATCCTCTTAGTTATTACGAAGAAATATTAAAATATTTAAACTACAATACGTTAAAATTTATGAAGCATAAATTTATAAATAAAAATGAAATTACTTTATTAATTCAAAATAATTTTAATAATTTGTCTCTTAATAATATTCCAGATATACTTATTTTTGAAGATTTTGAAAGTGGGACTATTTTTGAAACAAAATATACCTTTAGTGATGTAAATAAACAAAATTACAATTATATATTAGATTCAATAATATTAACAAATAAAGAGCATTTTAACCCAAAAGAAAATAGTCATTTTGTAAGTGTATTAACTATTAATAAAAAAAGTTATAAATATGATGGCAGCAGCACCTCTAGATTAGAACCATTTAACTGGACAAAGTTAATAAATAGTAATAAAGATTGGTATTTTAAGGAAAATCCAAAATATGAACCCGAAGTATATAATTTTACAAGAGGATACAAAATTTTATTTTATTATAGAACATAATAAAAGCATTAAAAGGTATTTAATAGTTCTATTTTTTCTATTGTTTTTTCCATATTTGTTTTATTTAAATTTGTAAATAAATAATCGGTTTTTGGAGAGATTTCATTCTTTTTAATTTCTTTATAAATACTATCTATTTTTGATACAATTGCTTCTATTTTTTCAGGATATGTTATAATTGCAATATTTGTAGCATTATGTTCTATTAATAATGCAAAAGCAAAATATATTATATATTTTCTCTTTTTTTTAACACTATTATTATATTTTATAACAAATAAATCCAATAGACTTGTTAATATTTTATATTTAATTTCATTATTAATTGAAGAACTTCGTGTTTCAATATTAATATTATATGTTCTATTAGTAATTGATGAATTACCATAATATAGTAAAATATCCCATATTATCCATATAATGTCATGAGTACTTCCTTTTGGTGCAAAACTCCTATTTTCACAAGCGCATTTTTTCTTCTTTTTTTTACAAATATTTTCATATTCTATAATCCATTCAAACCAATAATATACATTAATTATATTTTTATTTATCAAATTATATACTAATTCATTTATAGGAATTATTAATTCTTTTGGGTCATCTTCTTTTATTACATATTCTATATAACTTACATTAGGTGCTTTAAATCGTTCGCTCATAGATGTTATATCGAAAGACTCATGTTTATCTAGTTTTATATCGCATATAACATTTTTCTTTAATGAATAACATAATACACATATTATTTCGCAAAATAATTTTCTTATTTTCTCATTATTTCGTAATACTAATATATTTTGACCATAACCATTATTTATTATTGTTTCAAAATTGTTATAACGCATATTTAAATATAATGCCAATTTAGGATTACCATTATGTATATATTTATATACATAATATAGTATTATATCCCATAATTCTAAATAGTGTCCACTACATATAAACTCAGCACTCCAATAACATGCACTTTCTATTTTTTCATCAAATAAACTTTTAATCAACTCATAACGTGCTTTTGATTTTTGAAATTTTGAAAATGTAATATTTTTAAAAGAGCTACGTGCATCATTTATCAAGGAATTGTCTAATAAGGATTTTTCTATTACGCCTTTTTCCATAGCACTTTAATTAAAGCATATGTTATTTTTTTACAAAAAAAACATAATAGTTTATTGTTTTTATTGTTTTTATTGTTTTTATTGTTATTATTAATATAATAATATATTATATTACTATATTAATATTATGAATTCTATAATAGAAACACTCTATAAAATTACTAATAAATCCTACAAAGATTTAATAAACTTAAATAGAGATTTAATAAACTTAAGTTTATTGCATAAAGTGTTTTTGTTTTTTTTAATAATATTTTTTATACTTATGCTAAACAATAATACTCGTAATAGGCTTTATGAAAATTATGAAGATATGACATCTGGAAACAAATTTGAAAGCAAATATGATGATGCTATTTATGATGCTTTTTATGCAAAATATTATGACTATTTACATAGTAATAAAGAATGTAATATTGAACAGTTAAAAATAATAATAAGTTTTGCTAAAAACAATAAATTTGTAAAATTATTAGATATAGGTTGTGGAACAGGATATCATGTGTATATGCTTGACAAAATGAAATATGAAGTAACTGGTTTAGATAAATCAGAAGCCATGATTAGTCAAGCAAAATTAAATTATTCTAATTGTGAATTTATTAACGGAGACTTTTTACAAAATAATTTGTTTGATTACAATAGTTTTACACATTTAATATGTTTAAATAAAACATTTTACAGTTTTAAAGATAAAGAACTGTTTTTCGAAAAAAGTAATTTATTATTAAATGCAGATGGAGTAATTATAATACACATAGTAAATAGAGACAATTTTAAACCATTTGTAATATCGCAAAATGACAAATCAGTATTATATAATAGCGAAAATGAGACTACTAATAAAAAACCACAAATCAGTGTTATTAAAATTAATGACTCATTAGAATATATTTCAGAGTATCAAGTATTAGACAATAAAAAGGCGACTAGTACTATGACCAATAGTGCGACTAATAATGATGAAGATGCTAGCATTAATAATACTATTAATGCTATAGAAAAACCTCCTTTTTCTTGTTATAATGAAAAATTTACTAATTTACAAACTAATGCTGTGCGAAAACAGGTAATTAACTTATATATTCCTAGTGTTGATGAAATAATAGTAATCGCTAAGGCTAAGGGTTTTAGTGTTAAAGACAAAAAACCATTGAAAACATGTGGCACAAACACCGAATTTTTATTAATATTAAAAAAGACGTTATAAAATGTTATAAAATGTTATGCGACGTTATAAAATGTTATAAAATGTTATAAAATATTAATATAAATAATATTATGGAATAACTGAACTATCATAGGCAACGTTATATATTCTAACAGAACCGTTCCCAGTATATGGAACTCCTAATACCAATTTAGTTGCATCACTTGTAATGCATAGAGTATTTACAAAACCCAATCTATCTGTTGTATTTTGTCCTGCTATAGAAAATATCAAATCCCAATCATCAGCGGCACTATTATATCCATAACCATAAACAGCACCTCTTAAAGAATTAAAACGGAATGCACCAATAGCAATAATATTACCAGTATTAGAAATAGATACTGCTGAACCAAAAAAACTTAACGCAGCTGGTCCTAATAGGTCTCTTCCTATTTTAGTCCAAGAATTACTTATAAATCTATATACCTTAACTGCACCTTGTCGGTTTAAAGAACCTGTAAAAAATTCTACACCTATTATAATAGTAGTTCCGTCTTGCGATATTTTAACATTTGCAGAAAGTAATGAATTATGAGTAAATAGTATTTGTGGTAATGGAAATTCAGACCAAGTATTTGCCGAAGATTCAATGTAAGTTTTAGCGCCATATTGAATACTAGAAACTAATATATTTCCATTATTTGATAACGATATAGACTTGCCCAATTCTGCTGCACCAGAAATAAATGAAGTTAACATCCAAACATTATTAGTCTGTTTATATATATTGATATTCCAATTAGAAAAAATAGCACATACATTACCAGTATAGTTGAATGAAATACTACTTCCCCATTTTGCATCCAATATGGTAGGAGCAGGACCTGTAGCGTTATACCGTAAAGCTAATATTGAATTAACCCAACTATCTCTACTCCACAATTGTGTACTAACATTATATTGATATACTTCTACAAGACCGCCATTTGGAAAAAACCGTGTACTACTATCATTACCGATTCCTATATAATTACCATTTCCCGATACAGCTAGTGTCCTTCCCCATCCTACTTCACTAAGTGTTTCAAATGGAAAACCATGCGTTTCATTAAAACTTGTTGTTATAGTTTTTTCATTATTCCAAGTTGCATTAGAAGTATTATATCTATATATTCTTATATAAGGACTGTTACCTATATTACTATTTGTAACACAAATAACATTTCCATCTTTGGAAATTTCTAAAGTACTACCAAACTGGGTGTCTGGAAATGTTGTATCAAGATTAGGTGTTACAAGTTCTAATGTTGCTTGTGCTAATGATAGTGATATTAAGGTTACTGGATTAGATGGACTTGATGCTATAGAAGCTCCTACACTATTTATTGCTTGAACTGTAAAAGTGTAAGTTGTGCCATTAGTTAATCCACTAAATATTGTTGTAGTTAGTGTTCCTGATACATCTCTAATTATATTATTATTACTTCTTACTCTATACATTATTATAGAAGACCCACCATTGCTTGATGGAATATTCCACGATACATTAGCCTCAGCATTACCTGCTGTTGCTGAAACTGATGTTGGTGCTCATGGCACAGAAAATGGCATTATTGAATTAGATGGGCTTGATGCTATAGAAGCTCCAGCAACATTTATTGCTTGAACTGTAAAAGTGTAAGTTATGCCATTAGTCAATCCAGTAAATATTGTTGTAGTTAATGAACCATTCGCTACATGAGTAAAACCTTCGCTACATGTTAATATATAACTTGTTATAACAGAACCACCATTTTTTTCTGGAGCCTTCCAAGTTACTCTTGCTTGACTATTACCTGGCTCATTTGCAGATACATCTGTTGGTGCAAAAGGCACTGAAATAGGAATTGCAGATGCTACACCTTGTGTTGATAATTTAAGTATATGTGTTTTTGAACTACTTGTTTCGAACCTTAAAGGTTTTCCTACACTTAATAAGTTTCCTTTGAATCGACGCATTAATTATAATATTATAGAATATTATACTAAAATTAATATTAATTTTTATTTATAAATTAAAATAATTTCATGCCCATTTTTGATATTTTATCAATAAAATATATTGTTTTTTTTTGATTACTAACTGTTTTTTCAACTTGTTTAGGTGTTGGTATTGGTATCGGCAATGTAACTGATTCTATAATCTCATTTAACACTTCTTTAATAATAATTTCTGGAGTGTGTTGCCTAAATGGTGTTTCTTGGACGGGCTCTATTACAACTTCTGGTGTAACTTCTGGTGTAACTTCTTGAACAACTTCTGGCGCAACTTCTGGTACAACTTCTGGTGTAACTTCTTGAGTTGGTTCTATTACAACTTCTGGTGTTGGTTCTGTTAAAACTTCTTGAGTTGGTTCTATTACAACTTCTGGTGTAACTTCTGGTGTAACTTCTTGTGTAACTTCTGGCACAACTTCTGGTGTGGGTTCTGTTAAAACTTCCGGTGTAACTTCTTGAACGGGTTTAATTAAAACTTCTGGTGCAACTTCTGGTATGGGTTCTGTTAAAACTTCTGGCACAACTTCTGCTACAACTTCTGGTGCAACTTCTGTTAAAACTTCTGCCGTGGGTTCTGTTAAAACTTCTGGTGCAACTTCTGGTACAACTTCTGCTACAACTTCTGGTACAACTTCTGGTGTGGGTTCTGTTAAAACTTCTTGTGTAACTTCTTGAACGGGTTTAATTAAAACTTCTGGTGCAACTTCTGGTATGGGTTCTGTTAAAACTTCTGGCACAACTTCTGCCGTGGGTTCTGTTAAAACTTCTGGTGCAACTTCTGTTAAAGCTTCTGGTACAACTTCTGCCGTGGGTTCTGTTAAAACTTCTGGTACAACTTCTGGTGCAACTTCTGGTACAACTTCTGGTGTGGGTTCTGTTAAAACTTCCGGTGTAACTTCTTGAACGGGTTCAATTAAAACTTCTGGCGCAACTTCTGTTAAAGCTTCTGGTACAACTTCTGCCGTGGGTTCTGTTAAAACTTCTGGTACAACTTCTGGTGCAACTTCTGGTACAACTTCTGGTGTGGGTTCTGTTAAAACTTCCGGTACAACTTCTGGCGCAACTTCTGGCACAACTTCTGGCACAACTTCTGGTGTGGGTTCTATTAAAACTTCTGGCACAACTTCTTGAACGGGTTCAATTAAAACTTCTGGCACAACTTCTTGAACGGGTTCAATTAAAACTTCTGGTGTAACTTCTTGAACGGGTTCAATTAAAACTTCTGGTGCAACTTCTGGCGCAACTTCTGGCGCAACTTCTGGTGTAACTTCTGGCGCAACTTCTGGTAGAACTTCTGGCGCAACTTCTGGTGTAACTTCAGGAACAACTTCTGGTGTGGGTTCTTGAACAACTTCTGGCGCAACTTCTGGCGCAACTTCTGACGCAACTTCTGGGGTTGGTTCTGGCGCAACTTCTTGAACAACTTCAGGAACAACTTCAGGAACAACTTCAGGAACAACTTCAGGAACAACTTCTTGAACAACTTCAGGAACAACTTCTTGAATAACTTCAGGAACAACTTCAGGAACAACTTCAGGAACAACTTCAGGAACAACTTCAGGAACAACTTCAGGAACAACTTCAGGAACAACTTCAGGAACAACTTCTTGAACAACT
>Ga0247837_1005060_pt1 | contig 20307 bp, 13 predicted proteins | sample LaCtaG_2_FD_187115 | JGI IMG/M metagenome (GOLD analysis project Ga0247837, IMG submission 187115) | Freshwater microbial communities from meromictic Lake La Cruz, Castile-La Mancha, Spain - LaCruzMarch2015_14.5m | ecosystem: Environmental > Aquatic > Freshwater > Lake | place: Spain: Castile-La...
CACGCCACAAAAGATGGAGCAAGAGATCGACGAGGCGGTCGCGACGCTGGACGCGCGGAAGGACGAGCTGCTGAAGCTGAAGCGGGATTTCGCGGGGAGACTCAGGGCGACGTACGCGGAGCCGAAATTCGAGGGCGCGAACTGGCTCGACGACCGGCGGAAGACGATTAGGAAGAAGTGATTGTGTAATAAAAAAATGTGCCCAGAAATCAGTGTGTGCACAGCCGGGGTTGCTGAAGACGGGGCGCAATTTCCTTGAAACACACAGTGAAATGCAGTGATTGCTGTTCTAACGAGAGATATGGATAGGAAATACACTCGCTGTGAATAGACAACCCACGCAGACCAGAACCCCGAGTTTATTTCACCCAAAACATGGGTTGTGCACAGAATTATAAGTTGTACACAGGAGCTTACACACAATTCAGTCATCGTCGTCCCCGTCGCCAATCGCCTCACGCCGTGCAGCAGCGGTAGCGGCAGCAGCAGCAGGCGAGGGCCATTCGTAAAGCGTGTCCAGAGCCCTTGCTGCTTCGATGATTTCGATGATCTTGTTCATATCACCCTTGCGTTTGTTGAAAAGCTCGTAAACAATCATTCGCCCGCGGCCACGAGCACTGTTGTACCCAATCCAGTTGTTGATCACATGATTTACATACGTCTCGCCTTTGTCCGAATCAAGAGTGAGCAGACAATAGTATCGTCCTTCATCCACTGCATTTTGCATCTTCAGAACCTGAAAGGAGCCGCTCAGACTATATCGTTCAGTGGTAGTAACGTATTGGTTGAACCCTTCCGGATCAAACATGGGACCTCCGTAAACCATGCAGAACCATTTCCTTGGAGTTGGCTTTCTTTGAGTGGTGTAATTGGCTGTGCTCGAGGTCGGAGGCATTGGCTGAGAAGCAATTGCTTGTGCTGCAGAACGTCCAGATGTTGCTGAAGTGCTTGCCTGCAAAGACACAGCCGGCTGCACTGGCACTGGACTCAATTCCGTTTGGGTAGGGATGACAGTGGATGCACGAGGTTGCTCTTGAATGAGTCTTGCATACTTGGCTGCAAGTTCGTCCTTTTCTCCAAGCAGTCGTTCAGCTCTCCTTTCTTGCTCCCATGCAATACGGTCTGCCTTGTACTTCTCTTCCAATAGCTTGCGTTGAAGTTCCGCCTCCTTGCGCTCTGCCTCTGCCTTCACCGCTTGGATACCCTTTTCCTCATTTTCTTTGGCAGCCGCAATAATCAGTTTAACTCGTTCGTCGGAAGCAGCAACAGTTACGTCCTCTCGAGAACCAGCCATTTCTGCTCGTTCTTTAGCAATCTTAAGAGCCATTTCCTCCTTTGCAGCCTTCACGGCCATTTCCTCTCGCTCCTTAGACATCCTGAGAATTCTTTCTTCGGACATGGCACTCTGTTGCTGCATCATAGATGCCATCCTTTCAAAGGTCGCCTCCAATCTCATCGATGATTGCTGACTCATCTTTATCATAGAGTCCGTGAGGATCTGGGCCATTCTTTCGGATGCCTTGGACTCGATCCGATGCTGTCTTGGATACAAAGGCAGAGACTCTTGCTGGAGCATTGACGAGCTTGGAGCGTTGATGGGAATCTGGATGGCCACAGAGCGCTGGTAGTTGACTGGATTCTGAACCTGGATAGAACGTGAAAACTGGTGGTTGTTTGGAATCTGGATGGTCGAGTAGACAGGGTTGGCGCTGAGGGCTTGCATACGTTGTGCTTGAGGAGCTTCCTCGTCATTTGAGTAGTACTCTTGGGGCGGCGCTGTTGCTTGAGGAGGTGCTTGCTCGATGATTCCACCGCTTGCTTCGTCCTGAAATAAAAGACGTGATTAGCGTATGGAATAGAATATGCAATATAAAAAGGAAGTGTACACACCTGTGCAACAACTGTATCATTCATTTCGTCGTCCACAGGGCCAATGCCATTTATTGCTTGCTCCTTATTATTTTCAGCCCATATGATAAGACGAAGAAACTTTCTATACACACTGTCTGATGCAGCATTTCTCAGCACATATTCGAGAAGGCCTTTATCCCCTGCTTCAGCTTGGAGAAGCCCTGTCATTGCCATGGTGTTTAGAGATTTGGTAAAGTCGCATTGAATAGTGGCCAATGTTTTTAATGTCCCAAACATATCCATGCATGGAGATTCTCTGGCAGTGTTTGGAAATCGAAAGGGAATTATGAGGGAAAACAAATGTGGATGCTTCTGTTTGATAATAGAGTTCACATAGTTGCTCCCATAATTGCTGGATGCATCCTTTCCTGAAACCAAGTTGATAACATTGGATATGCTGAAAACTGGAAGGTGACCTTTGTTGCCAATCCTTACTTTATCGCCAGAAACGATGAATCGAATAGTATGAGACACCAACTCCATTGCTTCAAGTGCCAGCAAAGCAGGTTAGGTTTCTTCCAGAAGTTTGGAAAGTTATAATCACGTTTTGGCTGTTTCATGTAACTGGCAGAGACAGTGTCATGTTACTGATTTACTAATTCCATATCTTTGAATTCAGTGTCACGTTACTGATTTACTAATTCCAAATCTTTGAATTCAGTGTCACGTTACTGATTTACTAATTCCATATCTTTGAATTCAGTGTCACGTTACTGGATCCAAATTTGATCAAATTTACCAAAATAGGAATATATAAATGGATTGCGCGCTCCCAGTTATAATAACATACCCCCAGAAACCTTACAAATGAATCCCGACGACCTGCAGTCCGACTGCTGCGGCGCGCGCTTCATGCTGAACGATATTTACGACGCGATGAACGGAAGGTTCGACTACGATGGCGATGAGCTCCGGCGCAAGTACCAGGGCGCGCATTTTCTTTGTGGGTGTTTCATCCCCAAGTGCGTGGAAAAGTTCCTCAAGCGCCGCAAGGTCAATACGCAGTTCACCGCCGTTGAATCCCTGGACTTAGCAGTTACCAATATGAGCGGCAAGGAGATGAGCAAGAAGGTGCTGGACGCTGTTTTCGACGGGTTTGAAAAGGCCCGGCAGGAGTTTGAGATCACCAGCGCGGTGCTGATGCCAAAGATTACCGCCCGCCTGAAGACCAACAGGAAGTTCAAATCGCTGCTGCAGTCTGTGAAGATCGAGCAAGAGCACTACCTGCGCTCGAAAAAGCTCCGCAACATCGACGAAGAATCGATGCTCTCTGCCCTGGTGCTCACCGCCAGCAACCTCGCCGAAGAGCTTAGCCGGCTTGGCCAAAAACCGGCCGACCTCGCGGACAAGCTCCGGGGCGCGCACGGCGGGATTCAGTACTGCATCGATGTGCCGCAGTCGCTGATGCGCGACGGGTGGGGCACGGTTGCTTAATAAAGTTTGTTTGCAATGAAACGTGTCTCTCTATAAATTGGCCCAACTGCCTGGAAAATGCTCATATCCCACCCGTTCCAAACATTTTCTCTAGCATTACTCGAGGTAACCACATTCGCAATCTTTATCGACCGCTGGGCCCATCGCCCGCCGAACACGATCAGCCAGTACCTGTACGAAGACTCCATCTACAGGCGACTGTTCACCCTCTACACACTGCTGCACATTGCCGTGCTCTACCTAAGCACCACTCGTCCGTACCAGCACTGCGCCCTGCTCGTCACCGCCGCCGGCTGGATCTGGCTTGTTGTCTGCACCAACCACGGCTCGCGTCCGCTGCACATCGCCGGCGCGGTGGTCTACATGGTCGGCGTCTTCGCGTTTGCCTGCATGCACAGCCTAGAGTACGAGTCGCCGTCTCTGCGCCTTCTGATTCAAGTACTCACCGCCCTCAGCATCGGCCTCGCGTGCGTGTTCGCCTACTACGAGTCCCACCGCTCGCACGTCACCTACATTGTTGAGCACTCGCTATTTGTTATGTGCCAATTGATGTACGCGTTTTTTGTTCATTGGATACCCTCTATATATGAGTCTGACACAACGCCATTCGAGACTCCAGCATCATGTCATGCCTCGACTTCATCTTCGACGACAAGCGGGTCGCCATAGTCTGCCTCATGATCTGGCTCGGGATCGTGCTGTGCGCGTTCGCAGGCATCGATTTATTTCACGCGGACTTCATGCACTTTGGGCCGTCGAAAAACACCAAGCTCATGACCATGACGATCGACACGTGGAACGAGTGGTGCCTCGTCGCCATCGCGAGCTTCGCCAGCACGTGTGTGAACGACTTCACGGGCGACTCCATCGTGCCGTGGATCCAGAACACGATCCAGGACCACAAGACGCGGTACCTGCCGTACTCGAAGGCGACGTGCTTCACGATCGTGCAGTTATGGGCCATCTACTGCAACATCATGAGCATTTTCAGCGTGTCGCTGCTGATGTCGCAGATAGACTTTCTGCTCATACGCTTGGTCGCCGACCTCATCGTCAACACCTTCACCACGTTCAAGTTCCTGCGGGCCAAAGAGGTCAATAGGCGCCTGTACGAGCTCGAAGGCCGCGCGACGTTCCTACAGAGCCACGGCCCGCACGCCAACATGCAGCCGGACATGGCCGCGGTGAACCACATGATGTCCGACGTGATGGACAGTCCGCTGGAGGGCGAGGACGCGTCGTATCCGCTCAAGGGGCGAGAAAGTAGTAAAAAATAAGCCATTCAAATCATGTAGCTGTCGTTCACGCACTCGTCCTCAAAAAAAATATCCACCAGCTGACTCTCGATGTCGTCCAGCTCCGTGACGAGCACGCAGTCCTGTCGCTTTTTGTGCACGCACCGAACGCAGCACTTGATCGTGTACACGGAGAGGTTCGACAGCGGGATGTTCCAGTCGTTGTGCACGGTCAATACAGTCGTCTCGTCGACGTGGATCACCGCGTACTCGAAGTTGGAGGACGGAAAGGTGTGGTCGGTCTGGATGCAGACGCTGGATGCCCTGAACTCGGGAAAGGATGTCTCGTATTTTACAAAGAATGCCAGCACCCGGTCCACCATTTCCCGCACCGTAATGAAAGCGGGAGGGCGCAGCTGCGTCAGGAATATGTGCTCCAGCGCGCAGTCCAAGCGGTCCAGCGTCTCGAAGCCGTTGCAGTTGTTTATCCCCCACACCCCTGGCGGAGTCAGCATCACGCGGGGCTTCCGGATTCTCGTGGTGCCCACGACCTGCAGGACCCGCGCCAGTGGATACAGATCGGAGTACACCCCTGCGGCCTCAAGGTCCATCTCGACCGTGTTGGGGCCGATCACACGAATGCTCGCCGGCGAAAAATCGACGTAGTGCTCGGCGAAAAACGCAGCCAGCCGCGCGGAGATGCACCCCGCAGCAATGGGGCTCGAGCGCAGAATGCCGCGACGGGAGGACATTTGGGAATAAAGAATGGTTTACTTATCAATCAATCGTCCTAATCCCTAGCAACCAAGCTCGAGTGCACGAATATCAGCATCGTCACGACCATCGTGAACACGAACTGCGCGACGCTCGCGGCGATCCCGACCACGACGGGCAGAAACGACGTCGCGAGCGACACGACCAGCAGCATCGGGAACGAGTACACGAGCGTGATCGCGAAGCATATGCGCTGGCTCGTCCGCATCGACTGCGACACCGCGTGCATCATGCCCTTGCGCACGAGCGGGTCCCGCAGCGCCTGGATCGTCGTCGTCGTCCCGAGCTGCACGCAGTAGTCGGCGTCGATCTCGCACAGGGTCCAGGCGACGTGGTCCGCAATCGAGCTGAAGCCGACCGCCGCGTCCGACACGCACGAGCGCATGCACGAGGCATGGGTGCAGTTGGCTGTCGTGGTGAGCTCGTCCGGCCACTGCAGGCGCTCCGGGAACACGTACTGCAGCACGCCGATCGCGTCCGAGAGCAGGCACGTCGGCATCATCGGGAAACACATGAGCGTGTTGTAGCCGTAGGCGAAGTACAGCACCGTGGGCCAGTACAGCAGCAGGACCGCCACCTCCACGTACGGCACGCCGAGCACGCGCGCGCAAACCGTGGCGATGACGAAGATGACCAACGTGTTGACGGCCGTCCAGAACAGCGAGCGCCGGTCCAAGCACGTCTGTACCTGCACGAAATCGCAGCGCACGAGGGTCTTGGTCCAATCGCCATACGGCGGCGCGTCCAGGAAGTCGACGATCTGCGTCTCGTTGACGAGGATTTTGGCCACCGACCACATCCACTCGCCCGCGTCCCACACGCTCTCCGGGATCAGAAACAGGGCGGCGTCCCACTTTGAGAGGGGAGGAATCGGCAGGCTCGGCACCCAGGCCTCGCGCGGCTCCCGTCGCTGCTGCCGGTAGTACATCATGGTGATGTTGAGGCCGTTCTTGAACACGTCGGCCGCGGTGTCCACGATCGCGCACGTTGGCTTGCCGGTTGTCGATTTCCAGTACCGGTACGTTGGCGGCCAGGGGTACGGTCCCTGCGACCACAACCCGACCATGGACGGTTCCAGCGTGGTGGGGATTCCCTTGAGCGAGCGAGCGTGACTGTTATTGGACGCGTTGGATGCATAGGCGTCGGCAGTAACATTCCACTTGGTATAGTTGCCGCCAACCAGCACCGCCGGCAGCCCCATGATCACGCGATTGTCCGCGCTCGAGGCCATGGTCGCCGTGTTGTTCAAGAAGTAATCGCGCACCTGGCCCAGCATCGTGTCGTTGCTCCAGAACTGCTCCGGCAGCAGCGCCGAGTAGTACAGCATGGCCAAATACACCGGCTGCGCCATTTCCGAGTGCACCAGCATCCTGTTCACGAGGGCGGGCGCCTTGGCTATGATTTTGACCATCGAGCCCGGGTGCAGCATCGCGGATAACAAATCCCGCCACGACACCAGAAAGAACGGGCTGATCTCTGTCATGTTCTCATCCGCCAGTATCTGCACGCCAATGTCCCGCCACCGCCAGCACTCGCCGCGGGTGTACTGCTCCAGAATGCCGAGGCTCGACGCGTTGTCCGCCATGACCAGAGATCTGCACGGCTCACCCTCGCCCTCCCACGAGGAGACATTTGATATCAGCGGCTGATCATACCCCACACTTAGCAGCCTCCGACCACGTAGCAGCGCGAGTCCCACCACCAGCGGCAGCGACACCGACGCGCTCGTGAACACCTGCATGCAGTAGGTCTGCCCCTGGTTGAGAATCATGCACGGCGCCGACGCCAAGGAGCGGAAATTCGCCGAGTACGCGCCGGTGGAGCCCAGACCGCTGGACGTGGCCACGAGGCATAGCTCCGACGCGCTGGGACTGACCCTCTCCCCGACGCTGGTGCATCGCTGATTTGACAGCGGCCGCAGCAGGCACGAGCACTGCCCGACCCCGGTTCCGTCGGAAATGAGGCATATGGGGTCGCTGCACTGCGAGCATGGCACGTTGCCGTAGGACGGCTGCAGGTACGAGTCCACAAACTTGCAGTCCATCGTGTCGAGGCGGCACTCTTCGTGGGAGCTGCAGGAAGAAATCCCCACCGGAAACACGTTGCAGCTGCACAGTTTCGTGAGCGTGTTGCAGCCGAACTTGATCATGGAGCTCGCCCCCCTGCATGCGCCACACGACACCAGGCCGTACGAGTCCGACATGCACGTGTCCGCGGCGGAGCACCCGAGCGACCCAATGCCAGGCTCCACGCCGGCCCAGCACCGCGTCGGATTCGGCAGCAACCCCGTTGCCATGTCGGGCTTGTCGAAGTTCAGGTTGCACGAGATCAGGTCCTTGCCGTCGCACGGGATGTTCCGCTTCACCTGGTCCACCGCTTCCCGAATCTGGTCCTTGAGGTAGTCCAGGCGGCCTGCCGCGATGAAGTTGAGCGCGTTGACCACGTTCATGGCGACGTTCTCCAGCACCCACACCAGCCCCGCCTGAATCCAGCAGAGCAGGGGGTGGATAATGGTGGCGAATAACCACTTCATGAACTCGCACATCCACTTTACGAGCTGCTCGATCGCCGCGCCAAGAGGGCCGTTCATCACCATTTTGTAGAGAAGGTTGCCCATTTCCTTGAGCAGGTCGATCGCCTTCTCGAAAATTTGCGTGAGAACGGCGGAAATCTGGGTGATGACACTTTGCTCCTGTCCCGGTGCCACGATGGCTATTCCGAGCAGCTCCCACAGCAGCATCGTCATTTTCAGGCACAGGTACGTCAGCTCAAGCAGCTTGTCAACAACCACGCGAATGGTCTGAATGCACACCACTATTATGTTCAGCTGCACCGCGGCACACTTGTCGAGATTGTGCTTGTTGGCTTCGAGCACTGCAGCCGTGTCGAAATCAGGCACGCACGAGCCCGCCACCGAGTTGTTGTAAAAGTTCTGCACGGTGCTGCGCACGAACTCGGCGTTGTTGATGGAGTACGTGGACGGCTGGTAAAAAAACAGTTTCTGCCTGCACACCCCCGAATACAGGCAATTCGCCTCATACACGCCGTATCGCGCGTCCTGAATCAGGCGGCAGAACCGATCCAGCGTCGAATCCATGTTGCACACGTCCACATCGCGCACCAGGCTGCTTGCTAAACTCGAACTGGTAATGGCGTCCACGCACTTGGCGCCGCGATTGGGCGAAAGCCAGTCCGCTCTTGATACAATGCCGTCGCACACCTGCGAGCCGTTGTTATCGTCCTGCACGCACGCCACCCACGACGTGTTCCAGAGCGTTAGGTTCTCGCCACTGTCTGATGGGAGCGAGGGGAAGTTAGTGGAGAACACCGACTGCCAAAACGTCGGGAGCTGCCAGTTCTTCGACGCCTCGCACTTGGTGCTGTTCCCGCACAGCTTCCGCCTCAGATCATTCGCTAGTAAACGCGATGTTTCCAGCCGCTTCAGCTGCCCGTAGCTCATCTCGCTCGGAACCGTCCCGCCCCCCATCTGAAACGTCGGCGGGGACCTGCAGTCTGTAATCCGCATCCGCTTGAGCGTGGCCTGCGCCAAAAGTTCAGAAACCGTTTTCGCCCGAATCCGTTCCTTTCTGATCACATTGAAGGCGCCGGTGCACACAAACGTGTTCGCGTTATCGGGAAGGATGTAGCACCCAGCCAGCGGTCCGCTCGAGATGGGCCAGCCCGTGTGGCACGCACCTCCGGCATCCAGAGTGGTTTTTGCAGACGGCGTGGTCGCGCCAGAGTTCCAGTAGCGGTACTTGAAGGCTGGCAGCCGGTCCAGGATCCCACACGACGGAGGGTTGAACCGCTCATCGTACGACACACCGTCGCGCAGCTTGCCGCCCGCATACGGCCAGTCTATTTGCTGCTTGCACGACGTGGCTGAGAGCACGGACGACTGGCGCCACGAGCCCATGAGCGCATTAGTGTCGAGCGGGCACGACGAGCATGGCGAAAAGGCCTGGGGGCAGGCGCAGAACCCGTTGGACGACTTGTACACCCCCAGGATGGGCACGTTGTTTCCCGTCTTGTAGCTCATTTTCAGGGAATACGACTGCATCGTGGGGTGCGCGCGCGAGCCGTAGAGGATCTGGGTTCGCAGCGGGTCCGGCACCATTGGTCTGAAGCCGGTGTCCTTCCCGTGGTAAAACGCCCGACGCCGCAGGGGGCAGTCCCACGTCTGGCACGCGGAATCGGGATACATCGTGCGCAACGCATCCACCTCCGAGCCCACGTACCCGCGCTGAAGCCATTTCAAATTTTTGACCGCAGTGCTGCCCAGACCGTACGCCGCGTCGCCCAGAGGGTCCGAGTACGACGAAAGCGGCATGCTGGCGATGTTCAGCACCGGGGCGTGCGTGGTCCTGTCGACCTCTAAGACCATCCGCAGGAAATGCCCCCCGATGTCGTACGGACTGAGCGCCAGGTTGGACACGAACCCGCTGACCCCCGGCGACTTGCCACCGAATAAAGGATTTGCATCCAGCCCTACTGGCAGTCCCTTCGCCTGCGTCCACGGCACCCGAGCATACAGATTATTGACATCGTTGCCGTCAAAAACAGACTGCGACCTGCCCAGCGTGGCCTGCGGGCTCTTGCACGAGAACTCGGCAGCGGGCGCCTTGAAACACAAGTTTGAACCAGCGCTCTCAGACTCAGACGCCCCCGTGGACGCATCCCCGTCATTGCACGGCATCCGCCCGCCATTTTCGATGGAGTTCATGTCGTAGGTTGTGCTGTTGCACGTGCTGCAGCTTGACGACACCACCCGCATGCCGTTTCGCATCTCCGTGTCGCAGCCCATGCGCGGCTCAAACACGCCCAGCAGCCCAGGGTTCAGCACATCGATCACCAGCTGGTTGTTCACCGCCCGCTTGTAGCACAGGTTGTCGGACATGACCCCCTTCTTGCACCACTTGTCGTCAAACAGGTCGCTGAGGAACATGCCGCTCTTGTTGTTGTAGGACTCCCACGCGGGAATGTTCTGCGACACCATCTGCGAGCGCAGCATCTTCCACAGCAGAGTCACCCCCTTCTCAATGATAAGACCGTCCGGCACCTTGTAGTTTTCGCGCACAAAGCTCCGCAGATTCTTGCGCCGGCCGTCGTAGTTGCACGCGGTGAAGTCCGGCATGAGCGCAGTGGACGTGCACTTAAGCACAGCCGTCTCCATGCTCTTGCTATAGGCCACGATGGCCAGCGGACTGTACGAGTACTGCTCGCCCGACCGATCGTAGCTGGTCATGAACGCCGGCAGATCGTACGACAGCCCCACCGACGGCATGCTCAGCGAGAGCACCTGGGCCGACAGCCACTTGAACCCGGCAATGGCGATGTCAATAGGCGCCGACACGCTGGTGCCCACGAGGTAGTCGCGCACGACCGACGACAAGTTGCTCCATCCAACCATGTAGTTCAAATCGTCCGCTCTGAACGCAGGGCTCTGCATCTGACAATTGTGCTGGCCAGTGCAGTAGGACGTGGACACCAACGGGCAGCCCAGGCACGCATACAGGTTCGTGCGCACCTCCACAGCGACCTTGTTAAGTCCGCACGTGGGCACAGGATCGCTGCACGTGGCGTCGCACTGGGTTCCGCCGGATACACACGAGCCGCACACGTAGCCGGACTTGAGCCCGAAGTAGACATGGTTAAACAGCGGCAGATCAGTCTTGGACTCAATAACAGTCGTCAGCAGCTGAATGCCCGTGCGTAGCCCGCGTGTGAGAGCATTGGAATATGCTGCTCGTCGTTTCAGGGCGGTGGGGTCGCCCGATTCGCCAAAGCACGCGGCCGAGGTGTCGGTCCGGATGCGCTGTAACTCGTCGGGGAGGAAGCAGTCCTTTTCAGGGCCGAAGGAGCACGCCCGACGCTTGGAGTTGTACGTATACATGATGGTTCGGCCCTTTAGCTTGAAATCACGACTCCCATCGTCTGTTTTGCATGCGCTGTTCCCACGCGTACAAGCAGGGTAATTGGGATGCCAATAGCTGCGCCTCTTTCTGTCTGGACACATATACTTGTTTAAATGCCAGATGTTCCAATCTGTACATGCTACATCGCGTTTCTCGATATAATCCCCCACATTCCACCCGTTAATATCAAACAGGCACTTCTCGTTGTTTGACGTGATTGTGTCCTCGCCTGGATACATACTGCAACCAAAAATAGAATCGTCTCTGATAAGTTGGCATCGGTCCTCGATATCGGAAGGACTCCATTGTGCTATAGATATCGATCCTCGTGTATCAGCATCCACGACTACTGACTGTTGTCTTGCACTCAACGCAGTATCCTGTTGTGGCGTAAGACGGGATTCCAAATCGCTGATGATTTTCTTGATCCTAGCCACCACTCTCGTAACTTCGGCTGAATTGGCCAAGGTTCCGTCCGAGGGCACTGGATCAAATGTTCTCACGTACGCTGGCACAAACTCACTGGCTCCAGGCCTATAACTCTTTCCAGTGGTTACACATATGTGTCCAGCCACATTGTGCAATTTGCGATACCCTTTAACTGGATCATCGCCGCTGAGGTCGTTCCAGTGCTTTGTAAGAAAGGTATTATCGAAGCCACAGGGAAACATGAGCACCGAAGCCAATAATACGCCATTCACGTAATATTTAACCTCTTTGATATTCAGCAGCACATCGTCCTTTCGCGAAACAGCCCGTCGCTCGAATCCGAGTCGGTTATTTGCACCGCGACTTGCCAATTTCAGTTGATAATACTTATAATTAGAATATCCCCACAAATCAAATACAGTAGTGCCCCAAATATCAGCATCATAACACATTGGATTGGACTGTTCCTTTTCAAACTGGCTGCGCTCATACGCTTCCCCCTCATCTGTCCACTGATTGTCGGTCACTCCACGCATCGCCTGGGTGTAGTTGAAATCATAGATGTCCACGATTTCCTCGTCATCATAGACAGAAGTTGTATAGGTCGGGGGTACATACGTGTTCTGTGCTGAATTGCTCTCCACACATGTCAAAAACGCACACCGCCAGGAGATTTCCGAATAGAGCTCAGCCTGCACACCCGGTGGCAAGGTGATGTCTGTAGCCGCATCCAAGGCCCTCTCCTCCACCAAACACCTGCCCGTTGCACACCGAATCGACCCATTCCCGGTGCTGGCGCACGCATCCAGCGTCTCCACGATCTCATTCTGCGCATTCTTGAACACCACATTCGGAGCCGTTCCGGGCGTTGGCGTGTCCGTGACGTCGCCCATTTTGAGCATCGCCTGCTTGATTGTCGGCGAGCAGTCGCCCCACGCGGTGCACAGGCACTGGCTGGACAGCTGGTTGAGCTTGGTCGCGTACACCAAACGCGTGCAGCCGCCAGGAATGTTCCCAAACTGACCAGCGACGCCGTCCCACACCGTTTGCGACGTGCCCGCCACCGAGAACACGTTCGCCAGCGTCACCAAATCGTCGTCGGGCGCGTCGGTGCTGCCGAGCGAGATGGTGCCCGCATTGGACGTCACCGGCGACTGGGTCGTGAGCGCGTCCAGCAGCAGCTGCGAGAAGTCGGCGTACGAGGTTATCGGCAGCGCGGGGTCCATGCTCTGAAAGCACGCGTCCTGATAGCACAGCGTCTCATTGGTCGTGTCGTCCAGGTACTTGGCGGTCGTATCGAACCCGTTGGACTGCCCGGCGAACTGCTGCACGCGCTGGAGCTGGTACCGCTCGGACCGCCGGCTGTAGTTGTAAATGTAATCCTTCCGCTGAAAGCACTTGATAAACACCTTGTCCCGGGCCTTGTCCGCGAGCCGCGCCATCCACGCGTTCCGCCGGGCCCTGTAGTCGGCCAGCGCGTTGTCGAGCAGCGTTTGTGTCACGATCCCAGGAAGCTGGACCAGGAGCTTGAGCAGGGTCTTCGTGGTGGTGGGCGTCATCACGCGCGTCGCCGGGGATATGTCGAACAGGCTGCTGAGACGGTCGTCGAACGCGCCAAACACGGTGGATTGGCCCAGAGTGCCATTGGGCATGTGCCAGCCGCACGTCGACGAGTCGATAGGGTCCTTTCCCATCGGCCATCCGCCCAGCCACGAGCACTTGCACCACCACGCGAACGGTACCTCATACGCCCCGTACAGCGTCAGAAAGTAAATCTGCGACGGCGCGCCGGCCTCCTCGTACACGGGCATGTTGATGCCGCGAATCTGCGAGAACAGGTCGCTGAACTTCTGGCTGCCCGTGATGTAATCCTGGAACGTGGTCGGTCGCCCCCCGACGAAGGCCGTGATGATCGCCTCCGGCAGCGCGTTCAGCACATCCAAGCGCGCTTGCTTGTCCGATGCGAGGTATGTCTCCGCCTGCAGATTCGTCTTGATCGACAGAAACGCCTGGTGATTCTTCCACGCGGCGTTGTACACATTCAGATACAGGTGCGCGAACGGCGCGATGGCGAAGTCCGTGTGGCACAGCGACCCGTCCCAGTAGCCATACACCCCGCACTTCGTCAGATCCATCATCGAGTACGTCCGCGGCACGCCGTTCACAAGCACCTTGCGCAGCCCCGAGGGCACGATAAAGTTGTTCACCCTGAACTCGTTCTGAAACCCGCACACCTGCATGCTGCTGCACGACATGATGGTCGGATTCGCGCCCAGCCCAAGGTCGGAGTACGACTTCCCGTCCACGCCAACAAACCCCACGGTTGGCCCCGCAGCATTCTCCACGTGATGCATCAAGGGCAGTTGCTTCACATTCGATGGCCGATACGTCTGCGTGCGGTTGCCGCGGGCCCAGATGTAAATGGGAACCCCCGTGTCGGTGTATCGCATCCCAATGTAGTTGTCGCCTGGCGTGCACGAGCTGAAGCCCTCGTAGTGCTGGTAGTCCCGATCGCAGGGATGGGGCCTGACCTTGAGCACGTCATCACCGAAGGCGTCGCTCTGGCCAGAAATTCGAGGCGAAGAGAAATTCCACGGGTAAACCCCCTGAAAGTTCGGGCACGTGTTGGAGTTCTCGCACTGGTTTAGCTTTGACATGCGCCGGTTCTCCAGCCACGAGCGGTAGGAGCACAGCCCGGAGGCGTTGAGAATGTCGGGAACCGTTTCCGCCGAGCTCGTGCCCCACGTATCCAGCTTGTCGCCGGTCGAGCACGTCTGCGAATGCGTTCGAAACGTCACCGACTCCTGCAAATTGTTCACCACGTGCCACACGCCATCCACGCACCGCCCGTCGCCGGCACACAGCTTGTCCCCATACGCCCCGCACTGCGAATGCTGCGTGCACTCAAACAGCCCGGGCGCCAAGCTGCCGCACACGCCAGTCGAAGACCGAGAGCGCACGCACTTCAGACCCGTCGCGCAGTCGCCGTCCACAGAGCACGTGCGCAGCGGGTAGGGTCCACAGCCATCGCCCCACTCGGTGGTGTAGTAAAGGTCCAGCGGCCCCTGCTGCAGGGTGCCCACGCTCCACTGATTCGGGGTGTTGGTAAACGTCGAGAAGTTCCACGGCGTCTTGAAGGGCGAGTCCGAGCACCGCTCCTGGCCATCACTCCACGGGCGCTCCGAGGCGGGTGCAGCCACCAAAGGATCCGCCTGCGCATTCGCGTTCTCCTTCGTGCACACCCGCATGGTATTGAGGGTTGTCATGGGCATTCCGTAATTGTGCGTCCGACAGAAACCACCCGCGCCAAACGCATTCCGGGAAAGCAGAGGATCCGCCAGCTCGGGCGCGTAGATCATTTTCTCAGACACGGGGTCCCACCGCCACGCGGAGTCGAACGTTTTCCAGTGCTGATCGCCGTAAATCGAGCACGAAGGGGTCACGTGATGGCCGACGGGCTGCTCCCACTCATCCGGCCACCAGTCCAGCAGCAGATCCGAATGCAGAATCGAGACCTTGGCCGCCCAGTGCGTAAAGTCCGTGTACGGCGCGTTCACCTTCAGACGGTCGGGCTTGGTCATCAGAAGCTCCGGGAACGAGCCCCGCCCGAGCGGCAGATCCACGCTGTCTGGATTCTCGCCCACAATCACATCGTCCGCCACCAGCGAGAGCGCGTCGTTCTGCACCAAGCACCCGGAGGCGAACGGGGCGGCGATCTGGACCCGGCCGGTCACCAGGAAGCACGCGTTACACAGGCACGGGTCATAGATAGCAGACTTGCCGGTGGCCTTCTCCCACAGAATCACCAAACACGCCGGCGTGACGGCATAGCTGTGCGTGGTGGCCACCACCAGCGAGAAGGGGCAGTTGGTCGTATCCGTCGGCGGGCCGGTCGCGTTCAGGATCTGATGCTTCTTGCACACAGCCACCTGGCGCAGCTTGAACTGACACCGCAGCTTCCACTTGTCCACCGTCGCCTGCTGCTGCCCAATCGCAAACGCCAAGCCGGAAGCCTTGTACACGGTCAGGCGCGCAAGCTCAATGCCATACCGCACACAGTACGACTGCGGCGCCGACTGCCGGACCCCCTGCGCGGCGGGGAACATCTCGTCGATAAAGTGGTCGGCGATGGACGTCGTGGCGAGCGGGGGGTTGCAGTTGATGGAGGCCTTGGCCTGCTTGTTTCGCTCCATGCGCCTGGCCCGGGTTCGGGGATTCACAATCTGCGCCTGCGAAAGCATCAGCCAATCGACGTTCCCAACGCGAATGCCCGCCACGCCGTCCTTAAGCACCGTGTCCGTGGCGTTCGCAAACAGCTGGCCGCTCAGGGTCGCGTTGAAGCCCCAGTGGTCGGACACCTGCAGCGAGGGACAGGAATAGGTGACCGAAGGGTCCTTGGTCCGCAGCAAGTCGATTGCGTCAAGGACTAAATAATGGTCAGTGGAGTTATACATCTGCTTCTGGTCCAGGCACACGCGGTTAAACCCAATCATCTGCACCATTCGCGAGCAGAGAGCAGCCGGTATCTTGCACGAGGTTGCCGTGTTCCACCACCCGCAGTAGCAATCGGTGCCGCCCAGCCCGCCAAGCGTCATGCTCGAAAACCCAAATTGCGGGATCGAATACGTGGACGCCCCGGACAGCGGAAAGCTCCCGGTCCCAGGCATATTCGCAGACTGCCGCTGGCACATTGCGCTGTCAGACGGCGAGTAGCGAGGGTGGTAGTGCCAGTACGTCGGCGACTGCTTGTAGGACTCGAGAATAAGCTTCTGAATAAATTCCTCACGATAGGTCATATTCGGCGTCATTGACTCGCCCTCGACGGGATCGAACTCAGCCGCAACGTACCGCGGCCGCCCCGTCTTCCGATCCAACGGCATCGTCCACATCACCTGCCCGAGCAATCCGGCGCAGTGGTCCCAGAACGTCGTGTTCATCGGGTGCGTGGTCTCGTCGTAGAACAGAACCCCGTCCGTCGTGTCAAACAGCGCCATGTCGGCCAGGGTGTAGCCAGCGGCGAGCCAGGATTTGCGATACACATCGTAGCCAGTCGGGTCATACCGGAGCCAGGGGTCGGTCGACGTCCAAATAAGCCCCGACAGGTACGTCGCAAGGTCCGTTAACAGCGATTTCGTGAGCGCGGAGCCGGGCAGATACGAAAACGGCTTCATCAACCCGCCCGCCGCCAGCCCGGTGCACACGCTCGTGCAGCACGCCACCGAGTACTTGACATCGTACGTACTATCGCACGGGCACGGCTCGGTCGCGCAGTCCTTCTGCTCCGCACAGCATCCCCAGCCCACGGTGCCGTTTTTGCACTTGCACATGTAGTTGTCGTCGTTCGTCCACGCCGCCCGCGTCTCGTTGATCAGCTTCTTCACCGCCTTGATCACGTCCTCCTTCGCCTTCGAGTTGTTCCCCATCCCGCCCTGGTTGTTCCGCAGGAAGTACTTGATCACCGACCGCCGCGCGTACGTCCCGCACGTGAACGGGGGCTTCGTGTCGTGCGCGCCGTCGCGGTTGGCCAGGGCGTCGCCGCTGCACGGGAGCTGGAACGTCCGAGTGTCTGCGCCGTCCGGCGAGCGGGACCAGATCATCTTCTCGATACCAACATCGTCCGGCCCGGGAGTGAGCTCGGCCCGACCAAACGGTCCCTGGCGGAAACCAAAAAAACAATGTCAGTACGCAACGACGTTCGCTCGGCGCTCCTCTGCGCGTGGAACTGCTTCTTTGGCGGCATCGCGCTCGTGATGGGACTCGTGGCGACAGCGGGCATGGGCATTGAGATGGTCGGCACAACGGTCAAGCGCGCGGCAACGGTCGTGGGGCTCACCGCGTGCGAGTATCAGGTGGACGCGGAGAAACACGAGGAAGTGGTGTGCGGAGGGATGCGGTAAAATGGGTGCTCACCATCAGGATGCAGTCGGCTGTTGAATGGAGTAAATCGCTTTCAGCTGACCACAGGCTAACGCTTATTTCGTTCCCCGTATAATCCCGCTCAATCTCGTCCAGCACTTTCAGCACCCGGTCCTTCAGCACGGCGATCTCGCCCTGGGCAAACTGCTTGCGCTTCTCGTCGTCGGAGATCTTCAGTAAATGCATGGTTGCGACGCCTACTCGATTGGCCGAACGGCCGCTCCATAACATGGCTGGTATTTCACATCCTGTGCTATTAGCATATCCTTCTAAACATGCTCTAAACGGCGCTGAAATCTGAGGATCTTGATTGGCACTTGGACCAGAAAACGTTAAACACGCGTGAATTTTTGATGATGCTGGACTGGGCTCTGTAATGTTGCTGTACTCAAACACGTCACTGCGACTGGCCCCCTTCAAAAAATAATCCACGAGACACGCATCATTGTCAAAACCACTGGCCTTGGCCTGCAGCAAGCATCCAGAAACCCCAAATGTGTCCCTGACCTCTGGAATTGAAATCATCTTCTGTTGGTCCCTAAACGTCTTATTAAACAGTGCATGTGCCCCTTGATCCCACACCATTTCTGCGTAGTTACTTAAACAACGCTGCCAAACACTCAATATTGGCACCTGCTGCTGGTCAAACACTGGATCAGACGGAGCCACACACGAGGAATCTGCCTTGGTAGCCATGCATTGAATGTACGTGTCCACGTTTCCCAGCTTGCTTGTCAATTCTGCAAAACTGTACGGGTTCCAAATAAATAAAGATCTTCCATCGCTCCCAATCAGAGCCAGCGTCCCACTACACCACAAGGCTCCGTCCAAGTACGTTTCTTGTTGTCTATCAGTAGCGATAGTAACTGGTTGGTCCCCACACGGGCAGGAATATAACTTGGCAAGTGAGTAGTCTGGCGCCCTGCAACTGTTCACAGACCAAAAGTTAGTTCACACCAGCATGTTTGCCATTAAATTTAAAATACAAAGAAAAAATTCAGCGTTCCCTTCGGAAAGAAAAAAAGAAGATATAAAAGCTCTTTGCAAACAGGAAACCGCGCAAAAGCCCGTCATGCCACTGCCTGCGTGGGCGATGCCTGTGCTGCTCATCGCGCAGGTGTCTGAGCAAGAGGAGTGGGGTATACCGTCTGAATCAGTGCAACAAACAAAAAAACAATCCTGTCCACATGGAAAGAAATATTCTCGTCTTTGCAAAATTTGCTCTCCTTGTCCTCATAATAGGGTAAAAAGCGACTGTAAAGATTGTGGAAGAACATACAAAAGATGTGAGCATGGACGAATCAAGAAAAGGTGTAAACAATGTGGGTATCAACCTAAGAAGTGTGAACATGGACGCAGACAAACAAATTGCAAGGACTGTGGTGGTGGAGGACGATGTGAGCACGAACGGGTGAGATCAAATTGCAGGGAATGTGGATACCAACCAAAAAAATGTGAGCATGGTCGTATCAAATCAGTTTGTAAAGATTGTGGTGGTGTGGGAATCTGCATACATGACCGTATTCGATCAGTATGCAAGGACTGCCATGGCGGGGCAATATGTGATCATGGCCGTATTAGATCACATTGTAAAGATTGCAGAGGGGGGGCAATTTGTGAACATGGACGTAAGAAAACAACTTGCAAGGACTGTGGTGGTGGAGGGCTGTGTATGCACGAACGGGTGAGATCTATATGCAAGGATTGTAATGGTGGAGCAAGATGTGAGCATGGGCGATTGCGATCTAAATGCAAAGACTGTGGTGGTGGATCTTTTTGCAAGCACAAAATTTTCAGAACACGTTGCACTGAATGTGGTGGTGGATCATTGTGCGAACACGGAACACGAAGATCAACCTGCAAACACTGTGGAGGTGGATCAGTATGTGAGCACGGACGCATTCGAGCTAAATGTACTTCTTGTAGTGATGCATATAGGTGCACAAACGATGGATGTGAAAATAGTGTTATCAAGCGTGGCATGCAATGCAACACATGTTCCCCAAGCACTAATGGCCGTTCAAAGGTGACTGAAAAAAAACTGCAATGGTATCTGAAAACGTGGGCAGACGAAGGGAAACTCCCAATGTTTTCATCATTTGACAAGACAATTCCAGGAGTCAGCAGCGTGTTATGCAACGCTCGTCGTCCAGACTTTTTTTACGACATGGACACATGGGGCCTAATAATAGAGAACGATGAATTTCAACATTTTAGAAATGACGGCAGATGTGAGCTTGTGCGTGTGCAGGATATCGCCAACTCGCTTGGATGTGTTCCTACTTATATTTTGCGCTATAATCCGCATGCATTCAAGGTGTCTGGAGCTACTAGAAAGATGTATCAAAAGGAAAGAACCGACCTCCTCCTCCACAACATCCAGGAGATCCTCGCCAACCCGCCAGCGGACGACCACATCACCATCCGCTACCTGTTCTACGACTGCGACCGCTGCGCTACCTCGCGCACATGCAGCTTCGTGCACACGGACACGTTTAAGACGATGGTGGACTTCGGGACCTACATCAACGCCGCCTACCCCCTAGAGGGCACTGGTGGCCCAAACCGCCGGCCCGGTCCGTCTGCCTCGGCCTCGCATGCGACGCGGGCGTGATGGACACGGCGAAAGAATTTAAAATAAAAAGAAAAAAAACAGCGTTCCCAGCACCCTATAAATAACCTACTCGACAGTC
>Ga0247837_1005066_pt1 | contig 20295 bp, 10 predicted proteins | sample LaCtaG_2_FD_187115 | JGI IMG/M metagenome (GOLD analysis project Ga0247837, IMG submission 187115) | Freshwater microbial communities from meromictic Lake La Cruz, Castile-La Mancha, Spain - LaCruzMarch2015_14.5m | ecosystem: Environmental > Aquatic > Freshwater > Lake | place: Spain: Castile-La...
CTCCCTTCATCCCGGCTCCCCTCTCGCCTGTTGGCCGGTGGCGGTTACCAACCACCAAGGCAAAAGTCGGCGCTGACGGAGCATCGCCCGCCTACGCGAGTGGGTTCCTCCATTTGACCGCAGGAAATCGGTCAAAATCGCGGTCGCTGGAATAGACAACGGCCCCATTTTCCTTGGCGTGTGCGGCAATCAGGGCGTCTGTTGAAAGGTTGCCGCCGAGCTCGGCGGATTCCAGCAACTCGAAAAACAAGGCGATGGTCTCCGCAGCCGGTGCCAGCAGGCGGACGTGGGGCTGGTTAAACCATTGGCCGACGCGCTTCCTCACCTGCTTCACGGTCATCGGCTCCGTACAAACCGACGGATGCGTCAGGATGCGGGTGAAGGCGAGCACGACGACCCACGGGATGCCGATCGGCTCGCTGCCGGACAAGGCCGCCTCCCACCAGCTCTTTGCCTTCACGTGGTGCGGCGACGTCGTATCGTAAGCGTAGATCAAAATGTTGGCATCCGGAACGATCATCGGGATTCGAGCTCGTCGTAGAGCTGGTTCATGCTGAGTCCCCGGAATGCGGTTTTGACCCCAACCGCCCGGGGCTCGATCCGGATCGTCTTCGCGGCGGCTCCCTTCCCCGCCAGACCGCGCTGAAGCGTTTCCTGTACGACCACCCGGAACGGCCGCCGATCCCTCGCCGAGACCTCCCTCAACTCCCTTAAAATGGCATCATGGATGTCAATCGTTGTCCTCATGTTTGGCACCATGATGCCATAAATCGAAATGTCAAGGCTGCCCTCAGGTTTCCGCTTTTCGCTTTTCGCTCTCCCAAAAAGGCGTCAATACGCGCGACAGACCCCTCACGCCCACATACCGGAGTTTACCACGAAGATCATGAAGCCGCATGAAGGGAAGGCTTTCAAAAAAGTAATCCGGCATGCGGGGGTACCGCTACCCGTTGGATGGATGAGATCGACGGTGCTGGACAAACCTAATACATTGATATTCATGCTCTTCAGGAGCTTCATGGTGAATCCAATTGCAGATTATACGATCCGCGCCCGCTCCCTGGTTTTCCACTTTTCACTTTTCGCCATCCGCTTTCTTTCCCCTTACCCCTCCCGCAGTTCTTTCAAAAATTCCAGAGGGTTGAGCGCACAGAACTCCTCGTAAAAAACCCCGATATCCAGAAGGTGTTAAGATGCCAGGATCACATTCGTGTCCAGCACGGCCCGCAGCAGATCTTTCATTCGCTCAGCTCGTCAAGCCCCTCTCTCACACGGGTAGTAACCGCGTTCCGGTCAAATCCCGCACGCCTCTTTTCCTCCGCAGCTGCCTTGGCCCGAGCAACCAAATCCAAAGCGACGGGGCTGAATCGAGCCTGCCGGAGCCGATACCGTTCGATTTCCAAGCGGATAAACCGCTTCACACGATCATCGAGGCCTGGCACCTGGCGCGCCATTTCTGCCAAACTCTCTGGAATCTGTAGTGCGACCATGGTGAAAGCCTGCTTCAATCCGGGCTTGTCTTCAAGGCGAAACTGGCACCGCGGAACCGGGTTCCCGCCGGTAGCGGTTGACCAACCACCAAGGCAAAAGTCGGCGCTGACGGAGCATCGCCCTCCAGCGGCGGCCGCACAGGGCGAATTTTCCCCGTCATAAACCCCTGATTCTCAGTTTCCGCCATCAGCCATCAGCCATCAGCCCGCAGAGCGGGCGATTGTGACGAAATCGTAACAATACTTCCCTCGTCAGCGGGCGGATTTTCCCCGATCTCTTGGCACGTCAGACGGCCATGTTCATGCTTGTACGGATGGTTTGCGCCGCTGCCATACAAACCAAAAACCAAAAAACAATGACATCAATTAAAAGATCAATTCTGGCTTGCGCCTTAGCGCTTGTTGGATCGAGCGCGGCTCACGCCCAGCTCGTCGCGGGTGATCTGGTGCTCTACTTCCAGAATCCCACTGGAACGAACGGCAGCAACACCCTATTCGTGAACCTTGGAGCCGCCACCACGTTTCGTGGTGCCACAACCGGACCCAATGTTGCTAATAACATCAGCTTCCTCAACATCAACAGTGCGCTTACTTCCGCCTTCGGTGGTAACTGGACCACTGAAACGACCCTTCACATGGGCGTTGCAGCGGCCCGAAGCAACTCCTCAACACTTGGAGCGAGTGGCGGGACCGTCAATGGCGATCCAAACCGCACTGTTTACGTTGGCCAAGGCCGTAACGCCGCTGGAACTGTTGGTCAGGACAACACCGTCGGTTACTCCGGATTCAGTGATGCTCAGCTTGGAACCATTGCTGGAGGCGTCATCGGTATGATTACTTCCGGAACAAACAACGGTCTCCTTGGAACGGGAACATCACTGGTTTTGGCGATTGGCACATCGACCATCGACGATCAAAACCCCTTCTTGGTCACCCCGACCAACCAAGGGGCTGCGTTCACCAACTTCGCAGGTGGCGTTCAACAGTCCGAAGTATCGTCGGGTAAGCCAGCATCAATCGGAACATTCGGGCCAGTTTCGAATACTGAGTTCGCCCTCGACCTCTATCGCATCGTCTCTGTGACCGGCAAAACCGGTCAGTTGTCGGGTGACGTCGCGGGTACAGGAAGCTACGAAGGAACCTTGACACTGGATAACGCCGGCAATGTCTCGTTCGTCACGATTCCTGAGCCTTCCACCTACGCAATGCTCGGCCTTGGTGCCTTGCTCGTTGGTTATGTTGTCCGTCGCAAGAAAGCGGCGGCCGCAAACTCCTAATTGCACTCATCTAAAATAAATCAAAATAGCTAACTCTTAAATACTTAAAAAAATGAACTTCAAAACTATCCTCATGGGCGCACTCGCCCTCACGTTGACGCTTGGCGCTGCCCAAGCTCAAACGGAACTCCGCATCACCGGCGCCACGGCATTCCGTGCTGCTGCGATGAATACCCTGCTCGCCCGCTTCCTAGCTGGTACAGGATTCCGCTACGCCCACAATGGCGATAGCTTCACCGGCTGCACATATGCGGTCTTCGAGGGGAACTACCCCGGAATCACCGGAAATAATACAACCATTCGCGTAAGCTGGAATGGCTCGGTAGAAGGCATCAACGCTGTTGTCAACTCGCCATCGGCAGATCCGTTGTATCTGAATTCGGGGGTCCTAACCGGCAACCTGACTGTCAGCGGGACTGCAACGCCCAACGTGACCACAAGTGGCAACCTCACCGCTCTGCAATCCGACCTGTCGTTCTCGGATGTTAATAAGGCCTCGACTCCTTTCGGCAGTGCGCCATTGGAGCCAACAAACGCGAACGTGGGTGTGGTTGTGTTCTCGATGATCGCGAACGACGGTGCCCCTGCTGGCCTCACGAACGTGACCCAGAAACAGTTTGAAGCACTTTTCGTCAACGGCTATGAGGAGCTCTCGCTCTTCACGGGCAATGCGAGCGACAACGATGCGTTGGTTTTTGCATCGGGACGTAACGACGGATCCGGAACCCGCACGACTTACATGGCGGAAACGGGTGTTGGCATCACGACGCTTGTCCAACAATACATCGGTGGTAACATTACTGCCGATGAAATCGGGTTCATCAAGCTCTCGGGCCCAACCAACCAGCCTTCGACGATCTGGAATCAGAACTTAGCCGGCAACGGCGGTTATTCGTCGGGCGGCAGCCTCAACACCCTCTTCCAAGCGAAGGCAAGTGCTGTGGATATCTACTTCAGTGATACCGCTGTTGTTGGAACGGATCCAGCTGACCTCGAGGATATTCCAGTGACCCTGATCACTTTTTTGACGATCAGCGACTGTGTCACTGCTGTTGGCCAAGGAGCTAAGGCTCTTTCTTACAATGGTGTTGGAATCACCCCTGCCAACCCGCTCAGCGCTGGGGATCAGAACAAGGTAAAGTATGGTGCTTACACAGCATGGGGCTACCAAACCCTCTATCGCCGTAGCGGACTCACCGCTAATCAATTGGCGATAGACGCCGACATCCGTGCGAGTATCCCAGCCAACATCGGTGCGGCAGGAATCCCGATCAGCGCGATGGCCAGCTCACGTGTGGTGGACGGCGGAGTGGTGAACTCGCTGTAATCAAACTGACTAGCCTTTGAATCTTACGCGGGCTAGCTCACAACGAAATCGCGACTGGCGGCGGGATTCATCCCGCCGCCAGTTTGCTTTTCGCCTAGAATCGAAAAACCTGATTCAGTTGACATTGATTTCTGAATAGCCCTCTTTCGCCTCATAATCCTATGAAATTTAAAATCGTGATTGCCGCAATGGCTATGAGCCTGCTCATTACTATATTCTACATCTTTTTGAGTGAACCTATCGCAAAGCCAGTCGCGGCCAGACCTGAGCCGCCTGCCGAAAAGGCCGCAAAACTTCAGAGCCCTCAGCGAGAAATTGAAAATGTCCGGAACGAAATTGATTCACCGAAAGCAACGAAATCCGTACCGGTCGCTTCGGCGACTCCACACACTTCACCGCCAAGATCAACAACCATAGCCGCAAGGCCTAACCCGTCTCCAGAGTCCGAGACGCTTGTCATCGAGTCCTCCCACCCAGGTGAAGGTACCATCCATGTTAAAATCCCCGATAAGCGGTTAGTTCCACTCGTTCTTCGAAGCGATGCCAGTGCTAAACTCCCTGCTCCAGTTCAACAGGCGCTTCAGAATATTTCAGATGAATATGCGGACAATATCATTGCAGCCACTGAGTCATCCAGCCTTCAAGGCACGAATAGCGGGCTATCCAACCCGCAAGGTGCCTCAAGCGATGCCTCAATCGCGCAAGGCAATGCTAGCGCTTCATCAACTCTTGATGAGACGACGGGAACGGGAGAAACAACGTCGCCCGCTGCCTCAGTTCCCGCCGCAGCCGTTATACCAGATTCTGCCCTCAAGACGGCACGGGACATTGCGGACCAGCGCTACCGCGCATTTTTTGGCGATGCGGCCTACAACCAAGCCGGACTCCAGCGGGCTTTGGAAGCTACTTCACAAACACCTCCTGAATAATGGTGCAAAAAATTGTAGTTCCCGAACTTACTCGGCTGGGCGACCGCTCCGAATCATTTCGACCTGAAATTTGAGCGCCTCGCGCTTTGCAACATCGAGCTCGCCAGGTCTGATGGTGAGTTGGATAGCTTGGAGCGTTTTTTGACCAGTAACCTCATTGTTGCCCGCTGCGATCTGAAGCCATTTGAGGGCTTCCGCGCGCCGCACCGGATCCGTAGTTTCGGTTCCGAGAAGAATGCCCAAGTTCGCCTGAGCTTTGGCAATGTTCTGGTTCGCGGCTTTCCGATACCATTCGATGGCTAGGTCGGGATCGGCTTTTGTGCCTTTCCCATGCTCGTACATAATGCCCATCATATTTTCCGCGTGTGGGTTTCCCGCATCGGCGGCAACCTTCATCAACTCAAATGCCTTCACGTTGTCTTGAGGCTTTCCGAACTTTCCATAATAATAATACGAGCCATAGACCAGACATGCCTCGGGGAGGCCCGCCTCAACGGCTTTCTCGATGAGTGGCATGCCGGTTGCAACATCGGCGTCAACGCCCAGGCCGTTCATCAGCATTATCCCGTAATTGTAGCCGGCCCGAAGACCCCCCATCTCGTGGCCCTTTCGATACCATTTGGCAGCTTCCTGGTTGCTTTGGGGGAGCCCGGACCAGCCTTTTTGGTAGAAAAGACCGATGGCACCTGTTGCTTCAGCATTGCCTTCGCCGGAGGCTTCCAACATCAGGCGATAGGCTTCTTCCATGTTTTTTGGAACTCCTTGGCCCAACACAAGATTCCGAGCCCGCTCATACTTCCCTTCTGCGGTCAATGAGGAATTTGGGGACACCACTTCGACGGCGGGCAGTGGCTTTGTTTCTTGCGCAATTAATTGCATCGTCGGCGCAAGGAAAGCGGCGAAGACCGCTGTCATCCAGAGCATTCCAGCTGATCGCTGTTTTGATTGTAGGATAAGTTGTAAGGTTTTGATTTTCATGAAAGTTTTACATTTAACGGAATAAATCGAGTCTAATTTGAGTCAATGCTTGAAGTGTAACAAAATTGTCAAAAAGCTGCCTGTTGGCAACTCGAACAAAATCTTACGGAGATCCCTCTCCCTGGACCTGGTCAGCCCTTCGGCGGGTTTCCGCGATGTCCGTCTGAAGCGACCGGTTGTCGGGATCGAGGCGGCGGCATTGTTCCAGAAAGCCAAGCGCCTCGCTCGGATTCCCGGCAGCGAGCAGACTGCCGGCAGCTGAGGCGTTCAGGGTCATACTGTCTGGGAATCGTCGGGCACCGTCCACTAAAACCTCCGTGGCTTTCATCATGTTCAATGTCTTGGTGTAGGCTTCTGAGAGCCCGAGAAAGGCCCCCGCGTAGGGAGTCCCGGATTCGACCACCTTCTGGAATGCCTGAATGGCCTCTGCGTCTCGCCCCCGGTCCATGAGGGTAAATGCGTAGTTTGTTGGCGGTTCTGGGTTGCCGGGATCGAGTCGAGCGGCCTCTAAAAAGTGACGCTCCGCGTCAGAGAAATTTTTCCTCGCGGCCAAAATGGACCCCAAAAAATTATGTGCATGAGAACTATTGGGATTTTTTGCGAGACTGTCCCGCCACATCGCCTCGTTGGAGGCATGCAATCCGGCCCGGTGCCAAGACAGAACGAAAAGGCACAACGACGCGGCGATCGGCAGACCGATCCATGCCCTCTGCATAGGGTTAGTTGCCTTCCTGTCTCTAACAAGGGCCGCGACTCCACAAATTGCGGAGCTTATCAGAACCGGCAACGCCACCTGCTGGAGGTGATCGGAGACCAAGGCGTAACGCATAAAACTCATCTTCACGAACCCGAGAACCGGGGCGAGGAGGAGCGCGGTTGCCACCATCGCGAAACCAACGGTGCGAACTGCGATGTTTTTTGAGAAAAGCGCGAGGCTTCCGCAAATGACGGTGCCTAAAGAAAGAGCAACTTGCCAAGCTTGCGCAGGGTCGGACAGCGACCTGGGGTAAATCGTCATGAGGTTTACAGGCCAAAAGGTGCTAAAAACGTAGTGCCAGTAAACAACCCCTGCTCCTCCGATCCGCGAGAGCCATCCCGGCATCTCAATATCCCATTGCCCGACCGCCCGGCTGTGCTGGAAATGAACGACCATCAGGCCGAAGAAAAGAGAAGTGAGGACGAAGGGGACGACACCTCGAATGTCGCGGCGATCCAACCGGCGGTCTCGCCACCAAAGGAAGGCGAGAAAAACCAGCGGAAGCGCAACTACACTGGCTTTTGATGCGAGGGCTGCAACAAAAATCAGAAGAGATGCTTGGTAACTTCCCGCAGATCGGTTTCCCTGCCAGCGCATAAACCATGCGAACGACAAGATGCCGAAAAGCATGGAAAGAACATTTTTTCTCTCCGAAATCCATGCTACTGACTCCACATTGACGGGATGCAGGGCAAAAATCGCTGCTGCCCACGCTGCCCCCGGCAGGCCAAGCTGGATCAGCAATGAGTACAGCGCCACGGCTGCCAATCCGTGCAGAAGTGTATTGACGACGCGATAGCCGAAAGGATTTTCTCCGAAGAGTCGCCATTCCAGCCAAAAAGTGTTCGTGGTGAGGGGAAAGTAGTCCGGATGGGAGCGTGGAGGAGCAACCCATGCTTTCAACCAGCCACTCGGATCTTGAACGATCTCGCTCGCGGGAAGCGCGTTAATGTCATCCCACAGGAACTCCCCCTTCCAAGATGGCAGGTAAACCAATCCCGACAACACAAACAGGCCAATAATGGTTGCTCTCCTTAAAAATCCAAGCTGGCTCGAGGCATTCGGCCTGCTTTTTGACCTTGCGGCTCGCGAGCTCATTGCCAACCGTTGGGGATTCCCGGTTTGTACAGAGGAGTTCCAGACTTTTTATGTTTTATCAAAGCGAATTTCACAAGGGGGTGATGTCAGGACCGGCGGCGGGATTCCAATTACTCATATGCCTTATTGCGGGTTTGGGTCGGGATCCTCGTCTCCTCCTCCATAACCAAGGACCTCAACCTGGATGATCGACGGGGTTTCTGCTTGTCCAGCCGCTTGTTGCTGGCTCTGATTTGCCAACTGGTCAGCAGCCTGGCTGGAGGCGGTGGTTGCGGTGTTTCCAGAAGTGAGTCCTGCTATATTAGGAGCGGCAACGGTCGGAGTGGTTGGCACCCCGCTCGAGGTACCCCCGGCTGAAATATTTTCGGCATTCAGCACTGCAACGGCAGCAATCGTGATGTTTCCAGTTGCGCGAATGCCAGCATCTCCAGCGTCCACCACACCCTTGGGAGCGATGAGGGAGACGTTGCCGGGCTCAACACCCTCCACGGAGGCGAGGACACCGATGCCGCCACCGGTGGCTAAGCCACCAAGGTCTGTCTGAAGCGCGGCGCTGTTTGAGTCAATCACGACACGGGTTGGCGGCGCGGTAACGACCGTCTTGGGCGCATTGCCTGCAGCAATGTCGCCTTCTGACGACCAGATCGTCAGATCACCGCCGCGCAGCGTAAAGATACGTGCTTGCCCAATGTCCACATCGCTGTTTGTGAACAAATCGATCCTTCCACCAAATTCGGTCACGATGCCTGGCGGTGTATCCGGGTTGCCAACAATGTCAGAAGCCATCGTCAGCCCACCTGAGGGGGCGGCCAGCGTGATGGAACCGCCGGAGATGGTCCGGATATCTCGCGAGCGGGTCAGCAGCTCACCGAAAGGTGCCGTGTTTCGAGCCAGCAAATCGATTGCTGCATACCCCGTGTCATAAGTTCCACCATCTGCTGCCGCTTGGCCAGCCTCGCGGAGAAGTTCATAGAAATACTCCAAGGCAACAATCGCCTTTTGTTCGTTTGAAAGGGACAAAAACTGTCCCGCTCCGCCGATTGTAAGAAGAGAAGCCGAGGGAAAGTTTTCGATATCGGCCGAGTAAAGCTGGAGGAATCCTGCAAAATCCATGGCGCTTCCCGTTAACCCGAGAGCAGGTCCGAGTCCCCCAAATCCTGGCACCCCGGCCATCACGACAAGACTGGCGCCAGTGCCGGACAGGAACGGATTGCGGGCATTTGCAATGCTTGTGATTCCGAAACCTGTTCCGTCGCTGAAGTTTGCGCCAGTGCCAAGATCAAGAGTCCTCCCGGAGAGGACTTCGAGAAACCCAGGTCCGCTGATCTGAATGTCTCCGGCCATCGCGGTGGTGGTCGTTCCCGCCACCGTACCCTGAACCGCGCTCTGGATGACATTGCGGAGCGATGTGTCTGTAGCTATCGTACGGATTAACGAGTTTTCGTTAAACGGAATGATATCCCGGCCTGCCGACACCACTGAGATGTCCGAAACCGCGGTATTCTGAATGTACAGTGCAACGTCTGTGATGTCCCGCTCCGCAAAAATGCGCGCGAGCTTAGGAGTGAAAAGATTCAAACCGGTCAAGTCGCCACCTGCCGCATACAGGCGAACGGGCGTCAGATCGTCCCGGTGCAGGATCCCGCTGGAGTGAAGTCTCTGTTGAAAATCGGCCGTCCGCGCGCTGCCTGTGATTGAGCCTGTCTCCTGGAACGTTGCACTGACGTTGCTCAGGGCATTGATATTGCTTAATTGAGCTGCTCCGAGATTTCTGCCGGTAAAGGATTGGTAAGCAACGGGGCTCGTGATTCCTGGAAGCCTCGATGGATTTGCGTCGGAAATATTAAGCGTCGAATATGTCCAAGCTGTCACGTTGACACCGTTGATGGTCGATCTTCCTATAGAATTGAGGCCAACAATGGCGTCCGACGCGAGGAGCTCGAGCGATCCAGTTGACGACGGGAAAAATGAGCCAGAACCCACGACATTGATGGCGCCTGCGAAGGCGGTGCTGAGAAGGGTCGGAGCATTCACAGAGGCTACGGTATTGAAGAACCCAACATCCTGCTCAGCCAAACGAATCCATGGCTGGAAGTTCGATGCGTTTTGGGCAGAACTCGCCCCTGCGTAGACGTTTTGACGGCTCATCCACGCAAGAAGCACAGGCGTGGGGCTGGCCGAGCCCGGAAGAATGACCTCGTAGCGATGTGTAATACCACCACCGAAGCTTGAGACCGAGGTGCCGGATGAACTTGCAGAGGTTGAGAAGTATGTCTTATACCAAAACCTGTTGTTCAAACCCTGCGGAAGCAGGAACGTGTCAACGGTCGGTCCCAAGAGAATATCCCCTCGCGCCTTCACATCAAACCAGGCGTTGCCAGCGAAGAGCGTTGTCGGGAGCCAGGTCCGCTGGTCAAAAACAGCAGGGGATTGGCTGGCGATAAGATCTGGCGGGAGGGTGGTGGCACCCAAGATACTAAGCGATGGTGAGCGAGCAGAGTTTGTCGTAATCGCACCAACCGCGTTGATTTCACCGTTTCCATTCTGAACGTAGTATGTGCCGCCACTGACATTCCCTCCACTGGAGACAGAGAGGTCTCCACCACCCCACTCGACTAGCTTTGAGGCGTCGGGTGCAAGATTCTGGCCGCTAGCTGGGTTACGACCAGGCATCCTGGCATTCGTTGGAATTGAGGCGTCGGCATTTATGATGTCTCTGGCAGCAACCAAATCCACATTGCCCCCGCCAAGGGCACCAAAGCCTTGGAAAAAGTTACTGAAATCGACCCACCACGTTGTTGAGGTGGATGGATCCGTCAGCGTTTGAATGACGGTTCCATCTACTCCTCCGTCGGTTGCGAAGAGTCCGGTGGCAGGATCCACGTAGCTTCGGCGATACAGCCAGTTGTTTGGAAGCTGTTTCGACGAGTCTACAATGATCGATCCTCCGGGCGAGAGGCGAGTAAATCTCCCAATGTCATTTCCTGCCTGAATCGTTAGGTCGCCACCGGCCATCGTCCACGCTGGCTGGTAGAGCTGCTGAACGGCACCAAGGTTTCCTTGGGAGGGGTGCCGGACTGTGAGCGTTGGGATCACCGGCAGGACAAAGTCGCCGGCAGCAAAAACGCTCGTAGGAGTCGGCACAGCCACCCCTGCGGTGAAGATCGTTGCAAACTGATTCCTGAGTTGAACATCACGCCCGGCAGCGACGGAGATGGAACCGGTGCCCGTACGAATGACCTCATAACGAGTACCTTGGTCTGTGGGAGTTGCGGAAATTCGAATGGTACCTGAGGTGAGGCCCGCCAAGCCGACCCCCGGAGAAACGCCGCTCTCCGAGGTGTTAGGAACAGCCGGATAAAACTCACCGACCAGAACAGAGCCCTTGCCGGCCGCCAGCGCATTCATGGAGAGGACCGAGGAAACACTGGCTGCCGCGAGGTCAGCCCCCGCTGTGAGGCGATAAGACCAGGACTGGGTATTTGTTGGAAGGTTGGAATTGATTGTTTGTGGGCGCCCCAGCCACATGACGGAGTTGCCATTGGCCGTAGAGGCGGCGACCGGAGTAAAGCCGTCGCTCAGAGTGTTGTTGAAGACCAAATCGTCCCGGGCTCTCAGGGTGAGAACCCCTGGTGCGCCTCGCGGGCCGTATCGCCAGCCAGAAAGATCCCAGTCTGCGGTGCTCCTTGCCTCGATATTCGTTGACCCGGTTGGGTTGGCCAAGCCAAGAGTCAGGTCGCCCGAGCGGTTTATGATTTCGACGCCCGGGGCAACGACAAGCATCTGGTCGAGTGTGGCTGCGGTTGGATTTCCAGCGAGGAGTCGTGCTCTCATCGCCGCTTCTCCCGCGTTGATGTAAGCCGCGTTGTCGGCATTGATGCCGTCACGGAGAGCCCGGTTCATGGTGCCGGTGCCAGTCAGGTCATAGAGGCGGTATCCCTCAACAAGAACCGAAGAGCCTCCGACAATAGTGCCAAGGATCGAGTCAACCCCCACTTCATTTCCTGCAAGGCGCGGGCCCCGGACGTGGAGGGTTCCCTCAAATTTCCCATAGAAGGCGGCCGAGCCTGGGGTTGTGAAATCGCCTGGCACAAAATTTGCAAACTCTGCCACCGAAAGATCAATTACTGAACCGGCTTGGATCCTAACGGCCGCTCCAGCATTGACGATTCCTGCCACCTGAGAACCCGCCTCGAGGCGTATTGTTCCCCCTTTGTCGGCGTTGCTAAAAAGCTGGCCTGCGGCGGTGAGGCGCGATCCACCCTGGAGGACGATGCTGTCGCGGGCTGAGAGCGAGATGGATCCGCCCGTGAGTCCGTCTGAGGCGATGGTCCCTGTAACCGTGATACCGCCACGATCCGCAGCGAACGAGAATTCCTGCGAGCGTGAGGTTCCATCAAGGGTGATGTCACCATTGCGGACGCGAAACGCCTGTGATTTGACAAATCCACCGCCAGCAAGAGCATTGCGCAGTGTTGCATATGAGGCGAGTGTACCCGTGTCGATGGTGAACGAACCACCTTCACCACGGGCTCCCGCCAATCCAATAAGGGTGCCACCCAAAGCAAAGGAACCGTTTGGAGAAAGAATTTGCAGGCCTCCGGCATCTCCTCCGGCAACCGCAGCGGCAACTGAAACGAAGCTGCCCGGCAGGAGGGTTACGTTGCCAGCACGCGACTCCAGTAAAATCCTGCCAGCATCGGCGAAGCGGGTGACATCATAGAACGTTTGGGATGCACCGGAAACATCCGCTCGCCCGGAGACCAAGACATCTCCCGTCTCAGCTCGCATGGTGAGGAGGCCGCTTGGCAAAAAGATGTCGGTGCCGGACGCAATCGATGATCCGATGAATGTAAACCCTGCACCAAGGCCGGCCGAAACGGAAGGTGAGCCCTGTAGGCGATTCAGTGTCAGCGCCCCCCCCGCGCTAACTGTCGTTGTACTACCGCGGGCTCCCGTCACAATTGGGGTGCTGATCGTCAGGAAGCTGTCTGTAGTGAACGTTCCCGTGGAGGTGCCCCGAACGCCGCCCGCTGAGCTGATAGTGACGCCATTGTAACCGGAGAGCCGAAATGTATTTGCCCCGAAGTTGACAACATTTGAGTTGAAGGCAAGAGTGCCAGACGATCCCACCGGAGCTGCCGTAAACGGCACGCCCGAAGGATTGCCGAACTGAATATTTGCAGCAGAAACGGTCGTGGTGAGGCCGCTTTGGGCGTAGCCCCGCAGCCCGGCTGCTTCAAATGTCAGGCTGTCGATGGCGGGGGATCCAAATGACCCGAATCCATAGAGGTCGATTGTCCGGTAGCTGCGCAGGGTTAGCGAGCTCACGCGCTGGGCGTCGTTCAGAATGCTGCCCGATAGCATCAAATGCGGAACGACCTGAGCTCCTGTCAGCGCACCGGAGAAGCCTGGCAAGAGAATGCTGATCTGGCCACTTCCCAGCGTAAGGGCCGATGCTTGGATTCGCGCGCTGGGGTCGAGGCTTGTTGCATAAGTCGAGTCGAGAATGACGCTCGTGCCGGCAATATTTGCACCCGCACCAATGGTCATGATGGGTAGAGTGGAGCCACTGACTCCGGTTCGACTCAGACTAGCAGCCGAGTCGCCACTGACGCGTAGCGCGGTACCGTCACCAGCAATTGTAAAGCGCTCGGCCGCAGATGTGAGCGGCCCCGATGATTGCACGGATGAACCACTTGAGATTGTCAGGCTTCGTTTTGAGACAAGCGTAAGGTCGGGCGCAGAGAGAGTGGTGCCCGTTGAGTCGACAACGATGTTGCTCGTTCGTACGGTGATTGGCTTAGCGCTGTCGCCCGAGCGGCGCATCCCTCCAAGGAGGAAGCTTTCCACGCTCCATGAGTTCAAAGTTGCCGTGCGGAGCACTGCGGTGGCGCCGGCGGGAGCTGTTCCGTCGACAATGTAAATGTCGGCAGCACTTGCAACATCGACAAATCCCCCCCGCCCGCCCGCAGCGGGGCGACCCAGTACCATTCCGGATAGATCCAGGGCGGAGGTTCCTTGGAAAACGACACCACCTGCATCGGCCGGTACTCGCTGAAGGTTTGTAATCTGGAGGCGCGCTGCAGCGTCACGTGCAAACGCATTGAAACTGTAGTCCGCATACTCGGCACGCCCACGCAGCACGTCGTCGGACGTGACTTCGAAGCGGGTCAGGACCGGAGAAGCCTGGCGCGAGCTGCTGAGGGAGTTCACGAGTGCTCCATTGAGAAGATACGAACCATTGGGTGATTGAACGCTTCCAATCGGAACGCCTGTGGTAGGGGTTATAAGGAAGGCACCCGGCAGAAGGGCATAACGTGCCGGGAGCAGGGTATAAGTGCCGGCAGGAAGCTCTGGAGTTCCGTCCAGTCGCACCTGTTCGCCTATGCGAAGTGATGAGTCGACAAGGCCGGCATCACCTTCCAGTGCCGTGGCGCTCGCCGAAGCATTAAACGGGGCATAAGGAGCATAACCCGCACCCATTCCCGGCAAGATGGCATAGGCTTGAGGCACCTCGGACCAGAATTGCCCAATGGATGGCGTCTTGTTGGTGTTTTCAAGTCTAGCCGACCAAGTCTTGCCAGCAAAAGCCACCCGTTCTCCTGCGATGTATTCGGTTCCCGAATTCCATGCAGTCGGGGTACCGCCCGTAAGGTCAATGCTGCCCCCGGAACCGGGAATCCAGCGGAAACCGTAGAGGTCGCCCCCGCCACGTATGTCTATCGTCGAGCCAGGCGCAGTGGTGATGCGATCTCCAAGAATGCTCACCCGCTTCTCCGGGAGGCCTGCCGTGGTGATATTCACGCCGCTTGGATCAATCCATGAGAGCCCGTCGGGACTCAAACCGTAAGGGATGAAAAGTTCCGTGCCCGAGGCCGAATCGAAACCGGAAACTGAAGTAATGCTTCCTTCAGCTAACGTCACCGAACTGGCGAGAGGCACCGCTGCCGAAGCTCCGGCAATCGGGTTCAACGGGCCGTCTGTCGCATCGTCCGATTGGTCGAGGTCGGTCACACCGTCCCAGCCAAGAATAATCTGGCCAAGTGGCGCACGAAGAGAGCCGGCTTGAACAATTTTGGATGCAAAAATTCCGATCGATCCACCAGCGGAAAGAGGAGCAGGAGCCATACCAGAGGCAAGGATAGTCACCGAGCCTTGTCCGGCGGCGTGATCATACGCGAAGACATTGAACTCAGACAGAGTAGGAGGATAGACTTGGGCGGCCTCCAGGGTTAAATCGCCAGCTATCTGAACGGTCCCTTGGCCGCGAATGTCCCCTCCAGGGGCGGAGAGGGTTACACGACCGAATTGCTCAAATGAAACCGTCCCGATGTCAATCAGGCTGGCTGAAACATTTAGTGATCCCAAACCGGATGTCGGCAAGAAATTGTATTGGCTGGTCGGGTTGGAGGGGGACTGGTGAAAGTAAACGACGTTATCGTCCGGATGGAGCGGCGCTCGGAAAGGTTGGCCGAGAGAAACATAAGGAGCACTGAGCACGACATTGCCGCGGGCCTCGATAATTCCCCCTTTTGCGATCCTGAGGGAACCGCGGGCTGCAATCTTTACGTCGCCTTCGAAACGCACATTCCCGCCAAAAGGAATGGGGCTGGCATCTGCGAAGTATTCCGCACCCAAATCAAGATTGTCAAACCCGCCTGCCGTAAAGCGATCGATCGCAAAGTAACCCATTCCCTGAATAGGACTGCCATTGGCGGATGGGACCGCTCTCCCTATGCCCCGAGTTGCCGTAGAGTCGGGAATGACGTTGCCGCTCTGCCGAGCCACCAGATTGATGTCGGCGCTTGTTCGCAGGGCGGCGTTTTCTTCATAAAAACGACCGGAAAATATTTTCAACGTGCCTCCTTCGGCACCTGGGCCACCAGCGCTGCCGAGTAATTCCGCATCGGAAAGAAGCATTTCAGAACCGGTGAGTTCGATGACGCCACCGGAGCTGGCGAGCGTCACCGGAGTTGTGCGTAGGCTATACGGGGCCTGATTCAAGCCGCTCGTAACGGGAACCTGAGCATTTCGCGCCTTCCCCAGATAGGAGGGGTGCACATCGAACTCCACCGAAGAGCCTGAGACATCCATCTTGGCACCCGCTTCGGCAAGAATATTACCATGAATGGAGATGGTGCCGCCGTCATATAGTTTGCCGATTCGGCGTCCGAATGGATCCGGAAAGTAGACAGCCGTTCCTGCTGTCGAAAGATTGGCTGCCGGTCCGATGTAGACGGTTGGTGTGGCAAATGTTACGGATGGGCGCCTCGTTGACGGAACCGGGAACGCACCCGCTCCCTCGATGGTTATTGATCCGCCCGGCGCCGACACCTCTCCAAGGATGGTTACCGTGTCGCCGGTAAATGTCATCGATGAGCCGGGTTCACCGATAATTCGGGAACCGGACCCAACAACAATATCCCCTCGCGCTTCCAAGACATCAGCTGTGAAATTATCGTCCGCACCAATAGCCTCAAATGTAAGATCCACAGGGGTCCGCTGGCCCACGGCGAAGGTTCTCCGTTCGAGAATTAGCCCGCCATCTGGACCGCCGGTGGGTCGTGCCAGCAGCCCGACGGCTAATGGCTCGATGACCTGTCCTTCCTCAATGGTCACGGCAGGGGCGTATGGATCGGGAGCACCAGGTAGGGTGGTCGAATTTGTCAGTGCCCGGCCGATGCCAGCGATATTATAAGAAGTAAATCCTCCTTGTCTGAAGAACTCAGGAGTGAGGACCAGTGCATCGATATAGGGCGAAACCCGGCCAACATGCACGAGAAGGGCCTGGATGCTCAGGCTTCCGCCTTTGGATCCCGAATACCCGCGCAGCTCGGATCCCAAGGCAAGGGTTCCTCCAGTCGTTGCATTAAACGTTTGGTCGCGGCCGGTACGTATAGCAATGCTTCCCGCATCGCCGTAGGTCGCTTCTCCGTCAGGATCAACCACAACGCCTCCCGACACATCGATCACGCTACCGGGTTGGAGAGCGGCTGAGTAGGAGTCGATCTCGATAGTTCCACCCTCGGTGACGAGCGGTTGGGTCAGGGCGGAGGGATTACCTGAACGATCATCGAGGATCAAGCCAGCCGTTCCCAGCGATGAGCCAGATGACAATAGGAACAAGCCCCGACCGGAATTGGCGGGAGGAGTCGCTGCACCAGCCGGATTCTCGAGGTCAAGCGTTTGGGTGATGTACGGGGAAATGGTGTGGGCGGTGAACGAGAGAGTGCCGCCCGGACTGACAACACTATCCTGCACAGTGATGTTAGCAGCCTCGAGCGAGACAGATCCCCGAGGGCCTGCGTCGATTGCACCGCCAGGCTGGACACTGATATTCCCTTCGAGGTTCGTCACAGAGACGTTGGCAAAACCTCCTTCAGTGAAGATCTCGGGCGAGAGCCGAACGGATGAAAAGCCGGGCTGTCTGCGAATGGCACCTAAGTAGTCGCTGCGAGCCAGTGTTTCAAAGGAAATATCGGCTAGTGTTCCGTCGAAAAGCGCAGCAGTCGTCGCCTGTCTATCCGAGCGGGTGAATGCCACTTCGGGCGGGATAGGCGAGTCCGTAATGAATCGGATATCCGTCGTCGTGACATTCCGCTGGTATTCCGATTCGAAAACAATCGAGAGGGTGCCTCCGCTTGGGGGGTTCTCCCGCTGTCGTTCGCCGGTGAGCGCTTCACCCAGCAACGTGCCGTTGATGACAACCGCGGCCCCTTGCAAATTCAGGGTGCCTGCATTGGCTCCTCCTACGTACTCGTTTTGAACGTAAGCTCCGGTTGGGGCAAGTGGCTGGGTGTAGGTCTTCGATACTCCCCATTTCTGGGATGTGATTGTCTGTTGACCTGTATAGACCCCCTCGTAGTTGATGTTAGGATCAGCAGAGGCGACATCGTAAACCCTGCCGCGGTAAACAAGACGACTGGTCCGAACGCGGCCGCCCTCGTATTTGAAGTGCCCACCAGAGACATCGACGGTTGCACCCTGCCCGATGGTTACAGCACCACCGGCAACGAGATCTACCGTGCCCCCTTCGACGGTTAACTGGGAGACATTCCTCTCAATAAGGTTGGCCTGTCCAGTCACATCACCAAGCGGGGTGCCCATCCAAAAGCGACCGTTTTGGGTTCCGGTTTTTCGGATGTCTACGATCAACGGGACCCCGCGCAAGTTGCCATCGCGCTGAAGAGGACTATCAGCTAGTTCCGCGCCACGAAATTCGACAGAGAGAATGCTCTGCTCCATTGGAACGAAAACATTGGTGGTTCCCGAAACATCGATGAGCGATCCCTGCGACAGATTGATCCATCCCCCGGAATGCAGGAACCTTTGGTTTGAGCCCAGAAAGTAGCTGATTAGCCCGGGCTCAACGACGCCCGTGGCATCCATTGTTGTGCGGGTTCCGTCAGTATCTTTGTACGGCCAGATTCCTGCTCGTACTGAAACAAGACCACTTGAAGCGAGGAGGATGGCATCCTGTCGAAAGTCTACAATCTGACCGGTGACGTTTACCTGGGATCTCTCTGGCAAAGTGGTGCCTGGAATCGATTTCGTACTCGAATAATTTGGAAGGATACGGGTCAAACTGCGAGGTCCGAAATCGACAAGGCCGGTATACTGGTTCACGAAGATTGGCCCGCCTACGCCGCCGGCTCCAACATTATCAAAGCCGGGATTCCCTACGGCACCGAAACTTGCATTTAAGTCGATCCGTCCATTGAGATCCACCGAGGTCGAGCTATCTAAAATGCCATGTTGCTGGATAATGCGGCCGGTTACGACGATGCTGCCGGCTTGGGAATCAACGAGTCCGGTGTTGGTGACTGTTCCTGCATAGTTTCCAACAGCACCAACCCAAACATCCAGACCGCGCAAGCTTGGGTCAGTGCTGTCGTGGGCCGCTACTCCGACTTGAAGCCCAGCAGCAAGAATCGTTTGGCCGGCAGGAGTTTCAATAAGACCTTGGTTGGAAACGTTCGCTCCAACAAGCATCACGCGTCCGCCGTTTCCGTCCGCGCTGACAGGACCGGAGAGCGTGGCTCCGGGCTCAACCACGACGTCTCCGTACCTCCCGCTGGCTGGAGCCGCCGGGGGGGTAAAGGCCGGGGTCCCATCGGCACCACCTGGAACGCTCAGCCCTGAAAACAAAAATTGGGCGTCCTTGTTGTTCAGCAAGCCTTGGGCAACCAGGTTATCATTGATCGGCAGCGAGGAGGCGACGAGGGTGCGGGCGTTGACCTGGCTGCCGGCGCCGAAGATGATGCCGTTCTGGTTGATGATGTAGACTTGGCCGTCGGCGTTGATTTTTCCGCGGATCTGGGAGGGGACGCCGCTCGGGTCGAAGACCTTGTTGAAGGCGATCCATTTCCCGGAGTCGTTGCCGCCGGCTTTCTGATCGAAGTTGACGGTCGTATTTTTGCCGACGTTGAAGGTCTCCCAGTGCAGGAGGGCCTGGGACTGGGTCTGGGTGATGTTGACGTTGCTCCCGGACTGCACCGGGGCGAGCGCGCCGGTCCACTTCGCGTTGGCTCCGGTCGCGACTTTGAGTCCGCCGGGGGTCAGGCCGTCGGGCACCCCGCCCGCCCCGGCGGCATTCCGGGCGGCTTCCTGGAGGTTCCGCATGTCGGTGACCGCTTTCGTCGTGCGCGCAAGCCGGTCGGCCGCCTTGGTTTTTGCCAGCGCCGCCGCGTCGGCCCCCGCGCTCTGCCGGGCCTCGGCATTCTTGCGTCCGCCCCCGGTCGTCGTCGCACCGCCGCGCAGGATGTCGCCCGCCTGGACGACCGGCGGCCATCCGCTCACGATCAGGGAAACCAACAGGAACGTGTGAACGACGAATGAGCCGGGACGCAGGGAGGATGGCGAGCGACGGAGGGCGTCAGGGGTCGGAGATTGCTGGCTGCGGACGCGGTCCCGACACGCCGCCGCAGCACGCCGGGAGGCATGATGCGGGTCAATTTGGCGGAAGGGACGAAGCATGGGCAAAATCGTCGGTTACCTTTCGCTAGATTCCCCAGCCGCGAAAGGAGCGGAATGTTACGATTTCGTCACAATCGCGGCCCTGCGGGCGAAGAGAAACCTGAAGGCTGAAAGATTAAACCTGCACTCCGCGATTGGATTTTACCACGAAGGACACGAAGCCCACGAAGACAGAGAAAATCAAATGGCCCGATCTACAGAACGAACCCGCACAAAAAGGTTCCAGTCGCGCTTGGTATTTTCCTTCGTGGTTCAAAATCCGTTTTCGGGTTAAACCTGAAAACCTAAAAAGCTGGCCCGTCCCGTCCGGGTGGGCGTTGGTTTGGCAGCGAAAGCCAGTCTCCAAACAGGCGAGACGCCCAATGCTGTCAGTTTTACGAAAAATCGCGATCGCACGAGCATCTGAGGAGCATGGACATTCCTGTCCATGGCACGCCAGCCTCCAACGACAGGAATGTCG
>Ga0247837_1005083_pt1 | contig 20237 bp, 20 predicted proteins | sample LaCtaG_2_FD_187115 | JGI IMG/M metagenome (GOLD analysis project Ga0247837, IMG submission 187115) | Freshwater microbial communities from meromictic Lake La Cruz, Castile-La Mancha, Spain - LaCruzMarch2015_14.5m | ecosystem: Environmental > Aquatic > Freshwater > Lake | place: Spain: Castile-La...
GGGCAGTACTTAATCACTCACGCTCCGCAGACGCCGTACCTCCTCCCAGGTTTCGCCGGGCCGGGGGGGATGTACATGAAGATTTGGGAAAATGTGGGTACCAGCATCGATTTTCTCAATGTCCAGTACTACAACAATCCCCAGTACGACGGCGGGAACACCGTCACCGGCGTGGTGCAGGCCTATCTCGCTGTGCTGGAGGCCAACCCCACCCTTCCGGCTTCGAAAAACATCCTGGGTTTGCCGGTAGCGGCAGGCGCAGCGGGAACAAATGTTTTTTCCTACGCGGACCAGGCACAGATTTTCTCCGAAGTGCACTCCGTCGTGCCGACGGTCGGCGGAGCGATGGGATGGGAGATTTATCCCTATGATTCCCCGACCGGCAGCTGGGCTGAGAATGCGGCTTCCGCATTCGCTTCGACCCAGCCGCAATCGACGTCCGCACTGTCCGAACTCGCCCAAGCGCAGTACGCCGCATCGGTTGCGGCATTTGACTATTATTCCAGCATCAATGAACCAGCCCTCGCCTGGTATTTCGCCTATACCAACGCGGCGAGCGCCGTCCTTACGTCGGCGAGTACTATGGTTGATAGCACATTCTCGCTGGCTGATGTGATCTCGACGGTGGTTGCCCTCCAGTTGCAAGGCACCCAATTGCTTGCTGCGCTCTGCGAAGGCAACTACGAAGGGTATGGAGTCGGAGCGGCATACCAAAACCTCGCAGACCAGATTTACTCGCTGACGTGGGACGCGGGCGACTACTACGCGGCAGCCGCTCAAGCGGGCTACTACTCAACGGTCAACACCAGTCCGGCAACGGCGTATGCATCGGCCTACTCCGCGAACGGTCTCTCCCAGTTTTACAAGTATCTTGAGGTCTACAGCGCCACCAATTCAGAGCAGGCTGTTTCAGCAGCTTACACTGCGCTGGAGGCCAACCAAGCATTGGCGGAGCAGGCACAACAAACCCTGACGCCGTAGGGAATCGGCCGCGCCCCCACTGTTCGAGCACCGAACTCCAGGATAGAGCACTCACGGCAGCTCCCGCCTCAAGAGGAATTCCGTGAACCATGACCTTCGCGGTTTTCGAACTCTGGTTGGGAGGCCCCTGTCCCATTCTCTTCCGATCGACACAGGGAGAATCGGAAAAGCGCTTGCCCTCTGACGTCGCCGCGTTAATTTCGCGGCGTGACTTTTGGGAATCGTTTTTTAGTGAGCCTGTGCTGCGCGCTGGCTCTCGCCGGAACCGTGGCGAGCGCGTCGGAGTACATCGTGGTGGACAATCAGACGGGCCACGTGCTGGCCGCCAGCGACAAGGATGCCAAGGTGCAAGTGGGGAGCCTGACCAAAGTCGCCGCGGCTTTAGTCGTGCTGGACTGGCTGAGTGTGACGAAAACCGATGCCGGCACCATGGTCACCGTGCCATCCGAGGCCATCGAAGCCGGCGGAATCAACCGCGTAGGCCTCCAACCAGGCGACGAGATTTCGATCCGTGATCTCCTCTACGCGTCCCTGATGGCATCGGACAACACCGCCGCCTCCGTCCTGGCGCAGTACGTGGGAGGTCACCTGCCCAACCGCAGCGGTCTCCCGCCCGAGGGAAACTTCGTGAGTCAGATGAACGCCCTCGCGAAAACGCTCGAGATGAAGCGGACGCGGTTTTTGAATCCCCACGGGCTCGACAACATCGAGGGCGGACTCCCGTTTTCCACCGCCGCAGACATGGCCCGACTCACCCGGTACGCCTACCTCAAACCGAGTTTCACATTCTACGTTTCCCAGAAATCGCGGGACATCCACGTTATGCGGGGTGGGGTCGATAATACGATCAGCCTGGCGAATACGAACGAGTTGCTCGACCAGGAGGGAATTGACGGCGTGAAGACCGGAAAGACGGAGCGCGCGGGAGAATGCGTGATCTTGTCCTCTGACCGTTCACCGGAGGTGGCTCGGAACGGACCGCAGGTTTCCGTCACGCCCCGCCGGATCATCGTGGTGTTGCTCGGCTCGTCGAATCGGTTTCCGGAAGGGCTGGGGTTGATCCGCTCGGGTTGGAATCTTTACGATGCGTGGGCGGCCGCCGGGCGGAAGATGTCCGAGCGGACGGCGCTCTGATTTGGACGCCTCGGCTGGGGGAATCATGGGCGACCAGCGGATTGGGATTCTGACGAGCGGCGGGGACTGCCCCGGACTGAACGCCGTTCTGCATGGCGTTGTCTCTGCGGCGCAGCGACGCAACTGGGAAGTCGTGGGCTTCCACGAGGGGTTCGAAGGGCTGCTCCCCCCGGGCTCGTTTGAAATCCTGACCGCAGAGTCGATCCGTGGAATTATGCCCACGGGAGGAACGTTTCTTGGAACGACGAACAAGGGTCATTTCACGCCACGCACGGGATGGGGCGACCGCAATCCGTCCCTCGCTGCGGAACTCCTGCAAAAAGCCCGGGAGACCTTTCAAACCCTCGGGCTCGCGGGCTTGATCGTTGTGGGCGGGGATGGATCCCTTCTCACCGCGCTGCATCTTTCCGAAGATGGCCTTCCGATCGTGGGGGTTCCCAAGACCATCGATAACGACCTCGAAGCGACGGTGATCACGTTCGGATTCGACTCCGCGATTTCGTGCGTGATGGAATCCCTCGATCGGCTACGAACAACGACGAGCAGTCATCGGCGGGTCATGGTGGTGGAGGTGATGGGTCGGCATGCCGGCTGGATCGCGCTTCATGGAGGCATGGCGGGGGGAGCGGACGCGATTTTGATTCCCGAGATTCCCTTCCGCGCGGAGAGACTCGCGGAGGTCGTGGTCGAACGCACGCAGCGAGGATGTCGCGGCACGCTGATCGTTGCGGCGGAGGGCGCAGCGCCGAGGGACGGAAGACAGGTGCGCTCGCAGACTCCCAGCGGTGAGACGCGCCTCGGCGGGATTGGCGACTGGATTGCGCGCGAGATTTCCGAGAGAACCGGCCAGGAGTGTCGCACGTGCGTTCTGGGGCACCTGCAGCGCGGGGGAGTTCCCACGGCAATGGATCGCAACCTTGGGCAGCACTTCGGGGTTCGGGCGGTGGAACTGATCGAGGCCGGAGATTTTGGGAAAATGGTGAGTTTCCAGAACGATCACACCGTGGCCGTGCCCATTGCCCAGGCGGTGCATCGGCTGCGACGCGTTTCTCCCGGCAGCGAGTTCGTTCGCACCGCCCGTGAGCTGGGTATTGCCTTTGGAGACTGATCGATATGACACCCAATGCATCTGAAACACTCCGGGCTGCCGTTCGGGAAATCCCCGACTTTCCAAAACCCGGGATCCTTTTCAAAGACATCACTCCGATCCTTCTGGACGGGAAACTTTTTCGCCTGGCAATCGCCGAATTCTCCCGGGGCTGCGAGGGCATGGACGTCGCGAAGGTCGCTGGAATCGACGCCCGCGGGTTCCTCTTCGGAGCGACCCTCGCGCACGAACTTGGATTGGGATTCGTTCCCATCCGCAAGCGCGGGAAGCTTCCGGGTCCGACAATTCGCGAAGCTTACGCCCTGGAGTACGGAGAATCAGAAATCGAAATTCATTCCGATGCCATCTCACCCGGGGAACGCATCGTGTTGGTTGATGATCTTCTCGCCACCGGGGGAACGGCTGCGGCGGCGAAACGTGGCATCCAGCGGCTCGGCGGCGTGGTCACGCACATTCAATTCCTGATCGAACTCACGTTTCTCGGAGGCCGGGCGCAGCTGGGGTCGACCCCGATCCAATCCCTCGTCGCCTATTAACAGCGGATTTCACCATGAAGAACAGGAAGAGCATGAAGGAAATGGCTGCAAAAGGACTGAAACGATGCATTCACGCATGCACCCATTCGGTGAACAAGATCTATGTAAGTTAGAACATGTCACTCATTCATCTTCATGCTCTTCGTGCCCTTCATGGTAAAATTTGAGTGGCGGCACTGAGGTCTACTGCGCCTGTGGCGGGGCGTCCGACCGGGTTTCGCCGGGGCCATCCTCCGGACCGTCATCATCGGCATCCTCAATTTCCCGACGAATGCGGCGCGAGACGAACGGACGAACGAAACCGTACAGCAGATAGGACAGGAAAATCACCGCCGGCATCCATTGGTACTGCATGCCGCTGAAGACCAGAAGAACGACGATCGCGAGGAAGCGCGGGATCGAGCGCTGCGTCTTCCAGTGCACCCCCTTAAAGCTCGGGTAACGCACGTTGCTGAACATCATCAACGAGAGGAAGATCATGAGCGGGGGTAGGGCGAATTTCCAGTTTCCGATGGCCCAACTCCCCTGATCCAACCAGAGCAGGAACAGCGTGAGGGAGGCAATCACGCCTGCGGCGGCCGGAATGGGACAACCGACGAAGTCGTCGATTTTGTGCTCCGGCTCCGCCGCGCGGCAGTTGAAACGGGCCAGACGGAGAGCGCCGCACAGGAGATAAAAAAACGCGATCAACCAGCCCGTCCGGTGGAAATCCCGGAGAACGATCTCATACACCAACAGCGCGGGAGCGATGCCAAACGACACCATGTCCGCAAGCGAATCGAACTCCCGACCGAACGAACTCTCGTGTCCGCCCAGACGCGCGAGCCGTCCGTCCAGGAGATCGAACACACAAGCGCCAAGAATGAATCCCACGGCCAGGTGCACATCCGAAAACGCACTGCCGCCGGTTTTCACCGCGAGGGCCGCCTCCAGAATCTTCAGCGTTGCGGCAAATCCGCAGAACAAATTTCCCGCAGTCATGAGGTTGGGCAGGAGATAAATTTTCGGTTCGCCTGAATTCATACCGCCTCCTTCATTCGCGCGATGGCCGTTTCGCCCGCCCGCACGCGGGCGCCGACGCGAACCAGCACCTCCGCATCGATGGGGAGGTAAACGTCGGTGCGCGAGCCGAACCGAATCATCCCGAATTTCTCCCCGCGGGCCAACGTGTCGCCCACTTCGGACCACGGCACGATTCGCCGGGCGATGGCGCCGCTGATTTGGCGAACCGCCACTCGCCCGTACTTGGTATCGAGCAGCCAAAGCCGTGCCGCATTCAGTGCGCTGCTTCGCGGCGAGCGCGCGTCGAGGAACTTGCCCGTTCGCTCTGCCGTTTCCACCACCACTCCGGCCACGGGAGCCCGATTCACGTGAACATCGAAAACGGACAGGAACACGGAGACTCGCCGCAGGGGGACGGTGGAGAATTCCGTTTCCGGAAGCTCCTCGACCTCCACCACGCGACCGTCCGCCGCAGAGACCACCACCCGCGCGTCATCTGGTGGCCGTCGATCCGGATCGCGAAAGAAGTAGATGGTGTACCCGAAACAAACCGCCGCGATCACGGAGCCCCATGGGAACACGAAAAGCAGCACGGCCCAAACGACAGCCAACCCCAGAAGGATGACGGTGGCTTCGCGGATCGCTGAACGGTGCATGGCAAGACGCTAGTGCACCGCGCACGAAATGGCCATACATGCGTGGAAAAAGGAGCCGGGGTCTCGAGACCCCGACGTTACTCGGCGGCTAACAGCCGCGTCTTGCCTTCGATTTAGGGAAGATCGGGGTCGGGTGACCCCGGCTCCTGTTCCTTTAATACTTCACCGAGCAGCCGTAGGGCGTTGTTTTCGCAGTGGTCACGGGCTTGCCGTCCAAGGCTTCCGTCAGCGCCGCGCGAACGTAATTCGTGCTCTTCGCAATGTCGTTCGGGTCAACGGACTTCACGCTATCAATCGCCCCCGCATAAATTAGCGTTCCCTTGGGATCGATGACGAAAATCTCCGGCGTGGTTTTGGCATCGTACAACCGGCCAATCGAACCATCCTCATCAATGATCACCGCAGTGGCCGCGGAACCGACTTCTTTCTTTGTCTTATTCGTGTCCTCAGGGCTCATATGACCCTGCTTGCCCGGTGCAGAGGAAACGATCGAGACCCAGACGACTCCCTTGTCGGTGAACTCCTTTTGGAGCTTCTGCATATTGTCGGACCCATAGTGCTTCTTCACGAATGGACACCCGTGGTTGAGCCACTCGAGAACCACGTACTTGCCCTTGAAATCCGCGAGGGTGTGCTTTTTCCCGGTGGAATCTGTTCCTGTGAAATCAGGTGCTCCACCGCCGATCTGCGGTACGGCGATTGCAGGAGTGACGAAAAGGAGCGAGGCGAGCGTGAGGATGGATAATGCAGTTTTCATGGTTGGTTAGTTTTAGGGGTTGCGCCGTTTGCCGAACTCCCCGGGGTCGGCGGGCCCGCCGGGGAGGTTGTAGCTTTTACGATCGCATCGAGCACGATGGATTCCGTGAGTAGTTCCGGAAGAATAATCGGTTCATCGGGCCGTCCGGCCGGGAAAATGACGTAGAAGGGCACGCCGACGCGTCCGAATTTCTGGAGTTCTGCGGTGATTTCGGGGTCGGAATTCGTCCAATCCGCCTTCATGGGGACAATTCCTGACTTCGCAAGCGCCTCACGAACCTTCGCGCGGTCGATGGACGAGCGTTCGTTCGCCTTGCAAATCAGACACCAGGCAGCGGTGAAATCGATGAACACGCCCTTGCCCTCCGCTTTTAGCTTCGCCAGGGCCTCCCTCGAAAACGGGACCCAGGGAATTCCATCCGGGCCAACTTTTGTCGCTCCAGTGCTGGTTACCGGTGTTCCCAAGCCCTTTCCGAGGAAGAGGATCCCCCCGCCGATGCCGAGCGCGAGGATCAGGGCCAGTGCGATGGCCCGGACGCGGAGAGAGGTGAGCGGACCGCAGAACGCTCCGTAGATCCAACACGCCATGGCGAGGCAGAGCAGGTAACCCAGGAGCGAAACGATCGCGCCCACGCCCCGTTGCTGTCCCAAAATGTCGATCATCCAGACCAGCGTCGCGAGAAGCGGGAACGCCATCATTTGTTTCACTCGTTCCATCCAGGCGCCGGGTTTTGGCAGTCGTTTGATCCATCCTGGATTCGCCGCGAGGATCACGTAAGGAATCGCCATTCCGATCGCGATCGCGAGGAACGTGGCGATGATCACCAATGGCGGTTGGCCAAAGGCAAATCCAAGCGCCGGGCCCATGAAGGGAGCCGTGCAAGGCGTCGCAAGCAGCGTGGCAAAAACGCCTTGGGAGAACGTCCCGCCCAATCCGCCTCCTCCACCCGCGCCCACGAGCCGCTCCGTGGCCGCACCGGGAAGGATCACCTCGAACACGCCCAGGAGATTGAGTGCAAACACAAAGAGGATGATGCACAGCCCCACGATGAAGACCGGGCTCTGAAACTGAGAACCCCATGTGATCTGGTGTCCCGCCGCCTTCACCCCCACGACCACCGCCGCCAGCACGAGGAACCACGTCACAATTCCCAGCGCGAAAGCCACGCCGTGCGCGAGCACCTTGCGTCGATCCTCACCGCCGTGACGGATGAAACCGAAGATTTTCAGGGAGATCACCGGCAACACGCACGGCATCACGTTGAGAATCATCCCCCCGAGGAATCCCAGGAACATCGCCGTCCAAAGATTCAAGGGAGGGGCTGCAGAAGACTCGGCATCCGGGGAAGGCGACGGTTTCGTCGCCACCGCGTCCTCCGGGATTCCGTCGACCGTCCAGCCTTGGACCGACTCTCCCCGTTCGAGCACAATGACGCCGGTCAACGGCGTTCCGGCCTTCCATGGAATCTGGACCGTCTGAGAGTCGCCCGCGCCGGAGGTCACAGGCCGACCAGCGGACTCCCCGTTCGGAGGCAGCGGATAGAACGCCAGCTTTGAGCCTGCGGGCAGCGCGCTGGATTTGACCTCAAACCCGCCCGTCGCCGGTTGAATGCCAATTCCATACGGCCACGGTCCGGGCTTTGGCAAAAGCGCATCGTACTTCGCAAAAATTGCTGCGTTAGCGGGTTCTGCCGATGGGCCAACGGGGATCGTGATGGACAGATTCCCTGCATTGCCCGGGATGCAAATCTCTTCGCAAACCAACCACGAGGCGGATGCTTTCAGGGTCACCTCTCCGGCGGGCAGTGTCGCGGGAGGGGTGATCGTTGTGATCAGCAGCGTTTCGTCGTGATACGCAAAAACTTCGATGTCCCCGGGTTCGATCGTTTCATGTGGGATCGGCCACTGGATAGGCCCGGCGGTGAATCCCTCTGGCAGGGTCCACTGGATCGACGTCGCCAGCCCGGCATCGCCCGGGAAATGCCAGTACGTGTGCCACTTCGGCGCCATGCGCAGGAGGAGCCCGACGCGGAAGGGCTTCCCGGGAACGACGACCTGCGTGTCGGCCAGCAATTCGGGACGGACGAGTTCCATCCCCTCATACATTTGACCCCGCAGCGGCGAGCCAAGAGCGAGTAGAAACGCGAGGAGCAGCGCAGGGGTGGGGTTTGCCATCGGGTTGCAATGAAGCCTACAAAGCCCCAGTCGGCAAGCAGCACACACAACCCCCTTTTTTCCCTTTGACACCCCCTGCCCTCCGCCCCATATTCACCGACTCTACAAGCGGCGCGCGGAGACTGTGCGCTCGTTACCCGAACGCTGGTGCGAACGCCAGTTCGGCGCGCTGCTTGGGAGAGACACGCTGTTTCAAATCAGTGCGAATCTCAGTTTAGACTGCCGTTAGGCGGAATGCCCATGTAGCTCAGTTGGTAGAGCACGTCCTTGGTAAGGACGAGGTCACCGGTTCAATCCCGGTCGTGGGCTCCACCCATCCTAAGTCAAAACTGCTTCACGCCTGAAAAAACCTGAAACGCCCGCCCTGCAAAAAACTTACAACATCAAATGGCAAAGGATAAATTCGAGAGAAACAAACCGCACGTGAACGTTGGCACTATTGGCCACGTCGATCACGGCAAAACCACGCTGACTGCGGCCATTACGACGATTCTCGCCAAGACGGGCAAGGCCCAGGCGAGGAAGTATGATGAGATCGACGCCGCTCCGGAAGAGAAGGAGCGCGGTATCACCATCAATACGGCCCACGTGGAATACGAGAGCGACAAGCGTCACTACGCACACGTCGACTGTCCCGGACACGCGGATTATGTCAAAAACATGATCACCGGTGCGGCGCAGATGGACGGTGCGATCCTCGTTTGTAGTGCTGCGGACGGACCAATGCCTCAAACCCGCGAGCACATTCTCCTCGCTCGCCAAGTCGGCGTGCCTTCGGTCGTCGTGTTCCTGAACAAGGTCGACATGGTGGACGATCCGGAGCTCCTCGACCTCGTCGAAATGGAAGTTCGCGATCTCCTGAACTCCTATGAGTTCCCCGGCGACGACATCCCGATCATCCGCGGCAGCGCGCTCAAGGCGCTTAGCGGAGACGCCGATGGAGAGAAGCAAATTCTCGCCCTCATCGAAGCGGTGGATGAATACATCCCCGTTCCCGAGCGTCCGATCGACATGCCCTTCCTCCTCCCCGTGGAAGACGTGTTCAACATTGAAGGTCGCGGCACCGTTGCCACCGGCCGTGTCGAACGCGGAATCCTCAAGAAGATGGAAGAAGTCGAAATCGTCGGCATTCGCCCCACCGCGAAAACGACGGTGACGGACATCGAAATGTTCCGCAAGCTCCTCGACGAAGCCCGTGCCGGCGACAACGTCGGTTTGCTCCTCCGCGGCGTGAAGAAGGAAGACATCGAGCGCGGCCAGGTCATCGCCAAGCCCGGCTCGATCAAGCCTCACACGAAGTTTAAGGCCGAGGTTTATATCCTCAGCAAGGACGAAGGCGGTCGGCACACGCCGTTCTTCTCCAACTATCGCCCGCAGTTCTACTTCCGCACGACGGACGTCACCGGCACGATCAAGCTCCCCGAAGGCGTGGAAATGGTCATGCCCGGAGACAACATCTCGATGGAAGTCGAACTGATCACCCCGATCGCGATGGAAAAAACCATCCGTTTCGCCATCCGCGAAGGCGGCAAAACGGTCGGCGCAGGTCGCGTCGGCGAGATCATCAGCTAGGTTACAGCTGGATTTAGGACAGTAGTTCAATTGGTAGAGCAGCGGTCTCCAAAACCGTCGGTTGGGGGTTCGAGTCCCTCCTGTCCTGTTTCCTTCCCGTTCTCTCCGCACCACTATTCGCATGTTTGGCAAAACGAGGAAATTCCTCATCGAGGTCAAAGGGGAACTCCTAAAGGCTTCATGGCCTTGGGATCCCAACGAAAAGGGATTCCGGCGCTACCGCGAACTGGCAAACTCAACCATGGTTGTTGTGGTCGCCATGGTGCTTCTGGGCGGCTATATCGCCTTTTTTGACCTATTCCTCGTGAAGGTGGTGGGATTCCTCACCGCCCCTTGATCCACTTCGCCCGAATTCGGATTTCCTCGCCCGCTCCTCACCCACCCGTCGTTTCGTAAATCATGGCAATTGCTCCCAAAGATCAGTGGTTCGTCGTTCACGTCCTCTCCGGACAGGAGCAGAAAGTTCACGATAATCTCGTCAAGCGGATCAAAAGCGAGGAGATGGCAGATTTCGTCTACGAAGTCCTCATCCCCACCGAACGCGTCCAAGAAATCAAACGCGGTAAGAAAACCGAGACCACCCGCAAGTTCTTCCCGGGCTACCTGATCGTCAACATGCACCTGCTGGACGAAAACGGTGGTCTGATGGACCAAACGTGGTACTTCATCCGGGAGACCGCAGGCGTCATCGGCTTCGCAGGAACGAAGGACCGCCCCGTCCCGATGCGCCCCAACGAAGTCGAGGGCATGCTCGCCCAGATCCGCGAGCGTGAAGACCACATCACTCCAAAGATCAGCTTCGAAGTGGGCGACAAGGTCAAGGTCGCGGATGGTCCGTTCCAAAACCAGAGTGGCGTGGTCGAAGAAATCGACCCCGAACGCGGCAAACTCCGCGTATCCGTCAGCATTTTCGGTCGAGAAACTCCGGTCGATCTCGAGTACTGGCAGGTCGAACGCGCCTGACGTTCCCTCCCCGCCGCACTCTCCTGTGTCCCTGAGGCTGATTACCCTCGGCAGCGGAAGCGCCGGGAATGCCAGCGTTGTCACGGACGGCACCACATCGGTACTGATCGACGCCGGGATCGCCGCACGCACGCTCACCGCACGTCTGGAGGCCGCTGAGATCGCTCCAGCGTCTCTCCACGCCATCCTGCTCACCCACGAGCACGGCGACCACACCAGCGGCCTCCAAAATTTCACCAAAAAGCAGCCGCTCCCGATTTTCGCCAACCCTCCGACCGCGCACGTCTTGAAGTCGGGTGTCATGGGCGATTATCCCCATTGGAATCTGTTCGAAACCGGATCCCGCTTCGCGATTGGCTCGATCTCGGTCGACACCTTTCCCGTTCCACACGACGCCGCAGACCCCGTGGGCTTCGTACTCGAGAGCGGGGGCATTTCGATCGGTATTCTTACGGACCTCGGCTACTCGACCAATCTGGTGGTGGAGCGGATCCGTGGGGTATCCACGCTGTACATTGAAGCGAATCACGACGCGAAGCTGCTGCAGGAAGACTTGAAGCGACCCTGGTCGGTCAAGCAACGGATTCTCTCGCGGCACGGGCATTTGTCCAATGATGCCGCGGCCCAATTGGTTCTTCAGGCGGCGGGGCACCAACTTTCCTGCGTCGTGGCGGGGCACCTGAGTCGCGACTGCAACAGTGTGAACCTGGTGGAAGAGGCTTTCCGCAGGGTTCTGACATCCGGCGGTCTTGGACATATCCGCGTTGTCTGTGCGCCGCCGGACGCGGTGATGCGATTTTGAGGGAAGTGAAAGGGGCGGCTCGCCCCTTTTCGGTTAAGAAACAGGGGCAGGCTGCCCCTGTCACTTCACATTAGCTTCTCCACAAGAGATACGCCCAGTTGGCGGCGATCACGCTGATCACACTCCACCGGATCCATCTAAGTTCCGAGGCCTCCAACCGCTCGAATCGGATCCGGGGCAGGCGAAAAGCCAGCGTGAAGGCGGCAAAAACGATGTACAATCCTGAGAGGAGTGCTCCGAGAGTAAAGAGCGGATTCCATGCCAGCGCACCGGCAAAATCTCCGTGCAGAAGGCAAGTCATTCCCCTGGTTGCGCCGCAACCCGGACATGGAATCCCTGTGAGTCCGTATAGCATGCACTGCGGCGTCGGCAACCGCAGTTGCAGCCAGATCCACCCCGCGCCACCGGTGGCCACGAGGACGGCTGCCCAGATCGCTTCGTGATCAATCTCCCCTGCACGGAGCTTCCTGGCCGTGATCACCACGGCAGCATTTATTTTGTCGCCGCCCCGATCGCCACGGCCAAGATTGCTGCAAAGCAGCCACAGAGAAGGACCACGGGCATCAGAACCGCCACCACCACGCGCCAAGTGTCGGTTTTGTGAACCACGCGCAGACCGACAACGGTGACGTAAAGATTCCAAATTCCCGACACGAGCGGACCACAAATCGGAACGAGCTGGAGCACGTAGGCGCTTCCGGTGGCATAGCCGCAAACGCGGAATGTCGCACGAAACGGCTCGTTCGCGCCTCCGGTGAGCATCAGGAAAAGGTGCATCAATCCGGAGTAAATGAAGGCGCCCAGCGAGATCAGAATGGGTGAAATCACCGCGAGGAGGATGAGTCCGAACCACATGACGCCAGGCGTGTATTGTGCGCTTTGTTTCATCATCTCCCCTGGGGCGATCGTGTTCAGGATGCCGCTGAAGATCAAATTGATGACCATGACGGGTACGCCCACCACGAGGAGATAGACGAGCGTGTCGGTGAGCTTCCCCGCCGGGGCCATTTCAGAGAATGTCTTTTGGGGAGCCCCGAGAACTTGCTGGACCGTCTGGACGACTGCGGCTGGCAGGCCGAGTTCCGTCCGGCGCTCCCATGCAGGGGAGGCGCCGACGGCCACCGCCACCTCGGTCCCGGAAGGAAGCAGCACCTCAGCGGGAACCGGCGAAGTAAAGTCCGCCGCAGGTTCCGGAAGATCCTGAAACTCCGCCAAAGGAAGCCAAGATTCCATGCCTTCTTTCCAACCGAGGTCAGTCGCAAGAAACCGGCCACTCTTGAGCCCGAACGCCACTTCGTCGGGTGAAAAAGTCCCGAGGGATTCCCGATTGCGGTTGATATGAATGCGAACCATCTCCTTTGGGTATGGCAATGCGCCCCGCAGGTCAAACTTCTAAGGCGCGCATCGAACACGTGCCACGCGGCGTCGACCCCCATTCAACCCGAACGCCGCAATCGGAATTTACCAAGAAGAACACGAAGCTCATGAAGGCAGAGAAGATTAGATGAAAGGAATCTGCACGATAAGGTTCCTGTCCAAGGAATTCTTTCCCTTCGTGTCCTTCGTGTCCTTCGTGTCCTCCATGGTTAAAAATCCGTTTTCGGTTTCAAACCGGTAACGGGCGGATCGTGCTCCCGGTTGACCAGCGTCCAGGTACACCGCATCTCCTCTTGCGCCCCTAGCGGCGGAACTTCACCGCATGACCGAACTCGATGCCTGCATTGCCCTAAACATGATCCCCGGAATGGGCCCCATCCGCCTCCGCAGGCTGCTCCAGGCATGTGGCAGCGCGGTTCAGGTACTCCACGCTTCCCCGAGCGATTTACGTTCGGTGGAAGGGGTAGGATTCGAGGTCGCCGCAGCGATCCGGCGATGGGAGCGCACCATTGACCTCGCCGCGGAACTCCGTCGGATCGCCGAACACGGGTTCGACGTCCTTTCCTGGGACTCCCCGAACTACCCGCCCTCATTGGTAGCGACAAATGACCCACCCATCGTCCTGTACGTTCGAGGGGGAATCGAAGAACGCGACGCACGCGGAATCGGGATTGTGGGAACCCGGAAACCTTCCGCCTACGCCGCGGAGTGCGCACGCAAGCTTTCCTACCAACTCGCGTACGCAGGACTGACCGTCGTCAGCGGACTCGCACGCGGGGTCGATACCGAAGCACACAAGGCGGCGATCGCGGCGCGAGGGCGCACGATCGCCGTCCTCGGGAGCGGTCTCCTCCGAATGTACCCGCGGGAAAACGGTGAACTTGCGGATCGGATCGCGGACGCCGGAGCCGTCATTTCAGAGTTTCCCCTCACCGTCATGGCGGATCGGCAGACTTTTCCCATGCGAAACCGCATCATCGCCGGAATGACGTTTGGCCTGCTCGTGGTGGAAGCCGGGGTACAAAGCGGGGCCATGATCACCGCCTCGCAGGCAGGCGAACTCGGCCGCACCCTCTACGCGGTGCCTGGGCGCATTGATCAACCCGGAAGCGTCGGCGGGAATCAGCTCATTCAGCAAGGGGCAAAGCTGGTCGTGAGCGCACAGGATATTCTCGATGACCTCGGACTGCTCTTTCGCGAGACGCCAGCGGTTCAGCGTCCCGCCCCTTCGCTCGACGGCGAGGAATCCGTGGTTTACGCGGCCATCACGAACGACTCCCCGGGCGTCGATCAAATCATCCGGCACACCGGTTTGGGAGCGGCGATTACGCATGCCACGCTCTTTCGCCTTGAGTTAAAACATCTCGTCAAACAACTTCCCGGCCAACGCTACGTGAAGACGGAATAGAGAGAAACTGCGGTCCATTGTGAAAAACCCGATGCGAAGTCATTTGCCAACTGCGCCGCACCTCCTTACGTTCCCGGCGCTTGGAAGGTTCTCCTCCTGCTCATGAAATCCCTTGTCATCGCCGAAAAACCCAGTGTCGCCGCGGACCTTGCCCGCGCTCTCGGTCGCATTCCGAAAAAGGACGACCTCTATGAAAACGAACAGTGGGTGATCACTTCGGCGATCGGTCACCTCGTCGAACTGTGCCTTCCGGGCGAAATGGACAAGAAGCGTGGCAAATGGAGCTTCGCCAACCTCCCGATCATCCCGGACGAGTTCGGCCTGAAGCCCATCGAGAAAACAGAAGCCCGGTACAAACTCCTTAAACGCCAGATGGCGCGCAAGGATGTCGGGGAAATCATCAATGCGTGCGACGCCGGACGCGAGGGCGAACTGATTTTCCGCTACCTCGTGCAACTCAGCGGCGCGAAGAAGCCCATCCGCCGTCTCTGGCTGCAATCGATGACCACGGAGTCGATTCGCGACGGCTTTGAAAAGCTCCGCAGCGACGAGGAAATGCAACCCCTCGCCGCCGCTGCCCAATCGCGCTCGGAGAGCGACTGGCTCGTGGGCATCAATTCCACACGGGCGCTGACCGCTTTCAATTCAAAGGAAGGCGGATTTCAACTCACCCCGGCTGGCCGCGTGCAAACGCCCACTCTTGCGATCCTCTGCGAGCGGGAGGAAAAAATCCGCGCCTTCAAGTCGCGTCCGTATTTCGAGGTCTATGCGGAGTTTGGGGTTGCCGCCGGAAGTTACCGCGGGCGTTGGTTCGACGAGGCTTTCCGCAAGTCGGGTGATGAAGATGCCCGGGCCGAACGGCTCTGGGACCGGCAGACGGCCGAGGAAATCGTTGCCCGCTGCCTGGGAAAAATCGGCATCGTTGAGGAGGAAAAGAAGCCCTCCACCCAGGCCGCTCCCCTGCTCTACGATCTCACCACGCTCCAACGCGAGGCGAACAGCCGATTTAGTTTCAGCGCCAAACGCACGCTGCAGATCGCCCAATCTCTCTACGAACGGCACAAAGCGCTGACGTATCCCCGAACCGATTCCCGTTATCTCCCGGAGGACAACCTCTCCAACGTGAAGGCGATGATGACCAAGTTCGGCAGCGACGAACTCCGCGGCCACGCTCAAAAGGCCCTGGCGAACGGGTGGATCCGGCCAAACAAGCGGGTTTTCAACGACGCACGGGTCACGGATCACCACGCCATCATTCCCACCGGCGTGGTGCCGCCGAACCTCGATGAAGCGGAGGCGAAGATTTACGACATGGTCGCTCGCCGGTCGATCGCGGTCTTTTACCCACCCGCCCAGTTTGAGATCACCACCCGGATCACCCGCGTCGAAAAGGACGCATTCCGGACGGACGGGAAAATCATTACCGACCCCGGCTGGCTCGCGGTGTACGGGAAACAATCCGACGAATCCGGCGAGAGTGTCACGATCGTCAAACCCGGCGAGACCGCCGACACGCTTTCGCTCGAGGTCAAAGACAACGAAACCAAGCCGCCGCCGCGCTACACGGAAGCCACGCTGCTTTCCGCGATGGAAGGCGCCGGCAAGACGCTGGAGACCGAAGAACTGCGCGAAGCCATGAGTCAGCGCGGCCTGGGCACGCCAGCAACGCGCGCGCAAATCATCGAGGGACTCATTCTGGATGGCTACATCGTCCGGCAGGCGCGGGATTTGATTGCAACCAGCAAAGGACTTTCGGTCATCACGCTGTTGCGCGGACTCGGCGTGGGTGCGCTGACCTCCCCGGAAATGACCGGAGAATGGGAGCACAAGCTCAAGCAGATGGAATCCTCCGCGTTTTCCCGCGAGGAGTTCATGCGGGAGATCCGCGACCTCACCCGCGATATCGTCGAGAAAGCGCGCAATTTCACCGGCACGACGGTCGATGGCAACTTCGTGTCCCTCGACGTGAAATGTCCGAAATGCGGACACGAGAGTTTTAAAGAAACGTACAAGACGTATCACTGCGGCGGTTGCGAGTTGGTGATTTGGAAGACCATGGCGGGACGCCAACTCGAGCCGGATGAAGTTTGCCAACTGCTGAGGGAAGGTCGCGTGGGACCGGTCGAGGGATTCCGGAGCAAGATGGGCCGACCATTCGCTGCGGTGGTGAAGCTCGATGCGGAGTTCAAGCAGGGATTCGACTTCGGCAATTCCGAGGCGGACAGCGGTGCGGATTTCCCAACGGATCGTCCGATCGCGGCTTGCCCGGTTTGCAAGGAAGGGACGGTATACGATGTCCTCACCAGTTATTGTTGCCGCAATGCCGTGGGGCCGGAGAAAAAGTGCACGTTGCGCATCGGCAAAACCATTCTTCAGCGGGAGATTCCCGAGGCGGAAATTCGGCGGATTCTAGAGACTGGAAAATCCGCGTTACTGCCCAAGTTCATTTCCAAAAAAGGCAAACCATTTTCTGCGTACCTCAAGCTCGAGAATGGCAAGGTTGGCTTCGAGTTCGAGCCCAGAAAGCCGTCGGCGAAAGCGGGCCCGAAGACGGCGGCGAAGCCGCGTGCCGCGAGCGCCCAAGCCGCCTAATTCCGGGCGAGGAAGCTTGACCGCTCGTTCATCGTAACGTACCGTCACCGTCTTCCGCAAATCAGCGGGCCGTAGCTTAGCTTGGTAGAGCGCTACCTTGGGGTGGTAGAGGTCGTGGGTTCGAATCCCGCCGGCCCGATGGGGGGACAACAGAGTAAAATGGGCGATTTATCCTGATTTTCACAAAGTTCATGGACTCGCCCGTAATCCTCTGGCCTACTCTGGATGACTCTGGAGGAAGTTGAAAGTGTGACACCCGAGTGTTACAATCCGCCGCATGATTGCAGCGAAAGCGATGAAGGGGATCTATCTTCGCGGGAAAACCTACTGGTTTGCCCGGCAGATTGATAAGAAGCGCCACTTCATTTCTCTGGAGACCGAGGATCTCGCCGAAGCCATCCAGAGAGCGACATTGATTCGGAACGAGGTTGTGCTCGAATCTGGGGAGCTGATCCGGCATTGCGTGGATCGGTACATTACCCGGGCTCGGGCGTCCGGCGATTGGACGCTCAGTACGGAGCGTGCGAAAGGCTACACACTCCGCCGGTGGGCGGAAGAACTCGGAGATGTCACCCCCGCAAGCGTGACAACCGAACAGATTCGCGAATATCACGACCGCCGGATTCGAGAAGGAAAGTCCCCCACAACGACCTGGGGGAACATCATGACCATCCAAGGCTTTTTCCGCTGGGCCGTCGACGTCGAGAGGTGCGCGCGTACCAATCCTGTGATTCCGTTGACCGGCAGAAAGTCGTCGCAACGGATCCGGGCGCCGAAGCTCACGGCGAGGTTGGATTTCTGTTCGCACGCCCTCCGGGACAAGCTCATTGCTGAGTGCCCCCGGGAGGATTTGAAATTCGTCCTCTACTGCGGCTTTCACGCCGGACTGAGGCGACAAGAAATCGTAGAAGCTCGTGCGTTCTGGTTCGATCTTGATAACGGGCTCCTCCATCTGCGGAAACATGATGGCTTGCAGTTCAAGGATGGGGAGGAGCGAACGATCCCGATGACGGCGGAGTTTCGTGGCTTCGTGGCCGCCTTCGGACTTCACGAGCCCTACATGCTCCACCCCAAGGTCAAGGCCCGTCGCAAAAACGTTTACCGGTGGGATTTCCGTCGGCCGTTCGAGGAGTACATGAAGATTCAAGGGTGCCCATGGGTGACCGCTCACATCATGCGACACACCTTTGCCAGCCTGCTGGCCAGTGATGGGGTCAGCATATTCAAGATCGCCCGATGGCTCGGGGATGATGTCAGAGTCGTTCAGGCCCATGATGCGAATCTTCTTCCCGGGGATCAGGATATTGAGAATTCGTTTTCCCGGAGGGCGCATCCTTGACTGCGTCCATATGTGATGAATGAAAAGATGACGAACCAGAGCCTGCGGGAGCGTTTCAAGTTTCCGGACAGCAAAGCGGCCACGGTTTCCCAGATCATCGCTGCCGCGTTGGACGCCGGTAAGATCAAGGTGGCAGACCATTCCCACACCTCCACCCGCTACCGGAACGATGAGCCGTTCTGAGCCTAATTTCTTATTTAAATTCAAACCGCAGAGACGAGCTCAAGTACGCGCAAACCAATGATCTTCAACGGTTTTCTTGTTTAAGCGCAAAACCGACAACCAATGAATCCCAACGACTCCATTGTCAAAGACGCCGCCCTCGAATGGTTCGGGGAGCTAGGGCAATGCGGTCGGGCACGGGCCGAAACGAGTCTGCGGATGGAAACGGTTTCCGAGGTTAAAGCTTAATTGCTCGCCAAGGGACCGTTTGTTTTCCGGGTTGCGGGCGATTCCACCGCAGCGTCTGTACCATCACCTCTATGAGGTCGGAGAGCGCCGGGCGGGTGTCTGCGTTCCTTGCAGTCCATGCCAGACAGAGCGTGAGCTTAACCGGGACAGGTATCCTGTGGACCTCAACTCCGCTCATCTCGGCCAACGCGAGATCGGGAAGCGCTGCAGCGCACGTACCCGAGCGAACCAAATTGGCGGCTTGGAGGTAAGATGAACAAGCGACGGCGGTCTGGATGGAGGTTCCTGCGCGATCAAAAAACTTTTCCACCTGCTCTTTCAACCTTCCTCCGATAGGTAGCGCCATCGGTAGAGAGAGAGGAATTTCTGAGACGCATTTCGGAGGGCGTTTCAACAGGGATGCTGGGATGAAGATTGAGTGACCGAAGTCACCGAGGGGAGCATGCCTCAGGCCGTTTTGAATCGAATCCTCGCGGATAAACGCCAAATCGTAGGTACCCTCACGGACGGTTGAGACCATCTCGCGCGTTTGCTCGTGGTGAATCTCGAACCGCACCGTGGGACAAAGTTTCATCACCGTCCCAAGCCGTGGAAGTATCAGCCACTGAGCGACGCTGTTGGAGGCAACGATTCGAACGCACCACTCCGAGCCCCTACAGCGAGCGACAAAGTCGGCGATACCCTTGAAGTTCTCACGACCGATCGCTGCAAGTTCCCTACCCCGCTCCGTCAGAACAATGCCGCGCCCTCTGCGCTGGACAAGGTCAGTACCGAAAAACGTCTCCATCTCGCGGATTTGACGACTGATAAGCGATTGTGTGACCGTGTCGCCTTTCGCGGCCCCGACAATAGAGCCTGCATCTGCCACCTCACAGAAATTCGCGAGCCTCTCCATCGAAAACCCTGATTGGGAGATGATTGATTTATACATGACTACATAGTCATATCATATGAATTCTCCAACAATGACATATTTTCGTTTCTGGGACAGATTTCCGGCGTGAAAGAGAATGAAACAACGAAAACAAGCGAACCTCCAGAGGCGGGTTACCTAGTCATGGTAGACGACAACTTCCGTTATACGGATGAAGACGAGCGATAGTGCGCAGGTGCCTTCGCAAGCTACGACGAAGCGCTCGCGGTCGCACGAGGGATAGTCGAAGAATTCTTTAGCGAAGAACGTCGAGGCAGAACCGCGGAGGAGAACTACGAGTCGTATACGATGATGAGCCAGGTGATGAAGGCCATGGGACTGCAGGCGATCTACCGGCGGCCGAGGACCAGCCAGCCGACACCGGGGGCTCCGATTTACCCGTATCTGCTTCGAGGCCGTGCGGTCACGCAAGCCGACGAAGTGTGGTGCGCGGATGTGACCTACATCCCGATGGCCAGAGGGTTTGCGTATCTGGTGGCGATCATGGACTG
>Ga0247837_1005092_pt1 | contig 20202 bp, 16 predicted proteins | sample LaCtaG_2_FD_187115 | JGI IMG/M metagenome (GOLD analysis project Ga0247837, IMG submission 187115) | Freshwater microbial communities from meromictic Lake La Cruz, Castile-La Mancha, Spain - LaCruzMarch2015_14.5m | ecosystem: Environmental > Aquatic > Freshwater > Lake | place: Spain: Castile-La...
AAGAAAGACGCCACTCATCACTCGGGGACCAAACCCCAGCAACCTACAGAGACAACGCCCTACAGAGTAAAAACAAGGAGGAACTCTACTCTTAAAAACGTTCCTCAATTTGGGGGCAGGTCATCTCCACTCCAGGGAACTCGAATCCGCTCTCGGCCCAGTACTTCTTAACTTGGGGTGCAAGCTCCTTTGATCCCTCATCGTATCCGTGATATTTGTTGTATTGGTCAATCGCCGTTTGGGCGATTTTCTTAGCTTTGGCGCTTGAAGTGCCGGTTGAATCTAAAAGTTGAAGGTTCGACATATTTTTTCTCATGGTTGAATCACCACCCAACGTTCCAAAACCAAAGCGGGTTGGTACAAGGTGAGGGATCTGATTGATTCCTTTGGCTGCAGCCCGACCTTCAGCAATTGATGAACGCCTATTGTGTTTCAACAACCATACAATGCTACTGAAGTTTTGTCAAGAAGCAGTGAAAGCTAAGTTGTTGATGACTGCCATGAGTCAGGAGAGGATGCTCGCTTCACTTTAGAACAGCGGGGTACCGCAGGTTTGTCTACTCGAAAAAGAGTCAAGAAGAAGACTCGGCGTCCAGTAAGGTCACAGTCAATCAGCTCATGACCTTGCTCGCTCGCAGTTTCTCATTTCGATCGCGCTAGGCATGCTACGGGAGTCCTCCTTTTCAGCACTCCCGATGGCACACTAAACTACCCAAATGAACCCCAGACAACTCGCCCGCGAAGAAATCCGGGCCATGATCGACGCCGAAACCAACGCCTGGAACAACCTAGACGCCGACGCCCTCGTCGCCCTGTTCCACCCCGATATGGTCTGGGTTTGGCCGCCGGACGCGCAGAGCCACGATCCCGAAACCTGGGTCATGCCGATGGGCCGGTTCGATGCCGACCGTTGGAAATCCGACTGGAACCGCCTCTTCAGCGACTTCGCCCTGGCCCACAACCACCGAACCACCGTCCGCATCGAAGTCTCCGACCAGCTCGACGGAGCCTTCGCCGTCGTCGACGTCGACACCCTCTGGGTGAACAAACACGACCAATCCAACTTCCACTTGCAAGGCCGCGCCGGCAAGGTGTACGTAAAGGTCGAAGACCGCTGGCTCTTCATCCACCAAACCGGCCTCCTCCAATACTCCTGACTCGCGGCCAGACAAACCCAAAAAACCCAAAATCCCAGGTTGACATCCGCCCGTTTCGCCGCCTTAAACTACGTGAACCAACCGCCTGCGAAAAGGGATCCTTCCATCACACCGGACCGGATGTTTCCTCCAGTAACATTTTAGTCAGAAGTTCGACGACGTTGTCGTTGTCACGCTGATTGAACCGGAATTCCATCTCTTTCATGAAGAGGGGAAAGTTCTTCTTGAATCCGCCGTGATACATTTTGAGTCTTCGTTTGGCAAATCCCCAAAAGTTTTCGATGCCGTTGATGTGGTTTCGGCCACTGGCGTAGACCTTCGAATGGTCGATTCTCTCGTGGTGAAAACCGTCGAGGCTGAGCTGGTTGTACGCCGGAAACCGGTCGGTGTAGACCCAGCTTTGCGGTTCGACGTTTTCCCGAATAGCGCCTCTTAGCGTTGGGGCTTCCAGATTCGCTGGAAACACCACTCGAACCTCGCCACCTCGCTTAAGGAGCCCGAAAACGGGAATCTTGCCGCCAGCGCCACGACCGCGTTTGCCTTTCTGGACACCGCCAAAGTACGACTCATCCACTTCCACTTCGCCACCAAGCGGCTCGGCAACCAGGGCTGACTCTTGGGCGATTCGAAGCCGAATTCGGTTGTAGTGAGCGCAAACCGTCTTGTGGTTCAGCTTCAGATCTTTCGCCACTCGGCTGGCCGGAACCAGCAGCCAGAACAAGCGGGCCATCTCTTTCAGCTGCGCCCTCGTCAGTTTGCCGTTCCGAGACTTTGTCGTGTATTTCTTGCCGCAAGCCACGCACTTGCGCCGACCATCGCCCAGTTTGTAATGACGCTTCTCGCCACAACCCTTGCAGCCCACTACGCCTTTAGCGATACTTGAACCCTTCGTTTGACTCTTCAACCCAGTTCTAGCTTAATCTAGTCCGGACTGACGGAACGATCCCATAATAAATTTTCGGAGCGAAGAATCAAACGTCGAGGGTCTTCAGAATCTCCGCGTACTTCTCCTTCACGAACCGTCGCTTCACCTTGAAGGTCGGCGTCAGCTCGCCCGAGTCCTGGGAGAACGGGGTGGAGAGGATGGCGAAGCGCTTGACCGCTTCGTAGTTCGCGCCGAGCTTGTTCTGTCGGTCAATCTCCGCCTTCAGCAGCTTTCGAACCGCCGGATCGGTGGTCAGGTCCACCGAATCGGAAAGGCCCAAAGCCTCCCGAACCCGATCCGCCGCCGGAACAATCAGCCCGACGCAGTACTCCATTCCGTCGCCGAATACCACGGCCTCGAGAATAAACGGACTCTGCTTCAGCCGGTTCTCCAAAGGCTGTGGCGCGACGTTTTTGCCGTTCCCCAGGACGATCAGGTCCTTCTTTCGGTCGGTGATCTTCAGATTCACCCCTTCGTATTCGCCAATGTCCCCCGAATGGAACCAGCCCTCGGCATCAATCACCTTCGCCGTCTCTTCCGGCATGTTGTAATAGCCCAACATCAACCCCGGACCTCGCAGCAGGATCTCGCCGTCCTCGGCCAGCTTCACTTCCATATCCAGCGGCTCGCCGACCGTCCAGTATTTGTTCCGCTCCGGCCGATTCACCACGCTGGCCCCGGCCGTTTCGCTGAGTCCGTAGCCCTGCAACACGGTGAGCCCAAGGGCCATATAAAACTCGGCAACATGCGGAGGCAACGCCGCCCCGCCGCTCACGAAGAACCGCATCCGCCCCCCGGTCCGGGCACGGACTTTCTCCATCACAACCTTATCCAGCAGATTCGCAAAAGGCGCAAACTCCCCCTTCGCCCGCTTCACGCCCTGGGCAAAAGCAAAGTGAAAGAGCTTCTGCTTGAGCGGAGAAGACTTCTTCACCGAATCGGTCACGCGATCAAAGAACGACTCCAAAAATCGCGGTACACAAAGCATCACGGTGGGCCGCACCTTCATCATGTCGTTCCCAATCGAAGCCAGATTCTTCGCATAGGCGACGGTGCCGCCGCTCCCGATCGGCAAAAACTGCCCGGCAACCCGCTCGTAAACGTGGCTCATCGGAAGGAAGGAAAAGAAGATATCCCCCGGCCCCAAATTGATCTCCCGAGGAACCACGTCGATGACATTAATCGCCGCCCGATGCGGCAACATGACCCCTTTGGGTTGCCCAGTCGTCCCGCTCGTATAAATCAGCGTACAAACATCCTCTGGCCCAACCAGATCAATAGCCGCATTCCAATCGGCGACGGAGAGTTCATGATGCTCCGACATCTGCATCAGTGATCCCGGCCCCTTCAGCGGTATCGAGGGAAAGTCCTCAATGCGTCGCGCCATATCTTCACTGCCGGTCAAAGTGATCTTGACCCCAGCATCGCGCAGAATCACCCCGGCCTGGTCACCCGGCAAGCTCGAATAAACCGGCACGAGAATGACTCCAAGGCACTGGCAAGCCCAGTCCACCTGCGCCCACTCGGCACTGTTCTCGGCATACAGCCCAAGCCGCTCTCCTTTGGTCAAACCAAGAAACCGAAGCGTTCCCGCAATCTGCCGAACCCGCTTCCCGAGCTGATGGTAGGTGATCGAAGTGAACTCTTCGCTGCCCTTTTCTGGCGGCACCAACATGGCCACCTTGTCCGGATTCTCCTCGATGCGTTGTCGAAGAACGTCTCCGAGCGATCTTGCCGACGGCTTCATTGCTGGCATGTTAAGAGGCATTTTGTCTGAATCTACGAGGTTTTGCATCAGTTCCAAAGATCGCTGTTAGATCGGTCGCGGATATCCCGGCAAACGTCAACAACTTGCGCGGTTCCGATGACAAGGTCCCAAGCGAAGCCGAGCCAATCCAGCACGAGGCAGATCAACTCCATCGGTCCCTCTTTCGGCGCCGAAAACTCGGCCAGCTCATATTCGAGAACCACCAGATAATCCCGTCCAAGCTCCACTCGTGCCAATCCACAAGAGTGATTCTCGTCTAACTATTGGCCCGAACCGCGATCGGTCGGAAACAATTCAGACCTTTCGAACCGGGTCGGGGAAATCGCGATAAAGTGCCGATTTGAAGTTGACGACCTTCGAAAACACGGCCGCATGCAGCGACTCAACCGGGTCCTCACGCGTTGCGGCGGATTGGAAAGCCTCGTCAAGCTGAGCTAGATTGTTCACCGAGATCCGGATATGAAACTCTGCGAGACAAGGCGGCGCAAAGCCGAACTTGCGGCGAGCAATGCGGTACTCGGCAATCTTGCCCGCATCAACGAAGCTGCCCAAGTAGGCCTGAACGGCAGAAACGAACTCAAGGTCCTTCACTCCTGGGGCCAAATCGACCCAGATGTCGTAGTGATCCATTCCTTACCGTACCGTGGCGAGGAATCCGACCATCCTGCCATAGACTTCGCTGAGGCTATGCACCGGAATGAACGTCAGGCCGTGCATGAGGATATTCCGATCTGTGCGGAAGAACTTCGCCTCTTCCACGCCCCAAGATGACAGCCCTGCATCGGCTGCAAGCTTCTCGATAAGATTTGACAGGGAGGGGCGGAGAGGTAGGACTGAAGCGGAACCTGCAGCTTCGGCTCGAGCTCGAAGCAGGTGTTCAAAGCTCGCATACAGCAACATCAGGTGGCAAATCTCTAGCCTCTCGATTGCGCGGATCAGATTCGGAGTCGTTCCGGTCTTTGTGGTTGCGTCAGCCAGAAATTGAGTGAGTGCTCCAAAGTCTTGGAAGACGGCCTCTAATACTTCCCCTTCCTCTCGACTCATCGGGAATTGATTAGGATCTGGCCGTAGTGCTCAATGCCATGGACGGGGTCCAACGGGCCGATCCGGAGATTGTCCGAGGTGTACACGATCCAGCTACCTTCCTCGAGCACAAATCGAACTCGCTTTAGGAAGGGCGAGAGGTAGAAGTCAACTGCCGGATTCTCGCCATATATGGACCAGAGGGCAGGTTCCAAAACCAGTCGCTTCAGATCGGACACGGAGGATTCGATGGCGAAGATCGGGTTTTTTGGCAGTTCGCGATTCGCTTCCTGGATTTGTTCCAGGTGAAAGCCGTTCAGCTTTATTGCCCGCTTTTTAGTTGGTCCAAAAGCGCGTAGCGGCTTCTGGGCGGTGCGCATGAGGTTGCCGACCTCTCTTTCCCAGTCTACGGTAACCATGGCCATGTCTTCAATTTACAACACTCCGGTACCCTTTTGGGCAAGATGACCGTTCGAGAGTTGCGTGATAAGTACGTCGGATTCTTTGAATCCAAAGGGCACACGCGGTACCCGAGCGGGTCACTGATCCCGTACGACGTCACCGGGCGGTTAGACGAAAGCTTGCTCTTCAACGGCGCGGGCATGATCCAGTTCAAGCCGTACTTCCGCGGTGTGGCCCAGCCGTCCAACAAGCGATTGACCACGGTGCAAAAGTGCGTCCGAACCGGAGACATCGACGAGGTTGGCGATGCGACGCACCTTACGTTCTTCGAGATGCTCGGCAACTTCTCGTTCGGTGACTACTTCAAGACCGAAGCGATTAAGTTTAGCTGGGAATTCTTAACGTCATCCGAGTGGCTCAACCTCGATCCAAACCGACTTAGCTTTACCGTATTTGAAATTGACGACGAAGCCGAATCGACCTGGAAAGAATGCGGCGCAAAGCACGTTTTTCGACTCGGAGAAGACACGAATTATTGGCCAGCCGGCGCCTTCTCAAGCGGCCCTCCCGGACCTTGCGGGCCAAACAGCGAGATGTTCTACTGGGTTCCGGCAGATGAACCTGCGCCGAGCCAGCCGTACTCGGTTGAGGAGTGGTCGCGCGATGAGGCCGCCGGAAAGTGGGTGGAAATTTGGAACGACGTCTTCATCACCTACGAGTGGCAGGGCGACCAAAACCCGTCCGGCAAAGGCTATGTGAAGACCGGCATGCCGGAACTACCGTTCCGCAGTATCGACACCGGAATGGGATTGGAGCGCACCGCATTTGTACTCGGCGGATACCGGACGGTTTACGATACGGATGCTTTCGCGCCGATCTTCGTTCGCATTGCCGGGGCGCAGAAGGTCGTGGTTGCACCGTCCGCCGAAGTCACAGCGGCAAAACGAATCATCGCAGACCATATTCGCACGGCGACGTTCTGTATTGCCGACGGGATTTTGCCGGCAAACAACGGACGCGGCTACGTGCTTCGTCGCCTCATTCGCAGAGCGATTTTGAAGGGTGAGCGCGTTCTTGGCATCAAGGACGCCTTCATGGCCGACATGTATGAGGGCGTTGTGGAGGCGATGGGTTCGGCCTATGCCGAGATCGTCGAGCGTCGCGACGTGATCGTCGAGACGCTTCGAAATGAAGAAGCATTGTTCCGGCGAACCTTGGCGACCGGGGTTGAGCTTTTAAATGAAGCGCTCGAAGGCTCGGGCTCGGTTTTGGTCGGCGACATGGCCTTTAAGCTTTACGACACCTTCGGATTCCCGCTGGAAGTGACCCAAGAGCTTTGCGCAGAGCGTGGAGTTGAAGTCGATTTGCCGGGCTACGAGGCCGCGATGAAGGAAGCGCAGGAGCGCTCTCGCGGTGCGCAGAACTTGGAGTCTGTGTACGGTGGTGTCACGGCAGCGGCAGATATTGCCTTGCCCGACGCTCCGGCGGAGACGACATTCCTCGGTTACCACGCGGTTGAGTCGATGGCGCGGATTGTTCGGCAGCGAACGGCTAAGGGCCGGGTCAGTGTGGCGTTGGATCGAACGCCATTCTATGCCGAATCCGGCGGTCAAACCGGTGATACCGGTTGGCTAGAAACGCCGAACGGTGAGTTTGCCGTTCGAAACACTACCAAAAGCGAAGGCACGTTCTGGCATGAATTGGAGCTCGATCCGGCCGAGGCTCCGAGGCTTCTTGGAGAGCAAGCTCGGGCAATGGTGGATGCCGAACGTCGGCGGCGGATTCAGCGAAACCACACGGCAACGCACCTGCTGCAAGCGGCACTTCGAGACACGCTGGGAGCTCATGTTACGCAGGCCGGATCGTCGGTCGGGCCAGATACCTTACGGTTCGACTTCACACATGGCAAGGCGATGACGGAAGCGGAAATCGCCACGATCGAGGAGATCGTCAATCGTGAACTGCTTCGTAACATCGATGTCGTTACCTATGCTGACTTGCCAATTGCTGAAGCCAAGGCCAAGGGTGCGATGGCGCTATTCGGCGAAAAGTACGGCGATAAGGTTCGGATGGTTGAGATTGGCGACTTTAGCCGCGAGCTCTGCGGTGGTATCCACGTTCGAACGACCGGGGAAATTGGACAGTTTCGGATCGTTAGCGAAGCCAGCGCAGCGAGCGGAATTCGCCGCATTGAAGCGATCACGGGCGAATCTGCGCTTGAGCGCGCCCGCGAAGACGCACAGAAGCTGAAAGAAGCCGCCGCGATGCTGAAAGTGCAGGCGAAGGAGCTGCTACCGGGGATCGAGCGAGCACTCGATCAGCTTAAGCAGGAACGTAAGCGTCGCGAGCAAGCCGAGCTGGCTCAGCTTCAGGGCGGCGAAGATACGGCGTCGGTGGTTGAGATTGGCGGTGTTGTGCTCTGGCGCAAGAACTTGGGAGACATTGATCCCAAGATGGCTAACACGCTTGTTGATAACGAAGCGGCCGGAAAGCCAAATCAGGTGACTTTGGCGGCGATCTCGACCCCAGAGAAGGTGATGTTTGTCTGTCGTGTCGGCGCGGAGGCGATTTCTAAAGGTGCTCACGCGGGCAACTTGATCAAGGGCGTCGCGGCGATTGCGGGCGGCGGCGGCGGCGGAAAGGCTGAGTACGCCTCGGCCGGCGGCAAAGATCCGAGCAAGGCGGAGGAAGCGCTCGCAGCGGCAGAAGAACTACTTCGCGCGGCGGTCGGCTGAACGCGCAGAGAAGGCCGCTTTAGCGCAAAGAAGCGATGCGAGGAGACTGATGGCCGCCAGGCGTATGCCGGGCTCTCGATACCGCTGTGCGAAAAAGACCCACACGCAGAAACTGAGTCCGAAGATGATGCAGCCGGCGATGCCAGCGAGCAAAAGATCTTGGCGATCTCGCTGGCGGGTAAACGACTCGTCATCTTCCATCAATTGACCTAACCCATTTTGCAGTTGAGCCGGTTCCGGGCAATAATCTTTCATGCGTCTCCTTCCGATTCTCGCCGGAATTTTTGTCGTAGCTTCGGCCCAAGCCCAGATTGATGTTGCGGCGGCACTTCGCGAACCGGCAAAGGTTGTTTCGGTGAAGGACCTTCCTGATACGTTGCGCGGAGTCACTATCGGCTCTACCGGCGATTCTATGAGCCCATTTATGTTGATGGGCATGCGCGGCGGCAGCTCGGACCCGAGCGGAAAGGCACTTTTTGAATTGCTCGGTACGGTTCTGATTGATCCGGATGCGTTCGCCGCAGGGCTGGCATCGAAAGGAACGATCAAGGGGTACACGCTTGACTTGGTCTCCATGATGATTTCAGAGGACGCCAAGCCACCAAAGCTGATGTTTAGTGAGGTTTACGTCAACCTGGCTGCGGTGAGCGTATGGTCGCCTAAGCCTTCGGTAACGAAGGAGAGCATCCTCAAGTTGGAGGCGTCAATGACCCCGAGGACAAGTGACGGCGATAGTGCTCCGGCTGCCCCAGAAGCCCAGGACGATCGCACGGTTAAGGAAGCACCGGCACAGGTCATCGACCAGGCCCGACCCGCTTCGGTCAAAACGGAGCGACTTAACAACGCGAAGATGGTCGGGCTCGCGCTGATGATGTACATGTCCGATCACGATGACTTCTTCCCGAAAGCCGAGTCCTCAGCCAATGCGAAGGCTCTCGTAATGCCGTACTTGAAAAATGCGGCAGTTTGGGACACGAGTAGTCCCTCGAGGCTTTTGTACAACACCGCTCTGTCGAAGAAGTCGCAAATGATGATTGAGAACCCGGCAGAAACGATCATGCTCTGGGAGGAGAATTCTGGTCTGGGGGTGCGGGCGGTGGTTTACACGGACGGGCACGCGAATCTGCTGTCACCGGACAAGTGGGCTGCGGCTTGGAAGAAAGAGCTTTCCCGGCGCAAGAAGCAAAAGTAGTTCCCGGTTGAAGGGGCATCTGATATCCTGACGGCATGCTCGGTGTTGAGAAACGTTTCTCACGGTTCGTTAGTTCGTGTCTGTTGTTGGGTCTTGTTGGGATTGCAGTCCCCCAGAGCGCGGTACCGGTCGGCCACGGGTCGTACGCGAGTTCCGTTCCAACAATCCGGCTGAATGATGACGGCTACTTTGCGCCAACGCCCGGCACCATTATCAACGAGTTTGCGACTCTTTATCTGGACCCTTCGCTAAAGAGTCGCGCCGTGCCGACGAACCAATGGTGGACCGATTTGATGATTGGTCAGCGGTCCCGAGCAGTTGCTGGTGCACCAGCCGAGTGGTTCCAGCAGCAAATGGACGGAGCCGGAAACGCGGGCGTGCTGCATGCGCTCCCTGGAGCGGTGCAGCCTACTCGGCGCGGAATGAATCTGTTCTTCCCCAAGGATTGGGTTCGGAATGATCTTGATCGACCCAGCTTCGCACAAGGGAACTTTGACCAAGGCCCGGCCCTTCAGATTGAAAACTATACGGGTTTTCAACTCCCGGCGGACGACACGATGTTGGGCGATTTTGGCGGAATAACCTATCCGTCTGGCTGGGTAGCGAGTGGCGACTTGGTGGGTACAGCCCCGATTCAAGGTGGCAGCTGGCCGAATCAGAGCCCTCCGGTCACGGGCCTGATCGGGAACGCTTGCGTCAACACCTACCGTGGAACCGACACCACCCAAGGGACACTTACATCCCCTGAGTTCACGATTTCGAGCAAGTACATCGTGGTGAAGTCTGGTGGAGGGAATGATCCGGAGAAGACGAGCATTCAACTCGTCATCGATGGCACTGTGGTGGCAAGTGCGATCGGGCAACAGGATGCGACGTTGCGCTGGACCAAGTGGGATCTAACCGCACAAGCCGGCAAACGCGCTCGACTGGTTATCCGAGATTCAAGCTCAGGCGGTTGGGGCTTCACGCTTTGTGCGGCCATCATTGGTACAAACAGCGCCGAAGAGCCGGAAACTCGGTACAGCACAACCCTAACGGTGCCGAGCGCAATGGTGACGGGCTATAGCGATTGGTCGGTGGATTTTCGGCAATCAAACTCGGCTGCCGTGAGCGCGGACACCACCGTCGCCCGGGGAATTCCGTTTGTGTGGACTCGCTATTCGCATGTCTCACCAAGAATTTTCGTCGGCGCAAACTCGCAGCTGACGGACACAAATGGCAACGCGATATCCACCACGGGTGGGAGTTTCCGCTCTGCGGCATTCTGTTTCAACGTCGTCGATTCGCGCGGAATGGCGCACACCTACGGCGTGTTTGCGCCTGACAACACCAACTTCAAGTTGGTTGGAAACTGGATTGAGGCGGATCGGCCGGGCTACCTGGTTTACGGCTTTTTGCCTGACGCCAGCTTCCTCAACACCTTTAGGAGCTACGCGTTCGCCCGTCCAACCAAAACGACGTATGGCTGGAGCTATTCACCGTCGACCGGGACCGTGAGCACAACCTGGCAGATTACGGCTAGTCCGCTGAAGGGCACTTCGACGGCAACGCTGCAAGGTTGGCTGCCGCACCACTACCGCACGACGAGCCGAGCCTTTACGATGTTCAACACCTCGTACACAACCGTGCGGGGCAAGCTTCTATTGGCGGCCGGCAACAATTTCACGCTGAAGTATCCGTTCCGAGGAATCGCGCCTGTCCTGCCTACACCGACGTCAAAGGGCATCGTCAACGATTACTCCCCAGCGAGGATGTCGAACTACTTAGGAAAATTCGCAGACTCGCACCCAACCATTGGTGCCGATACCTACTGGCAGGGCAAGGAGTTCGGCCTGAGTGCGCAGTACCTTTCGCTAGCGAGTCAGTCGAACGATCCCGCGACCGCGCTTCACTTGCAGTCCAAGCTTCGCACCTACATGAGCGATTGGCTCACTTACACCCCAGGCGAAGAAAGGAACTTCTTTGCGACATACCCGGGTTGGCAAGGATTGGTCGGGTTCTACACCGGTTTTGGCAGTTCATCGTTTAACGACCTGCATTTTCACTATGGTTACTATGCGGTTGGCGCGGCGCTCATGGGCATGCATGACGCGGCGTTTTTGACCCAGTACGGCCCGATGATGCGGCTCGTAGCGAAGCAGTATGCAAACTGGGACCGCGCGGACACTCAGTTCCCGTTCTTGCGCACTTTCGATGTCTGGGAAGGCCACGGGTGGGCGGCCGGAGTTTCTGGACCGGGCGGGAACAATCAGGAATCGAGCTCGGAAGCGATGAACGCATGGGTGGGAATGTTCCTACTCGGGTCCATGCTCGGCGATGACGCCATGCGTGACTGTGGTGCGATGGGCTACGCGGTTGAGAGTGCATCGACGAACGAGTATTGGCAAGACTGGCGAGGCACGAACTTCCCTGTTGGCTACGGACCTCGGATGACCGGAATCTTGACGGACTCGGGAATTGCGTACGCGACTTACTTCTCGGGCGATCCGGCGTGGATCTACGGCATTCAGTGGACGCCAGCGAACCACTGGAACAACTATCTGGTTAGGAATTTGCGCACCGCCACTCGGCAGTACGATCAACTTTGGCGGGACCGCGCTGATCTAAGTGAGTTCAACGCAAAGCGAGATCCGGGCGCATTTCGACTGAGCGATTCCAACACGCCCTCCGGGCTGGGGGCCTACCCAGGGGCGTACGTGCTGGGGTTTGAATCTTTGGTGAACCCGACATCCGCGGTGGCGAAACTGGATCAGTACTGGAACGAGAACTTACCAATCGCGACCGACCTAACCTATACAGGTGCGGTGTACTACGTTGCTCATGCTCTCCGGGGGCTAGGTCAGCAGGATTGGGACTCGCATACGTCGATCCCGACAAGTCAGGTCTTCAAGAGCGGGACCGGAGTTCGCACGTTTGTCATTTACAACCCGAAAGTTACGGCTCAGACTGCGACTTTGTATGTGGCCGGCGTGTCGGTTGGCTCTGTCCGAGTTCCGGCTAGAACGACCATCTCGACAACCGCGACCTCCGGCGGGACCGCCATCTCGACGCCGTACTTTGGCGTGCCCGTACGATTCCCGGGTGGCCTCGACTTGGTCAATTACGACTTTGGCGGCGAAGGTGTGAGCTACCACGACCTTGACACCGTGAATGCGGGCGGTGAATATCGTCCGAGTGAAGCCGTGGATATTGCTACCGTATCGCTTGCAGCCAATCGATACCGTGTCTTCGGCACGGCACCGACCCAGTGGAAGAACTACACGATTCAGGTCGCCAAGGCGGGGACCTATCAGGCGACGTTCTATGTTGGTGCGGCGACAAGCGGGAAATCGTTCCGAGTACGCACGCCGGGCGGAACAACCCTTGCGACGGTAGCTGTGCCAAACACCGGCTCTGAGATGACCTTCGAGCCCGTGACCGTGACGCTTTCGTTGCCAGCGGGGATTCAGACGCTTCGGATTGTCGAGGATTCGGCGGGCTTTAGCCTGCTGCGCATCGTGGTCTATGCCACCGGGGCGGCGGCTGACATTCCGGTTGGTCGTGAAATCAGTCTCAAGGCCCAACTGAACGGAATGTACGTCGCGGCAGAGGACGCGGGGAATCAGCCGCTGATCGCAAACCGAGGCGCGGCGGGAGGCTGGGAGAAGTTTACGGTCGTATCGGTTCGAACCGGGGTGGTTGCGCTCAAGGCAACGGCTAACGGCAAGTACGTCACCTTGGCTACATCAGACCAGCTCGTTGCAAACAGCACCACGATTGGGGCCGCTCAAGAGTTCGAGTGGGTAGACCTCGGGAGCGGGGATTTTGCCCTGAAGTACCTTGCCACCGGCAAGTACGTCAGTGTCCCTGGATCTTCAACCCCACTCGTAGTGAATGCTACTTTGATTGGAGCAGCAGAGACCTTCCGGTCACTGATTCATCCTTGATTCTCGATCACCTCGCACCACTTCTTTAGGTTGTAGTACGAGGTGATTCGGGTGATTTTCTGACCGTCAGTATCCACGAAGAAAGCCGCGCGGATACTGTAGGTCTGGTCGTTCGCGTCGGGCAAATCGCCGTCCTTTTGGATGTAAGTCCCGTCGACGATAAACTCAACCGCGCCACGATGGCCGTTTTCGAACACGACGACATCGTTTAGCCGCTCTCGGTAATGAGAGTCCATGTGGAGCTTGAAGGCTCGGTAGGTGTCGATCCCGACCTGGGTTTCGCTTTCGTTGATGTCGTGAACAATGTCGTTCGACAAAACTGCAAGCTGGCCCTCAAGGTCGTCTTGGTTGAAAGCATCGACATAGGCCTGGATGAGCTGGGCTGGAGTTCGCATGGGAATTGGTGGTCTTCAAATGCTTGCGGTGTGGTTGGTTCACACCGCAAGCCGATGGGTTCGTCAGTCGTTCAGCAACGAACGGAGAACGAACGGAAGGATGCCGCCGTTTAGGTAGTACTGGACTTCCTGCGGGGTGTCAATGCGGACTCGGACTTGGAACTCCTTGTCGTCTGCACGCATGGTGAGGACCTTGCCGTCGTCGAAGCCGCGGGAGACGGCTTCGCTGAGTCCGACGAGGTCGAAGGACTCGGTTCCGGTGAGGCCAAGGGTTTCCGCATTCTCGCCAGGCAAGAATTCAAGAGGCACGACGCCCATTCCGACGAGGTTGGATCGGTGGATTCGCTCGAACGATTCCGCAAGCACGGCCTTCACGCCGAGCATGGCGGTTCCCTTTGCGGCCCAGTCTCGGCTGGATCCTGAACCGTACTCTTTGCCCGCCAGGATCAGCAGTGGCGTGCCAGCTTCCTGATAGCGGGTGCTCGCGTCGAAGATCGTCGTCACTTCACCGGTTGGCAGGTAGGTGGTAAAGCCACCTTCGGTGCCAGGTGCGAGCTGATTTCGCAGGCGAACGTTCGCAAAGGTGCCACGAATCATGACTTCGTGGTTCCCCCGTCGCGAGCCATAGCTGTTGAACATGTGGGCCGGGACGCCGTTCTCGGTGAGATACAGGCCAGCGGGAGAGTTCAGCTTGATGCTGCCCGCGGGGCTGATATGGTCGGTCGTGATGGAATCACCAAGCTTCGCCAGCGCGGTCATTCCGACCAAGTCAGGTACCGACACAGGCGCCGTTGCGTCCATTCCAACGAAGTACGGCGGGTTCTGGACGTAGGTGGAGTCGGCGTTCCAAGCGAACAGGTCAGAACCAGTCACTTCGATCTCTTGCCACTTTTCGTCGCCCTTGAAGACATCTCGGTAGTTGGTCTCGAAGATCGAGCGATCGGCGCTGGTTCGCACTACTTCGTTGATCTCATCCTGGCTCGGCCAGATGTCCCGGAGATAGACCGGTTGGCCGTTTGGATCGAGGCCGATTGGATCGTTCTTCAGGTCGACGTGGATGCTTCCAGCGAGTGCGTAGGCAACAACGAGCGGCGGCGACATTAGGTAGTTGGCCTTGATGTCCTGGTTGATTCGGCCTTCGAAGTTGCGGTTGCCGCTCAGCACGCTGGCCACGACGAGGTTGTCATCGTTGATTCGCTTGCTGATCTCGGTTGGCAATGGTCCGGAGTTGCCGATGCAGGTTGTGCAGCCGTACCCGACGACGTTGAAGCCGAGGGTGTCGAGCGGAACGTTCAGGCCCGACTTCTCATAAATGTCGGTGATGACGCGTGATCCCGGTGCGAGGGAGCTCTTGACCCACGGCTTGCGGGTGAGGCCCTTGGCGATCGCCTTCTTTGCCACAAGCCCGGCCGCGACCATGACGTATGGGTTGCTCGTGTTCGTGCAGCTCGTAATGGCGGCAATGACAATGCTTCCATGGGTGAGCATCGGGGCGGCAGCGTTTGCCACGGCTTCCGTATCGCTACCGACTTCTGCGAGAACGGAGTCGGTCGAAACGACCGAGGTCAGCTGGTCGCCGAAGAACTCGGAGAACTTGCCGCTGGCTTGGGAGAGCGTGAGGCGGTCCTGCGGTCGCTTTGGTCCGGCAAGGCTCGGCTCGACGGTGCCGAGGTCCAGTTCGAGCGTGTCGGTGAAGTCTGGTTCCGGCGTACCAGGCTCCCAGAACAGGCCCTGTTCTCGGTAGTAAGCCTCGGTGAGCGAGATTAGCTCTTCAGATCGGCCCGTAAGGCGCATGTAATCAAGGGCGATCTGGTCGACCGGGAAGATGGCGCAGGTGGCTCCGAACTCGGGCGACATGTTGCCGATGGTTGCGCGGTCGGCCAGCGGAAGATTGGCCAATCCTTCGCCATAGAACTCAACAAACTTGCCGACCACGCCCTTCTTGCGGAGCATTTCGGTGACCGTCAGAACCAAGTCGGTGGCCGTCGTGCCTTCTGGCATCTTGCCCGAGAGCTTGAAGCCAATGACGTGCGGAATGAGCATGGTGACCGGCTGGCCGAGCATAGCTGCCTCGGCTTCAATTCCACCAACTCCCCACCCGAGCACGCCGATACCGTTGATCATGGTCGTGTGGCTATCAGTGCCCACGAGGGTGTCTGGGTAGACCTCGTCGGTCTTTGGGTTTGCGAAAGCGATTCGAGCAAGGTGCTCGAGGTTCACCTGGTGCACGATGCCGGTGTTGGGTGGAACCACGCGGAAGTTATCCAGCGCCTTTTGGCCCCACTTCAAGAACTCGTATCGCTCTTGGTTTCGGTCGAACTCGAGGTCGCGGTTGATCGTGAGGGCAGCCGCGCTTCCGAAGGCATCGACCTGAACCGAGTGGTCGATGACCAACTCAACTGGTTGTAAAGGATTGATCTTTGCCGGATTTCCGCCAAGCTTTGCCATTGCGTCTCGCATGGCAGCGAGGTCGACAACGCAAGGAACGCCGGTGAAGTCCTGCAGGATGACTCGAGCCGGGGCGAAGGAAATTTCTTTGCTGGGCTCGGCCTTTGCGTCCCAGTTAGTGAGGGCTTCTATGTCGGCCGCGAAAACGCTTTTGTTGTTCTCGGTGCGAAGCAGGTTTTCGAGCAGGATTCTCAGCGAGTACGGCAGTCGCTGGATGTTTTTGCCTTGCTCTTCTAAGGCCTTCAGTCGATAGATGCCGTAGGATTTGCCGTTGACTTCAAGGGACGATTTTGCGCCGAAGCTATTGAGTGATTCGCTCATCGATGGTTTCCCGTCTCCGACGTCGATGGCTGTGAAACTGGCCCCGGTTGCCAATGGCTCCCCGGATCTCTCAGCGGAGGCTACGAAGTCAATTTACCTGATCTGGGTCGTTCCGCCAGCTTAACGCTGCCCTAACAATCGAGTCCTATGATGTCGGCGTGCTGGCAGTTTTTACAGCTTTGTTTCTCACTCAGTCACAACTGAACTTTAAGGTTGAAATCGAGCGCATAGAGCGAGTCGTGCCCCAGCTGGCTCAAGCCACAGGCATGAACCTAAAGTTTGATCCGGCCGTCGCCGACGATGTCGTTTATGTTCGGGCACGGGCCGTGACGGCGAGCGACTTGATGAAACACTTTGCGCTGGCGATCGACGCGGAATGGGTTCCCACATCTTCAGGCTTCCGGTTGACCCGTACCGACGCGAACATGCTTGAGTGTAAACGTGCCGACGCGCTCCGGCATGAGAAAGCGACCGCGAAGCTCAGCGCGGAAATTCAAAGGCGGTATGAAGCAGCCAAATCAAAGCCGGAAAAGGATCCGGCACAACTAGTGCGAGATCTAAAGCAATTCATTAGCCAACAAGGAAAGGATGGCAAAGAGGATTTCGAATTGGCGGACACTGTAGACGAATCGTCGGCATCATCACCAATCGGGCTCGCAGTTTTCGAGAGCTTCACAAACATCGGCTCAGCTGGGTTAGCCGAGATTCCGGTCGGGGAGTTCCGGACCTTTTCGGAAGAGCCGCGCGCGCTCGGTATTCAGAGCAAGTTAGTTTCTGCGGAACGACTGCGGCAGTTGGACCGGTTCATTCGGAAGTGTTCATCGGAAGCCGTCAAGCAAAACATAACCGACGATGGAGGAGGTTGGTTCCTCTACCAATTGTACGGTCGAACTGCATTGCCTCCGTACCTAGATGCAAGGACACCGATATCCACCTCAGAAAGGATTTCCCGGTCGCTGCTGCGTGTGCTCCGCCTCAGTGATGAAGAGATTGAATATCAACTGTTACTGCTTGGGCAATCTGGACAGATCATTGCTAGCCACGTGCAGGCTATTTCCTGCGTGCCAGATCTCAATGCCGGAGCCATTATGGTGTCTAAGGGTGATGCCGCCAAAAAAGTTCAACTTACTGATTTCAATAAGTGGGCCCAAAAATTGAGAACCTCCGCTGGCTCTCGCTCTTCCGGCGCGCCGACTGGGCCAGAGGCTCTCAAGTACATTTCATTGCTAGCCGATCCTGTTGAGAACGAGCCACTTCAGCTCTACGGGAAAGGCGTGTTGCCTCCGGTTGCGGACGCCGTGCCTGGAAACGTTGCAATTTCCTTGCCGGCATATGATCCGATTAGGGTGCCTTCGACCGTGGCGGAGGTCTCGTTGGCTGACGCAAAATCGGAGGTAAACCGGCATCTCGAAAAGGAAACTTTGGGCCGGTGGTCTGTTCTGCGGCCAACACGCCGTGTTGCCGAGCGTAGCACAAGGATCAGCCGTGCGGAGTTACGGGAACTCTACCGTGACTTCCAGAGCGGCAATATTCCCGATCATTCGACACAACTTAGACTTGCCTGCCAGTATCCAGATCGATTTTTCGATACTTTCGTCCAAAGCCCATATCAGATGCTTCGCAAAGGTAAGTCGGAGCATCAAATTTGGACATCGCCAGAACTCGTGTTTTTCGGATCACTGAATGATCAAGAGATTGAACAAATGCAAGCCGGGCTTGCGGTAACGGAGCTTTCGCCGAACAGCCGAGCCAAACTTCTGCACGTTCTAAATCAGGGTCAGGACTTCGTTGAGGGCAATGTTCTAGGTGCAAAGTCCGGCTGGGTCAACCCTGAGCTCATCTATGCGCAGAACCTGCTGTCCGAAGCTTGTCCAAGTGGCTTTAGCTCCGCAAACAAAATCAAGCTCAAGTTGAGCGACTACAATTTCACCGCGACGATGAACGTCGGTCCTGGTCGACGACTTTCATTTAGTGGAGGTACAGTTGGCCCGACCAATCAGCGGAGATGGTCTAGTCGCTAGCTGGGCCTAGTTGGTGTCAGGCAAATCAGTTCACCCAGTTCGCGACGAACACGTTCGTTTCGCCGCGGACTTTGCCGTTACGGTTGCTTGCCCAGACGAGCTTTTTGCCGTCGCGAGAGATCATCGGGAAGCCGTCAAAGTCGGGCGAGTTGGTGATTCGCTTGAGGTCGGTGCCGTCGAGGTTGATCGTGAACAGATCAAATTCGCGGCCCTTTGGGTCGCCGTAGTTGCTGCTGAAAATGATTCTCTTGTTGTCCGGAAGGATGAACGGGGCGAAAGACGCGCAGCCGAGCTTGGTGACTTGCTTCTTGTTCTTTCCGTCGGCATCCATCACCCAGATTTCTAGCTTGCTTGGGCGGACTAGGTTTTCGGCATGCAGCCGCCGGTAGTCCATTCGCTCTTCCTCGGTGTCGATGCTGTCGCGTCGGAAAACGATCTTCTTCGAGTCCCAGCTCACAAATGGCCCGCCATCGTAGCCCTCGTCCGTCGTGAGCTTCTTGATGTTCTTGCCGTTCATGTCCGCGCGATAGATGTCGATGTCGCCTTCGAAGTCGCCGGTGAACGTGATGTACTTGCCATTCGGTGCGATGGTGGTTTCCGCGATGTAGCCATCACGAGATAGCAGTAACTCCGGTTTATCGTTCGCGATGTTTCCGGTATTTGACTGCCGGTACAGCGAGAACTCGGGGTTGACTTTCCAAAGGTAGCCCTTGCTCATGTCGAGCGGTGCTTGGGCACCTTCGTTCTTCTCGTGCGTGCTGCTGAAGTAGACGTGCTTGAGGTCTGGGGTGAAGTAGCTACAGGTGCAACGTCCTTTTCCGGTGCTGATAAGAGTCTTGTTGCTGCCATCGGCGTTCATCCGGACGATCTGCTCGTCGGGCCAGAGGGCCTGGCGGGTTTGGAAGATGATTGTTTTGCCGTCCTTGCTCCAGTAGGCCTCGGCATTCTGTCCGCCGAAAGTGAGTTGGCGAGGGTTGACCAAGTTCGGTTCGTCGGCTCGTTCCTTGATCGCTTGACTCGCGGGTCCGGGCCAAGTCTCGGTGCCCTGAAGCGATGCGGTCAGCCCGCCAAGCACGTCGTATTCTGGAAGGTAGGCGTGGGAGCAGCCGAGCGGGTGGATTTCCGAGGTTGCTGGCAGGGTGAACGCCATGGCCGCGATCAGCGTGGACGAAATCATTACACCTATCGAACCTGACTCGGCCGAGGAGCAACTTTGCACAGTTGCCGATCCTCGTTCATTCGCGATGAATTCGGAATATTCCCGCTAAACTGAAGGCATGGCGCTCGCGACGTTGCTGTTCCTGTTCACCGCCCCCCAGGCCTTTGAGCCCGGGGCGACTTTCCGTCTTTACGACATCGGAACTCCGATGCAAGATTTGCCAACGTTGGTCACCGGGCAAACGCCGAACTTAGACCGCATCGTGTCGAAACTTCAATTCGGCGATAACGACTTCTTTGGATACAAAGATGCCTTTTACGTCGAGATGTTGGCAGAGATCAATGCACCTGCCGGCCCTGCGGTTTTCCGAGTAACAAGCGATGACGGCAGCACGGTAAGCATCGACGGCAAGTTGGTCGTGGATAACGATGGCGTTCACGCCGCGAGCGCCCAAGAAGGAACGGTTACCCTGGCCGCCGGTTGGCGAAAGCTCAACGTTCGCTATTTTGAGTCTGGCGGTGGACAAGAGTTCAAACTGGAGTGGAAGCCGGCTGGCGCCTCTTCATTCTCGGTGGTCGATTCGTCCGTAACCCGAGTTCCGGCTGGTTTGACCCGCGTTACGAGCCCCGGTCCGAAGCGGATTGTCACCGTTGGCGGACCACAGCGGCCCGGTAACGGCATGCCGCTAGACAAAGCGCACCCGTCGTTCGAAGTGCAAACGGTTAGGCCC
>Ga0247837_1005096_pt1 | contig 20191 bp, 14 predicted proteins | sample LaCtaG_2_FD_187115 | JGI IMG/M metagenome (GOLD analysis project Ga0247837, IMG submission 187115) | Freshwater microbial communities from meromictic Lake La Cruz, Castile-La Mancha, Spain - LaCruzMarch2015_14.5m | ecosystem: Environmental > Aquatic > Freshwater > Lake | place: Spain: Castile-La...
TCGATTTGACGGACGGTGCAGGTGTACGGCTCGCCAGTGAAGCATCCGACCCCATCGAAATCGCAGGCATCGACCGTACGCTTCAAAATGCACGAGACGCGGATTGCGTTCTATTGATGGTTGACCCAGCCTCAGGCTGGACAATCTCTCACGACCGAATCTACCAAGCATCCCAAGGGAAACGCATTTTGGTCCATTCCAAAGCGGATTTGCAAAAAACCCCCTTGATCCCACCTAGCCTTCTGTTTGATGCACAAGTTGCAACTAGCTCTATAACTGGGGAGGGAACCTTGGAATTGCAATCTGCAATCGTGGCCGTATTGGTACCCGAGGCACCTGAATCTGGAATCGCTATTCCATTCCGAGCGAGTCACCTCGACTTGCTAAACCGGCTAAAAGACATCTAAAGGGAGGTATTACCTCACCGACATCCGTTAAAGAAGCTTTCACTTCCATTACGAAGCACAACCGCTGTCCTCTACGGCAGAATTGTCGGTTTTCTTTCGAAACTGTCGCGGGTTGTCGGTGTTAAAGCAACCACCCATAGAAAGCACAACAGGATGAAATCCGCTTTCGTTTTCCATTCCAAACATCCCCGAAACTGAACATGCGCCCATGTCCAAAACGGTAGCACTGGCGATGGCCATTAGCACTTCCTTGATGTCGTGTTTAACTGGCTGTTCGAATCCATCTCCATCCACTGATATTCCTCATTTATCGAAATCGATGCCCTTGTCCGCGGAATCGATAGAACGTATCGAAAGATTCTGTTCGGATTGCCACCAGATGCCTGACCCTTCGACATTTCCAAAGTCGAGATGGCCGGAGGAAGTTTTTCAAGGTTTCCAGTTTTATGTTGATTCAGAACGACGCGACCTTCAAGAGCCGAATAGGCAAGACACGGTCCGTTATTTTCAACATTTAGCACCCGACAAACTGGTGGTGCCTCGAGCGGATTCTTTTGCTTCCACCCAAAGTCGTGTGAGGTTTATTGAGGACACGCGACTTTCTGTTCCTTTTGAAAAGCCCGCTACTTCCAATATGCACTGGAATTCGGGATCGCAGTCATTGATGTTCACGAACATGGCGGAAGGGGAATTGAGACAATGGACCCCCAGCACCGCAGAAATTCAGACATCCCATGTTGTCGCGGAAGGCAGGAACATATGCCGCTCGCATCGATGTGATTGGAACAAAGACGGAATCGATGATTACTTGCTCAGTGAGATCGGAGGTTTGGCTGTTGCAGATCATTACCTGGGACGAGTTTCTTTGAAGATGGGTGACTCAGCCCCGCAGGTTCTTTTGGAAGATGCCTCTCGAATTGTGGATGCCAAGCCATATGACTACGACCAAGATGGCGACCTTGATATTTTGGTGGCAGACTTTGGCTGGCTCAAAACAGGGGCAATGCGGTTGTTAGAAAACATCGGCGGCACGCCAGAATCGCCGATTTTCAACCCCAAAGTCATCGACCCTCGCCATGGTCCCTTAGGTGTTGAGATTGCCGACATGGATGGCGACTCACTCATGGACTACGTCGTTATGTACGGGCAAGAATTTGAAACCATTGAAATCAATTACAATCGAGGGCACGGCAAATACGAAAAGGATACGATCTTCCGGCTCAAGGACCCCTCTTACAATTCAAGCTCGTTTCAAGTTGTCGATCTCGATCGGGACGGTCGCTTGGACATCGTCTATACCTGCGGTGACGCAATGGATACCTTTCTCGCGAAACCGTATCACGGTGTCGGATGGGTCCGTAATGCTGGCCTCAAGGAATGGGAAGACCATTGGCTAGGACTTCTGGTGGGTGCTCTAGGAGCCTCCGTCGCGGATTTAGATGGGGACGGCGATTTAGATGTGGTAGGGGTGGGGATGTTTCCTCGACCGGTCGAGTTCGGACCGGGGACTTATGACTCTATTTGTTGGTGGGAACAACAAAGCGAACTCAATTTTATTCGTCATTCCATCGAGCAAGATCGCTCCCAATACACTTCCGTTGAAATCGCAGATGTGAATCAAGATGGGCGTCCAGACATTTTGGCCGGCGTTTGGCAAGTCTACAACGAATCCGCTTTCCGAGTGTTTCTAAATGAACCCTCGGATGCCAAGGTAGACTAATTCGGCAAGCAGAGGCTAGTAAAAAGAGGTGGGAAAATGAACGGGAAACGAAGCGACATTTCCGGGCATCGATTACCCGTTTGCAAGGAGAGTCGTTCAGGATATCATGCAATTTGGCTCGGGGGATCACTTTAGAAGCCCGTGTGGCAAGCAAACCAAAAGCAAACTTCGTTCAGTGAATTTGGAATTCTCCGAGAAACTGGATTGGGTGAACGGGCTCATAGCTCAGTTGGATAGAGCAACGGATTTCTAATCCGTAGGTCGTAGGTTCGAACCCTACTGGGCCTGCTTAGGTTTTCTTACCTTCTCCTAAAAATCGATCCTCCAAAAAATTGGGTTGGAAGATGCTAAGCGGATCTAGTTCTTGCATTGGTTTAGGATGGGGGCCATCCGAAGCATCTGGCCTTGCTGTTGGTAACTTCTGGAACGGAACGAGGAATTTCTTGAAACAGGATCGTTTCAATCCTGCGCTGTTGCAGATACGATAATGGATTCCGGTTCCATAGAATCCTTAATGCATCCTCCTGAATCCTTAGGTGCTACTACCTTGCGAACAACATCAACTCAATCAAAACGATACCAAATTCGGCAATGGCGCAAGGTTTTCGCGTTGGTTTTGGCTTCCGGTGCTTTTTTCACTTGCGGCATCCTGGACGGTTCGCCCCTTTGCTCCCAGGAAAAGACTCAATCCTGGACCAACAACACAGGCAAAAAGATCGAAGCCGATTTTGTCAGGCTCAATGGAGTCTCGCTGATATTGAGAAAGCCTGATGGTCAAGAAATTACAGTTCCTCTTAGTATGCTTGACGATAAGAGCCGACTCAAGGCGAGAGCTCTTGCAAAGGCGCCACCAAGCCGCCCCAAAACTGCGGACGGCGATTCCGCCGACACGGGTGCCGGAAGTTCTTCTGGGGGCGCTAGCGGAACTACCAAGGAATGGGCGAGCGAAACACCGGTTGTTTTCGAAGAAAATCAAACCGCCGAGCAGTTCATCGCGGTGCTCGATCAAGAGCTGAAAAAGCAAAATGTATTGGTTTTTTGGGATTTGCTACCTTCTAAGAAACAATCCGAAGTTCAACAGCTCGTGCGGCTTGCGTCCACTCGCATCGAGCAGCGAACGCTCGATCTGATCAAGCGTTTCCGAAACGATCTGATTGGGGCATTACGGTCCAAGAAAGAGTTCGTGTTGAATAGTAAGGCCATTCCATTTCCACCCGAGCAAGCGGAGCAATTGGAGACTAGCTATGACGGGATCGTGGACCTTTTGGACGCAACCTTACCAGAGGATTTACTAACGGCTTCAACACTCCAAAATTCAGAATTGCGAGATATTGCTCGCAAGTACATCAACAATCTTATGGCCAAGTCGGAGGAGCTGAACCGACTGATTCCGGATGACAGCCCACTGAAATCATCGACGGTAGGTCGCGAATTGAATTTCAACTTCCAAGTGGACTCGTCGACTCAGTATGAAGCCATGATCAGTGCGATCGCTCCCGGCCAAACCAACCGAGTGCCTGAAAAATTTACTTTCACAGACGGCCGATGGCTGCCAGCGGAACTGGTTCAGTCATGGGACTCCGCGATGGCAAGTGCGACCACCGGACTGCAATCAGCGGATCCAAAACAGATTCACAAGCAGATTGGCCAGGCTTTGCTTTTCGTTAACGGAATCCTTGGTTCGATTAGCAACGCAGAGACTCAGCAGGAGTTCGACGACGCGATTCAGCAACTGGTCGGTTTGGCACAAATGGGAATGAGCATGGGTGGCGGAGCCCCTCCCGGCGGAATGGCCCAATCCGGTTTCCAAGGTGGTCAGCCTGGCTTTTCTGGAGCACCTGGCGCAGGGATGTCGGGCATGCCTGCCGGCCCATCAAGCACGCCCGGCTCGGGAGGACCACCACGGCCAGGCCAAGCTGGCCTATCGAACTCAGAAGGCAACAGTGGTGGTGGGGCAAGTTCAAGTGGCTCTGACCGCTAAAGCTTTTAAAAAAACCTAATAAACCTCAACGCTTCGGATTACGTTCTATTCCACGGTTCGCAAATCTAGCTGTTGGGATTTGCCAAGTAAAAGTTGGTTTTTGTGAAGAATTTATTGAGAAAGTGTTAGGACTCCACAAGAACGTAGAAGTTTTTGCTGCCACAAGCTGCTATTCGCCCTGGACCGACTTGAATAAGGTAGGTATATTTCTGCCTTCTTGGTCGTGAGCTTCCCGATGTGATGCTTGTCCACCCGAAAAAGAGGAGTGGTGGTATAAGCTGGCTGTGTGGAATGGGTCAGCAGCCAGGCGGTTTGAGCCATGGGTCGACAAAAATCGAATCCTTGGTGTATTACAGTTCGTCACATAATTACAATCGGTGGAGATTTTGCATGGTCAGGTTGTTGGTCCGCGATAGAGAAACGATTCAAGAAGCGGTTCGCCGTTTCCGCAAGTTGGTCGAAAGAAGCGGGCTGAAAAAGGAAATGCGACGACGCGAGTTCTACGAAAAGCCAAGCGAAATCAAACGTAGAAGCAAGCAACGTGCCGAACGTCGCTCAAGACGCATGCGTCTTCTCGGGATTTAAATCCTACACACTGGAATTGGTGTCGTCTTCCCGCTAAGGTGGAAACACTGGCTGGCAAAGTCGAAACAGTTCAACCGAATAAATCGGGCGAATAGCTCAGTTGGTTAGAGCGCCACTCTTACAAAGTGGATGTCGGGGGTTCGAGTCCCTTTTCGCCCACTCCCAGTTTATCAAGTTCCTTTTCGAGTCCATTGGCTCCCAATTCGAGCACTGCAAAGTCATGAAAGATAGCATTCATCCAAAATACATCGAAACACAAGTTACCTGCGGATGCGGGAACAGTTTCGTAACTCGCAGCACCCGCAAGGAGCTTCGAGTGGACATTTGCAATGTTTGCCACCCTTTCTACACCGGCAAGCTGAAGTTCGTGGACACCGCTGGTCGGATCGAGAAGTTCCAGAATAAGTTCGCTGCTGGCACTTACGCTAGCCTTCAGAATCCAAAGAAGCCTGCCGCTAAGAAGAAATAGCTGCCTGAGCCACACTCGCGACGCTCTCCCAGAAAGGGTATCGCTCTCGAATTAAATGGCTCTGGCAATCAGAAACAAAAGACCGTCGCAGATTGCCAACCTAGGCCTGCGACGGTTTTGTTTTTACCAAGCTAAGTATTCCAATGAAGATTCGCGAACAACTCGATCAAACACTGGCTCGATTCAACGAGCTGGAGGCGATGATGTCGGACCCCGAAATCCTGACGGGGAACTCATCCAAAATGGCTCAGATTATGAAGGAGCATGGAAGCCTGCTGAAGGTAGGCACGAAGTACCGCAATTACAAGCGCATGGGGGAAGAGCTGAAGGAATTGGCCTCTATGCTTGGATCGTCCGATCAAGATGAAGTGGCGATGGCTCAAGAAGAGTCGACTCGATTGCGTGCCGAAAGAGAAGCGATCTGGACTGAGTTGCTGGACATGAGCATCGGCGGCGAAGATGCATTGCGATCGCAATGCGTTCTTGAAATTCGAGCTGGAACGGGTGGTGAAGAAGCCTCTTTGTTCGCTCGCGATTTGTACACAATGTACAAGCATCACGCAGACCAAAAGGGCTGGAAGGTTGAGATACTTGATTCGAGCGTCAGCGAACGAGGCGGCTTTAAAGAAATCATCCTCGGCATCGAAGGGGAAGGATCCTTCCGAGAACTTCAATTCGAAAGCGGGGGGCATCGAGTGCAACGCGTCCCCGAGACGGAAGCTCAAGGCCGTATTCACACTTCTGCAGCAACCGTTGCAGTCATGGCGGAACCCGAGGATATCGAAGTCGATTTGAAACCTGAAGATTACCGGATCGATAAGTTTTGTGCGTCGGGGCCTGGTGGTCAGCACGTGAACAAAACAGAATCTGCGATTCGCCTAACCCATTTCGAAACGAATATCGTAGTACAATGCCAAGACGAGAAGAGCCAACACAAGAACTTAGCTAGGGCGCTTCGGGTTCTGAAAACGCGGATCTATGAGGTAAAACGCGAAGCTCAACTCAAACAACAGTCCAACGAAAGAATGTCGCTGATCGGATCCGGCGATCGCAGCGAACGAATTCGAACCTACAACTATCCCCAAAACCGACTCACGGACCATCGAATCAATTTGACTTTGTACAAGCTTGACCAAATCATAGCGGGCAATCTTCAGCCCGTTTCTGATGCGTTGATTGAGTATGAGCGTTCTACGTTACGGGACGATACCGCTGTTTGAAATTGCATCGATTCGGGCAAAATGGTTTGCCCGAAACGATATGAATTGACTGTAATGACTCAAGGACGCACTCGATGACCTCCACCAGCACGACGCAATCTGAGCCTTGGACAATTTTAAGATTGTTGCAATGGACGACTGAGCATCTCAAGAAGTGCGGTTCGAGTTCACCCAGATTGGATGCAGAAGTCCTGCTAGCCTACGCTCGAGGTTGCAATCGAATTGAGCTCTATACAGCATTTGCAGAGGAACCTGACGAACCCGTCAAAGCAAAATTTCGTGAACTGATCAAGCGGCGGGCTGCCGGAGAACCTGTTGCGTACCTCGTTGGCATGAAAGAGTTTTACTCGATCTCGTTTCAAGTTTCGAAGGATTGCCTAATCCCACGAAGCGAAACAGAACACGTCGTGATCGAGTGCTTGGATCGAGCCAAAAAGATTCGGTCGGAGCAACCAGAGAAGCTGTTGAAAATTGTGGATGTTTGCACTGGCAGTGGCTGCATCGCGGTAAGCGTTGCGAAGCACTTGCCACAATGCAAGGTAACCGCAATCGACATCAGCCCCGAAGCCATCGCAGTCGCCAATTCCAACATGAAGATTAACCAACTGGAAGATCGAGTATCGGTTGTAGAATCGGACCTGCTTTCGGCTGTGGAAAACAACTCCGCCGATTTCGTACTTTCCAACCCCCCCTACATTTCCCAGGACGAGTTCGATAAGCTCGAGAAAACGGTTCGCGATTACGAACCCAAACTTGCCCTGGTCAGTGGCCCAACTGGCATGGAGATGATCGAACGATTAGCAGATCAAGCGACCAGCAAGCTTATCGACGAGGGCTGGTTCATCTGCGAGTTATCACCCATGATAGCCGACGCTGTTTTAACACGCTTATCAGCAGACGCACATTGGAAGAATACTTCCCTGGTCAAAGATCTCGCCGGTCTAAAGCGTCTCGTGGTCGCACAACGAAAACCTAGAACTAACTGATTTAACTTCCATACGGAAAACCTTCAAACGGAAACACTCTCAGCATGCAAATGGAAAAACTTGTGTCGCTATGCAAGCGACGCGGCTTCATGTTTCAGTCCAGTGAAATCTATGGCGGCCTGAATGGATTCTGGGATTATGGACCTCTTGGTGTGGAGCTCAAACGAAACATCAAAGATGCGTGGTGGCGCGACATGTGCCAAGGGCACAACGAGTTGATTCAGCAGGAAGGTGCACCCAGCACCTACGAAATGGTCGGGTTGGATTGCACGATTTTAATGCACCCTCAGGTCTGGAAATGCTCTGGCCACTACGATCTATTCCATGACTACATGGTCGATTGCCGCATCTCCAAAAAGCGATACCGTTTCGATCAAGTGCGAGGCAAATGGGTTGCGCGGGGTGAGCAAAAAATCTTTGTTACGATTATGACCGATGCGGAACTCGAACAAGAAGAGGTCACGCGACGAGCTCTCAAGTTCTTCAACTTGCGCAGTAAAGATGTCGGCCAATTGACGTTCGATGATTCTTTCCTAACGCTGGAGAAGATTTCTGCCGCAGAACGCCCAAGGGTTCTGGCGCCAGACGCAAACGAACTCGGCTCACTTACGGATCCTCGTGAGTTCAATCTGATGTTTAAGACCTACGTGGGCGCATTGAGCGGAGAAGAAGGAGCTGCGTTCCTGCGTCCTGAAACCGCCCAGGGCATTTTCGTCAACTTTAAGAACGTGGTGGACAGCACCCGCATCCGGGTCCCGTTCGGAGTTGCTCAAGTGGGAAAGAGCTTCCGAAATGAAATCACCCCACGAAACTTCACGTTCCGTTCTCGTGAATTTGAACAGATGGAAATCGAGTTCTTCTGCAATCCAAACGAATCGCCGAAATGGTACGAGTACTGGAGAAATCGACGGATGCAATGGTATCTTTCCTTGGGCTTGGATAGCGAACGTTTGCGTCTTCGCGAACATGCACAAGATGAACTTAGCCACTATTCTTGCGGAACCGCTGATATCGAGTATGCCTTTCCTTTCTTGCCAGAGGGCGAGTATGGGGAATTGGAAGGAATCGCTCATCGGGGTGATTTCGATTTGCGATCGCATTCCGAAGGCAAGCTAGACCCGAAGAAACGGCCGCTCGAACTGGAGCGAACGGAAGATGGCCAACCCAAACACCGCGGCAGTGGCAAAGACCTTTCTTACCGTGATGATTTGACCAACGAGCGATTTATCCCGCACGTCATCGAGCCTTCTGCGGGTGCGGACCGTGCAACCCTTGCATTCCTATGCCAAGCGTACCACGAAGATCAACAACCTGACGAAGATGGCAAAATGCAGTCTCGCGTGGTTTTACGATTGCATCCAAGAATTGCACCGATCAAGGCTGCTATCTTGCCATTGGTCAAAAAAGACGGAATGCCAGAAATCGCCAAAGAGATCTATACGGCTCTCAAGAAACACTTCAATGTGTTCTATGACGAGAAGTCGGCTGTCGGCCGACGCTACCGTCGCCAGGATGAAATAGGGACTCCCTATTGCATTACGGTCGACACACAAACCCTTTCGGACCGTACCGTTACGATTCGTGATCGCGACACCCTGGAACAATGGCGAATCAACATTGACGATTGCGTATCCGAAATCACCAAACGGGTGACCTAAAGCAATCGTATGGACTACCAACAAGGCGAGCTGTTTTCGAATGAGCTTGCACCGTGGGAAATTGATGCTGCCGCAGAAACTCCCTGCGTCGCGGTTGCGTTTCCAGAAGCTCCCTTCGGGCCGTTCGACTATCGCATCCCAGACGAACTGAGCAGTGCGATTCAACCAGGAATGCGAGTCATCGTACCGCTTGGTAAGGGCAATCGCGAAATCGTTGGGTACACGCTGTCGATACAGATCAGCAATCATCCGAAGGAACTGCTGAAACCCGTCCTACGAGTCATCGATCCACATCCGCTGTGCAATGCGAGCCTGTTGCAATTGATTCAGTGGATGAGTCGGTACTATCTGGTTCCTGTCGGTCAAGTCTTTGAGGCCGCCGTTCCTGCTGGTGTTCGAGCTGGAGCGGGCACCAGGAATCAAACGCTCTTGAAGCCGAGCCTCCAGGCCGCTGATGATTCTCTCGTGAAATCGCTGCCAATCAAGCAACGTCAAACACTACAGCAACTGATTTTGGCGGATGAGCCTCTATCGCAAGACCAGCTGAAACATCTCGCGCAATGCTCCGAAGGGCTCATCAAAAAATTGCGTGAAACTGGGTTTATCGAGGCCTATACAGAACGCGTCATGCAGTTCGGCAAAGAATCGATTCCAGAAGTGCACCAACGCGTTCTTCCGCCAGCGCTTTCGTCCGACCAACGTATCGCTCTAAAAACTATTCACGCAGCTATCGATTCGGGCGAACACGAGACCATCTTGCTGCATGGCGTAACTGGTAGCGGTAAGACCGAAGTTTACATGCAAGCCATGGAGCAGGTCATTTCCTATGGTCGGCAAGCTATTGTGCTCGTCCCCGAAATTAGCTTGACTCCGCAAACGCGTTCGCGTTTTCAGAACCGATTCAATTCGGTCGCGGTTCTTCATTCCAACATGAGCGGACCTGAACGGCATTACCAATGGAAACGTATCGCCGAAGGGGCTGTGCAAGTCATTGTAGGTCCGCGGAGCGCCATCTTTGCCCCAACCCCTTATCTGGGGCTAATCATTCTTGATGAGGAACACGAGAACACTTTCAAGCAAGAGTCATTGCCCCGCTACCATGCAAGGGACGTGGCCCTTCATAGAGCATCGCTGGAACGTATTCCGCTGGTTCTGGGGTCAGCTACCCCATCGCTTGAAACGTTTTATCGTGCCTCGACGGGAAGGTACAAACTGGTTTCACTTCCGCGCCGAATCTTAAACCGGCCGCTACCAGAAGTTACAACCATCGATCTCCGCAGCAACCGAATCGATGTCGATCGAGGCAGCATATCGCGACCTTTATTGGATGCGATAGGAAAAACTATCGAAGAGAACGGACAAACGATTCTTCTGTTAAATCGTCGTGGATTCGCAACGTCAATCCAGTGCCCTTCCTGCGGTTTTGTCGTCTCTTGCCCAGATTGCGATCTCCCGTTGACACACCATCGCGACGGCAGCAAAGCGGTGTGCCATTATTGTGATTACACCATCGCTGCTCCTCAAGTTTGCCCACAATGTGGCTTCGATGCCATACGATTGGCTGGCCTGGGAACGCAGAAACTGGAAATGGAAGTGCAAAGCCGATTCCCAGATGCGGTGATCGCGAGAATGGACTCCGATACCATGAAAAAGCCCGGTAGCCATGAACGGGCTCTTGCTGATTTTCGATCAGGCCGAGTTCAAATCCTCATGGGGACACAGATGATTGCTAAAGGCCTGGACTTTCCCAATGTACTTTTGGTGGGAGTGATCAACGCGGACACAGCACTTCACTTTCCGGATTTTCGAGCATCCGAACGAACGTTCCAATTGGTGACACAGGTTGCTGGCAGAACGGGACGAGGAGACCGTGCTGGTGAAGTGCTCGTACAGACCTATTCACCGGACCACCCCGCCATCATCGCAGCATGCAAACACGATTATCGAGCATTCTCCGAATTAGAACTGCAACAACGCGAGCAATTCGGATACCCGCCATTCGCATCCTTGGCAAGAATCATCATGCGAGGCCCCGTCCAGCTAGAAGCAGAAGAATTTGCAGACAACCTTATTAAAAAGGTCCAGCTCGAAATCGCTCGTACCGGTGCACCCGTGCGGGTCTTAGGCCCAGCACCTCCACCCATTTCAAAACTCCGTGGCCACTATCGCTTTCATGCGATGCTCATCTCCAAAGATGCGGCTGCGCTCAATGCGGTGCTCGCAAGGGTTCAATCGACCACCAAACCGTCAGGGGAGAATCTCTACCTGATCGATATCGACCCAGTGGACATGCTTTAAAACGAGAACTTCCTCCTGAGCCGCCGAAAATCCTACGGTATTCCGGCTCGTTGCTTTAGTGAAGTCGTTATTGGGTAAGGGCGGTACGACGGACTTCCTAGTCCGTCCATGGGGAATTCGACGGACTTCCTAGTCCGTCCATGGGGAATTCGACGGACTTCCTAGTCCGTCCATGGGGAATTCGACGGACTTCCTAGTCCGTCCATGGGGAATTCGACGGACTTCCTAGCCCGTCCATGGGAAATTCGACGGACTAGGAAGTCCGTCGCACGATTAAATCAACAAGCCGATTCGGGTAGGGCGTACTGCTTTGCAAACTCACCCTCGCTTCTAGAGCTCTTCCGGATCTGGCAAAGGGTGAGATCGGCAGGGGGGGTTCCAGCAGCACGTTTTCCAACGCGAAACGCGATTTTCTCTAGATCCCTCTTGAAACAGCGGACTTACCTGTTATCCTTTCATCCGGATAAACGGATCATGCTTAGACCCAAACAAATGACCTCAAACGCTCCGATGTTGGAATGGATGCAGAGCCTTTCGGACCCGATCAGGGCCCGGCTAATGCGTCTATTGGATCGTTCCGAATTAACTGTCGCCGAAATGTGCACCATCCTTCAACTCCCCCAAAGCACGGTTAGCAGGCACCTGAAGGTACTGCTGGACGATTCCTGGGTTTCGTCACGGCGGGATGGCACGAGCAATTTGTACCGAATGCCTCACATTGGCATGGAAGCAACTCAGAAGAAACTTTGGAGCGTTGTGAAGGGGAACAGCGTTGCTGTATCGACCTCTGAACAAGACGATGCTAGGTTGGAACAGGCGATTGAAGCTCGACGTTCGAAGTCGCAGACTTTTTTCTCATCCGCTGCCGAGAAGTGGGATCGCTTGCGTGACGATTTGTTTGGAACTCGAATTGACTCATGGGCTCTTGCTGCCACCCTCGCATCAGATTCCGTGGTTGGCGACTTAGGTTGTGGCACAGGTTCGATGGCGCAAACGCTTTCGCCGTGGGTTCAGCAAGTGATCGCAGTTGATTCGTCTGCGGCGATGCTGCAATCCGCTCGGAAACGACTCAAGGATCAACCGAATATTGATCTTCGCCGTGGCGAGTTGACTCAACTGCCAATTGAAGATGCCACACTGACTCATTGTATTTTAGTTTTAGTACTACCTTATTTAACTCACCCGCATCTTGTTTTTGACGAAGCGTTCCGTGTTACAAAACCGGGCGGCAGATTGATTGTGGTGGATATGGTTCCACACGATCGCGTCGAGTATCGAGAAGAGTTGGGTCATAGCTGGCAGGGCTTCTCTGCTGATCAAATACACACATGGATGGATCGTTCGGGTTGGCATCAGTGCAAGCACGCTCAGGTGCCACACGATCCCGAGGCCAAAGGAACTGGCTTGTTCGTAGCGTCTGCAAACCGTTAACTGTTTTTGTTTCCCATAGGAGCGAAGTTTCGCATGAGTACTGTAGTTGGATCAAAGAATGCTGTGTCATCAACCGCTGACGCGTCCCGAGTCCCCTTTAAGGTCAAAGCGTTTGATCTGTTGGCCGCTGGAAGGCGAGCCGAAGCCGAAGAGATCAGTTCTTTAGGTCGCAAGGAAATTCAACTTGCGGAAGATGAAATGCCAGGCTTGATGGCCTTGCGAGCCCGATACGGTAGCGCAAAACCTCTCGCGGGCGCCAAGATCATGGGCTCCCTGCACATGACTGTTCAAACGGCAGTCCTCATTGAGACTCTTTCGGATCTTGGTGCTGATGTCCGTTGGGTCAGCTGCAATATTTTCTCAACCCAAGACTCGGCCGCTGCGGCTGTTGTTGTTGGACGCGGCGGTAGTTTGGACAATCCAGTTGGTATTCCAGTGTTTGCCTGGAAGGGTGAGACACTGTCAGAATATTGGTGGTGTACAGCCGAAGCAATTGCCTGGCCAGATGGATCTGGTCCTGACATGATCGTCGATGACGGTGGCGATGCGACCATGCTGATTCACAAAGGCACCGAATACGAAGCGACCGGTGTTGTTCCTGATTTCGATGCGGACAATGAGCCTGAAGAGTGGGGAGTCATTCTCGAGCTACTGCGTAAAGAATTGGTCGTAAACCCAGGCCGATACACCGCCATGGGCAAAGCATGCGTTGGTGTTTCCGAAGAAACCACCACGGGTGTGAAGCGTTTGTACGAAATGGCCAAAGCGAAGACTTTGCTGTTCCCAGCGATCAATGTGAATGACTCGGTTACCAAGAGCAAGTTTGATAACCTTTATGGCTGCCGACATTCGTTGATCGACGGATTGAACCGAGCATCGGACGTCATGCTTTCCGGCAAGGTTGCGGTTGTCTGTGGATTCGGCGACGTGGGCAAGGGAAGTTGCCAGTCGCTCAAAGGCCAAGGCTGCCGAGTTGTTGTGACCGAAGTCGACCCGATTTGCGCATTGCAAGCGGTTATGGAAGGCTACGAAGTGAAGACGCTTGAAGACTTCTTGTCCACAGCAGATATCTTCGTGACCGCAACCGGCAACAAGGACATCATCACAGCAGAACACATGTCCAAAATGAAGGATAAGGCCATCGTTTGCAACATCGGCCACTTCGATAACGAAATTGACATGTCCGGTCTTGAGAAGATGCAAAAGTCCGGCAAAGTGGAACGCCGCAATATCAAGCCACAGTTCGATCAATGGTACTTCCATGCAAGCAAGCACAGCATCCTTATCTTGGCAGAAGGCCGCTTGATGAATCTGGGATGCGCAACTGGTCACCCAAGCTTTGTGATGAGCACCAGTTTCACCAACCAAGTTTTGGCTCAATTGGAACTCTGGACGGAACGAACCACTGGACGATACGACAAGACTGTCTACACACTTCCAAAGCATCTTGACGAAGAAGTGGCTCGACTCCACCTGGGCAAACTAGGCGTCAAGCTGACGAAGTTGACTCCGGCTCAAGCAGAATACCTTGGTTGCGGCGAGAATGGTCCGTACAAGGCCGATCAATACCGCTACTAACCAACTGCTGGTCACTTAGCGATTAGGTCAAGGAAATCCATGAACGCTCGGCGAGTTTACTCGTCGGGCGTTCTTTTTTGCCTACATTTCGATTTCGTTCAGAACCCTAAACCAGTTTTTTCGCCATCCATCGGGTCTCTTGGACGTGATACCTTGTATATTCGAGAGGGCTTGCTGGGTGAGTTCCTAGGAAGAGTGCTTCGCGACAGGAGCATTTTTCATAATCATGAAAGACGGTACGCGTAGCGGTACCTGCGCGAACGACGAAAACTCTGCGGCTGATGGCCCCCTCGCTGAAAGGAAGGAAATTAATTGTCACCCTTGGGAACGACCAACACGCAAACCGTTGCCTTGTTAGATCTGCAAGACAGCTTGACGGTCGCTTCGTTGACTTCCTGGCAATGCGTGGCTGAACGTCTTTCCAACCGACTGAACCATCCGGTAGTTCTCATTCCAGAAGCGGAACTGGACGATAAAACCGAATCTTATCGATCTCAGCTCGAATATTTCGTAGGCAAAGGGCATTTGCGTTTTGTGATCGTGCCGCTTGGATCGAGTTCCGTGAACCAAATACCCATCCAATCCGCGATGGCTTGGTTGCGGTCAAAATCTGACAGCGAATCCTATGAGGCCATTGAACTCCATCTTGCGCACGCTTGGTCGCATGACGAGTGGGCAGAGACCGTCCTGGACTCAGTCTTTGATCGTGCCCACACCGGCGAACTTTCCAACGACTCGCATATTGCAGAGACATCCAGGACCAACATCGTGCTGGTAGGTGAAGGGACGCCAGCCTATGCCAAGGAGCTAGCGTTGCTTGCTTATTCGCTTCAGCAACGCTTGCCGGAACTTCAAGTGGAATACTCGTTCATCGGCTCAACTCACCCAAGCATCTCTCGAGTACTTTGCAAAAGCCAGCGAGATGCAAACGCAAGGCTTTTGATCTTGCCCTGGCGTTTGAATTCAGATTCCAGCTTGCAGTTGCGGCAACTTTGCCAAATAGAAGCCGAAAAACCCCAATTACGATGGCTACAACTCGACTTTAAAGATCATCCGAGCATCATTCATGTGCTGCTGGGAAAATACCTTTCGGCACTTCACCTACGTTCTGCGGAACGTTACTTTCACTTCAATTCGGTGAACCCAACCTGGAACGGTTCGCTGGGGGATGCGATTGCAGAATTGGACCGTCGCATCGATTCCATGTTACCCTCGGAGTATCAAGGCAGAACTGATGAGGTAAAGCCAACCTCGATGGGGTCGGCTTCTTTAAAACGAGACAGCGCTGGACGTGTCGCTTGGGACGAAATATGGACCAGCTTTTGTGATCTCGCGATGGCAGGCGGTCCACCTCATCGCGGAAAACTACTGGAAGCCGTAACACGCGAAGAAGTCAACAACAACTTGGAAGCGTATCGTCTCGTTGTTCAGGAAATCGAGCGTGGAATTGAAATGGTCACAGGACTTCCCACCGTTCAATCCAACGCTTTGGGGTGGGTTGGAATTGCATGCGATGATGAACAAATGGCCTGTTGGCTTTTACGAGCTATCATTGTGGAAAACGTAATGGTTCGGCGCGAAGAAAATATTCTGTACGTTCCGGCAGGTCCTGGTTTCTCCATTCAGCGTGAAATCAAAAACGTGATCACCTCCGTCGCAAAAACAGTCCACTATTGGCGAGCTCATCTTCGCATGCGAGACCAATAAACATGGCGCTTTCGACCATCGATTTACCAGTTTCGGGAATGACTTGTGTCGGATGCGCTAAGTCCATAGAGACGGCTCTCAATGGAACACCTGGCGTATTGAGTTCCGCAGTTAACTTTTCTCAAAGCCAAGTCGTAGTGTCGTTTGAAACAGAAACGGCTAACCAAGAAACGATCAAGAATGCGATCCGTGGTGCGGGATTTACGGTTGTCGAGCCAACGCTGGGGAGCTCGCTGGAGGAATCCAAACGTACCGCGAAAAAGCTCGAGTCGGAACGCCAATGGGCCAGATTATGGGTCGGCCTAGTTCTGACGATCCCTCTTTTTATTTTTAGTATGGGACGCGATTTTGGCCTCTTTGGACACTGGGCTCATGCCAACTGGTGCAATTGGATAATGCTTCTGATGGCAACTCCGGTGCAATTTTATGTCGGCTGGGATTACTACACGAGCAGCTACAAGTCGATTCGCCGCGGGTCCGCTAACATGGATGTTCTAGTCAGCATCGGATCGACGGTGGCTTACGTGTTCAGTTGTATCGTGACGGTAGCTCTGATGAACGGTTCTCGAAGCTGGGGGGACCACGTTTACTTTGAAACCTCCGCCACGATTCTGACCCTGATTTTGCTTGGACGGATTATTGAAACACAAGCGAACACAAAAACGGGCAAAGCGATAGCGAGTTTGCTCGGGCAACAAGCTAAGACGGCTCGGGTTATCCGTGCTGACTTAGAAGTCGATGTTCCCCTGGACCAGGTCCATCTGGGCGATACACTTTTAGTTCGACCAGGGGAGAAGATCCCAGTAGACGGCGTGGTGATCGATGGTCATTCTGCTGTCGATGAAAGCCTCATCTCTGGAGAAAGCCTGCCTGTTACGAAATCACTGGGCATGATAGTTGTCGGTTCTACCATCAATCGCGAGGGATTGCTAACGATTCGAGCTACACGGGTGGGCAGTGAATCGACATTGGCTCAGATTATCAGGCAAGTTGAACGAGCACAGTCCACAAAAGCTCCCATCCAGCAACTTGCTGATCAAGTCTCGGCAATCTTCGTACCAGCCGTATTGATTGTTGCGTGCGTCACGTTCTGCGTTTGGTACTTCTTGGTGGGTGACTTTACCGCGTCCGTCCTTCGAACGATTGCGGTACTTATCATTTCGTGCCCCTGCGCTATGGGCTTAGCGACGCCATTAGCGATGATGGTCGGGATGGGCCGAGGAGCACAAGAAGGGATTCTGTTCAAGTCGAGCGAAGCCTTGCAACGACTATGCGAAACGACTCATATCGTCCTTGACAAAACCGGTACCATCACCGAAGGAAAGATTAGCGTCACACAAGTCATTCCATTCCAGGATTTCTCGACGCAACAAATCTTGCAGATGGCTGCCTCGATCGAAAAAGGAAGCGAACATCCGATCGCTGCTGCGATTATCCAGGAAGCGAAAAGCCGACAGATACTGCTTCACACGGTCCGCAATTTCCAAGCCATTCCAGGCAAAGGTGCATCGGGAGCTTTGCAAGATTCGCTTGTTCGCGTCGGAACCCTTCGGTGGTTTCAGGAAATTGGGATCTCTACGTTACTGACTAGTGAGGATGGCTTCGCAAATGCGATGTCCCTAGAAAAGCAAGCCAACACGGTCGTTTGGGTCGCCAAGGGGGATTCGATCCTGGGGGCAATCGCGGTCAGTGACACATTGAAGCCAAGCTCGAACGAAGCCATCCAAGGCATGCAACGACAAGGACTCTCCGTCTTGATGGTCACCGGAGACAACCTCAACACGGCTCGTTCGATCGCCAACCAAGTGGGTATCAACCATGTGATCGCCGAAGCACTTCCCGAGAAAAAATCCGACTTGATTCGCGACCTGCAGTCAAATGGAAACGTGGTTGCCATGGTCGGTGATGGAATGAACGACGCCCCAGCCCTTGCATTGGCCGACATCGGAATCGCGATTGGCACCGGAACCGATGTAGCCATCGAATCGGCAGACGTCACGTTGCTACGAGGAGACCTCGCCAGCGTAAGTCGCGCGATCCGCCTTTCGTCGTTGACCATGACAAATGTCAGGCAGAATCTATTCTGGGCATTCGGCTACAATGTGCTATTGATTCCGATCGCCGCCGGGGCACTTGCATGGATCCCCCAGGCACCGCTTATGTTGCGGGAATTGCATCCCATCTTAGCTGCCTTGGCAATGATCGCCTCGGATCTCATAATCGTTGTCAACGCGCTTCGTCTCCGAGACTGCAATCTAGAGTTCGCTCAAAAGTCGCAATAGGCAAGCATTAATCATTACGCCTTTCCAGACGAACTCGAACCCCGTTTTTAGGATGCAAAGTCAGCTTAGCTGCCATCTGGTGACGGTCGCTTGCACCGAGCACTATACGAAACCGACGAAGCGTCATTGCGACCACTACCAATAGCTCCATCATGGCGAAGTGAATTCCGATGCAAATCCTCGGGCCACCGCCAAAAGGAATGTAAGCGTGCGTTGTACGCTTATGTTCTTCTTGACCAGGTTCAAACCGTGAAGGATCGAACCGATCAGGATCTCTCCAGAAACATGGATGTCGGTGCAAGGCATAGCGACTAAAAACAACAAGGGCACCTTTTGGAAGAACGACTCCACCCAGATGCGTTTCCTGAGCAACGTTTCGGTTCTCAAACCAAAACGGGGGATGTAACCGCATTGTTTCGTCCAAGACCATGCGGGTAAACCGCAACTTAGGTAACATTTCCAGAGTGAATTCATGGGGCGAACCTAAGCTCGCAAGTTCCTGAAGTAACTTGAACTCAACTTCGGGATTTTGGCTCAATTCGTACCAAAGCCAAGTCAGTGCGCTCGAAGAGGTTTCATGGCCTCCGATGATCATTCCAAGCACTTCATCGATAATCTCCGGGGCATCCATACCGTTAGAATTTTCCTCCAATTTCGCGGCCATAAGAATGCCCAATAAATCTTTTGTCTCGTTCCCATTGCGACGCTGTTCAATCATGGAACGAATAAACGAATGAAATTCGCGGAGATTTCGTTTCAGCCGAATGTTTAATGGCGACGGAAACCAAAAGCTTCGAATGATCGGTAACGGAGGCTTTGCGCTATAGTGATTGATCACTTCAGTCCAGGCCTCGATCTTTCGCGCACTACCATCAAAACCATGGCTGAATAATGCTCTTCCAGCGATCGCCAGCGTAAGTCGATTCATTTCGGGCGCAATATTGAACTCACCTCCACCGAGATAGGTCTTTTCCCAACGATCCAGCATTCGATGCGTCGAATCGACCATTCCTTCAAGGTACTGTTTGATTATCACAGGCCCAAATAGTGGCTGTAAGATTTTTCGTTTCCTCCGCCAACGCTCACCTTCCGCAACGACAAGCCCGTTTCCGAACACGTTCCGAAATCGATCATAGATAGAACTACACTTATCAAAGGACTCGTGAGTATCCAAAAGAATCTGCTTCACGAGTGCCGGATGATTTATCAGATAGAAATTGAGTAGTCCGCGATAATGGACATAATCCCCAAATTTTCCGCTGAGAATCCGAAGAAAGACCGCTGGATTTCCAGCCAATCGCCATTGCTTATAGAACCATGGGGAACGCACAAGTCGACCATTGAAAATGGAGGGATCTAAAGTCATTTCAACCGATCAAAACAACTGACGCAACGATTCGAGTACGGACGAATTTCGACAGCTCACTGAAAAGCGAACGAGTCTTGACCATCTACGCGGCCAAGTGCCATTCCAATTTAGCCACATTGTAAGCAAAACACCGAGCTCTTGATGCAAAAAATCGCAATCTCTCGACGCCACCTTCCTAACTCATTCGGTGCCACCCACCTTTTTGACGGTGCTACTATAAGTGCCACCCACTTACTTGACTTGGCCGAGTTATTTCTGTACATTATGGAACACAGGAGAAACCGATATGCCACGACCACTTCGTTCCAATGTCTTCCGTTCACAAGAGATTGCTATCCTTCATTGCACTCAGCGATGCGTGCGACGAGCATATTTGAGCGGCGTTGATGCCGTTTCTGGTGTCGACTATTCCTACCGGAAGGAATGGATTCGACAGCGAATCGAGAAATTGGCCTCGGTGTTCGGTCTGGATATTTTAACCTACGCTATTTTATCGAATC
>Ga0247837_1005100_pt1 | contig 20174 bp, 22 predicted proteins | sample LaCtaG_2_FD_187115 | JGI IMG/M metagenome (GOLD analysis project Ga0247837, IMG submission 187115) | Freshwater microbial communities from meromictic Lake La Cruz, Castile-La Mancha, Spain - LaCruzMarch2015_14.5m | ecosystem: Environmental > Aquatic > Freshwater > Lake | place: Spain: Castile-La...
AGCGAATTGTCACCTGCCAGACTCAAATATGGGCAGTGAAGCGCCTCAGCAGTCGAGAAAGAGGGGCCAACTACAGACAGTTGAGAGACTTAGCGACTGAAAACGAGACTTTGAAGACTCAGGCGAGAACTGCTGTTTCTCTGACTGCGGAGATGGAGTCGACTAGACGACTGACTGAGGACCTGCAGAGCAGATATCAGCAACTCAGCAGGGAAAAGGCGGAGGCAGAAATAGGCCTGAGAGCGGGAATAGCTGAGAAAGAGGAGAAATGGAAGGAAGCGGTGGCCGCTGGAGAGCTGCAGCAGAGGCTTTTGCAGGCTGAAATCGAGAAAATGACAGTCGAAGGCAAGGCCTATCAGCAGGAAATCGACAGCTTCAAAGCAATTACAGAGCTATGACTGGCTTCGCTACATCCAAGGCAATGTACCTTGCGTGTAAAGTGGGAGTGGCGGATTTGCTCTCTGCAGGTCCTCTGTCCTCTTAGGAAATTGCCAAGCGAGCAGGTACGGACCCAGAGCGCACTGAGAGACTAAAGAAGTTCCTGGCAGTACATAGCGTCTTCCAAAGGACGGGTCCAGGGATATATGCAAACACTGCAGTGTCTGATTACCTTAGGAAAGACCACCCTGAGTCTCTGCGAGCCTACTGCATCCACCTCGGCTTCGAATGCACAATGACGCTCCAGCAGTACCTCCAGGCTATGTACAACTCCTCCTTAGTGCCCTTCAATGCAGCCTTCAACGTTGTGGGGGTCTGGGAAATGATGGAAGACCCAGCCAACGCCAAGGTGAAAGCAAACTTCGACCAAACAATGGTGAGTCTCTCTGTGGCCACAGTGCCTCCAATAGTGCAAGACTTCCCCTGGTCCAGACTCGCGAATGCTACAGTGGTGGATGTGGGCGGAGGGAAGGGACATGTGGCAGCGGCTGTGCTGAGGGCCAATCCAGGCTTCAAAGGAGTGGTTTTCGATTTGGAAACAGGCATAGAGGGAGCCAAGGTGTTCCTATCAGAGGCCTACCCTGATGTCTACCCTCACATATCGCTAGTCAATGGGTCATTCTTCGAAAGTGTCCCAACAGGGGGAGACTTCTACCTCCTCAAATATATCCTACACGACTGGACTGACGAAAACGCTGCTAAAATCCTTCAAACAGTCGCCAAAGCGCTGAAAGCCACCCGAGAAGCAACTTCCAAGTCTCCCTCAGTCCTAGTAGCGGAGCAACTCTACGACTACCCGCCACTGCACTCAACTATAGCCTTCTCCGATATGCTGATGATGGGAATATCGGGGAAGGAACGCACTTCAGGGGAGTTTGAAGTGCTGATGAGGAAAGCGGGATTGAAGCTAGTTGCTGTGCATCCGACTAGAAGCGTTATAGTCATTTTGGAGGCGCAGTTAGCATAATCTTAGCGTATACGCCGGGAATATGATTCAAAGGGTTAGTGGATGTGACACTGCAGACATATTATATTGCCACTCTTTAACTCCAGGCAAAACCACATCGGCGATACAAGCGAGTCTCTTGGGCCTCGCATATTTGAATGGCTCCAAGCCTCACATTTGCCAATTCTCAGTGCAGACAGTTCTACGACTGCTAAAAAGGCACTACTCAGCTCCATTATCTGCCTGCAAATCAATGAAGAAACGTCGTGTATAGCCTGAGAGACTTTCTACCTAGCTAGAAGCCCTCCTCCCGCAGACACTCCTTGTGCACTTATTTCGTCTCTGCAGGTCTCTTCAGACTTCTGCAGGAGATAGTCGTCTCTCCTCCGCCTGGTCTCGTGGCACACGCAGTTCAGTGGCTTTCGGCTTCTCAGGCTGTCTCGCTGGACTGAGATTCCATTACTATGAGCAGGGAGAGGATGGGCACAGACAGCTGAGGACTACTCGGAGTGTTGGACTCATGGGTCAGCTGTCTTCCGTCTGGGCAGCACAGCAGTGCTCGCCTTCGTGAAGGGCCCGAGACAGGCGAGGTTTGACCGGAACAAGTTGCAGCTCTCCGCCTACTTCCTCACTTCCACCGCACTTCAGGCAAGGACAAGCGCTCCATTGAGTCCAACAGTCCATGTTCACTCATTCTGTCTGACTCTCTGGAGCACTCGGAGATAGAGATACATGCACAAGTGCTGCACGGCTCTACTGAGAGCGCGGCTATCAATGTTATTTCCCTAGCACTGGTGCACGATGAAAGACTTGCAGGTGCAGCTCGGGGGCGTACAACTCCCTCGTGGATCTTACCTACGCAGAGGTGTCGGAGTTCAGAGTGGCAGTGGCGAGCAGGACGGATAAACTGGCCTACTGCAGCTACGACGATATCGGCACAAGTTGACGCCAGAGACAGGAACTGGTGGCCTGCTCAGTGATGGGGTGCAGAAGTGTGCAGACTGCGATGAGAGACTGACAAGGCATTATGGTGTTAGGCTTAGACGTATTCAGGGTCGAATTAGACTCACCGTTGATCGGGCAAATGGGGAAGGTTTTTCTTGATTGAGTGAACTCACCCTAACCCTGGAAAGTTCCTGTAGTTAGTTCCTTCTCGTTCGAACCTGCTAATGAAGACTGGCAGAAGGTGTTTATACGCTCTACTGTAGGACTTGAACTGCAAGCATTTTCTGCAGTGCTGTCCAAGCTGTTTGAACCTATGCTTGGAAGGTCAGTTGAAGCGCCGCTTCACTGTAGAATATCAGCGGACTAGGAGAGACACAGAGGTCCTTCGAGTATATGTCCCTGTCTTCCAACAGAGTCATAGCCAGTAGGTCAATGGTTCACATCTGCATTCGATACGCCTAAATCCGCCCTAGTCATCCTAGCCTTGTCCTGACAGTGTTTCCTCCACTAGCACTCAGCTACCGAAACTGTCATAGACCAAGGTTGTGCTCGAGCACAGACTGGGAGCTGAGCGAGGCTGGAACTAATAGCGACAGCCCCTCAGTCTGAAACTTCAGGTGAAGTTAGGAGTTGCTTGAAAGCGCACTGAGACAGGGCTTCGCTGCTGCATGGTGAACTCCAGTGGGCTGCTGAGGGATTATTCCCACTACTGAACTGCTGTCCAGTCTAGCTAGCTGACAGAGAGGTGTTTGGTCCGAATGAAGCTGTTCGTTGAGATTGACTGGGTGTTAGGCCTCGTACAGTGCCTGCGTCCTTAGTCACTCTCCCTAGGCAGGCTTCTTCCACTATATCCCCAGAGTTCACTACACAGCACGGCATTGCATACCTGAGTTCCTTCAGTCATCACTAGTCTCACGCCTAACTCACACCACTCGCAAGTCAGCTGTCTTTCTGAATTCCACCTTGTCGCTCAGATGTGACAGAGACAATCAATTAGCCTAGGAAGGGAGCCGCCTCAGATTTCCAGTCCATTTAGACATACAGCAGGCTGGAAAAGGCGAATGACGTGGAAAAAAATGTTGACCTTTATATGGCTGCTATCGACCTATGGGGCGTTGGGGGCTTCCGTCCCCATTGCCGACTGGGAAACACACCTAGAGGCTATCGATGGCACTCTCCCCCTTCTAGCAGTCGCTGGCTTCAAGATCTGCTACTACGTCGACGTCTCTCAGACCTGCTACCCAGATGCGATGAGTGACCTCCTCGGCTTAACCGACTTGACAGGCTAGACTGCCACAGCTGCGGACTGCGCAAAGGTGCTCGAGGGACTGCGGGCCTACTTGGAAAGTGTGGCTGCACGTCTCTTCGGCCCGGCCATCACCTCAGCTGCAAGAGATGGAGTGACTGACTTCGAGCTGTTGGCGCAGTCCTGGGTCCTGAGAGTGGGACACCACGCCTTGGTAACCGAACACTCGACCTTCCGGGCAGTCATTAACGGCATTGTGGATTGGAAGACTGTCCATTGTGATGGTGGCAACTTGCTCTATGACACCTCCTCGCTCACGAGCGACTTCGTAGGGCCTGTGGAGTGCGACATCCTGGACAATGCCTACCCCACAGGGCTGGATTGCACCAACGCAAGCTGCAGTGTTGAAGATGGGATGATGTGCTCTGCTAGTGATATGTTTTCAGGGGCTTCATCAGCTTGCAGCAGCGCTCGTGCGTCTGAATTTCCCGGCTTCTGCGCTAACAGTGCGTGTTCAATTCCAAGATAGTGCTGCATACTCTACAGCAGCTCCGCATGCTGCAATCCGTAGAACTCTAGGTAAAGTTAGGAAGAACTAAATTGAAGCCAGACGAGTATTATCAGTTCCTAGTGGGGTGGACTTGAGAAATTGCCTTGTCCAAGTAGGATTGAGCAATTTGCCTTCCAAGATGGAAAGCTAATACTGCACAGGGGCTTAGTTTTTCTTCTGTCGCCTTCTTCTAGTCTTAAAGGAATGGTGTCTGAGACCAAGCTGCCTAGCAACACTGCTATAGAGTATCCTAATAACAGGCAGACACATTCATACTTACTGCTAATGTGCCTGCTATCAAGTCTGCTTCCTTCATTGCAGATATATTGCTATGTCAATTCCCTTATCGGTCTAGCCTCGATTGCCTCAGAAAGCACACACTACCACAGAGCGACTGATGAAGTGTTTGTTCAAGGTATATTTCACAGGAAAAGGGAATCTACACAAATACAACCGCTAGTACCTGAGAAAAGACCTTAAGCTGTGGTGACTTCCTACCCAGTTGCCACCTGGAAGACACACCTACAGGCTATCGATGCTCTCCCCAAACTAACAGCCGTTGGCTCCAAGATCTGCTACTACTTCGACAACACTGCGGACTACACCGGCGCTGCTATCGGCCCAGCCACCATTGCCGACGTCCCCAACTGGACCGCCACAGTTCGAAACTATGCTGGAAGCAGATCTCCCCTACTTGGAAGCAATTGCGGCGAGTCTCTTCAGTGCCGGAGCGAGTGTGGCTAATTTCGAGTTGTTGGCGCAGAGTTGGGTCCTGAGAGCGGGGCGCTGGTAGTCGACTACGCGAGCTTCGTCACGGCCATCAACAGTATCGTAAATTGGGCGACAGTGAGTTGTGATGCCACCAACCTGCTCTATGACGGCAACACGTTCGCGAAGAACGTCTTACTAGGTTCTGTAGACTGCGGCATACTCGACGGCTAGTAAACTTCAGTAGCTCTTCTTATAACTCTGGGTAGACTGCAGTTCCTCGCCTATTCAGGGCTTACGCTGCACCATGATACAGTTTATCCAACCATAAGCCTCTATAGGGCAATTTGCCTTTCAGTGAGGACTTTTAGTGCAGCTGTACGACAGGGTGCAGTCACTTGCATGATATAGTATATAATCAATAAATGACTACAATGCTGCCAGCGGAGGAAATAACCCCTACGAAGGGTAGAAAGAGAACGTAGCGCCAGTTCCAAGTCGCACAGTTCAGCCGAGGTTGGCTACAGCGGTGGAGAAGAAGTCTCAGAGACTTCATCAAGGCAGCTAGAAGTCCTGTCGACTGCCTTCGAATGCACGCAGTCCAGACAACTGGCTTCTCAAGCTGCTGTCTCGCTGGATTCAATGATAGGAATAAACAGCGAGGCTGTGGCTAAGGACAATAGGAAGCTGAAAACTATCCTGCTCACTCGGAGTGTTGGACTGCTCTCTTCCGACTCGACAACACACTGAAAGGACAGAATAGCGAAGTTCAACTCCGTGGAGTACGTTGCTTGCTTGGGAAGCAATTGACGTACATGCACAGGTACTGCAATGTGATGGCTCTCATAAGTGCGCAGCCATCGATACCGTTTTATAGTGAAGGATTCGCTGGTATCCTGCTGGGCGTAGGCCGAGGTTTCCCGATATCTAACCTACACAGAAGCATAAAATACCCAGTAGTGTCGGAGTTTCAAGTAACAGACTGGCCTACTGCAACTGCGATGATGTCGACCCCGGAGACAGTGCAAGCGCTGATACCTGCCCAGTGCAGATGCTATAAGACGCATTGAGACGGCACTATGGAAGTTAGGCCTCTTTTAGCACGTATTCAGGGTCGAAGTCGTTGGACGCGCGGTCCATCTCAACGAAGTGAGTACGTGCATGTTCGTAGTAACTCAGAAAGCCAGGCGAGTCCCTGCCGAACCGCTTCCCCAGCAGCTTTTCTCCTTCCCGCTCGAACCACCTCGTGAAGCCTGGCACGAAGGCGGGGTCTTCGAAGAGTTTCTGTTTGTACGCTCTACTGTAGGACTTGAACTCCCCATTCTTCTCAGGCTTCATTTTAGAGTCCAAGTAGTTCTTCCAGCAGGCTTTCTCAGCTGCAGACATCGCGCCTTTGAGGGAAGCGTAGTCGCGCTTCATGTACTTCCGAAACTGTCTGAGCCAAAACTTGTCCAGCTCTTCTTTCTTCTTGGTGGAGAAGAGCAGAGTCCGCCGAGGCTCAGTTTGCGTGCCGGCTTCACTGGTACAGACATGCATTGGCACCAGGGTAAGGACGCTTTCCCCTTCTCCGACTTCCTCGAGCAGGACCATAGTCTCAGGACCTTCTTCCCCCTCTTCGAAGGAGTCAGGAGACTCCGGGCTGAGTGGAAGCGGCGGAGAGTAGTTTCCCTCAGAAGGTAAATGGTCCACATCTGCATTGAACGCTATGAATTCCCTGATATCCTCCATACTCAGTCCTCCCAAATCCGCTGATACCATCGCTGTAGGAGACTCATCCCCTGTCCTGATAGCCGATAGAAGCGCTTCCTCCACATTAGTTCCAGTTCGAGCGCTGGTTTCCACGAAATCAACGCCCATTTCTCTGGCGACTCTTTGGCCGTGGACTTGCTTTCCAGCCTCGTCACACTTGGCAGCCACTAAGACTTTGCGCTGAGTGAGTTGCTGAAGTCGCTGTAAAAGCTGCTCCGCTAGGGAGAAGGAGTGGGGACTGGTGGAGTCGTAGACTACCATCAGGCTGCTGTGGGGAGAGGCCGCAGGCAGAAAGGGGGTTTGACCGGGAGTATCTTGTAAAGCTACATCCAAATAGCGTCCAGAAGCCTGTACTCGCTTATTGTAACATTTCGCAACAGTCGTCTGTGTATACCCTGGCTCAAACCCCTCTCCCACCAGTCTCCTGACCAAAGCTGTCTTGCCAGACCTGGGCCCGCCCAGCAACGTCACTTCCCGGCGGGGTGCCTCCCTGTCCCCCATAATAGCAACACAGCATGAGTGTTGAGGAGAAGAAACGCCCGCAAAGTGGAGTGCCGCTTTCCTACTATGCCTTGGGACAGCTGGAAGGACCTATCGCGCCTTCAAGAGTCCCCGAGCATGTAGCTGAACCGGTATTGGAGATGTAGGCAACTGCTGCGTCCTTATTGGCCCGCAATCCCCACCCGAGCCAGGGGCCTGTGACTAAGCCCTACAGTCGAGTGGAGGCCCGGCCCAAGTCTCACTACCAGTCTCGCTCCCGTCCACCTGAGGGCAGGGAAGACATGCATCTCAATCAAAACATCCACACGCTAGAAGCTATGAAGGTGGCTAAGGCTCGAGAGTACGCAAGCAGTGGGCCTGCTCCGCGTCCAAGCACTGTCAACCACGAGCAATACGCCCGCCTCAAGTCTGAAAGTGGCACTGAGGCTGCTCGCCCGGGAGTGCCAGTGAGCACTTCTTGGTACTACGTGTCTAAGAACCAGGGCGCTGGGCAGAAGCCAGGGCAAGCACACGGGACATCCCCAGACTGTCCAGACTGGTTCAAAGTGGGAGAGAAGGTCAGCGGGGTGAAGGCTGACTTCTCAAAGGCTCCGGGCTTCGATGGGACGATAACTCTGCTGAGTCGCATTAACGGATGGATAACTGTATGTCCAGAAGACCGCAGCCGCAGCAAGCGCCTTGGCAAATCCGGACCTTTCGACAAGTCCAAAAAAGGCAACGACCTTAGAAACGTCTCAGACTTAGCCCCTGCCTGGATGCAAGTCGCTGCCCAGCGCCCTACAGATGGAACCAGGTTCATCCCCCGTCCAGGTCAGCAGGTGCTGCGAGAGGTGAGGAGTAGGTAGGGACGGAAACAGACCTTTCTGGTGGACGTGGAGCAGCCCGCCAAGTCGCAGTTCAGCATTGGAGACTTCAGACATAACGTGAGGACGCAAGAGGAAGCGCAGGTGTATTTGAAGGCGGCTGAGCCGAAACCCAAGAACATGTTCGCCTGGCCCGAGAACGTAAGTCGCCAGCACTACGACAAGCCCGTCACAAGCAAAATAGGCCACACCGACTATTAAGCTTTTAACGATATCCCATGCAGGTGGAAGTCTTTGACGATCACTCCCACTCTCACCATCAGATTCCCAGTCGATACAGTCTGCATTCCAAAGCGGTCATTTCCTGACAGAACCACATCTTTGTGCTTGAGTTCAGGGTTGGCGCCGAGGAAGTAACTGAGTGCGCGGTCGTAGGCTGAGCCTTCAGGCCGCCACATTGCCATGCTGAGTTCGTATTCTCCTGGGGAGAACGGCAGAGTCAGCACTCCGTACCCGCCGATGCTATGTCTGCCTTCCGCATCCACAGTCCACACTTCCGCCATCAGCTTGGGCCAGCCCATTATCGTCTTGCATGCGTATTGTGCTTCAATCGGATGCTCGAACACTGCCAAATCATGCAGGTTTTCTGAGTTGTCATAGAAAGTTTCCCCCGAGTCCTTCCCTGCTAGCAAGCGCCAGTCAGTGCCGCAGTGCAACTGCCACTAAGTGGGACTTACTCTGCAGTAGACTCTGGGGTGAGCGAAGCCGGTGGCGCCGATTATTTCCCCCACGAGATGGAGCTGAGGGGTGCGGAAGACTGAATCCATTAGGAGGTTTGAGTAAGGCGGGGAGGGATATTACCCTAACTATCTTAAAAGACACAAGGAAAGGCTTGTTTTGGCCACATATAAATACTGGATCTTTGCAACTTATGGAAGCCGAGTTTCCTCAAGTCCATAGGCTAAAGAACGAGAAGGAATAAGCAGATTTTCCCAATTGTCCCTTGCGACTAAGTAACTCTTCCTATGATATCGCTAGCTACACATCCTTGCCCAGTAGCTTCATAGTGTCTTGGAAGGTCCTGAGGAAATTGCTCAAATTGTCGATAATTTCATCCTGGTGGTCCAAGCGACTGTGCAGTTCATCCAGCACTCCCTGCCGCATGTCACTCAGCCCTGTATAGGTATTCTGCTGGAACTTCTCCAAAGTCTTGTTCTGCGCCTTAATGTCTTGGTACACCTGATCATGCAATTGGGTGACTTTGAGTGATCTCTCGATCCTTTCCTGCGTCATTCGCTCAGACAGGCTGAATACTTCTTCGTCCAGCTTAGCCAATATTTCCTTTTCTCTCTGCACTCGAGTGGTCTTTTCAGTTTCATACGCCCGCTCCAAAAACTCCAATTTCTCTCGAATTGCTCTCAGCATGTCGTCAGTTTGCTTCAGTCTTTCCTGCTTCTCTTCCTCTATCAGCCTCCCGAGGTCGTCCATACGGGCTGAAGCTCTGGATTCGGACTCGACTCTGGCAGTCCTTTCGGACTCCATCTGCTGGTCTGCGTAGTCTCGCAGCTCTTTGAGCTGGAATTCGAACTTGGACTGGAAGGCCATCAGCATGTCGTTCACTCGCTTGCCTTCGGCAGTTACTAAGTCTTTGGTGGATTGGATCTTGCGGTAGACGTCTTGGAATTTGGCTTCCAGCTGTTTGCGACTCTCCTCCCGCGCCCGCTGCATGTCCTGGAAGTCATCCGACATCTCCTCCATCTGGGTGTGCAGCAGAGACAGCTTCTCCCGCTCCCCCACCGCCTTGCGCACAGTACCAGTCATATTGGGCACAAAGCCTTCCATTATATGGGGAATTTGACCTGTGGAAACTGCATTCGCAAGGCAACGGAGCCAGGACATGCACTGCTGCACGACATACGGCCTGATGACCAGATGCGGATTCAACTCAATCCCGCTCCTGATGGTCGCTACAAACCAGTCCTTTTATCCGCTTTCTTGATCCGGAATGCGAGGCTGCACCTAGCGGCTTTGGAACAGGTGCTTGACTTCAAGTCCAGTCTTTTATCTCGCCTCCAGCCAGAAGTGAGGAGGACGTATGAGACTCTGGGGGCCTTCAAAGCGCTGGAAGGAGTGGAGCCGGAACGTTTGACTTTTTGCGAACTGACCAAAGGCGGCTGGTTCCTAGGAGAAGCTGACGAAGAAAGAGTGGTGCTAGGTTGCTTAGTGGCTCCGGACGGCTCAGTTACCGAGGGAAGCATGCAGGCCGGAGTCATGCACGGCTCCGGTTTGCAAGTTTCCCCCAACGGCGACTACTTCCAAGGCATTTGGAACCATGGGGAAATCGAGGGCTTCGGTGTCTTCGCACAGCACACAGGCGGCGGATACACAGGCGAGTGGAAGGAGTCCAAACAGCACGGGAATGGAGTCGAAACGACTCTAGACGGAGCTCGCTACGAAGGCGAATTCAGCATGGGGAAGAAGCAAGGCAAGGGAGTGTTTCTCTGGACAGACGGGAGTCGGTACGTGGGCGAGTTCCGGGGAAATGCAATAGAAGGGGTAGGGGAGTATGTGTGGGCGGATGGACGGCGCTACAAGGGCACTTGGAAGGGCAACAAAATGAACGGCCAGGGCACTTTCACCTACCCTGACGGAAAGGTGTACACAGGCTCCTTCCGCGAGGACAAGAAGTGTGGGTATGGGGAGTTCAGTTGGCCGCAGGGGAAGAGCTATGCAGGCAACTGGAAGGACAATAAGATGCACGGGGAAGGGACTTTGACGAGTGCGAACGGCAGTGAAAAGAAGGGCAGGTGGGAAGGCGGGAAGTTGGTGGAGGAAGGGAACTTTACGGAGCTATTTGATATGTGATAGTTTCTAAAGCTGGCCAAAACCTAATCTCTTTGATTTCCCTTGCAAATGCGATTGCTGGCTTACCAAAATAACTCCAACCAATCGGCTTTATGCGATATTTTCTGGTACCAAAGGTGAACTGGGTATCACGAGAACAGAGAACAGCGAACAGCTGTTTTTCAGATTCGAGAGGTGTTTTAATCTGAGAAGCGGGGAAATTAAAGACAAATGCAGTGGTTGTGTGTAAGATTTAGCTGCAAGGCTGTATCGAAACAGAAATAACAGTGCAGCTGCTACTGCTTTCAGCTATAATACTAGAATTACTCATCTGAGAATGATATGATACAGCCTATTTTCTGCTTCAGCAATCGACATTCTCACAGTTCTTCCCAGAGACTTACTTAGACATAATCACTAGGACGCATTCACGGCTGAAGAGTCCAGAGGACTGCTTGTATGAGGCACGCTGTATCTGCGAGTGAGGAGACTACTAGCTTGCACTGGCTGTAGTTGAGGTGCGAACCGGGCTTTGGCAATGTTGACTTGCGCTCGCTCTGCAGTGAATGAGCGAGGCTTGCTTTTATGCTGATGCTGGGTGGAAGGAGGTTGGGTGTGCTCTCTGAGTGACGGAGTGGGAAGACGTAGCACGCAGTCCACTCGTACTTGGTGTTTCCCTGTGTTGCATCCCATACTTTGGTGTGTATTAAATGCAACGGCATAGCTCACATTTCCTGGACAGCCTTCACAGCTACTTGTCATACTTCCAAACTGCTTGATTCGCTGCTTCGCTTTCCTATCAGGATTGCATTTGACAGCGATTACGCGTAAATTCAAAAAGCCTACCTAGGATCTGATTAACTACCTCATATGCCAGAAGTACTTTACGAGCGACTAGTCTTGTAGCAGGGCGCGAGCCGACACTAGTCTGCGGCCATTTGGTGTAGCCGCTCTCTTAGAGAGTTGTTGTCCTGTGGGCGTGGCACTGTTATAGAAACCGAAATCAGAGGGAAGGCGGTAGGATCCAGGCCCAGGAGTCTGCAGTCGCTGTGCCGATACAGAGCGAGAGCCGCGGCTGAAGGTGCGGCACTGGGAAGAAGGGATTCGGGAAAGGAAGTAGGACCCGTCGCCTGAGAGTCCGTCCTTCGGGTTGTAAGAGCCTGGACCAGGAACACGAGTTTGAACAGGGATTTTGCGAGAAATATCTGAGGACGGGGCTATGCGGGGAGCGCGACTGTTAGGAATATTGGAAGCGAAGTAGACTCCGAGGGAGTTGATGTTAACTTTAGGACGGTAGGAGCCGGGACCAGGGGTCTGCGAGCGCTGTGTCAGTGCAGTTGCTTTGGCTCGCATAGAGAACTTATGCCCTTCCTTCCCAAAGTCAGCAGGTAGGAAATTATACGACCCAGGTCCTGGGATATCCTGCAGGTAACGGACTGAGAGTTCCGTCCCAGGAATCTCCGGCTTCTTCGAGCCTCCAAAAGACCAACTGGGAGACTGTTCAGCCCGGCCATTGGGAGTATAGGCTCCAGGCGGCGGCGCTACCTCTGAATAGGCCTTACTGAAGTCTACAAGACAGCTCTTCCGAGGAGCACTGGCAAACGTGAAGGCCTTTTTGGAGAAGGTAGAGGGGAGCGTATACTGACTATGCGCGGGTCTGGCTGGACACTACTCAGTGTTTCTCTCTCGGAAGCGACGGGCCCGTGGAAAGGAAAACTGCTGCTTGGTGGGGGAGTCGTTGAGCTGGTGGTTATGTACTTCTTCCGTCATAACGATTACCATGGCTACCTGCGCACTCCCAGGTCTTCGAGGATTTCGGACACTAGGGCTGCGTGCGTCCAGTCCGCTTCCTCGAGTCTCTCCAGGTCTCTGGACTTCGTGCTTGGAGATGCACTGCGCAGCACCACCCGCGACCCCAGCAGTCGACTCATCATTTCCTGAACATTCGAAAGCGGAATCGTCCGCTTGACCGCCAGCTCCGTCTTATAACTATGCATGGAGACGAAGTACCACTTCGCATCACTGTCTTGGCAAAAGTCAACTTCGAGTTCCAACACACTGAGGTCGTATTGGGCTAGAAAGCCTCGCTCGAGGACTTGGCGTAGGACTTCGACCTGAGCTTTAACGCTGTCGATAGGGTCAATAGGACAGAATTCGAAGGAAGTGAGTGCGGAGGTTGTGCGCACGCAGAAGTGGTGAGTGAGGTGGATGGGCTTGGGACTTCGGTCGAGGAAGTCTGTGAGTTCTGTGTAGTGGTTAGCCTCGCAGCCCTGCAATTCCTGCAGGTTCTGCAGTATATAAAAACTCTGGTAGCCTAGCGTAGGCTGATACCTCACGCGCAGCACAAACGCACAAGGCGTGCCGTTATACAGATATCGCTGAATCGCAATAGGCTGGAACTGCGAAAGTGTGCGGTTCCAAGCGATTTGCCCAGCCTTGAGAGTGAGAAGCGGCATGCATTGGTCTTGGCCGGCGGTTTCTTGCTTGGCGATGGCGCAGGGAATGCCGGGACGGGTCTGAGAGCTGAAAGTCAGCAGGAGGCTGATGATGTCGGGAGTGGAAAGACCTTCACGACTGATAACTAGGCCCTGGGCGGTGGTGCGTAGGCAGGTCGGCTTTTTGATACCAAAGCCTTGGATGATAGTTTCAGGTAGGTTGAGGCGTACAGGGTGGTGCTTGGCGTAGGCCTGTAGCACCTGGAAGAAGCGCAGTTGTTCCAGTCGCTGGGTCTTCGACACACGACCCATGCGGGCGCGGGCTTGGTCATAGCTGCTAGACCTCGGGTTCGCGCGACTCATATTGAATCGCTTCAGCCGGGGCTACGTTTCCCTCATATTAATAGGGGATGGAGGCAAGAACGCAAGAGCTGGCCTTCCCACAGCACCTTCCCGAAGCTGCCCTGGCTGTGCTGTATTCCAAGAAGAATATCGACCGAGCTCTCGACCGAGCCAAAAGCTTCGCACCCAAGGCTCGGCCAGAAGTCCCCAAGCCTGTCAAACGACCAGTGGCGCCCGCGCCTGTCCCTCCTCCAGCGCCCAGCAAAGCTTCCACTCGTTTCCAAGCCTCAGTCACTTCTCGACTGAGAGAGTGGAACCTACCGGCTAGAGTGGACTATGTCCAGGAGCACGAGGACGAGCTGTACGCCCTTTTCTGCAGAGTGAAGGAGTTGGGCGGGTACTGGAAAGTGCTGGGTCTGGGGCAGTGGAGAGGCCTGGAGGAGGAGTTAGGAGAGACTGTGCGGCAGGTTTATGAGGACTATTTGTCCTGTGAAGACTTGAGTATTCATTCTGATAAAGTGCCGAATCCGGCGTATTGGCCGCCCCAGCGCCTATCTGATCTGCACGCTATCCCCTCCCTGTGTGTCCCAGAAACCCGCAAAGAACTCAAACGTCTACTGCCTCTCTCCTGCTTCGTCCTGAGAGCCCAGGCGCCAAAAGACCTAAAGGCTTGGGCTGGCCACTACCTGCGACTGACTCCAGTTCAACACACTACACAAACCCTAGCAGAGCCTTTGGAACTGGACAATGGACGGTACATGGGCTTGCCGCTGCTTTGTCTCAATACCGGCAATGGACCGCTAGTGGTTCGTTTGGGGGTGGCGGAGGGGGTTGCTGGGCCGGACCAGCCTCAGTTTTACCTGCTTTTGAACCCTGGCGATCTCCTTTTTCTCCAAGGCCGCAGATTGCTCTCTTTGTCCAGCGAACTTGCGAAAGAGGGACAAGTGGCATTAGTGCACGGACTGATACAGTATTTACCCAGTCTAGCTGCTGCTTTGGAGGGCGCCAAACTGGCCCCAGGTCAGCTGAAAGAGTCGCTTTGCAGTAAGATATACGAACTATTGCAGAGAGATGCGCCACTGCTGTCCCTGCGCAGTCAATTCGACCTCAGTATGCGTCTATTGGAAGAAGTCGAGGATTGGGACTGCAGTGGGGCTGAACTTTCCCTAACTTCAGCTTGTTCCTCCTGCCAAGTTCCTCTGTTTTGCCTCGGACGGAAGTGTGCCTGCGGGCAAGTGGTCTGTCGAAGGTGCAGATTGAAGGCAGACCAGCACAAGTGCCAGTGGCACTGGGTGCAAACAGGCCCCTCAGTCCCTTCCCAAGTCCGCAGCGCCCTGCAAGCCAAGCGTCAAGTCTACCTCGCCTCCCTCCCAGCCTCTACCGTGGTGCTCTCCGTCCAGCCCAATGGACATAGCAGCTAGACTAACTTGCTGACACAGCGACTCTGCCTATTTGCATATTTTACTTACTGTAATGTCTGCATCCTATCGTACACTGCATAAAAGTCCGCAGCCGGAGTCAGAAGTGACCATAATCGAAGAAAAAATCGTCAAGTCCAGTGGAGAGGTTTCCACCAGACGCTACAACAAAGGGCGGTTCCTAGGCAAAGGAGGCTTTGCTCGAGTATATGAGTTTACGAGTTTGGAAACCAAGCACGTCTCTGCTGCTAAGATAGTGCCCAAGGCTGCGCTGACTAAAGCACGGCAGAAGCAGAAACTGATGTCGGAGATCAAGATTCATAGATCGCTGCATCATGCGGGAGTTGTGGGCTTTGAGCACTTCTTCGAAGATGCTGAAAATGTGTACCTTCTACTTGAACTGTGCCACAACCAGACCCTAAGTGAGGTGCTCAAGCGACGTAAGAGGCTCACAGACCTAGAAGTACAGTGCTATGCGCTCCAGTGCATCTCTGCATTGAAGTATCTGCACGCTCACCGCGTCATTCATCGTGACCTCAAACTGGGCAACCTCTTCCTAAGCGAGAAGATGGAACTGAAATTAGGAGACTTCGGCCTGGCAACTAAGCTGGAGTATGACGGGGAACGTAAGCGAACAATCTGCGGAACTCCAAACTACATCGCGCCTGAAGTACTGGAAGGCAAGATGGGTCACTCTTACGAAGTCGATATTTGGTCTCTTGGAGTGGTGATTTACACTCTTCTAGTGGGCAAGCCTCCCTTCGAAACTGCAGATGTAAAGACTACCTACAAGCGCATCAAAATGAACACATATAGCTTCCCGGACCATATCCAAATCGCCCCTGACGCGAAGAGCCTGATAACTCGCATACTGCACTCTGAGCCCGCTCAGCGTCCTTCCCTGGACGATATATTGGCACACGAGTTCTTCCACAGAGGCAACTCTATCCCCAAACTGCTCCCTGCCAGCACACTCGCAGTCCCTCCTTCGAGATCCTATATCGAGCAATTCACTTCGAAGGAAGCTGAGCGTCCGCTCGCAGACACACAGCCCGCCTTCTTGCGCAGTCCGAAAGACGAAGGTAGGGCTTCCCGTCGAGAAACAGTTGCTTCTGCGAAAGTGATGAGAAGCACCTCTCAGCCTCAATTGTTGGAACCCAGTCCGACTGACGTCCCTTCTGCTCGCCCAATTACCAAGAAACAGGGATCACTGGTGTGGGTGACGAAGTGGATTGACTATACGAGCAAATATGGTCTGGGGTATTTGCTGTCTAATGGCTGCACTGGAGTCTTCTTTAACGACTCTACGAAGATGATTTTGGACCCATTCGCTGGGCAGGTTTCCTACTACGAAAAGAAAGGAACTGATACGCAGGAAACAGGACTGACCTACCCAGCCAACTCCTGCCCATCCTCTCTCAGCAAGAAAGTCACTTTGATCCAGCACTTCCGCAACTACTTAGAAGTGAACAGTGCTCCTGAAACCCCTGTCAGTCCTCCAGTTCCTTACGTAAAGAAGTGGACGACAACTGACCATGCCATAATATTCCGCATGTCGCATAAAGTGGTGCAGGTGTGCTTTCAGGATAAGACTGAGCTGGTTCTGTGCAGTGCAAGCAAAATGGTGACGTATGTGTCGAAGTCAGGAGAGCGGCAGACCATGACTTTGAGCAGTGCAATGGAGAGTGAGAATGTGGAAATGACGAAGCGACTGAAGTATACAAAGGACGTGTTGGCGCAAATGCTGCAAGGACACGGACATACAGGCGGCACTTCTGAGCGACGGAGCGGCTAAGCTAGCTGTAGTCCAATATGGGGAAACGTCTGGTTGCCAAGAAGGATAAGTCCAAGGCTCCGTTGGGCCACAAACCTACCTTCAAGTCACTCAAAACCAACCTGCACTCCAACGCCTCGACTAACCCCGGCCGCAAGATAGTCGGGCGCAATCCCCACTCTGTCCGTTCCAAAGCCACCATCAAGCGTCTCAATATGTACGCGGAAAAGCCTGACTTGTAACAGTTATGCAGTGAAGCCATGCGAGTCCGGCCGGACCAGCCCGCACGCATCGAGCCTGACCGCAGGTGGTACGGAAACACAAGGACCATTACCCCAGTGGAGCTGGACAAGTTCAGAGAGGAGGTCAAGGAGGCGGCTGCAGACCCCTACACAGTGCTGCTGCACCACCCCAAACTGCCCATGGCGCTTATCAACGACCCCACTGACCGCCAGAAGCGTCCGCCCATATTGGACCTGGAGCCCTTCGCTGAGACCTTTGGACCGGGTTCTAAGCGCAAGCGGCCTCGTCTCGCTGATTCGGATCTTAACGGTCTCATGAATCGCTTGCAGGAGAAATCTGACGTCTACGACCCTGCCAAGGACCTGACCATTGAGCGCGAAGACCTAGAAGCCGGCGCAGTAAAGAACCGCAAGCTGGAAAAAGGCCAAAGTCGCCGAATCTGGGAAGAACTATACAAGGTGCTGGATAGCTCCGATGTGATTTGTCAGGTGTTAGACGCGAGAGACCCACTGGGCACCCGCTGTCCCCATGTGGAGCAACAACTCAAGTCACAGCCACACAAGCACTTGATCTTTGTGCTGAACAAGTGTGACTTGGTGCCTACGTGGGTGACTGCAGCCTGGCTCAAGCATCTATCGAAAGAACACCCGACTCTTGCCTTCCGCGCCTCCCTTACCAATCCCTTCGGTAAAAACTCACTCATGATGCTGCTGCGTCAATTCGAAAAGTTCCACAAGGACAAGAAAAACATCAGTGTCGGATTCATCGGATACCCGAATGTCGGCAAAAGCTCGATCATCAATACCTTGCGCTCCAGAGCCGTCTGCAAAGTAGCGCCCATCCCCGGAGAAACCAAATACTGGCAGTATGTGACTTTGACCAAGCGCATCTACTTGATCGACTGTCCAGGAGTAGTGTACGACATTGGAGACAATGAAGACGCTTTGGTGCTGAAAGGAGTCGTGAGAGCTGAAAAGATAGAAGATGCTACCATCCATATAGCAGCTCTATTGGTCCGAGTCCGGCCTGACCACATCAGTTCACTATACGGCGTTTCGGACTGGACGGATGACACTACCTTGTTAGAGGCAATGGCGAGGAAGCAAGGTCGACTGTTGAAGGGCGGGGAGCCGGACCTGAACACAGTGGCGAAGATACTTATCTATGACTGGCAGAGAGGCAAAATCCCTTACTACGCCCAGCCGCCTGAAACTGGCGACGCTACTGTAGAAGCCGAACTGACGGCTGCCTTGGCCGCTCCAGCAGAAGCTAGCTAGGCTCATTTATTAGCTACTCCCAGCGCCATAATAGGGAATGAAGGAAGCCGTGTCTCTGAACGCCAGCTTCAAAGACACGCTTGAGTGTCCAATCTGCTGCGAACTGTTCACTCCGCCTGTGTTTCTATGCAGTAACGGCCACTCTCTCTGTGCTTTCTGCAAGGAAAGGTCAAGAGTTTGTCCCATTTGCCGAGTGGACTTCCCGTCCGCCTCCGCTCCCCGCAACACTGTGGTGGAAGAGATGCTGAACCACCTGAGCATCAAATGCAAGTACGAAGGGTGTTCCGAGATCATCACAGTGGGCAAGCGACACGACCACTACCGACTTTGCCCTTTCAACAACTTCATCAGATGCACAGTTTGCGGCAGTTATGAGGAAGACTTGGTCCGACATTTGATCGACAAACACGAATATAAGGAAATTTCCATGGATGCGAAGGGCGGACTTCGGTCTTTCTCAGGACCGTATGACAGTTGGACGAGAGACACAGAGTGGCCGAAAGGCATTTGGAAGTTTGGGACGGAAGCGACAGTTGTGCATGCGAAAAGCTGCCAAGAGATATTCCATGTCTACCTGTACCGCATCAGCAAGGAGCCGCTGTGCATTGCCCTGTCCATCAAAGTCAGCGGGGAAACGCTCAGCTTCAGAGGCCGAATTCCGCATATCTCGGAGCAGCAGGATAAGGCCAGTCTTCCACATTTCAACTGTGACGTCAACATGATCCTGCAAAACTACGTGAAAGTCCACGAAGAAGACGAAGAGATCCTGCGGCTTTGGGTTAAGGTAAAAAAGGTCTCTTAGTATATGTCAAAGGACAAGTTCGACTACCTGAACCCAAGCCAAATCTACCGCTTCCCCTTCACTACCACGAGTATCCAGTGGGGCATTACCACTGGCGCTCTCCTCGCCTGCCACAAGTACTCCCGCACTCGTAATCCCCATCCAGGCATTTTGAAGGAGGCTATGTTCACAGGGGTGCAGAGCGGCATAATCGCGGGGGCTGCCAGCTGGGCCTACTACATGTTCCAATTCACCAAACAAACCCACGTCATCCAGCGGCAGATGCAGATGAGGGAGGAGCAGTCTCGCAAAGCTGAGTACATCCGCACCTACTTCAAGGACAAGTACCAATTGCAGGAGTGAGGCCTAGGCAGCTTATCGGATCAGCAGGTGGAGAAAGTGATTTCCAGTGTCAGCGATATTTGGGATCAACATCGTCAGGACAAGAAAGAAGCTACAGACTCTGAGACTCCCGCAGAGAACTAAACTAGGGTAGTGCACTTCTGTATAGCATTGATAGACTCTAAGTAGTCTAAGAGCCGCCTGCCTTCTTTGTGTCTAAATCGTGATGTAACTCGACCAATTCCGCAAACTCCAGCCTGCGCTCCGTCTCAGCAGCTGTGAGTCAGGGAGTGGCCAAAGAACTCTAATACATGATTGTTTGGAGCTACACCAACGTAGGGTGCACTGCCGTAGTCTAGTAGCAAGCCCATAGTCAGCATCAGGTACATCCAGACCTCAAGTCTCTATCCAGGTAAAGCAAGTCTAGTCGCTTATCCAGCACAGCACCCATTCCTCATCTCATAGCGCTTGAGAGCACTGTTGGGAGCCAGTCGCTGTGCTCGCATCAACACTTCCAGGAGGGAAATCAGTGCTATTGCTCATAGAAGGGCAGTCCGCAGCCGTTGTAAGTACATACCGTACTCAGTGGCAGCTGGGTCCACTAGGACACATGCAAACACTGCGCAGTTACTTGCAGAGGTCCAGGCCTTCGTACTCCATGCGTGGAGCAGGGAACACCACTCTGCGGGTTTGAATCGTCTGAGGGGGCGAGCTGTCTTACTACTATTTAGGTATATTGTGCTAAGTCGGTCCTAGCAAATCCCTCCCCAAGGCTTCCACCTCATCCCACTTGGACTTCACTACAGGTCTCGCCTCCACCACACTAGTCTGC